>ERZ1673741.482-NODE-482-length-44184-cov-18.103265_pt1 | contig 44184 bp, 39 predicted proteins | sample MGYA00580209_ERZ1673741 | MGnify/ENA primary metagenome ERZ1673741 (study PRJEB41218, sample SAMN15661754) | gut metagenome | host: Homo sapiens | place: Canada: London | collected 2015-08-20/2019-03-30 | study: EMG produced TPA metagenomics assembly of... | reverse complement strand
TTTAAACAAATTATTAATCAGAATTCTGTTGCATTTGCAAGTTGAATTCAGCAGGGAATAAGATTCCATATGATGATTATCTGAAACTATCAGATATGGATAAAGAGGCTTACACTGTTTCACATCATACAACTTTCTATCACGTATTCAACATTGAACAGACATCCTTTCCTGAAAAGAATCCTGAAGCCTGGGAACAGATGAAAGAAAGATTTACAATTGAAATTCATGCCCAAGGAGACAGCTACGTGAATCCATATCTGGATAAAATGATTAAAGAGCAGGAATGGGAATGCCCCATTAATCTCATTCATCAGGACAAAGCTTCCTATAACTGGAAGGAAGATGCTATTACTTTACCTACATTTGAGCAGTTTTCAGATAAGAAAGAATTTTATTATACCGCATTACACGAAATGGCACATTCCACTGGACACCATTCACGATTGAACCGCAAATTCGGACAGTTCGGTGATGAGTCATACGCCCGCGAAGAACTTGTAGCCGAATTATCTTCGGCGTTCGCCGGCAAGCAAATAGGCATGAATCCCCTACCTAGAAAAGAAAACGCACAATATTTAAAGAGTTGGCTGGAGCAGATAAATAAAAATCCAGAATTTCTATATAAAACATTGAAGGATGTCAGCCGAACTGTCGGAATGATAGAGAATAAGGTTGCTGCAATATCAAATAACCAGGTAGTATCAGGCGAGAACACTCCTGAAATTACAAGATTATATAGAGATAATGATGGCATAATCAATGCAAGCATTAAATATAATGATAATATTAAGGAAGTTATCATTTATCCGCGTGGGAATGATTATTGCTATACCATTGGAAGCATAGCAGACAAGAATATGCAGACCTATTTTCTGAATGAAAACGAAGTTAATAAGGTCAATGATTTATTACAAAACAACACTCTCTCAAAAGTTATAAAGAGTAATCGTAAAACGCTGACACTTGATGGTAACACTGCCAGCATAGAGTATGCAGGAAAAAAATATGATGCGACAGATATTATAAAGACACTTAAACAAAATGATATAAATGTGAATCAGATAGCTACATCAGAGTGGGAGAGGTTACTTAAAGGTCAAGGACTACAGCTGAACAAATCAAAAAAAGCTATATTCAGCATAACGAAGACTCCATCTGGATATAATATGAAAGTAATGAATATTGCTAAAAGTTGTACCAAGGTTGCTGGTATCGAAGCTGAACCCTAAACTTATAAAACATGGAAATACCGATAAACTCCAATCCAGAAGGGAAAAAATACATTCTTACAAACCATACTTGTCAGGTTGAAGGGCATACACTATATCGCATACGTGCTCTGAAAGATTTTGCAGGAGTCAGAGCTGGTGAACTTGGTGGATATGTTGAACAAGAACATAATCTTTCTCAATACGGGAACTGCTGGATATGTAATAATGCAATTGTGTATGAAAATGCAACCGTAAAAGATAACGCCAGAGTATCAGATTTTGCTGTTATTCGTGGAAATGCCCATGTGACAGGAGAATCAAGTGTATCTGAATCTGCCCATATTTCAGGTTATGTCCGTTTATCTGACTATAGCTCTGTATTTGGCAATGCAAACTTATGTGGAAATGTCAGTCTTTTTGATGATGCAATTGTAAGTGGCGATGCCAGAATTTCCGGGAATGTGGCTTTACATGGAGAAAGCCTTGTATGTGGTTTTGCAAAACTTACAGACAACGTATCTCTTTATAATGATGCCGAAGCGAAAGGAATTTGTGAAATAAGTGGAAATGTAAGACTATATGACCAATCTTCCGTCAAAGATTTTGCAAGAATAAGTGACAATGTTGTCTTATTTAATAAAAGTTCTGTAGCCGGTCATGCCCAGTTATCCGGCAATGTAACGATGAGCGAAACATCATCCATCTGTGACTATGCACAGGCAAAAGATAATGCAAAACTAAAAGATGCCTGTTATGTACATGGGTATGTCAAGCTCTCCGGGGATTGCGACATATCTGGTTGTGCCAATCTTGCTGGTAACGTACAGATACGTAAAAAAGGAAAGATTAGCGGCAATGCTGTTCTAACAGGAAACATATGCGTAACAGAAAACGCCAAGATTAACGGAGATGTCATTCTATCAGGTGACACAATAGTCAAGGGGAATTCCCATATCAGTACACAGATCGAGGCTAACAAAATTATAAAGCCCTGTTCTCTAAATGAAATATCAAAAGAAAATAGTCTTTAACTAAAAATAAAACAATATGGAAATCATTGGAATTATAAAAAAAATATACCCAATTCAGGAAGGGGTAAGTAAAAGTACCGGAAATCCCTGGAAAAGTATGGAATTTCTACTCGAAACCGAAGACAGGTACCCACAAAGTGCATGTTTTCAATTAATGAATGACAACTGTACACGTTTCGATATTAAAGAAGGCGATAAAATCAAGGTTCAATTTGACATGAAAGCTCGAGAATGGGAAAATAAAGCCTACAACACTCTTATCGCCTGGAAAGTAGATAAAATATAAATGGTATGAAAACGTTAATAGGAAAATGGATAGAGCAATACAAAGAGATTGCATCCAAAAAGAAAGATTAAACGAGAATATTTTATAATGTAAACATGCAATTATGAAAGCAACAATAAGAGAAATATTAGCATCAATATTTAATCCTAATTTACGTAAAATTCTAAAAAATCCAATATCAATAGGAAGCATATCTGAGCCTTCTGAGGACTTGCAGTGTACGGCAGTCCGTCTCGACGAACATGCCATCAACATGATTAATAAACCTTGTGAGCGAGCAAAAAAATATGTCATAATCAAAAATCCATACCACATTAAATTCATCGAGAATCCTTCTGAGGAACTACAGATTCTCTCTGTCAGCAAAGAACCTGATGCAATCGAACTTATAGAAAACCCTTGTTTGCGTGCAAAATTTGCATGCATATATTCTAAACCTGAAAATATCAAGTACATAAAAAATCCGGATAAAGAGATTCAGGTGTCGGCAATGCAGAAATCTCCATGCCTCATAAGTGAGCTGGAAAATCCATGTGAAGCTGCTCAGCTTACTGCTGTTCTTAACACACCAGAAACTATTTTTAGCATCCCTAAACCAGGTATCCGTACTATGCTGGTTGCCGTCGAGAAACTTGCTGGTTTTAGAATATATCCCAGCGACAAGAATTTGGATACCATTACAGGAATCATTACACAATGCTATAAGCTCAAAGAAAATGAGCTGAACTACAAGGAATATTTTAAGAATGAAATTTTAAAACTTAAATTAAACGATACGCTATGAGATTCAATTTAATAGAAAGTTCACGCTCACTTTTCAATGCAAGAGCGATAAAGAAAGATCCATTCAGCATAGTTTTACTGGACAACCCTTCAGAAAAACTACTTTCTACCGCCGTCAGAAAAGACAGCAGAGTCTTTCTTTTACTGAAGAACCCTTCAGAAAATGTCAGCCGAATTGCAATTTCTAAGAATCCATCTTTTATAAAACTTATCCCAAATCCGTCTGAAACACTACAATTATTAGCAATAAGTAAAAACCCAACACAAATAGTAAACATTAAAAAACCCACATTAAAAACACAATTAAAGGTAGTGACCGCATCTCCTGAATGCATCAATCTGATTGAAAACCCTTCCATAGAAGCAATCAAATTATATGTAGGAAATGATTACAAGAGGTTTTGGGACCTAAAGTTAAGCAATGAGAAACAAGAAAAAGTATTTAATGAGATATTCCGTGGAAAAGAATCATGGAACATTCCAACAGAAGAACTTATTACCTGGTTAAGCAACTACACAAAAATTAAAGCTGACAATATAAAAGACATCTATAACACTATTAAAGACTCTATCAATGTAGATAGAATGAGCATTAAGCAATGGCAGGAACTTATTACGACCGGTATGTGCCGGGTAGGAAAAAAAGAAATCGTGCTATCACAGAAGGATGGAGTTTATAAAGTAAATATAAACCAAGAAACAACAGAAAACCAGATAGAAAAACAATCAGATATTAAAAAAGAGAATGTCAAGTCAGAAGAGGCAGTGAAGATAACACCGGAAGTAGAGAGAATATCACCACAACAAACACACCTTCGTGAATGTCTGAAAGGCACAAAGAAGAAAATAACAGAAGTGGAACTGTTGGGTGAATTAAAGAACAACAATCTTACGTTGGATGAAATGAGCACTGACCAAATCAGCGAATTAATCAAAAGTGGAGAAACATCAATTAAGGACAAAACCATTAAACTAAAGAAAGAACCGTCTGGATATAAAATCAAGATAACAGAAATGCAAAATGAGCAGACTGGAGAAGCTGTCAAAGAATTACCCAAGATGCAGCTCCAGGAGTCTCAGGAAAGTGTCGAAGAAATCCACCTCTCTAAAGCTCAATTAAAAGATATTGAGAAAAAAGGGTTCGCAAAAATTCCGGGAGGAAAAATTATCAGCAAAATACAAACACCTGCCGGCTATACATTAAAAATATATAATGTGATTAATACATTGACACGTCAGGGTCAAGCAGAAGCATGATATTATGGTACATTCAAAATATTACAATGAGCTTAAAGACTATTTAGTCAAATACCATCCAGATATGGCTATGGATGATGATTTCATCTCATTACGTAGTGAACTTGCACAGGAAACATTCATCGAATGTTCAAGAGAAGGCATGAACATAGAAGAGTGCCAGAATGAAGTTAATGAAGTTCTGTATTCAGGACTTCATTTTTCTCTCTATCAGCTCGTCGAAGATATAATAGAAGAAATAAATCTTTCATTCAGCGATAAAGATAAGTTCATCATGCAAATGTTCCTTCTCGTTCAACCCATTGCAGGGAAATACAAACCTGACGACAATTTTGAGAGAACATCAGAGTATGACAAACTGTATACAGAAATCAGCGAACATATAAACCAATACATCAAACATTATGAGCTACAATAAAAGCCAGGCACTGACTAATAACATCAATGCTATCCGAACAGCCTTCCTATTGAAATATGAGAATCGTATTCCTAGTAGGGAAGAAAAAGATATTCTTGAGAAGTACACTGGCTTTGGCGGTCTGAAATGTATTCTCGACACCCGTCCGGTAGAGGAATGGCCATCCTCAGAAAAGAGCCTATATCCTTTGGTGGAAGAATTAAAGCAGGTAATCAAGGAGAACAGTGATTCTGAATCTACAGCAGAATCCTTCTACCGCAGCCTGAAGAACTCCGTGCTTACAGCTTTCTATACACCAGAACAAATAGTCAAAACAATAGGAAAGCAAATAGAAAATTCAACCAAAGGAAATATTGATTATATGCTGGATCCTTCAAGCGGGAACGGAGTATTCCTGAATTTCTCGGAAGGGAAGGTACATCGTACAGCCTATGAGAAAGACTTATTGACTGGACTAATTCTATCAGCCAAAGAGCCAGGAACGGAAGTCCGGGTAGAAGGTTTCGAAAATCTTCCGGAAATGGAAGAAGGCATATACGACCTGGTTATGTCAAATATTCCATTCGGAACAGTGAAGGTATATGATTACAGCTATCAGAAAGGAAACGCGATTAAGATGATGGCAACAAATACGTTGCATAATTATTTCTTCGTCAAAGGGCTTGATGCTGTAAAAGAAGGGGGACTGGTAGTATATATTACTACCAGAGGCGTTGCTGATTCTCCATCAAATAAAGAAATCCGCCGTTACCTGATGCAAAATGCTAATCTGATTAGTACAATCCGTCTCACCGATGATTTATTCACCGGAACTGGAGGGATAGAAGTGGGGTCGGACCTTATTATCCTTCAAAAGAACACACAAAAACGACAGCTTAGTTATGATGAAAAACTGTTTATAGGAAGCCGTGAAGATAATCCTATTACACCCAATAATTATGTAAACAATCCGATTGAATTACATTATCTCGGCATTCCATATACAGGTACTAACCAATATGGGAAAGCTGTTACTAAGTTCAAAAGCAATGATACAACTTACAGCACCTTGTCTGAGTTACTTGAAAGAGACTTCAATGAGAAATTTAACTTGGAGTTATATCTGAAGCATAGTTATCTTGGTAAATCAGTAACAGGTGATGAGCAGAAATCTGTAACTGGTGAAAAACTTGTAAGTCTTGGTGATTTGTTTAATCTTCCTGAAGAAAATCCTGAGCCAAAAGAAACCTTTGAAAAGGTTACAGATGAAGTCATGACCAATGAATGGCTTATGGACCATTATAAGCCAGGCACCTTCGTCCTATATCGTGACAGAGTAGGGACTATGGAATACAACGAGAAAAGAGTTCTCGGCTTCATCCCTGCCACCTACCTGACGCGCAACGAGCAATGTGTGATGAAGGATTACATACATGTCCGGGACGACTATTACCGATTGTTTGACTTTGAAAAAGACACACAGACAGAGAGCCGGACACTTCGGGATAAGCTGAACGATAGTTACGATTATTTTGTATCGCAACATGATGGTCTCCGTGAATCTGCCTCAAGTATTATCATGTCGGATAATTTATCGTCCGATATTTTACCTCTGGAAAGATACGAGAACGGAGAACGCATCAAGGCAGACGTTTTCTTTGAACCGGTTGCATTTTCCAAGAAAGTTACAGAAACTCTTACATGTGACGAAGCTCTGGCATCTTCACTTAACCTTTATGGCTGTGTTGACTGGTCACACCTGAAAGAGCGTACCGGGCTTGATGATAATCAGATACAAGCAGAGCTGAAAGGTAAAATATATTATAATCCGACAACATATCAATGGGAACATTCCGGAAGTATGTTATCCGGAAACGTGTATAGGAAAATCGCAGAGATTAAACCCTATCTTACAACAAGACCGGAAAGAGCGCATGATATTCAAGATACATTAAATGCACTCGAGGAAGTTAAGCCGAAGCCTATTCCATTCAATGAACTGGATTTCAATTTAGGTGAAAGGTGGATTCCGCAAGAATTATATTCAGGGTTTGCAAGTGAACTGTTCGGTGTAGAGACGGCCATCACCTATACGTCCGCTTCAGACTCATTCCTTGTTAAAATGAAAGAATATTCTTCTGCAGCTAACTCCTTGTATGGAATCAACTACCAAATGAATGCAGAGGAAATCATGAACAATGCACTGCAGAACACATTTCCACAGATTACGAAAACTGTCTATATTGACGGTGAGAAAAAAACAGTTGTTGATACAGAATCAACCCAGCTTGCAGCCAGCAAGGTACAGGATATTCAGGAGAAATTCATTGACTGGTTGAATAACCAGCCTGATGAAGTGAAACAATCGCTCGCAGACATGTATAATGAACGGTTCAACTGCTTTGTCCGTCCGGATTACGATGGTTCCTGCCAGACGTTCCCTGGTCTGAGTTTTGATAAGTTCGATTATAAGGACTTGTACCCATCACAAAAAGATTGTATCTGGATGCTGAAGCAGAATGGCGGAGGTATAGCCGACCATGAAGTAGGAGGGGGCAAAACCATGATTATGTGTGTAGCTTCATACGAAATGAAACGTATCGGAGTCTGCCACAAACCTATGATTATCGGTCTGAAGGCCAACGTACATGAGATAGCTGCAACCTATCGGAAAGCCTATCCTCAAGCCAAGATTCTTTATCCAGGTAAGGATGATTTCAAACCTGCAAACCGTCAGGAACTGTTCCAGCAAATAAAAAACAACAACTGGGACTGTGTGATTCTGACACATGACCAGTTCGGGAAGATACCGCAGTCACTCGACATTCAGAAGGAGATTATCGAAGATGAAATTCGAGATGTGGAAGAAGCATTGGAAGTCCTAAAAAATAGCGGCATGGGATATCCCGGAAGAAGGCTGGAAAAAGGACTTGAGAAACGTATTGAAAACATGAAGGTCAAACTAAACACCATAATGAACGACATAAAACTGAGAAAAGACGATACGGTAGATTTTCGCAGCATGGGTATCGACCATATCTTTGTGGATGAGTCGCACCAGTTCAAGAACCTTATGTTTTCGACACGTCATAACCGTGTAGCAGGACTTGGCAATCCTGACGGCAGCCAAAGAGCCCTGAATCTCTATTTTGCAATCAGAGATATACAGAAAAGAACGGGCCGTGATTTGGGGGCTACTTTTCTTTCCGGAACCACTATCAGCAATTCGTTGACAGAACTGTATGCATTGTTCAAATATCTCAGGCCGGAGGCACTCGACAGACAAGGCATTACATGTTTCGATGCCTGGGCAGCAATCTACACGAGAAAAACTACGGAGTTTGAATTCTCTGTAACCAACAACATTATACAAAAAGAACGATTCCGTCACTTCGTGAAAGTACCGGAACTTGCTCTATTTTACAACGAAATTACCGATTACAGGACAGCCGACATGATTGGTCTTGACCGCCCGGAAAAGAACTCAATATTCAAAAGTATTCCACCGACACCGGCACAAGAAGAATTTATAGATAAACTGATGAAGTTTGCTGAATCTGGAAATGCAACCTTACTCGGACGCCCTCCCTTGTCAGAAACAGAAGAAAAGGCAAAGATGCTTATTGCCACTGACTATGCAAGAAAAATGGCTCTTGACATGCGGATGATTGACTCTTTAAAATATGCAGGAGAGACCGGGAACAAGGCAAGCGTATGCGCACAGACACTATACGAATACTATCAGAAGTTCAATGCGGTTAAGGGAACACAGTTCGTTTTCTGTGACCTTGGCACGTACAAGCCGGGAGAATGGAACATCTACAGTGAAATCAAGCAGCAGCTTGTAGAGAACTACCAGATTCCACCGGAAGAAATACGTTTTATTCAGGAGGCTAAAACTGAAAGCAGCCGCAAGAAACTGATAGAAGGAATGAACGAAGGGAAAATACGTATCCTGATGGGTTCTACCAGTATGTTAGGAACCGGAGTTAATGCCCAGCAGCGTGCAGTAGCAGTACATCATCTTGATACTCCCTGGCGACCGTCGGATCTTGAGCAGCGTAACGGCCGAGCTGTACGTAAAGGAAACATTATTGCGAAAGAATATGCCGGTAATAAGGTTGACATCATTACCTATGCAACGGAAAGGTCATTGGATGCGTATAAGTTCAACCTGCTACAGAACAAGCAGCTTTTCATTGGCCAGTTGAAAAGTCAGCAGCTCGGAGTGCGAACACTTGATGAAGGAGCATTGGATGAAAAATCCGGTATGAACTTTGCAGAATATGTGGCTATTTTATCAGGTAATACAGATTTGCTCGATAAGGCTAAACTGGATAAGCAGATAACGCAGCTGCAGAAGGAACGTGTATTATTTTTCCGCGATATAGACAAGTCTAAATATGACCTGAAAAAACTTTCTGAAAAGAAAGAGGCTGCAGAAAGTGCAGTACAAGACATGAAAGCCGATTACGATAAATTCAACAAATCAAAAGGTGTGCTCATATCTCAAGATGGAACACGTCTGCACGGGAAAGATGCAGGAAAATATCTGAGTGCATGGCGGTCAGCAAGTATGGAAGATGGGGCAACAGAATATATTGGGACTTACAAAAGTCATCAGATATATATTAAGAGCGTACAGGGGAATAAATATTTCGGCCTTGTCGGTTCAAGTGGCCGACATTATCAAGCACAAACAGCCTTACCACTGGCTCATGACCGATGTCCAGAATGGTTGGATGAACTTGGCAACAGCCTTTCTGGACGTGCTGAAAAAATGGAAAAAGATATATCCCGGTTCAATCATGACATTAGTGAGCTCGAAAAAAAACTGACAAATATTAACTGGCCCAAAGAGGAAAAACTCAGACAACTCAAATCAGAAGCAGCCATTTTAAATAACAAGATTAACAATGAGCTGAAGAACAATAAAGACACCAGTGTTCATACAGAATATCGTGGCCGCACGCTTGATGTGAATGGAGATAAAGTAATATTATCAGTAGATGGAAAAGAGTATGATTTATCTTCTGATATTGCTCAAGCCTTGAAATCGGAAGGCATGTCTATCAGTGACCTGACCTATAACAACTGGGATACACTTACAAAAGGAATGCCTTTAAGTATCAATAAGAACAAGAATCTGATGATAGTAAAAAATCTCTCCAGCTATTCTGTCAGACTGAATGATGCCACAAAATCCGTTGCTTCATCAAGTGAGATGGAGGCAGAATGAAAAAAGAGAGCATAATTGCTCTCTTTTCTTCTATCAAATATCGCCATTTAAAATGGCCTGAACTTCCTGAATTATCCTATCATAATTTTCCGTTACCTGTTCCGGCGTTACAAATTCATGAACAGGCAATTCCTCTTCTTCCATTTCAAACATCTTAAATTTGGCCTTAAATTCCTTTACATTCGCTCGCGTAGCAGAACCAATAAATTCACCTGGTTCAAGTTCAGAGAAGTCCTTACCCTGATATACATCTTCTTTCTGTGATGATATAGTCACGCTGGAATTGGAAGAGGAACCAGATTTTCCTGCGCTTCTCGAACGTCTCTCTTTTTCTTCCTTACCAAAGAAAAGCGGGTAATACTTCAAGGCTTCCACATCTTTAGTTCGCCCGAGGAACATATTACCGAAGTTCGCTTCTACTGAAGAACGGTCAAGTTTTCCGTACAGATTTTCCAGCTTCGCACCGGATTGTGTAAGAAGAACAAAAGCAGCTTTATATTCACGCAAAACTGATGGTAAGGTCTCAAAATTTTTAATCTTAACCGTTGTCATTTCATCCAAGAAATAGACAAACGGAACTTTGTTCTGCATTGTGAATTGGCGCGAAGATATACTCAAAAGCATAGCTATAACAGGTGAATAGACAGAGTTCTTTGAAAAATTATTGCTGACAGCAAACATCTTCGGGTGCTCCGGATCTATCAGATTAAAATCAAAATCATTGCCGGAAAGAACCCATGCGATCTTTTCATCTGTTGCCATTGTCGCAATTTGATTTGACAGAGTGGAGATATACGAAGCCTGAGTTTTTTCTGAGCCTTTAGCCTTCAAAAATGCTCCAGCCATCATTTCAGATATTGTATTTTGTTCCAGGAATCTGGTAAGACTATCCTGAGAAGAATTCATTATAAGAGTAAGAATATGGGGGATTGTACAATACTCTCTATACTCATCATACAATCTATATGCTACTCCTCTAAGAATACCCAATCCTCCGGCAAACCATTCATCCTGCTTTGCATCCTTAGCCTGCATGGATAACAGCATATCTTCCATGAGCTGCATCAATACAGTTTTATCCGATACATTTTTTAGTGGATTGAATCTGTATGAGCGACTTAAATTATCAAAATTGATATAATAGAACTCACCTTTATAATCATATTTCTTCATCAAATTATATGCTGTCCGGGTATAATCTATATCCTTGAAGTCATAGATAAATCCAGCAAAACCCAACCTAATATATTCCTGCAAAAGCCACTTTCCTATTGACTTTGTCTTACCACTTCCAGCACCTCCATATACAAGGAAATTCGCGTAATAGTAGTAAAATTTAAGTTCACGACCACTGACTCCGGAAATAACCGGCAAACATATTGCATTATCATTAATCCGATTCCTTGAGTTGCTGGGTTTTAAATCTTTCAATATAAACAATATGAATACCACAAAAGCAAGAATAATTGGATAGAGATAAACTACACTTAACAAATTACAGATAACTACCTCTAGTAGCATAAGAACTACAAATAAGGCAATATTATACCAAACTTTAGAAAATAGTTTAATCGAACCAATTAAAAAACTCAAACAGAATAATATGCCATAATAAAACCATTCATCTTGTATTATTTCTAATAGTTTCATAATGATTTACCTGTTAAGACGTTTAAAGCTATTGTTTTCATTTCATTGATAAATGCCCTTTTAGGATTTACGATAAAACGGTATATTCGTAAAGAATTATTAAATACTTTTCTTTCATTCTTTAATTCACCTTGCAACAGCTGTTGTTTTAATTCACGCATTGCAATTACCTGCATCTGCTGACGCTGTTTCCATTCTTCATAATCCCTCTTATTATATACATAATATGGTAAATAATTATAATCATCAGCAAATCTGGTAGCGCATCTTTCAGCCCATTCGGAACGATCAAATCCTACCACTACTTCCTTTCCATCAAGCAGCTGTCTATTTCCTCTGCTCTTGGTTAGTGGAGACAATGAAACTGTCTGAGATTTATCCATTCTTGATACAATTATGTGTACATGAAGCTGTAATCCTGGTTTCTTATCTCCACACTTTGCTCTACCATTTTTCACTTCCTCAGAGTCTCCCTTATAATGTCTTTCTGTTTCGACTCTACCAAACCAAACAAGATCATTACCAGACTTCACTTTCTCTCGATAAAAGTTAGCAGCATATTCATCCATACAATGGCGTGCATAGTTTTTAAGTTCTGCTATCACCTGTTCCTGTTCATGGTTCGTCAAATCGGAAAACTCCTGGACTCTTGTTTTTCCGGTTACTTTTTCAATAAGATGCATTAACTCATTTTTACTTGGATTAACAGATAGCATGTAAAACTTATCCTCGTTTCTTTTCAAGGTACGATGATTGTTATCTATCACATGAAGCACATTTGCCCCAGAAACGAAATCCTGCTCAAAAGAAAAGAAGGAATCAAAATAAGGTCTTACATCCTTCCCCTCTTTGGACAAATATTCTACCAACTGAAGGCAAGAACCTTTATTATCAGAAACACCCGGAGTATTTACCGGCCGATGGACACTACAATACATATTCACTTTTTACTTTATCCAATAATTTATCAAAGTATGATTCCGGAACCTGTAGATCATCACCAAATGCCGCACGCCGAAATTGTCTTTTATCACAAAAGACATCAATCAAATTAATTAATGACTCCAGCTTTTTCTTATATTCTTCGGGGGATTCTCCAGACTGCTTATAACGCTGAAGTTCTTCCTTCAGAGATTTGTTTTCATTGGCTAAACGAACGAGCTGTTCATTATTCATACTCATATTTCCTGAACTAAAAGACTTGTCAAACAGCGGGCGAAAAATATCTTTCTCCTGGCACTTTACAATTTTAATTAAGTCTTCAATTCTCTTTTCTAACCTCGCTGTAGGGTTCTTTACTTTCGTTTTCGGAGAAGTACAGGTTACCTCAAAATAATCTAACATTTCAGCAATATAAGAATTATAACTTATATCTTTTTTTAGTTCATCAAGTCTATATTTTGTTCTTGCCGAAATCCTTATATGCCTATCAAGATTTTCTTCCATGTTAACTTATAATTAATTGAAACAAAGGTACTAAAATATGTTTTATATAGCAATGTTAACATAAATAATTTTTATAATTTATATTTATCTAATATTCAAGTATTTACAAATCATGTTAACTTCATGTTAACTTGATAATTAACTGATATACTGTTTATTTAAGCTGTATAGTTTACATTTGTAAACATGTATGTTAACATTAAAAATTATAACTAACTGTTTATTAACGCTTTGCGTTAATCATGTTTTCGCCTTGCGGGAACACCTCTTGCTCTTCCTTAAAAGTCATCACTAAAGGTCAAAGACCTTTAGCTCTATGCTAGCGCATTTTAACTGACGTTTAGGGGAATAAAAAAGAGGATAGAATGGTGAGCTACCCACGCCTGAAGGCATGAGCTTCGGACTGTAATAGTCCTCTTTTTTCCTGCTTCATCCTGCCGTTGCTTTTTAGGACACGAGGTCGGTCATCCACAAGAGGGCAGTCCACAGGCTTGACTTTCCCACGCTCCGTGGGTAGGGCTTTCAAGCCAAATTCCTTTATGTTGCAAGCGGCATTGAAGTCCCGGTCATGGTGTGTACCACATTCCGGACAAGTCCAGCTTCGCTCGCTTAGTTTCAATCCTTTATAGATATGGCCGCACTTGCCGCAGGTCTTCGAGCTCGGAGCAAAGCGGTCTATCTTTATGAGGTTCACGCCATACCACCTGCATTTATATTCAAGCATGGTGAGGAACATACCAAAGGACGCATCGACTACTGACCGTGCCAGATGATGGTTGTGCTGCATACCCTTCACGTTCAAATCCTCCATGCAGATGGTACGCACTTGGCTGTCATGCGTGAGTGAATGCATGTTTTTGTAAAAGTAGTCCTTCTTACTGTTAATGATATGTTCCTGAAAATATACTGTCTTAACACGCGACTTGTTAATGTCACAAAGCTACGTTCTACTCCCAACTCTGAAAAATTTGCATCTTGGGAAAATTATTAGCAATAAACGTATAGGGGAATAAAAATCTTAATGTACTCCCATACCTGAAGAAACTTGCTTTAATACGCAAAAAATCTAGAATGAAAAGAAATTATATTAAGAATTTTAGAGACTACACAATGTTAAATAGTCTTTATATAAAATTTTATCTTGCATCTTATTTGCTGCAATAATAAAAACACTTATATTTGCAACATGAAAGGAAAGAAAGAACGTAAGATAGGAGAATTGTTAGGTAATATAAGGAAACTTATGCACCTAAGTCAATCTGAATTAGCTGACAAAAGCAATGTTATAAGACAAAATATATCCCTTATTGAATTAGGGAAATGCAGCCCTGGAGCAGATGTCATCCAACGTATTGAAGATGCTTTAGGAATAGAAAGGATTTACGTAACTAAAAATAATATAATTATGGGAACACCTGATTTTTTCATACTTGGTTCAACAGACAATTTAAAGTTTCTGAAAGTATTACAAGTTCTGCCATGCTTTAAAATGGTAGAAATATCAAAAGACAAAACCATTATTTCGGCTATCTGGAATGAAGACTATGAAATGGAGTACGACGAGCCAGAGATAGAAATAGAGGCTCTGTTAGCTAACCAAAATTGGTGTTGCGGAGATCCCGAAGAATATCCTGTAGGTTCAAAATGCTGGTGGTATATAATGGACCTTGAACCAGAAGAGGATTAATGAAACAGAGATTTGAGATATATCTTGGAAAAGAGGAACTACAGCTTGTAGAGTTGTTAAAAAAAGATACCGGATTTAAGAAGCCAGGTATGGCAATAGCTACTGCCATACATAGCTACTTCCGTTACCAGGAAACGATCAAAAGATTAATAGCAGAAAATATTCAGTTAAAAAGTGAACTAGCAAAATATGAATAATACATCATTTCAGGAACTTAAAAACCGTATAAAAATTAGTGATGTAGCTGAATATATCGGTTACCGTCTGAATACTAGTGCCGGCAAAAAATACCTTGAGTATCGTTTGTATAACGGCAATACGAAAGTGGATGAAATCGTAATATATACGACTTCTTACTCTCAAACATTCTTCAGCCGGAACGGATACGGTGACAAGGGAGATGTTGTAAACTTCATAATTAACCGCCTACACCTTTTTTCCGGCTATCAAGGATTCGGATATGATGCTGTTGCAGATATCTTGTGTAAGCTTGCTGGGTTAGATATTGTAAAAAACAAAAACAACGTAGTTCTTAATAATGAAGTAAAATTCTGTCTTGATGATTACAACATATCTTGTAATCTTAAGATAATCTATGCCTATCTTGGTAAAATCAGGCAAATGGATGCTTCCACGATTTCTGATTTTCTAAAAATAGGTGCTGTATGTACAGTATCTAACAAGAAAAACAACTATACGAATGTTGCATTTCCCTATCGAGTTCTATCTAATCCTGACCAAGTCGTGAATTATGAGCTCCGGAACTACAACCTACACAAGCAAGAAGGGTATAAAGGATTTTGTCCTGGTGGCAATAAATCAACCGCCTGCTGGATCGCATCATTCGCTCCGATATGGAAAGATGTGCAATCCCTCTACATTGGTGAAAGTGCATTGGATATGATGTCTCTATATCAACTTCTCCCTGAGCGTATGCGAATAAATGCCGCCTTTATATCCATAGGCGGAAACTTAGGATATGGACAGATAAAAGATATAAAGCATTTATTCCCACATGCTGTTATATATCTTGCATTTGACAATGACCTACAGGGACAAATATATGATGTAGAAGCAGCATATTATATGATAAAAGGCAAAGAGCCCAAAATATATAGAAATGCGGAAGGAAAAGTCGTTATAAAGTTTGAAAGTCAAGAATTGATTATAAGTGATTCTGATTTTAATTCTAAGACATTTCTACACTCTCACGGAATTGAAGCTGATTGGCTTCATATTATTAAAGCTAAAGGTGGCAAAGATTTTAATGATATGCTTAAAAAAAACTGATATGCAGATTATAAAATTTATTATCAAAACACTCTTTTTCCTGACTATTGGATTAATATTCAAATGTATAAGGGATTTTAGCAGGTGAACATTTGGATATTGAAATTATAGACATCTATATTTTTATTAATACAAAAATATAGATGTCTATAATTATTTTAAGCAACCATTCTGCTACGGATAAGCTCTGCGTTACGTTCTACAAGTTCTACAATGCGTTCATGATATTCAGTCAGTTTATTACATACACCTCGACTTTGTATGACCTTCAAAGTTTTCAGCGAAACCTCTACCGTTTCAATGCGTTTACCGTCAATGGTTGCGGATAGGATAAGAGAGTCTATTCTCTTGTAGTAGCCTCCAACACAATGGTGCATCAGTTTTCCTTCAAGTTGCATTTCAGCCACACTTTCAATGACCTTTACAAGAATAAGGTTGTCGGAAAACACAAGTCCGAAGAATTTACCTTTGGACTTCAGATAATTCTTTTCGTCCTTGACCAACTGTTCCCTGCGTTGCTCCGCTCTTTCCCTTTCAATCTGTTCTTCGCGTTTTCTGACAAGTCGGTCATGTGCCTTTTTCAAGTCTGTCGGACAAACATATTTTGGGCAGTGGATGTCTTTCCCGAAATGTCGGAGCAGTCTTACAAGGTCACACCACATGGAGGCATCTGCAATATGATAGCCGTTTCGGATACAGATTTTTATGGAGTTCCAATATTCATGTAAATTGATATTTGAAATGACGGCATATCTGAACATTTCTGTCTGTCCCGCTTTAAGCAATGTTTCCTTTTTGCTGTCCGTCAGAATGGCGGTAAAAAATTCGTATGGGGTCAGTTCATGGAATGCTCCCTTGAAGCCGTTTCGCCTTAATTCGGGAATGATGCGCATTGCCGGATAAGTCTTGTATGCGTCTATGTTGTATGCTTTCAGCATCTTGTTGCTGCGCAAATCCATATCGCTCCATTCAGTCCAAAGGTCATAGTACATCGTGTGCATGGCTCTCAGTCGGGCAATAACTTCGGTCTTTCCATTTGGGGCAATCCACCATTGCACCACCTCTCTTATGGAATACTCCGCTTTCTGTCCTACCTTGTATGTTGCTCCTACCATAAAATAGCGCAACACTTGATAGCTTTTTCGGGTCGTAATGATTTCATAATATGCGCTGTCCCTGAAAACTCTCTTTCGGGTATCAAGTATTTCAAGTTCCTTTCCGCAATGGGGACAGCTACAGCCACATATAGTTTCCGCAAGAGTGTGTCCGCCTTTCCAGCGGTGTCCACATTCCGAACAAGTGATAGTTCCGCCTTTTGTGCGGTAGGCATGATGCTTGAAGCAATGTTCAAAAGCGTATGCTTTCTGCTTGTCTGTCAGTTCGGGCAGTCCGCTTGACAAACGGACTACCTCTTTCTGTATGCGTGTTCTCGGTTTCATATCAAAAATCAAATAAAGATGGTTGAACATCAGTTTTACTAATCGATACTTTTTTCTTTCTAGACTGCATTTTACTTAATTGTTCTCTCTGATATTGAGCTATGGCAGCTTGTTTGGGGTTACTTGCACATTTCACTCAAATATATCGCCTTGTGTTAATCTGAAAAACGATGGTTTTTCAGATTTTACTGGAACTTTATTGTCTTTCATCAAAAAATAGTTTATATTTGTCCAATAAACGGTATATTTATCAAAATACGATAAATGTCATTATTTCATATTTTTGTACTTTGCAATTATGATATTTGGGTATGCACGTGTTTCAAAAAATGATCAGAACCTTGACAGGCAATTAGACCAGCTCAAACAAGCGGGCTGTAACCGCATTTATCAAGAGAAAATGACGGGGACAAAGAAAGAACGCCCGGAACTGACTCGCATGATGGACTCACTTCGTGAGGGCGATACAATAATTGTATGTGAACTTACCAGATTAAGCAGGTCGGTAAAGGATTTGTTTGAACTTGTTGAGCGTATAAATGAAATAGGAGCAGATATTAAATCATTAAAGGAGCCTTGGTTGGATACAACAACCCCTCATGGAAGGTTATTATTTTCCGTATTTTCGGGGGTAAGCCAGTTTGAAAGAGACATCATCCGTGAACGAACTCTTGAAGGAATATCTGCCGCAAGAGCAAGAGGAAGAAAAGGGGGAAGACCGAAGATCGATCCAAAAACGGTTAAACTTGCCCTTGATTTATATGATTCAAGGGCTTGCTCTGTTGATAACATCTTACGAACAACAGGAATAAGTAGAGCCACACTTTATTCTTATATCAAAAATAGAAAAACACTATAAGAAGCTATTGCATGGCCCAAATAATATTGACCTCTGAACAGCGCAGGGAAATTACAACAATTCCGTATAATATTTCCGATGACGATCTTTTGACTTACTGTGCCTTTGATGAAGACGACATTAGGAACATCACAAACGGGCACAAGGATTTATGCAATAGAATTGGATATGCAGTTCAATTATTTCACCTCAGATATCTTGGATGGAACTATACGCTCAAGTCCGGAATACCTTCAAAGGTTTTGAATTTTATTGCAAAACAGATAAATGCCTCTCTTCCTCGCTCATGGAATTTCAAAGAGAGATATAAACGTCCTAATACCATCATAAAACACTTTCATGATATTTGTCTTGCCTATGGATATAGGCAGATGGATGAAAAAGATGAAGAGATGGCAATGAAAATCATTTCGACAAATGCTGATGTTGTTGAAAACAGAGAGTTCATTATCAGGGAAATTATTTCCGCATTAAAAGTAGAAAGAATTGTATTGCCCAAAATAAGTACCATTGAAAAATGGGTTCAAGATATATGCAATCGGAAAGAAGCCGATTTGAACCGTCTTATATATTCCATGCTGACATCAGAACAGTGTTCAAATATCAAAAAAGCTATTTTATGTAAAGGCACTGCACCTAAATCATATAATTTGCATCAACTGAGAAATGTGCCGGGAAAAATAACTCCCGAATCCTTCTGTGAAATTGCGGACAGAATAGAATATATTGATTCCTTGAATCTGGATATGGATTTGTCTTCAATATCCCACAATAAAAGAAAATCCATAGCAAGACGCATTGTTCACAGGCGTTTATATTCCATAGAGCGTAGTTCGCAAGAAAAAATCTACCCGGGTATAGTAATATATATTCATGAAACCAGAAAAATGCTTCTGGATTTTGTTGTCGAATCCAATGATGCCATATTGCATAATCTGTTGAGAAAGAGTGAAAAGAGGAATGAAAAGACAATCCTCCAAAATAGTAAAGAAATATTTAAAAATCAATCGGATTTATTGTCTATAGCCGAAGCCGTTTCTTTTTCCTTACGTCACAAGAAAAATTTAAGAACAGAACTGAAAAAGAGAAACTTTTCTTCTCTCGAAGCGTTAGATCTCATCATAAAAAGGGGATATGAGCTTAACTGTTCTGATAGTGACAGCCTTGAATTACTAAACAGCCATTACAGCCAAATCAGGAAATATTCTCCACGTTTGCTTAAAATCTTAAAAGTGACATCTGAATCGGAGGAAATGACTCCTCTTGTAAAAGCTGTTGATTGTTTAAGGAAGATGAATCTTTCAGACAATCTTAAATTACCTGACGATGCTCCGTTAAACCATATTGAAAATAAATGGATTAAACTGGTACAAAAGGATGGATGTATTGATAAAAGGTATTATGAAATGGCCACTCTTTCAAGTTTGAGACATGCCATAAGGAACAATCTTGTAACTGTGGAAGGAAGTGAAAAATATCTGGCATTTGAACAAGATCTGATTGATAAGGAAACTTATAAGTATTCGACTGATGTTTTTGATGTCTTAAACGGGTTTGAGACTTTTGATGAGTATCTGTCCGACAGAAAAAAGAGAATGACCGAGCTTTTAGATTATCTGTCAGACAATATTGATTTGCTTGATGATCTATGGATAGATAAAGGAAGCCTGCATCTTTCTCCTCTTGGAACGGCAACACCGGAAAATGCAATGGAATTGAGCAAAAGAATTTTTAAGGGCATGATTCCCGAAGCAAGACTGGAAGAAATCTTGCTTGAAGTGGATAAATGGGTTGGATTCACCAAATATTTCATACACCGGAATCTGAAGAACCAAACTTTGAAAGAGGCAGAAAAGGAAAAAGTGCTTGCAGCATTAATGGCACTGGGAACGAATGTCGGACTGGTTAAGATGTCACAGGCAATGGGCAAATATTCGTATGACCAACTGTATTCAATTTCACAAAATTGTTTGGATGATGATAACCTGGTCAAGGCGCAAGGGGAAGTTGTCAGGCTTCTGAGAAGTTTGTGGGTCTCGGAATATTGGGGAGAAGGAAACACATCATCGAGTGATGGAAGAGGGATACGCAGCATGGTATCTTCATTCAATGCAGAACCAAATCCGAGACATGGAATTGACAAGGGCTGTACCATATACAGATTTGTGTGTGACAAGTATTATGTATTCTTTACAAAAGTAATCCGTACTAATAGTGAGTTTCAGCATGTCATTGATGGTGTATTGGCGCACGAACTAATGGTCGGGGAACCTGTTATTGAACATTATACTGATACTGGAGGGTATAGTGATCCTTTATTTGGACTTGCTCATCTTTTGGGTTTTGCTTACGCACCCCGTATGAAAAATGTATCGAGCAGGAATCTTTTTATTTTTAAAGATAACATCCTGAGGAAAAATATTGAAGGTGTCGCTTTCAAAAAAATTCAGACTGACTGGATAAAAGATTATTATGATGAAATTCTTAGAATCGCCTATTCGATAAAGAAAGGGCATGTTTCCGGAGAACTGGTGATGAGAAAACTATGCAATAAATCAAGTCATCTCCGACGTGCCATAGTTGAAATGGGACGGATAGAAAAAACTTTATTTCTTTTACGATACTTTACATCAAAAGAACTGAGACGAAAGATACAAATAGGGTTGAACAAGGGTGAAGCAAATAATAGTCTTGCCAAGGCCGTTCAATTTGGTCAAGAGGGAAAATTTACCACAAAAAATCGTGACAGACAACAGGTAAGGGCTTCCGCTCTTTCACTAATCATGGATGTAATTTGTTTATGGAATGCCGTCTATTTACAAAGGAGTGTTGAGTATATTGAAGCAAATGACAAGGAAATCGATAAAAGTCTGCTTAAACATATATCACCACAAAATTATGAACACATAACATTCCTGGGACACTATGATTTTGATTCCAGCCTGTCACTTGGAGTAAATGAATATAGAAAATTAAAAGTTGAAGAGAATATATGAATCATTAGGTTATCTACCGAGGTGATATATTTGGGTGAAATGTGCAGAATTTCTATGGATTTGTCGCTGTTTTTGTTTGAAATGAATATAATACAAGGACTAAAAATACAAAATTCAGTTATAAACAGCTGTAGATTTCTTCTTAAAATATTATATATCAATAAATTATAAAGGTGATATATTTGGGTGAAATGTGCAAGTAACCCCTGTTTTGCTTCTGCTTTTTCTTCTTCAGTAAGGTCGATAAACTGATTAGAAACAATAGATACACTATTTGTAAAATGTAAATCTGCATCCAGTTCATCTTCTAAATAGTAGTGAATAGCTAAACCGTAAACTTCATCGTCTGTTGCTCCCATACCGCCGTTCTGCGCTAATTTCTTCATCTCCGAGATTATATAAGCACAACATTCTTCAATACTTTTTTCTGCGGACTGATATTTAACTGCAAATTGCTCATCAATTTGAGAAAGTTCGTCTAGATAAGCCTTGATAACTAATTGAAAATTTGTTACTGAATTTCTCATACATCTAAAAATTAAAGTTTGACATTAAGTCTGTTTGGGAATTATTCTAACTCCAGATTCAGGAGCCTTTTTCAAAAGATCTTTTTTCTCCCTGTACGACTTTTTTTTATCATTCTCTCCCCGAGTTCTTTCGCCTTTTTCGATGCCAATAGAGTGCAGCAGCATGTAGATGTATGCAAGGTTTCCGGAAAGAAAAATACCGCACAGCTTTGCTGCTCAGGATATTTTTCATTCCGGCACACAGTGCCTTGCAGACTTCTACGAGCTGCACTACCTTTGCATCATGAAAAGGGGAAAACCGGGGAGAGAATAAACAGCGAAAAAGGAGAACAGGAAAAGAGAAAAATAGGCAAAAGAAAGTCGAACAACTAGGGGTATCACCAACATTTTGTACAAAAGTAACTCTAAGGTGATATTTTCACAGAAATATACATAAATTAAACCTCTAAGGCTTTTAAACAGCCTAAAAGAGTTAATTTATGTATATAGAATTAGACCTTTAAAGGTCTGTATTCATTTAGACCTAAAGCCATATTTGACTGAAATGAATATTCTCCCAGAAAATTTATGTGTGACCAATTTAAGGGTGATATATGCTTTAATAAATTTTCATCTAGGGGTATCACCAACATTTTGTACAAAAGTACCCTTAAGATGAAGTCATAATAGAATTGTGGTATATGAAGTAAACAAATTGTGTATGGAAGAAGAGATATATTAAGGTATTTTACTTATGAAACTTTGAAAGTGAATTTGTATCAGATATATCCCCCCCAAAAAAATAAAGACACAGTATCACACTTTGGATGATACCGTGTCTTTATCCTTAATATGTTTTATTTCTACCACAAAGCGACTTTCCCTTCCACACCTAAATCCAGTGTAGCGGTAGCTATTCCCAAAGCACGGAACACCTTTCCCATAGTGGAAAGAGTGATTGAGCATTTTCCGCTTTCCAGTTTGCATATCTGGGAACGCTTCACACCTATACGTTCACCAAGTTCCTCTTGTGTTAGGTTTTGTTTCAGGCGTGCGTTCTTAATAGCTTCCCCTACGAAGTAAGCATCTACCTCGTCTTTGAGCTGTGCTTCCATCACATCTCTCTCGGGAGTTCCTACTTTCCCCCATACATCATCCACCAGATTATCTGCAGGGGTAAACTTCATTTTTGTCATAATATATTATTTTTTATCGTTAAAATATTCTTTTCTTATTTCTTCTGCCCGTTGTATTTCTTTTTGCGGGGTTTTCTGTGTTTTCTTTATGATTCCGTGTGTAGCAACAACAAGTGTTTCCGTTTCTGTATCCCAAAAAGCGAAAAGCCTATAGCATACACCACTAAACAATGTGCGCAACTCCCAAATCTCGGAATTACCCAGTTTCTTAAATAGATTATTATCCATCACTCCGCTTTCCAGTTTACGGATGTTATAAGTAATCTTCTGCTGCGCTTTAACAGGTTGAAGCCTCACAAAACTTTCAGCTTCTTCACTCAATATGACTTTTATAGTTTTTGCTTCCATTATATTCAACTTCAAATGCAAAGGTAACCATTTGTTTCCAAATAAGCAAACAGGGTAAATGACCATATTTGTTGTTCAATATTATTTTAGTGAGCTACCCACGCCTAAAGGCATGAGCTTCGGAGATACCAATACCTCCTCTCTTTTCCTGTTTCTTCCTGCCACGGCTTTTTAGGACACGAGGTCGGTCATCAACAAGAGGGCAGTCCACAGGCTTGACTTTCCCACGCTCCGTGGGTAGGGCTTTCAAATGCGAGTTCCTATAAAGCACACAGGACGTATTAATATTTTTTTCCCTATACGGATTTATATACTTATAATTTTTCATTAGTAAATCATTTGTTGGAAACATTAGCAGAGCTATTGTTTGAAGGCAGAAGTAAGTCATTTGTTGTAGACATAAGCAGCACATTTGTTTCGCGCACGCGCGTATTTAGTAGCTTTCTTTATAGGCTATTTAATAACAGTGCTTATAAAGCGTTGATTATCAAATACTTATATTTTATTTTACCACATTTTGGCAACATTTTACCACACTTTGGCAACATTTTACTACACTTTGGCAAGTCCGATTTTTATTTTACCACACTTTGGCAAATATTTTACTACACTTTGGCAAATATTTTACTACACTTTGGCAAATATTTTACTACACTTTGGCAAGTCCGATTTTTTCACTTGCTTTTTAGTTATTTATACATATTAAAACACTTTTTACTTTCAATTTAAAAGGCTGTTTTAAGTTAATCAAAATTTTGGAATTTTCCAACTATCACTTGAATGATTGTATTACAGTGATTTGATTATTTTACTACATTTTGGCAAGTTTGGCAATTCTAATTATTTTGCCACACTTTGGCAAAAATTGAAATTTGAAGTAATATTTCTTGCGTTGTACAAATTTCATCTTATTCACATTATTATAATAGTTTATGTTAATAATTGTAATAGACGTTACCTATTATTTAAACAAACACCACATTTTAAAACATTTTTTTACATGGCAAATTAGAACTTATACTTGCCTGGATAGATATTATTAGACATTTTGCGAAATTAAATGTCTAATAATATCTTATATTTCGTGGAAAATGCTATTTTTGCCAAAAAAAGAACATGAGAAAGAATTACGAAGAAATATTTACTTCAGAGAAAATAACGGTATTGTCCAACAAGAAAAACGACAGCCGGATAATGAATCTGACATGCCCTATCTACCAAACAAACTTCCTAACTGATGCGAAGCAAATTCTCAACAAAGGAACGTATCGTGCAATCAAGTTCATCGTAAAACAGATTCAGGATGAAAGAATAATGCTTGAATCCTACATTAAGAACAACGAAACCTTAAAGATCAATATATCACGCGAAGATATTCTGCGATGGTATCCGGATGAACATGCCCATCGAGAGCTAAAAGCTGCGGCAGAGTGGCTAAACAATACCGACGTGAAATATGAAACGCCGACAGGATGGGTGATGGCCAAACTTGTCGGAGAGGTAAGTTATGACATTAATACCGGGATGACAATATATATCACTCCTGGTGTTCTCCCATTATATTACGTGGTGAATAAGCATTTTACAATGTTAGATTTTGCAGTGACTATGAGTATTCAGGATAAAGCCACTCAATTTTTCTACGATAAATGCTGCAAATGGCGTTCTGCCGGTATATTTACATACACTCCAGTAGAATTAGCTGAAGCCATAAATGTCAGCCCTATTACCAATTTGCTTAAAACAAGATATATTTTATCGGCTGATAGGGAAATGAAAAAGTTATTTCAGGAAGGATTGATAGACTTCTATTTCGACACATATGAAATACGATCTGGTAAAGGTAGAGGTGGTAAACTGGATAAGTTTATATTCCGGATACATGACTGTCTACCTGGTTCAGAGAAGGATATTCAGGAACAAGCAAGAATGAGAACGTATATAATCGAAACAATAAAAAGTACAGTGCCTTCGTTAGTATCCGATGACATATTCAGACAATTAAGAGAACTTTCCAGAACAGAGCTGAAAGACCTTTGCAGTGAAATGACTATTTTTAAAAAAGAACTTCAGGAAAACAAAATCAGGGATGCCAGAGGAATATTGTGGTTCAAGTTACGTAATAGATACAATATCAATCCGAATGGAAGCGAAAGACTCAAGAAGAATCCCCAAAATGAATACCCTAAGTATAAAAAAATTAGTGAGGAAGTTCAGGCTAAATTACAAGATGAAGTTCGCACGAAGGAAGAAGAATATACACAGACTGTGCTTCCTTTTGAAGAAGATAAACCAACATGGTGGAAGTATTGGACAGATACTATTAACGATATAGTTGATAATTATCAGGTAAACGATAGAAAAATAAATGAATCGGAAAAAGAAACCTTACTATATATGTTCAATGAAAAAGACAAATTTTCACCACAATATGATGGTGAAAATCTGATTATACATATAGAACAAAATATATACAAGAACTATGTCTGCCAACCATTTTCTCCACTATTTGAATGCCTTCACAAAGCTATAGTAAATAGTGTATTTAAATTTTTTCCAGGTATAAGAAAATTGTCTTATTCAGTAGACGGATATGGTGATAAGAATTTAACTATAATACCAGTTAAAGAAATTGGAAATGCATAAATCCAAAAAATGTTCGTTTTTTGGATATGTTGCAAATGTAAAAAGTTTAAAATAAAAATAAACTTATACGAAACATCATTTATCTTTTTTTAACCTAAGATACCTGTAAACAGAAGAAATGGGAACTCCAGTTTTTAAGGATATATCTTTTTTGGTGTTCCCATTATTATTTAAATCAATAATAGACTTGTATTTCTCTTGACTTATACATATGCCTGGTGGCCGTCCTATTCTTTTCCCTTTCAATCTTGCTATTTTAATGCCTTCTCTCGTTCTTTCACTTCGCCCGTTGATTTCTATTTCCGCAAATATTCCCGCTAGTTTGAAAAAAACCTCACCAATCATCGTAGAAGTGTTAATTCCCTCTGTTAGAGATATTATAATAACACACTTTCTTCTAAGTATATCAATAACTTCACACAAGTCTTTTGCGGATCTTCCAATTCTATCAATTTTCCAGACGATGATAGTATCTCCTGCAGAAGACTGCTTTATAAGCTTCTTAAGAATGGGACGATCCATTTTTCGTCCACTTTTTTTTTCAGTAAAAATTTGTTCACAACCAGCTTCCTTTAAAGCATGAAGCTGCATATCCAGATTCTGATCACGAGTTGAGACCCTTGCATAACCGATTTTCTTCATAATACAAAGTTATACCAAATTCTTTTTTTTTTCAAAAAACGAACATTTTTTGACTCATGAAGAAAACTAAATTACTTGCATTAGCTCTTTTGTGCTTCACAACCAAAGTTGTGTATGCTCAATCTTATTCCCTTCGTTCAAATATTATAGGGTTAGCCACTACAAATTTGAACTTGGAAGCATCTATGACATTAAATAAGAAATGGTCTTTGCATGTTCCTGTACAGTACAATCCTTTCAAATTTTCCAAAAACAGACAATTCCGGAACTTCTATATTTCTCCGGGAGTTCGCTACTGGCTTCTACAGAGTTACATAGGTGGCTTTGTTGGTATATATGGAACAGCCGGCACATATAGTGTAGGAAATTTGTTTGGAAGTAAGTACAGATATGAAGGTGAAGGTTACGGAGTATCTGTTTCTTTTGGAAAAGCCTATCAACTTAGTAAGAGTTGGAATTTTGAGTGGGAAATTGGTGCCGGTGCAGTATGGTTGGACTATGATAAGTATTGGTGCAAAAGGTGTGGTGATTTAGTTAACAGCAAACATGTCTGGTCATTTCTTCCAACAAGAGCAGCATTAAATTTCGTTTATCTCTTCTAAGCTATGAAGCAAAACAAATTAATATTACCAATAGTAGCAACCTTAGCAGTATCATGTGCTACTCATAAAACTATTAATCGCGTTCGTATATCACAGCCCAATATGGAAACAAAGAAAGACACAAGCTATCATTTACCTCAAATGATTAAATGGACTGATGAAAAAGGACAAACGCGAATAGTAACACAAGCTGAGCGCGATAGCATTACAGGAGAGGAAATTACAACTGTTCAGCTTAGTGAAATTACTGTCACAGCAAAAAGTAAGCAAGTTGCTGAAAGAAATGGGAAGATCAATTTAGATTTCCTTATTACCGTACCATCGTCATTAATAAACAATAAATGGCAGCTACAATTAGCACCAGTAGCGTTTCAGGTAAATGATACAATCGAATTAGACAAGATATTTCTATCCGGAGCGGACTTTTCTAAAATGCAAAAGAAAGGATATTTGCAATATCAGGCTTTCCTATCATCCATCATTCCAGATAGTCTATATCTGAAAGAAATGTTTAATCAGAAGGGCTATAAAAGAGCAATGGAAGAACTGGAGAATGAATATTATCAAGCATGGAAAAATGAGGTTATACAAAAAGAGCGCTGGATTGACTGGTCAGATAAAATAAATGCCCGATTTGCATATTTCAATTTTAAAGTAGACCAAAATCGTGCCTCTATTGCTGGATATAATTCTATTCTACGATATCTACCTGCTTACAGTATGTACCGTCAGTTGGATAAAGAATACACTCCATCAAAATGGAAGATATATGCAGAAGGAAATTATCAAATAAGAACTAAAAATATAACTTCTGAAGATTCAATAGCCATCACAAAAAAATTTACGAATTACAAAAAGATAGCAGATAACCAGAAGAAGAAGGAAATGTTGGATGAAATGTATAATAAATATGTCCGTTTCCCTATTCAATCAGCACGTCTTGATACAATCATAAAGGAGGGTAATAATTTTATTTATTATTACAAACAGGAATTACCTGCCACTGAAAATTGCAAGAAAATAGAACTTACATTAAACGGGCAAACCTTGTCTAAAAATGAAACGGTTACACCCTTACCACCATCAGACACATTAGTGTACTATATCTCAAGTATGGTACAGTTCCTCGACCATACCCCCAGATATAAGAAGAAGATTATTTCCAGAAAGGATGAAGTAAATGTAACAGCTTACGTAAACTATAAGTCATCTTCGACAACATTCGAAGAGGAAATCGGGAGTAACAAGAAAGAGATTGATAAGGTTTTTGAAACAATCAAAAACATCAATTACACTGGAGAGTTCCTGATTGATAGTATTTACATGACAGCAACATCCTCTCCGGAAGGTAGTTCAATAATGAATCTACAACTTTCCAAAGGTCGTGCCATTAATTTAAAGAAATATCTGCAAAACAAATCGGATGATCCAGAAGGAGTTGACTCTCTGTTCCGTCCAAGATGGATAGGAGAGGACTGGAATAAACTCCATAACCTGATATATAAAGATGACAGCTTAACCAATAGGGAAAGAATAATGTCAGCCTTTAGCATAGAGAATTTGGACAAGAGAGAACTGGCTTTACATCAACAACCTGATTACTCGTATATAAGAAACAAGTATTATCCTCTTCTCAGGGCTGTTGAATTTAAGTTCTATTTACATCGTCGTGGGATGATACAAGATACAATAGTTATGCCTGTAATCGATTCCACTTACATGAACGCTATTAAAATGATTGAAGAACGTAAATATAAGCAAGCGCTTGTACTTCTGGATGATCAATATCCAGAGGACTATAATACGGCAATCTGTCTTATGTCACTCGGATATGATAAGCGAGCATTAGATATTATGCTCAAACAGGCTGATGCATCAGATCGCAACTATATACTTGCAATACTATATGTACGTCTGAAAGAGGAAGAATTGGCTGTTAAGTCTTATATAAAGTCTTGTGAACAAGACGAAACGAAAATCTGGCGAGGTAAGCTCGATCCTGAGATTAACGAACTTATCAAAACATATAATCTTTATCAAAATGAATATTAGGAACATACTACTATCAGTTGCCGCTGGAGCCTTGGCGTGTTCCTGCAACTTCAGTGAAGATGATTGTATACGACTCGGACATTTACGAGCGTATTGCAATTTTGCAGAAATAGAGGCTAAGGATATACCAGTTCCGACAAGCAGACATCTTATTGCTTATGGAATAAGCGACAAGACTTTGGAACTACCGGAAAAAAAGACTTTTACCCAGGACACCTTGAAATGGGATTTGCCCCGTGGTGATTATGATTTTATCTTTCTATCCGGCAACAATGAAATACGTAACATGCAGAGTTATCGTGACTGTCAGTTATACTCTGCAACAAGAGAGTCTGAAGGGAAGATTTATCTGTCAGAAAAGCAGACGTTTGTCTGCAAGCAGTTATTCCGGGAGCATTTTGATTACCAGAAAGAAACCGTAAAGGAAATCATAGCCTTACCGTTTACACAAACAATCATATTACGTCTACATGTTTCAGGCAACATCAATCCACTTACTGGAATTACGTCGGAACTGGACGGCGTAGCTGTAGGCAAATTCCTTGCCAGCAATGAATTAAGCTCTGAATATGCGACAATGACATCAGATTATATAAAGGAACAAGAAGAAAATATCTGGGTAAGTACTAATTATGTATTTGGAATAAACCAATCGACGGATAATGTTCTAAGGGTAATCACACATACAACAGATACAAGCAATGACACCTATAACATTGACCTTACACCATATCTTCAGGGTTTTGACAAATACAAAATGACTATCGACCTGAACCTCGTGATAGGCAAATCACTGACAATTGACAGTCCGGTTATCATCGAGGACTGGGCAGACGGAACTATTACAGACCTCAATTAATAAATCATTTAATTTAACAGTTTAAGTTATGAAAAGTAACATTATTATTCTCGCAGCAATGATGGCAATGAGCTGCGCATGTACCAACGAAGTAGAAGAACTATCGACTAAACAGGAAGATTCTTCCCTGAAAATTGCAACCTACATTGCCAATAGTGAAGGAACACGAAGTAGCGACGGTTTTGTGTCCAAGACACAGTTCAAGACAAATGATGAGATTGGTCTGTTCCTATACAAAGGAACATGGGGTACTTCTTATGTTGGTGTTTCAGCACAAAATAACAAATCTACATTCAAGGGTTCAAGCTGGGAACAGGCAACGCCTTATTACCTGAATGCAGACCAGGCACATGTCTGGGCGTATTATCCATATAATCAAAGTGTAACTGACGGCAAGAAAATCCCAGTGTCAATCGAAGGAGATAATGCTAATACAGATTACATGTACGGCCAGACAAAACAGACGGTTTCAGTTCTGAACACTGTTGCTGAAATACCAATGAAGCATGCCATGTCACAATTTATCATTCGCATGAAACCATCACCTGATTATCACAACAGCGGTAGTACACCAGGAAAGCTCACTAATGTAACCGTAAAAAGTAAAGCCGGATCATCTGTTCTATTCAAAACAGGAGAACTCGATATTACGACAGGTACGATTACCGGAAAGACAAGTTCTCAATCTCTTAGCTGGACTCCAAACATTCTGCTTGAAACTAGCGAAAATCACGACTACTGTGCAACCATATTCCCGAAAGTCGTGGCTCAAAATGAATTGGTCGTTGAACTGACAATCGACGGTGCAAAATATACGTTTGATATTCCTGCTATACAGTGGAATAAAGGATATAGATATATCTATGCATTTGAAATGAAAGCCAACGATGTTGTCATTGGTGGAGAAGACGGATCTAATGTAACTATTGAACCATGGAAAGATTCTGCACAAAATGACGTAGAACTTGTTCCATCAAAATAAGAAACAAATGAATAATATTAGAGCTCTAATCATATTAATAACAATTGTATTTTTCTCTTCCTGTAACAAGGAAGAGGAAAATACAGAAATTGATATCGGTCATACTGTTACTTTTTCAGTGGCACAGAGTCGTTCTACCCAAGAAGGGACTTTTGATGCTGGCGATGCGATAGGCATATTCGCCTATGAACCGAAATCTCAACAAATGTATTACCAGAATAGCAAATATGTCTTTGACGGGAAAGTATTTGTTCCAGCAACGGATGCAGACAATATTCGTGTAAGTTCAGGAACAGATTATGATTTTTATGTATACTATCCGTACAATTCTGCTAATACAGAGGCAACATCAATTTCGCATGTAGTACCAGATCAGTCGAATAAGGAAAACTGGCAGAGGGCAGACTTTTTGACAGCCACATACACCGATCCTGTTGTAGACTATAATATTACATTAAATTTTAAACACCGGTATGCCACGCTACAAGTTATTGTAACGGACAATGAGGGCATTAATCAAGCTAAAATTGCCAACGTACAATCAGCAAGCCATTTTGACCTGATGAAAGGGACTTACACTACGGACAAGACTTTATCCACTAAAGAAATGTATCTATATGCGTCAGAAGGCAATATAAGTAAGTTCCGGATAACCCTGCCTGTACAAAGTATCAGTGAGAGTAATCCTATTACATTATCTCAAGGCGGACAGAATTCCCTTGAAATGAAAGCAACGGCAACAGTACAGCTTGAGGAAGGAAAGATACAGGATTACAGCCTTGGATATAAGAAGACAATAAGCATTAATAATTATGATACAGGGGGCAGCGTATCTGGTGCAGGGCAATATGTATTAGGTAGCACATGCATCGTTTCAGCATCTCCCAAGAGCGGATATACTTTTGTTGGTTGGTATGAGAACGGACAACTTGTTTCTTCATCAGCAGATTATTCCTTTGATGTTTTGAAAGATCGAACGCTGGAAACACGTTACAGTTCATATGGCAACTGGACTGTTTCCGTCAGTGCAAATCCTACGTCGCTGGAAGCTCTTGGAGGTACAAGTATTATAACTTCAGTTGCTTCAAGAACATTGTACATCAACGGTAAATCAAGCTCCACCGAAACAGGTACACCGACTATTTCTCTGAGCGGTAGTACAAACGGGTTCACTCTGTCCGGGAATAAAGTAACTGCCGGAGTAAATGAAAGCTCAACAGCAAGGACAGTAACTGTAAGGGCCACATACAGCGGTGTAAGCAATACATGTACAATTACACAGAAAGGCGGTAATATTACTACCGGTGACTGGATAATAACAGTAAGTGCTTCTCCTGAAGTAATTGTACCTGCTGGAGGTACAAGTATAATAACAGTTAAAGCTGTAAGAGATATATACATTGATGGGGAAAAAGTTGGTACTGAAACAGGTACACCGAGTATATCTCTGAGCGGTAATACAGGCGGTTTTACTTTATCGGGTAACACAGTCAGGGCAACCAACAATGAAACAACTGCTGAAAGAAGTGTAACCGTTACTGCTTCTCTGGATGGTAAAAAGAGTACCTGCATGATCAGACAACAGGCAGGTGTTAAAACACTTGGAAGCTGGAGCAGCTGGAGTAATAATTCTCTGACAATAACGGCAAATCCGATGACACTTCAAGCTTCAGGAGGAACCAGTACACTCACTGCAACTGTCAACAGACAGCGAAGCCGAACCATATATTGGAATAACATAGCTACATCTACAGAAACGGTAAGAGAAGATGCAGATGTAACATCGGCGACAAACTTCTCGGGAAGTGCTACTGGATTCAGACTGGATGCAACATCCGTTACGGCGTTAGAAAATACATCAAGTTCACCACGCAGCATTCTGATAACGGGCGAATATGCCGGTCTTTCCAATACGGTTAACATAACTCAAAACGGAGGCACAACGACTGAAGAATATGTATTTGAATTGAGCAGCGGGCAACAGGTAAACCTTGTGGAATCCTCTGGAGGTATCATCAGCCATTCTATTAGTTCCTATGTTATCCGGACAGTTAACGGAAAGGAAAGCAGGGAAGATGTTGACTTCACCGTTTCGGCAAATGTATCCTGGATTACACCTGGAAAGACATCCTCTTCAGTAGCTGCAAATCCAAATACAATGCAGCGAAATGGTACTATTACGTTCAAACAAAATGGAAGTAATAAGATTCTTCTGGTAACAGTTACTCAAAAGAAGAAAAATTCCGTAGACATAGAAAACTAATGAAAAAACTGTTTTATTTATTTATAACATTTATCAGTACAGCTCTGAGTAGCTGTACTGATAATGATTCACTTCATGATAAAAATGAGTTATTATCAGTAGAGTGTTATACACGCACATCTGAGAATGAAAAGAACATAGTACATGACTTTAGTATGTATATCTTTTCAAACAACTTTAACGGATATCCAGGTGTCATTAATCCGACTCACGTTACCTATTCTCATGGATGGGATTTTCCGCCAATATCTCTTTCAGATGAGATAGCAAATATATATTGTTTCTATCCCTATACGGGAGAAGCAGATTGTAAATCACTAGAACTTGAATTGATTGATCAAACGGATTATCTGGCATCTAATGTTGTAACTGCTAACAACAAAAATCCAAAGGTCAGCATAGTAATGAAGCATATTCTGAGCAAGATAAGTGTAAGAATTGACGGAAGTAATCAATGCAAAGTTGATTTACTATCAATACCGACAAAAGGCACATATAATTTGCAAACAGATGAAATCACACCGGGAGAACAGTCTGACCTGACTACAAACTCCTCCGATATTTACATATTTCCTTGCAAAGAAAAACAATTAAAAATGAATATAACTTATAACGGCAAGGAATATGACTACATCGAAATTGCAAGTGACTACGAAGCGGGGAAAGAATATACGTTCAACCTAACCATAAATAACAATAAGGATTTAGTTATTGAAGGAGATGTTATAATAACAGACTGGCAACCTGCTGGAGATTTTGAAGGAAGTGTAAACGAAAAATAAATCATATGAAAAGAAAGGTATTAACATTATTATTAATTACTCTAATAACAAACAGAACATTTGCTCAGGATGCCAGAAGTGCCATGAACCAAATATTGGACGGCTATACACTGCCAATATTCGTAGCATTCATGCTTGCTGGAATTGTTCTTGGCTTGGTTCAACAATGGGATAATATAATTGATAAGGATAATAGAGGAACACGTAAGGATGGTCTATTTGCACTTGCTTGGTACGTTGGATATGCGTTAGTTGCTGCAATCGTTGTTACAGCAGTTAAGTCAGCAATATCCGGCATATCTCTTCAAGTATAACAAGTATCAAATGAAATATACTATAAGAAAAGGTCTGGAAAGTCCCTGCAAAATCAGGGGCTTTCTATCATCAGACTACTGGATATTAGTAGCTATAATAGCCGCAATAATAATTCTCTTTGTTCTTGGACTCCGTTCGGGTATCATGGACGGAGATTGGAACTTAAGTATAATTGCATTCATCGGTGCAATAACAATCATTCCAATTATGGTTACAAAGTTCAAGAAGAATGTAAGAAATAGAAAGTTTGATGAAATAAAAAGAGAATTTACAATAAGCAATTTTCAATTAAATAATACCATCAGGAAAAATGAGAACAGATGAAGCATATAACATATTAGACATTGTCAATGAAGAGTATGGCATAATTCTCACCAAAGGTGGTAATGTTTGCATATCATTCAAGGTCAAAGAGCCAGAATGTTATTCCTTATCTCGTGAGGATATAGACCTAAGAGATAAAATGTTAAAAGAGGCATTTCGGTTTCTCCCCGAGGGCTGTTACATTCATAAACAGGACATATTTCAAAAGAAATATTATCATTCTGTCCCTATGAACTGGTCTTTCCTGGATATAGCAGATGCCAAACACTTTGAAAATAGACTTTATATGCAACATACTTGTGTACTTCACTTTGTGTTAACCGGATTAAAGTCGTTGGAAAAGTCTTACATATCTTCTCCGCTGAAATATAAAGAGAACCTGCATAAAGATGATTTGGAAAAATTATCAAATTTTTTAGAAGCCATCAATAATTGCATAAGTATTCTTAAAAATCTTAGAGATACACAAATTATATCCATCAAAGGCGATGAATTGCGAAACCTTATATTAGGGTATTCTAATCTATTTGTCGAAACGAACGCCATAACTGATATACACGTTGACAATGAATTACATGTAGGGAAAATAAAAGCAAGATATTTCTGCATATGTGATGAAACAATGTTTCCAGACAATAGTGTTTCGAGTTATGTAAAAGACAGTTCCCTCCCAATGGCCAATGCAGAACTATACCATCCTCTATTAGAAGAGTTGGGAATGTACTTACCTTATAACCACATTGTAAACCAGATTATTTATTTGGAAGGGAACGAAAAATTACGTGCACAGATAGCCCGCAACATTGATATTTATGGTTCAAACAGTTCAATGAGCAAAAGTATAAAAGTGCAGTTTGAAAAACTCGATAAGCTACAGGAGGAGATTCTTGAAGAAAACGAGATACTTGTACGTACACATTTTTCAGTCTGCATTTTTGACGAATCCGGATCAAATCTTGATAAAGCGGAGAAAACTGTAAAGGAAACATTAAATATCAATCAGTTCAAGTATTACATTCCAGGATATGAGAATCTTGCCAAAATTCATTTTTCCTGCGTACCAGGGCAGATTAGCTGTATGCCGAAAGAATATCTTGTTCTGACGACCTTGCCCATTGCACTCTGTCTATTTCTTCAGTGCAGTGAATACATGAACGACAACGAAGGTATCTTTGTACATGACCGTATGTACCAAATACCTCTTCGTAAGGATATTTGGGACGCTGCGAAGAAGCGGGTAAATGCTCGTAATGGAATGATTATAGCCGGAACAGGTGGAGGTAAATCAGCGTTTACCCTGAATTTCACTCAACAGCTTATCGAACAAGATTACACATGCATTGTCGTTGAGTTCGGAAAATCATTCAGCCAACTGTGTAAATTATATCCTGAAATTTCTTTGCATGTTGATTATGACGGTAAGACACCACTTGGAATTAACCCGTTTGAATTGCAAGGAAAAGAACTTGATAATAATGATCTGGAAATGCTGTCTGGTATTATTCAACGATACTGGAAACATATGTTTACAAAGGATGAATCAGAGAAAGAAGTCGCATTGACACGATTCATTCAGGACTATTACGAGCAGGTATCATCCGGACATAACTTCGAAAATTTCTACCGCTATGTAACAGAAAACTATAATGATATACTCAAGCGAAAAAATGTAGTAAGCAAATATTTCGATCTGGAGTCATTCAAGCTGAACTGCGGTGAGTTCATGCCAGGACAGCGATATGAGAATGTATGTAAGGATATTCAAATGGACTTTGCATCCAAGAAGTTCATCGTTTTTGAGCTAACACAAATCAAGCAGGACAGATTCCTGAGTAATCTGGTAATGAGCATGATTTTCTCCATTATTCAGAAGAAACTACTATCTGACAGACGGAAAAGAGGAATTTTGATTTTCGATGAATACGCGGAAACGGCACAAATGACAGATACGGCCACTGGTACAGGTATTCATAGTTCTGTGGCATTCTGTTATCAGAAGATACGTAAAGAGAATGGTGCGGTATATACTATCGTACAAACTCCAGAACAGCTTCCGGACGATGAGAACACGAAAAATATTATCAGTAATACAGATATGCTCTTTGTATTGCCTACCAAAGAAGTAATCTATCAGAGCATCATCGACAAATTTAAGATTACAAGAGATTACCAGATAGCATTAATGAAGTCCATGCGGAATAATTTTTCTGGTCCTCGCCCCTACTCCGAATGCTTCATGCGTATGGGTGAGAATTATGCTACAGTAACCCGACTTGAGTTCTCGAAAGAAAAATTCCTTGCCTTCCAGACAGAAGGTGAAATATGGTCTGAGCTTGAAGAAAAGACCAAAAGAATGTCCATGCAAGATGCTATAACAGAATATATCAACGAACATAAAAAATAAAAGCCATGAAAAATTTATTAGTATCCTTATTCGTTCTATTAGTATTAAGTGTTTCAAATCCTTTGTATGCACAGTGGGCTGTGGCCGATGCGCCCAATCTGGCACAGAATGTGAAGAACTTTTCGGAACTGCAGAAACAGGTTTCCCTGCTGAACGAACAGAAGAGCAGACTGGATGAATCCCTTGACCTGATGAGAAAAGTGAACACGACAATAAGCAACTCCGTTACTGTCAAAAATATTATGGAACGTCAGATCCAGTTGTCAGACAAATGCCTGGATATTGTCGGAAAGCACAAGCTCAGTACATCAACCGCACAAACCCTGATGTCGTCCATCGCACAGATTATGGCAAACAACTCACGGATGATTTCACTTTCAAGGATGATCCTTTCATCCACCGTGAAAATGAATGATGCGGAACGCCTGACGGCCTTAAATGATATCGAGAAAAAAATGAAAGAAGACGAACAAACGGTTTACAAGTTGTCTTCTTTACTATCAAGTTATGAAAGTATTAAAAGTATGCTGAAATGAACACTCCAGTATCACAAATAGACAATGCTTTCCAGGACATTTTTGATGCATATGCCTATGTAAAATCAAGTATTGTCTTTGAAGCTCTGTTAGCAATAATAGCAGGCATCATTCTTACAACATTAGTATTTAAGTTAACTGGTATTGTAAAAGATATGCTATCGGAAGGAAAAGGATTTAATGCGAAGCATTTCTTTGAACTTGGAAAGGAATATATGGCCGTAATGCTAGTAATTATCATGCTACCCGTCTTTGTTACTTTATTCGAGCAATTATTGGCATACACAGCCGATAACCTTGTAAGCAAGTTAACACCAAACGGTGCGTATGATCACGATGATCATATTCTCCGTCTAGCTGTACAAATGATTGACGACTGCCAGAACATGGATTTGGCTGACGCTGTTGTTGCTGGTATACCGAAAGTCCTGTCAGGTATTGTAATGGCTGCTATTGGTTCATTTTTCGCCTGTGCATATAATTATGTCATGCATATATTCGTTGCGACTCGATATCTAATGGTTCTTATGATGGAACTTGTAGGTCCGATTGCAATTGTCTGTCTTCTCAACAATGATACTCGCAGTTCATTCTTCACCTGGATGAAAGGGATGTTCGGAATTTTCATGCTCTATCCAGGCTTCATTATGGCCAGTGTATTTGCAGACGAGTATACAGCTAATCTGATAAGTAACTCTGTATGGCCCGCATTTGTTCTTGTAATATTTTCCTTCATATTAAAACTCACTTTATTGGCAACAGTAAAATCAATGGTAAATAAATGGTTATGATGCACATAAAAAACATATTAAAGGACTTCAACAAGTATGCTGAAGCACGAAAGAATTTTACTCTGAGAACGAAACTTGTGTTCATTTTCTGTTCAGTTGCAATTGCTATGGTACTATTCTTCAGTTATCGAGTTGTTAATAATGCAATGAACAAAATTCTAGTAGTCAATGAGGGGGGAGAATTTGTCCATTTTAAAACTATGCAAACAGACAAGCTGTTTGAAAGTCTGCTAAAAAGTCATTGTTATTATACAGCTTACTACCTTAACAGTTTTGACCGGCTAACTATAGAAGAGAATCAGGCACGCGGGTTGTTTCTTGTCAACAAAAGTGAAGCAAATACCATATTCGCCAAATATCAGGCTGACCGAGCTTACGGAGATGCTCTTGAACTCGGAGTTATTTATAGATGTGACTTTGATAAAATTAATAAGCTCCATGTTCAAGGGAATGAGTACAATGTACAGTTTACTTCTGTATTATCCATTATTTCAAATACTGGTACAAAGAAAATTAGGATAATAAGTGAAGGTACAGCCATAAGAACAACACCTAAATACCCAGAGAATGTTACAGGATTCTTTTTTAAAAATTATCAACAAACATACCAGCCTTATGAAAATTAAATATCCAGATTTCATTAAAATCAGTTTTTGTTGTGTCATAATTGAAATGATCTGCATTTTTCTTTACGTATTACAATACATTACATACTACATAACACTCTAAAATGAGAACGAAAATCATCGTATTAGGAATAATCGGAATTATAGTATTGATAATGCTTTACTTTATATATCTCACACTTCCTCAAAAGGAACAAAATAATGGGGATGAAGTAAAACTCCGGAGTGAAATTAAATCCGGATATACAGTTGATGAAATGATAAAGGAAGTCAAAAAAGATACCAAACGTAATCAATATGAAGAACCGGAGCCGGATTCTTCCAATGAAGAAGATTTAAAGCGGATTCAAGAACTTATTAGGCAGAATGAGAATATATTTCAGGAACCTATCCTAAAGCAAAAAAAAGAGAATGAAGTCTTACCTAAAGTAAAGAAAAAAACACAACCAGTCAAAGATACTGTCAATAACATAACAAAAGAACCAGTACGTCGTACCTTTAACAGCATTCGGCTAGTTAAAGAAGCTGAAACAAATGCGATCAAGGCATTCGTACACTCAACCCAAACCGTTATGGTTGGATCAACTCTGAAAATGCAGCTCACAGAAAACTGTTTGACTGACGACGGCCAACGTATAGGGAAAGGTACGCCTGTATACGGAGAGGTCACAGCGATTGACGGTGAAAGGGTTATTGTTAAGATAAGTTCGATAAATATCAACAACAATATTCTTCCTTTCAAAAAAAACGTGTATTCGCGGGATGCCATTGAAGGTATATATGTTCCTGGAAATCCAAAATCTGATGTAGCTAAGGATGCCGGAGCGGCAGCAACCAGTGGAGCCAACACCAATATATCAGGAGGCTTTGATATAGGAACACAGCTTGTGGCCGGTGCAGCTAATAGTGTAATCAACGCGACAAAATCAGCGACAAGCAAGAATATCCGAAAAGTTAAAGTAACAATTAAAACCAATTATCAAATCTTATTAATGGAGGACAAAAGACCATGAAAAAATACTTATTATTCATAATAATGCTAATCCCTTTTTTAGCACATGCGCAAATGATAGAGGAACTAGCTGCTACTCCTCTGGAAATTGGATATGAAAAAACACTACACATAATATTTCCTACTGAAGTTAAATACTGTAATGCGGGAAATGACCATATACTAGCCGAAAAAGTCAGTGCTCAGCCCAATATTATTCGTGTCATTGCAGCAGAAAGAAATTTTCCAGGTGAAACGAATCTTTCAATTGTTACAGCAGATACTAAGTTCTATTCATATTCCATCCACTATAGTGATACACCCAAAGTAAGTTACATTCATGTAGGGGACACCTCCCCTACTCCGCATGTACTTCCAGTTGGTAAGGACAAACAGATGTATCTGATCTTCCCCGGGAAAATTACATATGAAGACCACGGTTCTCAGGACATAACAGTAGAAAAAGCTGAAGGTGTAGATAACATTCTTGCGGTGAAAGCTGTGTGTGAATATCAAAAAGAATCAAATATTTCTGTAGTAACTGATACCGGTAAGTTCTACACATTCAATCTTAAATATTCTCCCAATCCTGAAGTCTTTACCTTCGTCATTGATAAAGACGAACAGCAGAAAGTAGCCATACTTGATGACGGTGAACTCACAACAGACCAGAAGAAGAAAATGCAGGAGGCAATCAACAAACATCTCCCACTCGACCTTGGATTATCGGATAAAATATCCGGAGTGGAGTTTGAAATTACTAATATATTTATCCACAACGATATTCTACTTTTCAGAATATCCATGAGAAACCGCACCCAGATTAATTATACGATAGACTTTATGCGTCTATACATCCAGGACGCAAAGAAAAGCAAGAAAACAGCTATCCAGCAGCTGGAACAAAACGTACTGTTCACATTCGATTATCCGGAAGATATTCCGGCTCATGAAAAACGAACGTTTGTCGTGGCCGTCAATAAGTTTACCATCCCGGATAAAAAACGGCTTGTAATTGAGATTCAGGAGAAGAATGGCGGCCGTCACTTCTTCTTTAAGCTGAAAAATAAATCTATTCTAGAGTCTGAAGAGGTTTTCCGAAATATTCAGGAACAAAAAACTGAAAACGAAGCCGACAAGATACTCAGGAGGGTCTACCAATGATAGCCTACATAATAGCCTGCATGCTGCATTTCTCAATATCAGCCACTCCGAATATAAGAAACAGTCTGATAAAACTGATTGAAGTGAGCAGATCCTTACAACCGATAGGGGAAATAATAGACATTCTCCACAAAGAAGGTATATACGAATCCCTACCCTTACAATGGCCGGTTAAAGGTAAATACCGGATAAGCAGTCATTACGGATATCGTAATCACCCACTAACTGGTACAAAAAAATTTCACTCGGGAGTGGATATTGCCGTTGAGCTTGCCACTCCGGTCTATGCAGCCGGTTCTGGAACTGTCATATATGCCGGACGAAAAGGAGGTTATGGACGATGCATTATAATACAGCACAAGTTCGGATTTACCACTGTTTACGGGCATTTATCAGCATATTATACTACTGTAGGCAGAGAAATCAAGCAAGGTCAAGCAATAGGATTTGTCGGAAGTACAGGACAAAGCACAGGTAATCACCTACACTTTGAGATACGAAAAAATAAAAGAGCAATAAACCCTATATGGTATGATGGACATGAGAGATGAAGTTGAACAGATAATATTGCGATCTATCTTAAAAGATGGGTTGGACGCAGTTCCACAAGATTATCTGTTTATCACAAAGTATGATTTAAAGCAAATATATTTTTCCAAAATTGAATTTTCCATGCATGGAATAGAAATAGATATAAAATCTTCTACACTAGAGAAACTCAAAAAAGCAATTATTGAAGATGCTTCATTTCCTCTTTTGCATGATGAATATAAAAAAAGTGGTAAATCCGGAGTTATGCAAAAATTACATAATAACGAAACCTATTACAAAACTTTTTTAAAGTGTATTAGAAATGGTAAGTAAAACTGTAGTAGACTATCTTGAACGTATAAAACGCCTGTATGTTCTCATTAAGCAAGAACGGACAGGTTCTTTAAATGACATAGCCAGAAAAATGTTGTTATCTAGAAGAACAATTACAAATTATATATCTGAATTAAAGTCACTTGGAGCAGATATTCGATATGATAAGTGCAGAAATACGTATTATTTCCATAATGAGTTTACCTTGTATGCAACTTTTGAAGTTAAGCTGTCCACATAATAGAATAAAAAAATGAAAAAGAGGGCAAGGATATTGCCCTAGTATGTAACTAGTTTTGTCATGGAAATAAAAAATAAACAATCAGCATTAAACAACTATTAATCGCTATAATTATGAAAGTAAAGTTTTTGTTATTAGTAGCTGTTCTGACCACAATTTTTACATCTTGTCAGAACACAGACGAGCCGAAGGAAATCAGTAAGCCTGGAGCGAACGGTAATTATCGAATTGAAATTGTAGGGAAGCAAGCAGAACAGCAGGCTTCAAGATCTTCCGGAACTATACAGTTTGAAGGCGGTACAGCTAGCGGAGCTGGACTGTATAATAGTAAAGACAAAGCAAATGTTTCAGCTACGCCTGATGACGGATATGAAATTGATTATTTCTATGGTGGTCCGGAATCAGAACCTAAGAAATATGACAATGCCAACAGTGGAGCTTCAATTTTTGATGTCGATATAGATGGTCAGGATCACCTGTTCCATGTCGGCTTTAAAGAGAAAAAACGCACCCTGACCGTCAATGCCGGAGCGGGAGGTACCGCGACGGGATCAGGAACCTACCAGTGCGATACCCCCATCACAATCAAAGCAACACCCGAAAGCGGATATGAATTTGCCGGATGGGTAATCGACCAGGGGGACGTAACCATTGCCGACAAAAGCAATGCCAACACTACCGCTACGCTGAATAGTCTTAACAGTACTATTACTGCGAAGTTCAATCCTACAACACCTTTTTGTTATATCATATTATGCGATGAACAATTCGAAACTCGTGATATGCAGAATAGAGCAATCATCTATTATTATGATTTAGGAGAGATTCCAGATAAGGAAGAAACTTATAACCGAGTTCAATATTCTGTTTATGAATGGGAATATGATTTAAAAATAAATATTATAGGAACAAATGAATTTCTTGGTTGGTATGATGGAAGCAATCATTTAATAGAGGCTACTGAAGATTTACATATTGAAGATATTACCCGAAATTACCCGAAGGGTAGTACCATTTATGCTAAAATAAAACCGGCAAAGGCTGAAGCTCCATCAAGCGTTTCGGTCAAAATAACAAGTTCTGGAACAGGTTACAATGTATTATATAGTAATCAATTCCCAAGTTCATGGCCACGATACGATAAGGCAGAAGTTGTACAATACAAATTGGTCTCTTCATGGGGAACTTCTGGAACACTGAAACTTTATTATTCCAATGATAATTCAACATACTGCACAATAACTGGAGCTAACAGCTATTATCCAATTTCTTGGTACAGAGATGAGGAACGTAGTACAGCTACAATAACCCACTGGGAATGGACTGTTGGCACAGAAACTACTTATGGAAATTGTAGTTCTATTCATGAAGTAAAAGGGGAACTTGAATATAATGGTATTCAATATTCAATTTCATACTAATGTAAGCATTCGTTAAACTACAGGTATTGAACTTTATATACAACAATAGCGACTG
>ERZ1673741.479-NODE-479-length-44365-cov-132.417942_pt1 | contig 44365 bp, 38 predicted proteins | sample MGYA00580209_ERZ1673741 | MGnify/ENA primary metagenome ERZ1673741 (study PRJEB41218, sample SAMN15661754) | gut metagenome | host: Homo sapiens | place: Canada: London | collected 2015-08-20/2019-03-30 | study: EMG produced TPA metagenomics assembly of... | reverse complement strand
AATTGGGATGAGCATGCGCATTCTTTGCGTATCCGCTTCAAGATTGTTCAGTAAATAAAATAAGCAGCAATGGAGTAGTAGCCATTGCTGCTTTTTTCTTTTATAATTCCTACTTTCTTCTTTCCTTTTCTTTCGTGCACATAAAAGTTTTTTTCTCGAAAAAAGTCTCAAAGTCTCATTGATTGTGGTAAAAATAGATGTATGTGATTGATTTATAATGGTTTATAAAAATGAGACTTTTTTGTTTATTTTACAAAAAGTATCATAGAAGTATCATAAATTCAATAGAAGTATCATAAAATCTGGCATAGATGCATGCAAAAATCATGAATTTACGAGAAAAGTCAATGCTCAATCGGTGGAGTATATTAGGCTATAAGGCGATGCCCGCTTATGCCCGAGGTGATGGGCATTTGTGCCCAACTATCTTGGGCATCTTTGCCCAAGGCGTCGGGCATGCGTACCCACGTACATGGTCATGCGTACCCATGTACGTGGGTATGAGTGTCCATGTACGTGGGTATGGATACTCATGTACGTGGGCAGGTTAGTCCATGTGGTTTAACGATTTTAGTTGACCACTTTTAGTTTTATTTGTAAGACGAGTTGACTCGGTTAAAACTTATTTATAATTCACGTTGACTTTCCTGAAACTTAGTCATATTTTTAGTTGACTACCTTAATAGACGGCCATGTCTAGAGTTGTCCTTCTCATATTCCATACATAACAAGTTGGGGGGCATTTCTGATGCAAAAAAACTGAAATAATAGACGCTTCTTTTTCGAATTTAGATTGCCTCATAGCTGATTTTTATGATACTTCTATAAAAATAATGATACTTCAATGATACTTTTTGTAAAATAAACAGAAAAGTCTCATTTTTGTAATACGTTGTATGTCAGTAATATAAGTAGTAAATTAGCCGATAAAATGAGACTTTGAGACTTTTTTCGCAAAAAACATTTATGTGTGAGGATAAACAATAGGGTAAATTGCTCCATTTTCCAGAAAAATGATAGTAAGTTAGAAAATAATCTCTTGAAAGCTTGCCAGTCTTATTTCTTTTTCTTATATTTGCATCCGTAAATATCAGTATATTGAAGATAAAGGCTGATATAAGGGATAAATATCATTATAATGATAGATAAATTAATGAAAGATTATGGCAGATTTATATGAATATTCTACTCCTGAGTTAGTACGCTTGTTGGGAGTAAGATTCAAGGAATATAGAATGCGATGCAATCTCACCCAGAAAGAGGTTGCCGAGCTTACTGGGCTTGGCTTGACCACCATCCACAAGTTTGAGAATGGTACAGCGGGCAATCTTTCGCTTTCCACTTTTCTCCTCTTGCTGAAGGTGGTGGGGCAGATTGATGCCATCAATGATGTGCTTCCAGAACTTCCTCCATCTCCTTATTTGATGAGAAAGGATGAGAAGAAGGCACAGAGAATTCGTCATACTAAACAATAATGCCATGCTGTTTGCTAAGGACATTGGTATTCGTCGTACTGATGCTCGCTGCAGGCCTACAAAGGCAATTTCCATTTGTTCGCAAGCATAGATGGGAGAGACTGTAAGTTTATCATCGGAAAGAACAAGCCCGAATATGCTACGATTCAAGAGACGGGATTGTCGAATCTTCCGGAGACGATGCTCAGAGATTTGGTCGTGAAATATCTGGTGAGATAGAAGAAAAGTGATTAAAAATAGAAAAAGCAAAGAAAAGTGAGGCTTATATGCAAATTTTCCCCCAAAACTTGTGGCTATGTCGGGAAAGTTTTGTAATTTTGAAGCGGATTTGGTGTATGCCATCTCCAAGACATATTAGAATATAAAGAGGCGTTATGCTTATCTTGTAACTTTGGAAACCTGAGAAATTTTCAAAAAGAGATACAATGGTAGCATAGTGGTTCTCACGCATAGCGTGGGCTACTATTACTATATCTGTATCTCAGGGTTTTCTCAGGACCTCCAAAGTTAGGTGTGGTATATGTAGACCACGCTTCTTGTATATGAAAGTTTAACTAATAAATAATGAGATTATGAAAGTAATTTTAAAGAATGCTGTTGTGGTTGTTACCATTGGAATGATGGCAATGCTACAGTCTTGTTCTAGTAATGACGACCTGGATGGTTACACTCCTACTAACTTTAATGTAGGTGGTAAGGTAGAAAAAGGTCCTTTTGTTAGAGGTACAGCCATCCAAATGCAGCCTTTAGATGCTGACCTAGATGAAACAGGTGAGTCTTTTACTTCTACGATTACAGATAATGAGGGTACTTTTACTTTTGGATCTAAATTGTTAAAGTCTCCCTATGTAAAACTGTCTGCTTCTGGATATTATTTTAATGAAGTAACTGGCGAACTTTCTAAAGGAACTTTGGCTTTAAATTCTGTTGCTAATCTTCAAAATGCAGCTGATGTGAATTTGAATATTCTTTCACATCTTAAGTATCAGAGAGTTATGGATTTGGTAGCTAAGGATGGTAAGTCATTTAAGGAAGCCAACAATCAGGCACAAGAAGAAGTCCTCAAGACTTTTGGTCTCGAAAAGTATGCTAAGACTGATGTTAATCATTTCTCGATTACTTCTGGTACTGATGAAGCAGCTGCTCTTATTGCCGTGTCATCTTTAATTCTGTACAATCGTTCTGAAGCACAAATTACTGAGTATTTATCTCAACTTTCAGAAGAGTTTGCTGAGGATGGTAATTTCTCAGAAACTACCAAACTACAAATTCGTAAAGATATGTTCTCTTTGGAAAGCAAATTGCCTCAAATAGCAGAGAATATCAAGAAACGCTATCAAGAGATGGGTAAAGAGGTTGCCGTTAAGAATCTTATCTATTATTTCGATTGGGATGGAGATGGAACCGCAGGAAATGAAATTGCGCCTGAAAATCATCCTGTCAGTTTGGAAACAAATAATATCAATGTACCTATAGAAGGTGGAAGCTATGAGGTAAAGGTAAATACAACTGTACCTGTTTACTTAGAGCGACCAAGTTTTTCTGAAATAGAAAATTATCCGTCAGTATCTGTCTCTGGAACGGAAATTTATGAAGCAGGAAGTGGAAGTGAACCTTGTATCAACTATACTAAAGAATTGAATAATAATATCTTAAAGGTGGTTGTAAAGGCTGCCTCTTTTAGAAAGGAACAAGCAGTTTCAATTCCTTTATATGATGGTATGGGTAATGAAGTAACTCGCTTAAATTTAACTCAGCAAGCTAATCCTAATGCAGAAATCATAGTACCTCGCCTCGGAAGTGTTGGTATCAGTTGTGTTTCTGAATTTATGATGAGTTTGGCAAAAGCTGTAACCCTTGAGGCTCAGATGAATTATCGTTATACAAAGATAATAAATGATCCTAGTTTTGTTGCTCCTATTCGTAGCAATGAAACGAATATCCATAATTGTTGGATTAACTCATACCAAGCGCTGAATATGATTGCAAGATTGTATAGAGCAGATGCCATGTATAGAGCAGTATATTCTCCTTATCTGAATGTTTATCGAGATTTGTGCTACTATCAAATGTTGATTTGGTGGGGTGGTGTAGTTGTTATGCCTAATGCAGGTTTTGAAGGTTATGCAGATTCTTATGTTCCAAGAACATCCGAATCTAGTATTCTACAAATGCTGGAAGAAGAACTGGTAGAAGCAATAAGAAATTTGGATGAAAAGAAATGTGTAGCTTTTGCAACCAACGCCAATGATGCTCTGTTCGTATCGAAGGATGTAGCTCGTATTCTTTTGGCGAAAGTATATATGTATCAGCAAAAATGGGCTGCAGCTAGTAATCTTCTCCAACAAGTTGTTGACAAAAATATATACTCTATGGAAAAAGTTCCAACAAAATATACATCTGAAAACAAAGATCTAATATTGGCTTTGAAGTTTGGCAATGAGTCAAGAGCCTCTAGGGTAAATGTAGACGGAAGTCCTGAAAAGGTAGTACCTATTATGACTACTACGGATGTCAAGCTTTTATATGCAGAATGCCAAATTCACCTGGGTAACAATGCAAAGGCTTCAAAATATATTTCAGAAGTGGGTAATATAAATGGTATTTCCGGAACAAATGTTTCAGTTGAGGGAATTAAGCAATTGAGGAAGTCTCTTAAATTGCAAGACTATTTTGCTTTCTTGAAAAGGAATGGTTTGGCGATGAAAGAACTCGGATTAGAAAAATATCAGTTGCTTTTACCTATTCCTCAAAATGAAATAAATGCGAATCCAAGTTTGAATCAAAACCCAGGTTATTGATATACAAAAATAGGGAACGTTGGTATTTCATAACGTTCCCTTTTTTTCAAATAGACTCTGATAGTCTGTAAAGTCTAAAAGTTGAGTAAAGGTTACAAAGTGTTTCAACTCGACCCTTGTATCCTTATACGTAAAAAGCCCCACCGCCTCCCACTTTGGAATTTCGTTTGCAAATGGTACGAAATTTATTTTAAATCGGGACTTCCGGTATGGGGGGAGATGTTACATGGGTAGCATTTTTATCTCATATTCTTTCTTGTTTTGTAGACAAAATGCGTTTTTATGACCTGATTTAACATTCTTAAATACAAATATGTCAATGAAATCTACTTTTTCGTGAATTTTCTAGCTCAAAAGTTTGTATTATCAATAATTATTCGTATCTTTGCAGCAACAGAATCCGCCACGCTTCCCATTTGAACAGCGAACCAGGGCGGGTCTTTTGCTTTTTATGGGTACATTAAGATTATACACTAAGCAGGCTCTTTCTATTTCGGAACAAATAGAACTACTAAAAAGTAGAGGCTTAAATATTGCTGATTCATCCAAGGCTGAAAAATTTCTTGGGGAGGTCAGCTATTTTCGTTTTGTTCAATACCTTCGTCCTATGGAGGAAGACAAGACTACACATCAGTTTAAGCCTAATAGTAGATTTGAAGATGCCGTAGCTCTCTATAACTTTGATATAGAGTTGAGAGATTTGATGTTCAAGGCTGTTCAACGATTAGAGATTGCTTTGCGCACAAAGATTATACAAGAGTTCTCTTTGGCACATGGACCATTTTGGTTCTTTGATACAAGCCTTGCTGACGATGAGCACAAGTTTATTGAGAATATGAACTCCATAGACCGAGAGCTTCAGCGTTGTAAAGAGGACTTTATCAAGGAACATAGGCGCAACTATGACAAGCCGATATTCCCTCCTGCATGGAAAACGCTTGAACTGGCATCTTTCGGTACGCTTTCAAAACTCTATTACAATTTCGGTGACAAGAAGTTGAAGAAGCGTGTAGCTCGTCAGTTCAATCTTCCACAGCATGAGGTGTTGGAAAGTTGGATGCGTAGTGTAACTGTCCTAAGAAACTGTTGCGCTCATCACTCACGACTTTGGAATCGTTATCTCTCCAATGCTCCACAAATGAATGCCTCTTTGCGTGGTGCATGGGTGAGCATAGAAGGTGTTGATGCGAACAAAGTATATGCTATAGCCTGTTGTATTGCATATTGGCTTGATTCTATGGGATATGGATTGGACTTCAAGAATGAGCTCAAATCCTTACTCGTTTCTTATCCACAGGTAGATCCTGCAGCAATGGGATTCCCTGAAAATTGGATTTCCGAGCCCCTATGGAGATAACTTTATAGATAAAATACAAGTAAGCTTATGCTTAGTAAAAACTTGCAGGAAACATTATAAATGAAAAACAGCCAACTTTCAAATATGCTATTGAAGGTTGGCTGTTTTTTCTTGCTCAAAAGTTTGTATTATCAAAGATTATTCGTATCTTTGCAGCACGAGAACCCGCCAAGCCTCTCAACGATGCTCAAATGTGCGGGTCGTTTTTTAAGGCCGTTACCGCCCCGTTTCAAGCATGTTTTGTTGAATTGCGGTTCTATTTTTGCAGTGATATATTGTTAATAATCAGAAAAATGCTTGTTTTCTGAAATATTATCTGTATCTTTGTACATTAATTATTAAGAGTAAGATTATGGCTTCAAAGAGATATCCTTTGGGAATACAAACGTTCTCCGAAATCGTGAAGGGGAATTACTTCTATGCTGACAAGACGGCTATCGTCTATCAGTTGGCTCATTATGCCAAGTTTCATTTTCTGAGTCGCCCGCGCCGATTCGGAAAATCCTTGTTTGTATCTACCCTCCAGGCTTATTTCGAGGGTAAGAAAGAACTGTTCAAGGGCCTTGCCATCGAACAGATGGAGAAGGAGTGGACGGTATATCCTGTCATCCACTTGGATCTGAGCTGCGGTAAATATTATAGTTTGGAGAATACTAAAATCATATTAAACAATATCCTTAAAGTTGAAGAGCAGAAATATGGAATAGAAGTTCCTGAATCTGAGCGTGAAGGCTTTGGGGCTCGCTTTAGGAATATTTTGCTTGCAGCAGCTGCTCAAGCAGGTAAACAAGTTGTCGTTCTCATCGACGAGTATGATGCTCCTATGCATGATTCTGTAAGTGACGAAGAGTTGCAGAAGACCATCCGCAACATCATGAGAGATTTCTTCAGCCCCTTGAAGCAGCAAGAGGGAAACATCCGCTTTGTATTCATCACAGGCATCTCCAAGTTTAGTCAGCTCAGCATCTTTAGCGAGTTGAACAATCTCAAGATTCTCACGTTGAAGGATGAATACAGTAGCTGTTGTGGTATTACCAAGAGTGAATTGACTCAGTATTTCCGTGAGGGTATCGAGGAGATGGCTGAGCATAATGGACTCACTTATGAGGAGACCTTAGAGCAACTCAAGCAGCATTATGATGGCTACCACTTCAGTATCAATAGCGAGGATATCTTCAATCCTTACAGCATCATCAATGCTTTGGATGATAAGGAGTTTAATAGCTATTGGTTTACATCAGGTACGCCTACGTTCCTGATAGAACTGATGCAGCAGAAGAATTTGGATATGCTCAATCTGGACGATCTGTGGATACAGGCATCACGTTTTGATACACCTACGGAAAGGCTTGCTGATCCTATTCCTGTCCTTTTCCAAAGTGGCTACCTTACCATTAAAGGATATGAGAAGAAAGGCAAGTTGTATCATCTCTGTTTCCCAAATCAAGAAGTAAGACAAGGTTTCTCTGAAAGTCTCGTCAGGTATTATTCTGCGCATGACATGAACAGATATGATGCCATCGTGTATGCTTATTCCAAGAATGTGCTCATCAATGATGACATGGAAGCCTTTATGCCTCATTTGAAGGCATTTTATGATAAGTTCCCATATACGATTATCAACAATAATGAGCGTCACTATCAAGCCGTGATATTCACCATCTTCACCATGCTTGGCGAAGATGTGAAGGTGGAGCATACCACTTCGGATGGAAGAATAGACCTTGTGCTCAAGACGGATAAGAGTATCTTTATCTTTGAGTTGAAATATAAGAAGTCTGCCGACATCGCCATGGCGCAAATCAGCGATAAGAACTATGCCAAGGCTTTTGCCGATGATGGGCGAAAGGTTGTGAAAGTGGGTATTAACTTCTCGGAAAACCAACGAAGTATAGAGGATTGGGTGATAGAATAAATGAAATAGAAGAAAGTTGGTGACCTTCATCAGGTGTATGTCACCAAACTATATAGATAAAAATATGCTTGAACAGGGGCGGTAACTCGTTTCTTAAGGCCGTTACCGCCCCGTTTCAAGCATGTTTTGTTCTTTTGTACAGTCGCAGAACTTAGATAATCACCGCCGTTCCGCTGCATGTTACCATCAGCATGGAACCGCTGTTGCCTACGGTTTCGTAATCCAGGTCGATGCCCACGATGGCGTTGCAGCCCAGGGATGCGGCACGATCTGCCATCTCTCTGAGGGCTGTATCCTTAGCCTCGCGGAGTGTGCTTTCGTAAGAACCGCTTCTGCCGCCGATTACATCACGGACACTGGCAAAGAAATCCTTTACAAAGTTGGTACCGATGATGGTTTCGCCGGTCACTACGCCACGGTATTCACGGATAGGGTGGCCTTCTATGGTTGGAGTTGTACTTAAAATCATAATCTTTTCCTTTCTTTTTTATGTTATTATCAATGTTATTTATAGCTTAGACGATAAAAGTGGTGAAAAGGTTGCAGGAAATCCAAAAATATTTGTTACTTTTGCATCGAAAGTTTAATATTTATAGGTTATATGAACAAGAGATTGATGTTTTCGGCAGCATTCGTGATGGCGCTGCTTTCGGCAAACGCTCAGAAAAGGGCGTTTACCATCGAGGATTTGTACAGGGTGAAGGGCGTATCTTCGGTGAGCCTTTCGCCTGATGGTAAGACGGTTTGCTATACCGCCAGTTCTTCTGACCTGAAGAACCAGAAGTCTGGCTCCGACATCTACATCATGAATGCGGATGGCTCTCACGCCAAGGCTCTTACCGAGGATGGAAAGAGCAGTTCTGCCGTGTGGAGCAAGGATGGAAAGAGTATCTTCTTTACTAATTATGAGAAAGGGACGGCTCAGATCTTTCGCATGGATCTGACTACCTGCGAAACGGAACAGGTAACTGATTATGAGTTGGGTATTGATAACCCTGTCATTTCTCCCGATGAGCGATACATTGCCTTTACCGCAGAAGTATATCCCGACCTGGGAGCTGATGCCAAGGCTAACAAGGCCCGGATGGAGAAAAAGGAGGAGGGACCTGTACAGGCGCATATCGCCGACAAGTTGCTCTACCGCCATTGGACGAGTTATAATGATGGCAGATGCAATCACCTTATCCTTTTCGACACACAGACGAAGACTTACAAGGATCTGACTCCGGGCAATTATTCGCTTATATTCGTGGTTGGGGGTGGAATCACCTATCAATTCTCTCCTGACAGCAAGGAGATCTGTTTCGTATCCAATCATGATGAGCATCAGGAGGCTAGCACCAATGCCGACCTGTGGACGGTATCTGTGAATGGGGGAGAACCGGTCTGCATCACGAAGGAGAACAAGGCTTGGGATGGTACTCCAGCCTATTCGCCTGACGGCAAGTATATCGCTTACCGCTTGCAGCAAGTGCCTGGTTATGAGTCTGATCGATTCCGTCTTGCTATCTACGACCGGGCTGCAAAGAAGTCTACCGTCCTGACAGAGAAGTTTGACAACTGGGTGGATGATTACAAATGGGCACCAGACAGCAAGAGTATTTTCTTCCTGGGTGAGGTGCAGGGCGCTCAGCCGCTCTACAAGCTTGACATCGCCAAGAAAACCATCTCGCCGGTATTGACTGGCAAGGCCATCTCGGAGTTTGATTTCGACAACAAGGGTATGGTATATTATACCTATAGCACGACAGGCAAGCCATCGGCTCTCTATCGCCAGCAGATGAAGAAGTGGAATGGAACTCCTGTAGCAAGCGGCAAGGAACAGCAGATTACCTTCCTCAACCAGCAGTTGGAGGATGAGGTGGATATCCGTCCATCTGAGAGTATCTGGGTAGATGGCGCTGGTGGCGACAAGGTACAGGTATTCATCGTGAAGCCACACAACTTTGATGCCAGCAAGAAATATCCGCTTATCATCAATGTGCATGGCGGACCACAGATGCAATGGATGAATTCCTTCCGTGGCGACTGGCAGGTTTATCCTGCTGCCGGTTATGTGGTGGCTTATCCTAATCCTCACGGTTCTACGGGATATGGTCAGGCCTTTACCCGTGCCATTTCCGGTGACTGGGGCGGAAAGGTATTCGAGGATGTAATGAAGGTTACCGATAAATTGGCAACCCTGGAATATGTTGATTCTACCAGGATGGGAGCGATGGGATGGTCGTATGGCGGTTACATGATGAACTGGCTGCAGGGACATACCAAGCGATTCAAGTGTCTGGCTTCCATGATGGGCGTATATGACTTGCGCTCTATGTGGGGCAGTACTGAGGAAGTATGGTTTCCTAACTTTGAGTTAGAGGGACAGCCTTATAATTCCGATCTCTACGAGAAGTGGTCACCATCCTCATACATCAAGAACTTCTCAACACCAACCCTCGTGATGACGGGCGAGCTGGATTATCGTGTACCGTATACCCAGAGTTTGCAGTATTTCACAGCTTTGCAGACCCTGAACATTCCTTCGCGACTGATAGTCTTGAAGTATGATGGTCACTGGCCAAGCAACCTGAAGTCGATGCCGCTCTATTACAACGCGCACCTCGACTGGTTCCATCGTTATCTCGGCGGTGCTCCTGCACCTTGGGATACAGAGAAGATGATGAATAATGAGAAAGAGTACTAAAATGCCTTATATATAATAAGGTGTAGAAAAACAAAATAAAAAAGCTCCATTCGCAATCAGATGCGAATGGAGCTTTTTTCTGATAATTAAAAACTTACTTTGTTTCCTGTTCTTCCTGCATGTCCAGATACTGGTTGTCCTTGTCGTAGAATTCGTACTGGAGGAACGCCAGTTTCTGTGAAGGAATCACATTGAAGCCGAAACCATACTTAAACTGCCATCTGCGCTTCAGGGAAATGAAGCCCTTGTTGATGAAGGCAGCCACGTAAGGATTCACATACAAAGTGAATTTCTTGACGCCGATCTTGTTGACTAGGCGGTCGATTTTTCTTTCCAACTGGTCGGTAAAGAGGATGCTAGACTTAATCTTGCCCGTACCGAAACAGGTAGGGCAGGTTTCATCTACATTCACATCCATAGCCGGACGTACACGCTGGCGTGTAATCTGCATCAGTCCGAACTTGCTCAATGGCAGGATGTTGTGCTTGGCACGGTCCTTCTGCATGTTCTTGCACATGCGTTCATAGAGCAGCTGTCGGTCTTCGGCAAGATTCATGTCGATGAAGTCGACAACAATGATACCTCCCATATCTCGGAGGCGCAATTGTCTTGCCAACTCATCAGCAGCGCCGAGGTTAACATCCAGTGCATTTGCTTCCTGACCTTTCTCACGAGTTCTGTTACCACTGTTTACATCGACAACGTGCAAGGCCTCGGTGTGCTCGATGATGAGATAAGCACCGTGCTTGTAGTTTACAACACGACCAAAGCCAGCTTTAATCTGCTTGGTAATGCTGAAATTGTCGAAGATAGGCACCTTACCGGTGTAGAGCTTAACTATGCCCGCCTTTTCAGGGGCTATTAGAGAAACATAGTTCTTCACCTCGTTCATCACATCTTCGTTGTTCACGTAGATGTTCTCGTAAGATGGGTTAAACAAGTCACGCAAGAGAGCAACGGCTCTTCCGGTCTCCTCGAATGCAAGTTGCGGGCGCTGCTGGGTCTTCTGTACCTTGGCGATAGCATCCTCCCATCGCTTCACCAGGACTTTCAGCTCAGCATCGAGCTCAGCGACCTTCTTACCCTCAGCCACAGTGCGGACGATAACACCGCAATTCTTTGGTTTGATGCTGTGAATGAGTTGTTTGAGTCGGGAGCGTTCTTCACCGCTTTTAATTTTCGACGAGACAGAAACTTTATCACCGAATGGCATGAGTACCAGGTATCGGCCCGCGAATGAGATTTCGCCTGTGAGTCGAGGTCCCTTGGTAGAGATTGGTTCCTTTACGATTTGTACCAGCACTTCCTGTCCTGCTTTGAGCACATTCTGTATGCTGCCGTCCTTTTCCAATTCAGGCATTTTGCTGGCTTTAGAGAATGGGAAAAGTTTCTTTCTGTCGCTCTGTACTTGTTTAAGGTACTTCTGGTAGGAATTAAAATGACTTCCTAGGTCAAGATAATGAAGAAAGGCGTCGCGTTCATAACCTACATCCACGAAGCAGGCGTTAAGACCCGGCATCAGTTTTTTAACCTTTGCGATGTAGATGTTGCCCACAGAGAACGATGCCTCACGAGGTTCGTTCTGGTATTCCACCAACTGTTTGTCCTCCATGAGTGCGATAGAGATGTCTTTCTGTTGGACATCAATTACAACTTCGCTTGTCATATCTTCAATAATCTTTTAACTTTAAATTAATACAAAAAAAGGGTATGTCATTCCATATCAGAACTGACACACCCCCTCAGTCACGAACTGACCGAGAGCTATAGTAGACTAGCTACAATGCTAGCTTACTTGCTCTTATGTCTGTTCTTACGTAATCTTTTTTTACGCTTGTGAGTAGCCATCTTGTGGCCCTTCTTTTTCTTTCCGTTTGGCATGATTTAAAAATTTTAAAATATTGTTATTATAAAAAATGATATTTCTCTCTTCCTGTCCAGCAGTATTACTGAGCGTTCTGCATCTCCTCTACGAAGCTCTTTGATGGCTTGAAGCTTGGTAAGTCGTGAGCTGGAATGGTGATGGTTGTATTCTTTGAGATGTTACGAGCAGTCTTTGCAGCACGATGCTTGATGTTGAAGCTGCCGAAGCCACGCAAGTATACATTGTCCTTCTTTTCGATGAGGCACTTCTTAACCTCTTCCATAAAAGCCTCTACTACAGTACCTACTTCTTTCTTAGGCATACCAGTAGCGATAGCTACCTCATTAATGATATCTGCTTTGGTCATTTCTTTATTTTTTACTAATTTTACTTGTTAATCTTTATTTCGGTGTGCAAAGATACAAGTTTTTTATGATATAACAAAATACTTAAGGCTTTTTTTGCAAAAATAATGCTCTAAGTATTTGCATATAAGGTTTTTATTGCGTATTTTTGCACCAAAATAGAGAAATTATGAGATTTAAGAGATATTTTTTGGCTTTGATGATGGTTGCCTTTCATGCATTGGCGTTGAAGGCTGGGGAGGTCTGGACGGCGAAAAATGTACCGATTCCTTTCCTCAGGGATTCTACGCAATATGTTTCCGACCCGGATGGATATGTTGATAAGGCTCAGAAGGATTCTGCCAATTTCTATCTTCAGAAACTGAAGTTGGAGTGTGGCGTACAGAATGTGCTCATCATTGTGGGAAAGGTTGACAACCAGGATGCCTTCCGGATGGCGCAGGATGTGGGCAACCAATATGGTATCGGTTACAAGAAGAGCCGGAGAGGACTGGTTATCGTCATCGCGGTGGAGGACCATAAGTACTTTATTGCTCCAGGAAGTGGACTGGAGGGGGAGTTGACTGATGTGGACTGTGATGATATTGCCCGGGCTTGCATCGTGAAGTATATGCGTGAAGGCAATCCGGGCGAGGCGGTAGCATCTGTGAGCCGTGCTATATATAATAAGGTGAAAAGTGGACGGACCGGAATTGAATCGGTAGATGAGGGGTCGGTGAATGGAGAAGATGAATGGGCGCTGGTTATCATCGTGTTGCTTATTAACTTCGGAATCCCGATTTATTACCTCATCAGATACATCCTCGAACAGCTGGGACTGGTGAAGCCAAGATCTAAGGGCAAGGGTAGAAGCCAGAATAGGAGAAGGAACAATCATGATGATTGGTTGCCGCCGTTCTTCATGGGTGGCGGAGGATTCTCCGGTGGTGGAGGAGGCGGTTTCTCGGGCGGTTCTTTTGGCGGAGGCACCTTTAGCGGAGGCGGCTCTGGCGGAGGATGGTGATGACTGATTATAGTTAATAGTTAATAGTTTATAGTTTAGAATTAATAATTAATAATAATGACAATGGAACAGACAATGAATTCAAACATGCAACCGGCAAAGAGAGGTATAAAGAAAAGTTGGATTATCCTGGGCATCGTAGTTGTGCTGGTACTATGGATGTTCAGTGGTTATAACGGATTGGTAGAGAAACAGGAGTTGGCTACCACAGAGTTGGCTAATGTTCAGACTCAGTATCAGCGTCGTGCAGACATGATGCCACAGTTGGCAAAGATAGTAAAGGCTTATGCCAAGCATGAGAAAGAAACCTTTGCCGAGGTAACCAAGGCTCGTGCTGCTGTTGGTCAGGTAAAGCTGGATGCCAACAATCTTACTGAGGCTAGCCTGAAGAAATATGCTGCAGCACAGGGCGAGTTGGCGAATGCATTCTCCAAACTGATGGTAGTGGCCGAGAAATATCCTGAGTTGAAAGCCAGCGAGAACTTCAAGGCTCTTCAGGTTCAGGAAGAGGGTACGGAAAACCGCATCAGCGAGGCACGTCGCAAATATAACGAAGCCGTCCAGAACTATAACCAGACGGTTAGGAAAATGCCTAGTGCCCTTATCGCCGGCCTCTTCAATTTCAATGTGATGCCTAAGTTTGAGGCAGCAGCAGGAGCTGAGAAGGCGCCAGATTTGGATATCTAATTTAGAATTGATTATTAAGAATCCTGTTTTTCTACGGAATTAACAGGTTTGTCATCTAGCCAATGGGAACGAGAAGTGTTTCATTGGCTAGATTTTTTGTTTCATGCTCTTTCAAATTGAAAGTAACTCAATATTTTATATATATTTTGTATTTCAGATGTTTTGTATTTCAGAAATTCTTTGTATCTTTGCACTCAATTTTAGAAACGTGGTAGAAATACTGCAAACATTGAAATTTCAATAAGGTTAATTACAAATATGAAACAAACAAAGATTGTCGCTTCCATCAGTGATCGTAGATGTGATCAAGATTTTATCCGAAAACTGTTTTTCGCTGGAATGAACGTAGTTCGTATGAACACTGCCCATGCCACAGAAGAGGGTATACGCACCATCGTGAAGAATGTAAGAGCCGTATCTCCGCATATTGGTATCATGATTGATACCAAGGGTCCTGAGGTGCGAACTACCGGTGTGAAGGAGCCAATCCACTACAATGTAGGTGATGTAGTAAAAATCTTTGGACGTCCGGAAATGGAGTCTTCTCATGATATTGTGAATGTGAGCTATCCTGACATCGCTGCTGATGTAAAGGTTGGAGATGACCTGCTCTTCGATGATGGTGAACTCGATATGAAGATTATCGACAACCAGGGTCCTATGCTGGTTGCTGAGGTTCAGAACGAAGGTGTGCTCGGTGCTCACAAGAGCGTGAATGTGCCGGGAGAGCATATCGACCTGCCTGCACTGACCGAGAAAGACCGCCGAAATATTGAACTCGCAATCGAACTGGATATTGATTTTATTGCTCACTCTTTTGTGCGCAATGCAGCCGACGTGAAGGCTGTTCAGGATATCTTGGACGCTCACAACAGTGATATCAAGATTATCTCTAAGATTGAAAATCAGGAAGGTGTAGATAATATTGACGAGATTATTGATGCTTGTTATGGTATCATGATTGCCCGTGGTGACCTGGGTATCGAGGTGCCAATCGAGAGAATTCCTGGCATCCAGCGCCGCATCATCTCTAAGTGTGTGAAGGCGCAGCAACCGGTAATCGTGGCTACACAGATGTTGCATACCATGATTAAGAATCCACGTCCTACCCGTGCTGAGGTAACCGATATTGCCAATGCTATCTTCTATCGCACCGATGCGCTGATGCTTTCTGGTGAGACAGCAAGCGGTAAGTATCCTGTAGAAGCTGTGCAGACCATGGCACGTATTGCTGAGCAGGCTGAGAAGGATAAGTCTCCACTGAATGATATTGATCCAACGGAAGATGGTAAGATTGACCAGAAGCTCTTCCTGGCTCATGCTGCCATCGAGGCTACTAAGAAGTTGGGTGTTGCTGGTATTATTACCGATGGCGAGACCGGTCAGACTGCACGCGACCTGGCAGCCTTCCGTGGCCCAAATCCGGTATTGGCAATCTGCTATAAGGAGAAACTCCAGCGCTGGTTGAATCTGAGCTATGGTATTATTCCAATCCATCAGAAGGATCAGGTTTCTACCAAGGATATGTTTACTGCAGCGGTACGTATGCTTCGCCAGAAAGGCTACTTAGGTGAGGAGGATAAGATTGCTTATCTGAGCGGTAGCTTTGGAGAGGGTGGAGGCACAACCTTCGTTGAGATTAATAAAGTGAAGAAGATTTTCGATAACAGTTATAGCTTTAATTTGCCATCAAATGGCATCGAAGATAAGTAAAAAAGGCTATTATTTCAAAAAAAAATAGACGTAAATAGAATTATTGGTGCAAAAATTTGCAGTATTCAAAAAAATACCGTAATTTTGCACCAATATTTTAAAACGAAAATTTTAGAAAATGAAAAAACTCGTTTATTCAACATTAGTCGCTTTGACTATGATCTTAGTACTTGGCAGTTGCGGAAGTACTAAGAATGTAGCTTATTTCCAAAACGCGGATTCTATCAGTTTGGCTGCTTCAAGAATGCTTTATGAAGCTAAGATTATGCCTAAGGACGAACTTACCATTACCGTGATTACGACAGATCCAAAGGCTGCCATGCCTTTCAACCTTTCCGTTTCTCAAACTTTGGGAAACAGTGGGCAGTTGAGTTCTGGTGCTGGTTCTTTGCAAGGTTATCTGGTTGACAATTCCGGTAACATCGAGTTTCCTGTTGTTGGAACATTGCATGTAGGTGGTTTGACCAAGAAACAGGCAGAAGATCTTATCAAGAAAAAGGTAAAGCCTTATTTGGCTGCAAAGGAAAATCCAATCGTTACAGTTCGTATGGCAAGTTATCATGTTTCTGTATTAGGTGAAGTTACCAAGCCGGGCATCATTTCAGTACCTCAGGAAAAAATGAGTGTTCTCGAGGCTTTGGCTCAGGCAGGCGACCTTACTATCTATGGTAAGCGTGACAATGTGTTGCTGATTCGTCAGGATGCAGCAGGAGAGAAGCATACCTATCGTATGAACTTGAATGATGCAAATATCATAAATTCACCTTTCTATTATCTGCAGCAGAATGATATCATCTATGTAGAGCCAAATAAGGTGAAAGCTCAAAACTCAGCCATCGGTTCATCTACCACATTGTGGTTCTCTGCCGTTGGTACATTGATTTCTATCGCATCGTTGATTGTCAATATCTTGCGATAACAGATCATCGGAGAGGAAAAAATCAGGATACTATATAAAATTAAAGTATATATATGTGTGGCATAGTAGGATATTTAGGTAAGGGCGAGGCTTATCCCGCTCTTATCAAAGGTTTAAAGCGCTTGGAATATCGTGGATACGATAGTGCAGGCGTGGCTCTAATCAGTAATGATGGTGCTTTGAACGTTTACAAAGCAAAGGGTAAAGTGGCAGATCTCGAAGCGTTCTGCTCTGATAAGGATATTTCGGGACATGTGGGTATTGCTCATACTCGTTGGGCTACCCATGGAGAGCCTTCTGCTATGAATGCTCACCCGCATTATTCTTCTAGCAAGAACCTTGCCATGATTCATAATGGAATCATTGAAAACTATGCCGATATCAAGAAGAATCTCATTGCCAAGGGAGTAGAGTTCAGAAGCGAGACAGATACAGAGGTCCTTGTCCAGCTGATTGAATATATTCAGGTTAAGAAAAAACTTGACCTGCTGACTGCCGTTCAGGTGGCTCTCCGTCAGGTAATCGGAGCTTACGCTATCGCAATTCTGGATAAGCGTAACCCTAATCAGATCATTGCTGCCCGTAAACAGAGTCCATTGGTTGTAGGTATCGGAAAGGATGGGGAGTTTTATCTCGGTTCTGATGCCAGCCCTATCATCGAATATACTGATAAGGTGGTTTATCTGGAGGATGGTAACATCGCTGTAATGCGCCTCGGTGAGGAATTGCAGGTGGTGAACATCCAGAACGTTAAACTCAATCCTGAAGTGCAGACTGTAGACATTGACCTCGGTCAGATAGAAAAGGGCGGTTTCCCTCACTTCATGCTGAAGGAAATCTTCGAACAGCCAGAGTGCCTGCGCAATTGTATGCGTGGCCGTGTGGTAAGTCGCACGGTGGAAACCCGCGTAATGACCGATGACGACGATACAACCAGCAAGACGGAGACAGAGATGGGCGTAGTGCTCAGTTCCATTACCGATCATCGTCAGCAGCTCCTCAATGCCAAGCGAATCATTATCGTGGCTTGTGGTACATCATGGCATGCTGGACTTATCGGCAAGCAGATGATAGAGAACTATTGCCGCATTCCTGTAGAAGTAGAATATGCATCAGAGTTCCGTTATCGCAATCCTGTGGTAACGAAGGACGATGTTGTCATCGCCATTTCCCAGAGTGGTGAAACCGCTGATACCCTGGCTGCTATCAAGCTTGCCAAGGAGAGCGGTGCGTTTATCTATGGTATCTGTAACTCCATCGGTTCTTCCATCGCACGAGAGACAGATACAGGTACCTATATTCACGTAGGTCCGGAGATTGGTGTTGCCTCTACCAAGGCGTTCACCGGTCAGGTTACCGTCCTTATCCTCCTGGCACTTGCCATCGGTAAGGAGAGGGGAACCATCAGCGAAAATGATTATCAGAAGATTACAGAACAGCTTTGGAACATTCCTGCCAAGATGAAGGAAGTGTTGAAGCTCAACAATAAGATAGCTGACTTGAGCCGTACGTTTACATACGCTCGCAATTTCATCTATCTGGGCCGTGGATTCCAGTATCCTGTGGCCCTTGAGGGTGCATTGAAGTTGAAGGAGATTAGCTACATCCACGCTGAGGGTTATCCTGCAGCGGAGATGAAGCATGGCCCTATCGCATTGATTGACAGCGATATGCCAGTGGTAGTTATTGCTACCCACAACTTCATGTACGAGAAGGTCTTGTCTAATATTCAGGAGATCAAAGCCCGTCAGGGTCGTGTTATTGCTATTGTCAGCAATGGCGATGAAACCATTTCCAAGATTGCCGACGAAGTGATTGAACTCCCTGAGACCTTGGAGTGCTTGGAGCCATTATTGGCTACCATTCCTTTGCAGCTCTTGGCTTACCATGTAGCTGTATGTAAGGGCAAGGACGTTGACCAACCTAGAAATTTGGCCAAGTCAGTTACTGTAGAATAATATATAAAGGGATTCGTCATTTCTTGACGTTTCCCTTTTTTTGGAGGGGGATCCCTCGGATAGGTATATTCAAATTTAACTAAATAAGATAAGGATAATTGAGAGATGGAACCATTGAAACATGAGTGTGGTGTAGCAATGATCAGATTGCTCAAGCCACTGGAGTATTACCAGCAGAAGTATGGTACTTGGATGTACGCACTCAACAAACTCTATCTGATGATGGAGAAGCAGCACAACCGTGGCCAGGAGGGTGCTGGTATGGCTTGTGTCAAACTGGGCGGTAAGCCTGGTCATGAATACATGTTCCGTGAGCGTGCAGAGGGCAAGAATGCCGTGACCGAAATCTTCGGCAAGGCGAATGCCAACTTCAAGAACCTGACTCCCGAGCAGCTTGCTGATGCAAAGTTTGCCAAAGAGGAACTGCCTTTCGCAGGCGAACTTTACATGGGACACCTGCGCTACAGTACCACCGGAAAGAGTGGCATCCAGTATGTGCACCCATTCCTGCGCCGTAACAACTGGAAGGCGAAGAACCTCTGCCTTTGCGGTAACTTCAACATGACCAACGTAGATGAAATCTTCGAGGAACTGACCAAGCAGGGACAGAGTCCTCGCATCTACAGCGATACCTACATCATGCTTGAACTGATGGGGCACCGTCTGGACAGAGAGGTGGAGCGCAACTTCGTAGCCGCAAAGGCGATGGAGATGCAGAATACCGATATCACCAACTATATCGAAGATCACGTGAAGATGAGCAATGTACTCAAGACCACGATGAAGAACTTTGATGGCGGTTATGTGGTTTGTGGTATCACCGGTTCGGGTGAGATGTTCTCTATGCGCGACCCTTGGGGCATCCGTCCTGCTTTCTATTACAAGAACGATGAAATCGTGGTAGTAGCCAGCGAGCGCCCGGTACTCCAGACCACCTTTGACCTGGAGGCAGAGGAAGTGCAGGAACTGATGCCGGGCACGGCGCTTCTCGTGAAGAAAAACGGAGAGTGCAGCATCGAGCGCATCATGGAGCAGAAGGGCGATTCAGCCTGCTCATTCGAGCGCATCTACTTCAGTCGTGGTTCCGACAAGGATATCTATAAGGAGCGTAAGCAGTTGGGCGAGCAGTTGACCCAGCCTATCCTGAAGGCTGTGGATTACGATGTAGACCACACCGTGTTCAGCTACATCCCGAATACAGCCGAGGTGGCTTACTATGGCATGTTGAGCGGTTTCAAGAAGTATCTTAATGAGACCAAGATAGAGCAGATTGCCAACCTCGACCATGTTCCATCAAAAGAAGAATTATACGAAATCCTCGGCGATTTTGTCCGCTCAGAGAAGATAGCATGGAAGGATATCAAACTCCGTACCTTCATTACTGAGGGCAACAGCCGTAACGACCTGGCAAGCCACGTGTATGATGTAACCTACGGAAGCATTGAACCGAATGTGGATAATCTTGTCATCATCGATGACAGTATCGTGCGCGGTACAACCCTGAAGGAGAGTATCCTCCGCATCCTCGACCGTCTGCATCCTAAGAAGATCGTAGTGGTTTCCAGTGCCCCTCAGATTCGTTATCCGGATTATTACGGTATCGATATGGCAAGACTGGAAGAGTTCTGCGTGTTCCGTGCTGCCATCCAGCTTTTGAAAGAGCGCAAGATGGAAGACCTTATCGAGCAGACCTATGAGGCTTGCAAGGCAGAACTGGCAAAGCCAAAGGAGGAGCAGATCAATCCGGTACGCTCCATCTATAAGCCATTCAGCACCGAGGAAATCAACGAGAAGATAGTAGAGATGCTTCGCCCAGAGGGCATGACTACTCCTATCCAACTCGTATTCCAGAGCATCGAGGGCTTGCGCGAGGCGATTCCAAACCACAAGGGCGACTGGTATTTCACCGGTCATTATCCAACCCCAGGCGGCACGAAGCTCTGCAACCAGTCGTTTGTGAACTATATCGAAAACGTTTATCATAAATAAGTGAAGAGTGAAGAACGAAGAGTGAAGAATTCATTTGCTCTTATAAGTATGAAATAAAAGAATCAAATGTCAGATATGAAAAAAGTAACCTTAGTTTTGAGCGATGGAACCAAGTTCCATGGCAAATCTTTTGGATATGACGCTCCTGTAGCGGGCGAGGTTGTGTTCAACACAGCCATGATGGGATATCCAGAGAGTTTGACCGACCCTTCTTACGCCGGTCAGTTGATGACACTTACATTCCCTCTCGTGGGCAACTATGGTGTGCCACCATTTACTTTCGAGGAGAATGGTTTGCCAACCTTCATGGAGAGTGACAAGATTTATGCTTCTGCCATCATCGTGAATGATTACAGCGAGCAGTACAGCCACTGGAATGCAGTGGAGAGTCTTGCCGACTGGTTGAAGCGCGAAAAGGTGCCAGGAATCACAGGCATCGATACCCGTGAGTTGACTAAGGTGCTTCGTGAGCATGGTGTGATGATGGGTAAGATTCTCTTTGATGATGAGCCTGACAACATTCCTGAGGCTAACTATGAGGGTGTAAACTTTGTTGACCAGGTGAGCTGCAAGGAGATTATCCGTTATAACGAGGGTGCCGGCAAGAAGGTGGTTCTCGTTGACTGCGGTGTGAAGGCAAACATCATCCGTTGCCTCATCAACAGAGGCGTAGAGGTGATCCGTGTGCCTTGGAATTACGATTACACCGATATGGACTTCGACGGCCTGTTCCTGGCAAATGGTCCTGGCGACCCGGATATGTGTGAGGATGCAGTAAACATTATTCGCAAGCAGATCAGCCAGAGCCGCAAGCCTATCTGCGGTATCTGTATGGGTAACCAGTTGCTTTCCAAGGCAGCCGGTGCTACTATCTACAAGTTGAAGTATGGTCACCGTTCACACAACCAGCCTGTGCGCATGGTAGGAACCAACAATTGCTACATCACCTCTCAGAACCACGGTTATGCCGTTGATGCCAAGACATTGGGCAACGATTGGGAGGAACTCTTTGTAAATATGAATGATGGCTCTAACGAGGGTATCCGCCACAAGGTGAACCCTTGGTTCTCAAGCCAGTTCCACCCAGAGGCTTGCTCAGGTCCAGTGGATACAGAGTTCATGTTTGATAAGTTCGTAGAAACACTCAAATAAGTGAAGAGTGAAGAACGAAGAGTGAAGAATTCGAATGATTTTATTGTAATTTAGGAAAATAATGAAAGACGAAAATATAAAGAAGGTGCTCCTCTTAGGTTCTGGAGCCTTGAAGATCGGTGAAGCAGGTGAGTTCGACTACTCAGGTTCGCAGGCCCTGAAGGCATTGCGCGAGGAAGGTATCGAGACTGTGCTCATCAACCCGAATATCGCAACCGTACAGACATCAGAAGGTGTTGCCGACCAGATTTACTTCCTGCCAGTGCAGCCATACTTCGTAGAGCGTGTTATCCAGAAGGAGAATCCAGACGGTATCCTCCTCAGCTTCGGTGGTCAGACTGCCCTCAACTGTGGTGTGGAACTCTATCGCCAGGGCATCCTGGAGAAATATAATGTCAAGGTATTGGGTACTCCAGTACAGGCTATCATGGATACTGAGGACCGTGAGCTCTTCGTAGAGAAGCTGGATGAAATCAACGTGAAGACCATCAAGAGTGAGGCTTGCGAGAACATCGAGCAGGCCCGCAAGGCTGCTGCCGAGCTCGGTTATCCTGTTATCATCCGTGCTGCTTACGCCTTGGGTGGACTCGGTTCAGGTTTCGCAGACAACGAGGAGGAGCTGAACAAGCTCGCTGAGAAGGCCTTCTCATTCTCTCCACAGGTATTGGTAGAGAAGAGTTTGAAGGGCTGGAAAGAGATAGAGTATGAGGTGGTTCGCGACCGTTACGACAACTGTATCACAGTTTGTAACATGGAGAACTTCGACCCACTGGGAATCCATACCGGTGAGAGTATCGTCATCGCTCCATCTCAGACCCTGAGCAATTCTGAGTATCATAAGCTCCGTGCCCTCGCCATCAAGATTATCCGTCACATCGGAATCGTGGGTGAGTGTAACGTGCAGTATGCCTTCGACCCTAAGAGCGAGGATTATCGTGTAATCGAGGTGAATGCCCGCTTGAGCCGTTCATCAGCCTTGGCATCTAAGGCTACTGGTTATCCTCTTGCCTTCGTTGCTGCCAAGCTCGGTATGGGTTACGGTCTGTTCGAGTTGAAGAACTCTGTAACCAAGACCACATCTGCCTTCTTTGAGCCAGCATTGGACTACGTGGTATGTAAGATTCCACGTTGGGACTTGTCTAAGTTCCGTGGCGTAGATAAGGAGTTGGGTTCATCTATGAAGTCAGTAGGTGAGGTAATGGCCATCGGCCGCAACTTCGAGGAGGCCATCCAGAAGGGTCTTCGTATGATTGGTCAGGGCATGCACGGTTTCGTAGAGAACAAGGAACTTGAAATCGATGATATCGATGCAGCTTTGCGCGAGCCAACAGATAAGCGTGTGTTCGTGATTTCAAAGGCAATGCACAAGGGCTATACCGTAGATCAGATTCACGACTTGACCAAGATTGACAAGTGGTTCCTTGAGAAGTTGAAGCACATCATCGACATCGACGAGGCGATGAAGAAGTGCAACATCAATACTCTTGACCAGGATTTGCTCCGCACCGCTAAGGTTTACGGTTTTACCGACTTCCAGGTAGCCCGTGCCGTGGGCTTGGAGCAGGAGTTGGGCAACATGCACAAGGCTGCCCTCCTGGTTCGCAACAAGCGCAAGAGCTATGGCATCCTGCCTGTGGTGAAGCAGATTGATACCCTGGCAGCAGAGTATCCTGCTCAGACCAACTACCTCTATGTAACTTACGCTGGCGTGAAGAGCGACATCACCTTCGAGAACGACCACCGTTCTATCATCGTACTCGGTTCTGGTGCTTACCGCATCGGTTCTTCTGTAGAGTTCGACTGGTGTGGCGTTCAGGCATTGAACACCATCCGCAAGGAAGGCTGGCGCTCAGTGATGATCAACTACAACCCAGAGACCGTATCTACCGACTACGATATGTGCGACCGTCTCTACTTCGACGAGTTGACCTTTGAGCGTGTGATGGATATCATCGAGATGGAGCAGCCTCATGGCGTTATCGTATCTACCGGTGGTCAGATTCCAAACAACCTGGCTATGCACCTGGATGCACAGAACGTGCCAATCCTGGGTACTGCTGCCAAGGACATCGATAACGCTGAGGACCGTGCCAAGTTCTCTCAGATGTTGACCAACAATGGTATCAACCAGCCAGAGTGGAGCGCCCTGACCTCTATGGAGGACATCGACAACTTCATCGAGCGTGTAGGCTTCCCTGTATTGGTTCGTCCTAGCTACGTGCTTTCTGGTGCTGCGATGAACGTATGTTCTAACGAGGAAGAGCTGAAGCGATTCCTGCAGTTGGCAGCCAACGTAAGTGAGGATCACCCAGTGGTAGTTAGTAAGTTTATCGAACATGCCAAGGAGATAGAGATGGATGCTGTGGCAAAGAATGGTGAGGTGATTGCCTATGCCATTTCCGAGCACATCGAGTTTGCCGGTGTTCACTCAGGCGATGCAACCATCCAGTTCCCTCCTCAGAAGTTGTATGTTGAGACAGTTCGTCGTGTAAAGCGAGTTGGTCGTCAGATTGCCAAGGAGTTGCACATCAACGGTCCGTTCAACATTCAGTTCATGGCTCGTGACAATGATATTCTCGTTATCGAGTGTAACTTGCGTGCCAGCCGTTCGTTCCCATTCGTAAGCAAGGTATTGAAGATCAACCTCATCGAGTTGGCTACCCGCGTAATGCTCGGTTTGCCAGTAGAGAAGCCACACAAGAACCTCTTTGATCTCGACTATGTAGGTATCAAGGCATCTCAGTTCAGCTTCAACCGTTTGCAGAAGGCAGACCCTGTATTGGGTGTGGATATGAGCAGTACGGGTGAGGTAGGTTGCTTGGGCGACGATACATCTACCGCACTTCTGAAGAGTATGCTTTCTGTGGGTCATCGCATTCCAGCCAAGAACATCCTGCTTTCTACAGGTTCTGCCAAGCAGAAGGTAGATTTGCTCGATGCTGCCCAGATGCTGGTTAAGCATGGCTACAAGCTGTATGCAACCGGTGGTAGTAGCAAGTTCCTCACCGAGAACGGCATTGAGAACACCCGTGTACTCTGGCCATCAGAGGAGGCAGAAGGCGGTGCACCAAAGGCTTTGGAGATGCTCCACAACCACGAGATTGATATGGTAGTGAATATTCCGAAGAACTTGACCAGCAGCGAGTTGAGCAATGGTTACAAGATTCGCCGTGCTGCCATCGACCTGAACGTGCCATTGATTACCAACAGCCGTCTGGCGAGTGCATTCATCTATGCATTCTGCACCACCAAGCTCGAGGATATCGATATCAAGGCTTGGGGAGAGTATAAATAGTTGATAGTTAATAGTTAAGAATTGACAGTTAAGTCATTCTTGATGATTCCCAATAGAAAAATCCCTGCTGTAGGAAAGGCTTCCTATGGCAGGGATTTTTTTTGTAAAGAAACATATATAGGTTTATTTGTCAAACAAGTCCTTTCTGTTTGCAAAAATACAACCAATATTTTGATTATGCAATTATGGTTTCACGAAGAATGTTGTTTTCTCAACATCAGATAATTGACTACGAGAATCAGTAAGATACTGGGCAATAACAATATGGGAAATAAACATGCAAGTAACATGATAGTCCCATCATAATCACCTGCGGTTACAATTAAAGTCATTATCACTACGACAGTACAAAATGTCACTGCCATGCTTATTGACAGGGGAATCCAATGCAGCTTTGAACAGCACTTCCACCCAATAGTGGCAGTCAAGAGGGTGCAAGAAACACTCATTCCTCCTAGAAGTAGCAATTCAAATAGTCCTTTTACTTCAAATATCATTACGACTACCACGGGAAACAACATTCCTATAATTCCCCAAATGAGCAGGAACTTGTCCCAAAAGAAATTTTGATTTAATTTCATGATGATTCTTTTTTGGTTGATTAAAAAACGGCATGATTACTATTCGCATAAGTCCTTGCTTTTTTCAATGCGCATCAAACTCACCATAGCAAAACATGTCGAACACCTTTATCTTGAAAACAACTTGACAGTATGCTTTCTGCCTTTGCTGGATATTTTTGTGTAATAGACATTTTCATCTTGAAGCTTTTTATTGAGCCTTAACCTTGTGGATGGTAGCGAGTCGTGCTATGTGCCCTTTCGGAAGTTGAGACATTGTAATCTCGCTAAAAGTAGGAAAAAACTTGTCGATGTCTTTGTTGTCTATAGTATGAACTTGTATCTTCTTGTCTTTTGTTTCCATATAGCTTTCCTTTCTTTTATTATTGTAGCAAAGATACGCTGAATAATCGAAACTGCCAAACTTTTCTTGTAATTTTAGAGATTTATAATCAAATGTTAAGGGTGTATCAGTTAAATCCTGTGTTTATAATGTGGGATTGTATACTTGTGCGACCAAAAAAGCAGTGAAAACTTTGGTTGTTTCAAAATAAAGCCGTAACTTTGCATATGTAAACTGGTTAAATTTCATAGCATGATGAAACAGCAAGTAAAACAAGTACCATACGGAGTGTCTGATTTCGCCACGGTGATGAGTCAGAATCTATATTATGTCGATAAGACGATGTTTTTGCCAGAGCTGGAGAAGCAGCCTCGCAATCTCTTCTTCATCCGTCCCCGTCGTTTTGGAAAGAGCATATTTCTTAGTATGCTCTACTCTTACTATGACTGTAATCAGAAGGAGAGTTTCGAAAAACTCTTCGGTAGTTTGTGGATAGGGCAGCATCCTACATCCCTGCAAGGAATTTACCAGGTACTTTTCCTGGATTTTTCTCAGATTACAGGTAAGATTGAAATTTTGGAGGAAAGATTCAATGCCTATCTTTGTATCAAGTTGGATAGTTTTGCAGAGCAGTATGCTGCATATTATGGTGATAAGAAGGTTCAGGAAATCAAGGCGAAGACACAGTATGCTGATAAGATGCAGATAATCTTTGATGCAGCAAGGGCAAATCAATTTCAGCTTTATCTTATCATCGACGAGTATGATAATTTTACTAATGTAGTGCTCAATGAGCATGGTGAGAAAGTGTATCATGCCATTACTCATGCTGATGGTTTCTATCGGGATGTCTTCAAGAAGTTCAAGGGAAACTTCGAGCGCATCTTCATGATGGGTGTCAGTCCTGTAACCCTGGATGATGTGACAAGTGGGTATAATGTGGGATGGAATATCTCCGTAAAGCCAGAGTTCGACGAGATGCTGGGCTTCTCTACCAAGGACGTGGTCGAGATGTTTACTTATTATAAGGAGATGGGAAGCATTCCTGCAGATAGCGATGTGGAAGCCATCGTCAACGATATGAAGCCTTGGTATGACAACTATTGCTTTGCAGAAGAAGCATTGAATAAGAGTGTCAGAATGTTTAATTGCGACATGGTGCTCTACTATCTCCGCAACTACATGGATTACGGACGCTCTCCTCGGCAGATGATAGACCCGAATACCAAGACCGATTATGGCAAGATGAAGAAACTCTTGCAATTCGATAAGTTGGATGGTGAGCGCAAGGGTATCATCCGCAAGATAGCGGAAGAGGGACAGATTGTTGCCCAACTGGAGGAGCAGTTCTCTGCCTATCAGATACCGAAGGCTGAAATCTTCCCAAGTTTGCTTTTTTATTATGGTATGTTAACCATCAAGGGTACACGTGGCTCTAAGTTGATTTTGGGCATTCCTAATAATAATGTTCGCAAGCAGTATTACGGATATTTGGAAGAAGAGTATCAAGCAAAGTCGTATGTAGATACCAACAGATTGACGGATTACTATTACGACATGGCTTATGAAGGAGTATGGGAAGAAGGACTGCGTTTCATGGCTGATGCCTACGCTAAGGTTTCTTCTGTGCGTGACGGAATAGAATCGGAGCGAAATCTGCAAGGTTTCTTTATGGCATACTTGAATCTCAACGATTATTACATCACGGCTCCCGAATTGGAGTTGAATCATGGCTATTGTGATTTCTTCCTGTTGCCTGATCATACCCATTATGCCAGTCAGCACAGCTATATCCTCGAACTCAAGGTTCTCTCCAGAAAGGAGTTTGATGAAGAGTTGAAGGATGTCTTGAAGGAAGATGGTAGCCCTATGAAGAAGTCGGAGAAGCAATGGTTGGATGCAGTGGAACAGATTAGGCGATATGCCGATGCTCCAAGGGTTGAGGCTCTTCGCCAGGGCACAACGCTTCATAAGATTATCATGCAGTTCAAGGGCTGGGAGTTGGCAAGGATAGAGGAAATAGAGTAAAAGATAGGGTTTATAACTCTATCTTTTATCATAAAATGCCCTTCTATCAATTCAGTTGGGTGGTGTTGAAATCATCAAAAAAAAGATAAAGCGCACTTCCTCCTCTTTCTCCAGTTCCGCCTTCATGGCTTCGAAGGCGTAGATGGTGAAAGAGGAGGCGATAACATTTAACATTACGAATTATTTCACCCATTCCATCAAGTCGTCATAATTGGTTACCTTATGATAGTAGATGCCCGAACCTGAGAGTTGCTCGAAGAGCCTGTCGGCACAGGCTATCTTGCCATCTTCTATGCCTCGCAAGTCGAGGGTTGACATGCTGCCCTTGGTTTCGGCTACGAAATAGACATGTTTCACGGCACCATCCTTGAAGGCTATCGCCCAGTCGGGAGAATAATTGCCCACAGGGGTAGGAATGTGGAAGCCTTTTGGTAATTTGGCATATACGGCAACATCGGTGCTCGTATCGAGGTCTTCCACGAACTTGCGTTCCACACTCTGCTTTGCCGTTCCATCGGTAAACACATAATCCACGATGCTCTTCCTGCCTTGGTAAGCCTTGTCGAGCGAGGTATGTTTCTCTTCCGTAAAGATGGCGGAATCGTAGCTCCCCTCTATCTCGTTGTAACTGATATGATCTACGATGATGGTGGCTTTCTGCTCCAGTATCAGACGGCTTACCCTGCGGATAAACTCTTCAGGATTCATCTTGTACATATCAAACTTTTCTGGCTTAATCTGACTCAGAATCCCGGCGATGGTCTTGCGGGTCAATCGGGTGTTGGCGGCTATCTTGCCCAGTAGGTCGTACTTCACGGTGCTTACTACATCCGTTCTCAGGTCATCATGCTGCATTTCCTCCTGCACCATCATGCTGCCCGCCTTCATATCGTCATGTTTCAGTTCCGTCTTCTGCACTCCTCGGGTTACCACGTAGCTCAGTTTCGAAACCACCAGTTCCTTGTTGATGGCAGCAATGGCTTTCTCTATCAGTTCCTTGCTTTCGAAGTTCACCGTATAGGCATATTTGTGGTTGATGCGATTCCAAAGTTCCTGGAACTCCTTCTTCGTAAAGTTCTCATTCAGTCTGTTCTCTGGAGTCTGCGGCGTACTTCCGTTCTCTATCATACCGTCAAGGGCAGAAGGATTCCAAACGCCTTCTATCAGTTTGTGAATCCATTTGCCGTATGGCTTTACTTCATCTGGCAATGAGGCGAGTGTTCCTGATGTTGCAGCAGAGCGGTAAGTATCGGTTACATGACTTTCGTCATCCACATAACCGTTCTTTACCAGATAGAAATATATCTTCTTGGCTTCTGCCGTTGTGATACTGTGCTTGCTGCCATCCTCAATTGTGAAGGTTTTTCCATCGAAGTAATCGATGTCGGCAACCTTCGGACGGTCGTAGAGATCTTCCGAAATATTCTTCTGCAGGTCGTTTACGAAATCAGCATAACCTTCTGAGGCAATCACGGTAAGGCGGTTAATCTGTTGCACCTGTCCCTGCAGGGTATCGGCATCTTGACGCACTCCCTTGTTGTCAACGCAGAGTCGCAGACCGCGGCCTACTTCCTGACGCTTCTGCGAGATGCTGTTTGCCTGTCGGAGCGAACAGATCTGGAAGATGTTCGGATTGTCCCAACCTTCTCGCAAAGCTGAGTGGGAGAAGATGAAGCGAACTGGCGAGTAAGTTGGGTCGAGACTCAGCAGCCGTTCTTTATCTTTCATAATCAGGTCGTAAGCCGATACGTCGTCGCTTCCTGCTCCCTTCTTCTCATCGCTGTCCTTGATGCGCTTGGTCTTGGGGTCGATGGAGAAATAACCCTCATGGGTCTTGTTGACAGGGATGCAGCTGAGATACTGCATATATTCCGGGTCGTACATATTCTGATTTTCGTTCAGCTCTGCCCGGTATTCCTGTTCGAAGATTTCTCCATAGCGTCCCAGCATCGCATTGCCGTCTTCATCATACTGGCGATACTTGGCAACCTCGTCGATAAAGAAAAGGGAGAGGCACTTGATGCCACGATGGAAGAGGGCGCTCTCTTTGCGGAAGTGCGCCTTAATGGTTTCCCTTATCTGGATGCGAGCCTTGTGGTCGGCAGTTACGTTGCCGATTACCTCCTTCAGCATCAGACTTTCGCCGTTGCTGAACTTCACCTGGCTTCGGCTTGGCTGACGGGCATTCACCACGATGTCGGTAATCATGAACCCCTTGTATTGCAGCATGTTTCCGGAGGCACTATAGAGGTCGTCGCCTTCGCCCAACTTCTTGTAGATTCGCTTGATGGTTCCCGTAGTGCTCTGCTGTTCTATCTCCAGCCTTACCTGTGGGGCCTTGTCTTTCGAGAGCAGCAGCTCTGCAAAATAGATATAGCTGTCGGTACCTTTCAGGTTCTTCAGTTCGAAGCCTACTACCTCAATCTTCTTCACCAGTTTGTGGTTGTAAGCATCTAGAGCATCGAGCACATACACCGTGTTGTGGTGTTCCTTGTGGGTAGCGGAGTAATTCAGAGTGAAGAGCGGATTGAAGGCTTTGAGTGCCGTCTGTGTAGCGGCACCTCCCATCTTCTGCGGTTCATCCAGGATGATGATAGGGTTGTTGGCAGCAAGAACGGCGATAGGCTTTCGGGAACCGAACTCATCACGTTCGGAGTTGATGATGCGTGCCGCCTTGTTCTTGGCTCCTTCCTTCATGGTATTGAAGGCTTGGGTGTTGATGATCATCACGCTGATGTCGTTGCTTTGCGAGAAGGTGTCGATGTCGTTGAGGCTGCTGCTGTCGTAGATGAAGTAGCGAGCCTTCTTGCCGTATTGCTCCATGAAGTGATCTACCGTAATGTCGAAGCTTTTCTTCACACCCTCTCGGATAGCGATGCTTGGAACCACCACGATAAACTTGGTCCAGCCATACTGCTTGTTCAGTTCGAACATGGTCTTGATATAGACGTATGTCTTTCCCGTACCGGTTTCCATCTCCACATCGAGCTGGCAGGCACCGAGTTTCTGACAGAGTTCTTCATCCTGATGGATATTGTTATCGGTCTGAATCTGGCGGATGTTGTCGAAGAGAGCCACCTTATCCATGGCAAGGCGGTTGTTCTTATAGCCCAGGCTATTGCCGGCATCATCGCTATCAGCAAAAACATTGGTTTGAACGAATTTGATGTCATGCTTCTTGCTGTCAACCACATACAGTTTTCCCTTATCCATCCTGTATTCCAGGTTGGCTTGGTTGGGCTGCCCTTTAAAGACGTTGATGACGCTCTCCACAGCATCTGTCTGATATTGTTGTATCTTAAACTTCAGTTTCATAATCGTAATCAGTAAAGCTCTTTTTACTTTTACAAGTTTCAAGTAAACACAGCAAAAATGTTCTTTTTACTTTTTTACCTTTTTACCCTTTTACCTTTCAAAATCCCTTTCTAAAGGATTTTAGTGACTGTGTCAGGCGAATATGTTTTAAAGATCTGCTCGAAGTTGGTGGCGGTGGAATCGTCCTTCATGCTGGTGTCACGGAGCACGGCATAGGCTGGCTGCATCTGAGCGATGTATTTTACCACATCGTCGGTTACATCCGGGTCGAAGCAAGCCACGAGATATCTTTCGGCAACGTTATAGATGGTCTTGCCAGCTACCGTTGTCGTTTCTATCTTCGAATCCAGGGTTGCGCCGAGTTCAAGCATCACCTGGAAGAGCAGGTCTTCGCCCGTTCTATCCGGCTTCACATTATCAACCTGCGAGAAGAGGTCGGCTTGCGAAATATCCTTTGGAGAATAGTAAATGTCCTGCATATTGGTGGAATCGAGTTTCAACACACGGAAGCCTGTATCGAGGTCTTGGGTGGTTAAAGGAGACTCCTCCTTGATCTTCTTGCCGGCACGGCGGATTCTTTCCTTACCGATTTCACAGACTGTTTCATATCCTTGTTCTTTCTTTTTTTCGCTGATATGTTCTGGTAATTGAACCATAATGAAAGGACTATGTTTTTGTTTTTCTGCATTCATTTTCATTACAGCATGAGCAGTAGAGGCACTTCCTGAGAAAAAATCTAATACAATAGAATCATCTTTGAGATTTGCTAATGTCTGCAAACGTTGTAATAAACGTACAGGTTTAGGACCATCGAATACACCTTTATCACCAAATAGTGCTGTAACTTCTTTTGCACCTTCTTGGCTATGACCAACTTCTTTGTAAAATAGTATAGAGGTTGGTGCCATTCCATCAAACTTTAATTCCCTAAGGAAACGTTTTATACATGGAACACTATTACCGTCAGTACCAAACCATATGCGGTTGTCTTGGAGTCTCTCACGGAATGCATTCCGTGAGAGCCTCCAGCAGCGTCCTGCTGGAGGCTCTACGACTCTTCCCGAAGGACAGGTGATAGGATAATCGCATTCTGCATTATATGTTTTTACAGACATATCGCTTGGTTTCCAGTCTCCTCTTGGGTCGTTGTCAGGATTAGAATATCTTGCATTTGCTTCTGCGGTTCTTTCTAATCTACCTATATGGAAAGAATCTATTCTTTTAGCAAACATTAATATGTAGTCATGACTATTGGAAATAAATTTGGCATCATTTTTAGGCGAATAAGCTCTTTCCCAAACTAAAGTTGCGATAAAGTTTTGTTCTCCAAACACTTCATCGCAAACTTTTCTGAGGTTCTCTACCTCATTATCATCAATAGAAATAAATATCACACCATCATTGGTCAGCAAGTCTCTTGCAACTTTCAATCTCGGATAAATCATATTCAACCAATCGGTATGGAATCTACCATTGCTTTCTGCATTGGTAAACATACGGTTGCCTTGCTCGTCAAACAGTCCTGAGTTGGCGAGGTATTCTTCTGAAGACTGAGCGAAATCATCTTCATACACAAAATCGTTTCCGGTGTTGTAAGGCGGGTCAATATAGATCATTTTCACCTTATGGAGATAAGTCTCCTTCAGACATTTGAGAACATCGAGGTTGTCGCCCTCGATATAAAGGTTCTGGGTGTTGTCGAAATCAACGCTGTCTTCACGGCAAGGGCGAAGTGTGGCATTGATAGGAGAGTTGGCAAGGAGAATCGCCTTGCTTTTGTCGGGCCAGGTAAACTGGTAGCGTTCTGCTCTTTCTGACATCACGCTATCAGAAAGATTCTGCTTGAGTTTCTCGAAATCTATGAGGTGCTTTGGCTGACCGCTTCTTTTATCTACAGTCTCTGTAACGCAGTCGGGAAACAGCTGCGCAATTTTCGTAATGTTGTCCTCGACACCATTACTACTCTGCATTCTTAATTTGTCCATTCGTAGCTCTTTTCATTGTTGGTTACTATATATAATAAGGTATAGCAACAAACATTGAAGCGAACTCCAACGTCTTTTGCTATAGCTGATGGGTGCGTTTGGAACTAAATCATTATCGGAGTAAAACGGGCAGCGGACAGAAGGATTAGCAGAAAGCCATCCGTCGAAAAGCCTTGATGAAGTGAAGACAAAGAAGAAGCGTGAGCTTCCCTTATCAACACTTAGGCTTTTGCCGGGCCCGCATAAACGATAAGTTCCGCCCACGCTATAGCGCAGGCGTTTACAGAACTTATTCATTCGTTTATGCTATACTTTAATTCTGGCAAAATTTAAGTGTTTCCGAACAAATTAGTAAACGCAAGTTTATAATCTTACTATGTTATATCTTTCTTTTCTGTTTCTTATATTTCTTACTTTTTAAATTGTTATACATTCATTGCAATGCCTTTTGGCATCCCAATACAAGGATGGTTATAGCGCCATCATGATTTTTATTATATTCCTTTTCCAGATATCATTTTCTGCATCTTTGGAAGTGATGATTATGCAAATCATAAACTTGCAAAGTAGCAGTCGATATCATCATGCGACTTCAATGTGATACATTGTCCACTATGAATTTCTTCTCTCGCCTTGTCAAGCTTCGCTTGCAAATCGGGAGTAATCACATGAGTTGATGTGCTCATATCCTTTGTTTTAAATTGTTATTTGGGGCAAAGGTAATAAAAAATAATGAGAAATGAGGTGTTCTTGTGAATTTTAACACAGATAATCTTGATTATAATGGCTCGTATGAGTCTGATAACTCTATCTTTTGTCATAAAACTCCCTTTTATAACTCTATCTTTTAGCAAAGTTAACATAAAATAATTGCATATCTCGCTAATAATCAGTATTTTTGCGCATAATCTTTTAAAGAATCAAAAAAACTAAGAATATGGCTAGAGCAACAGGTTCAATCAATTATTTGGAGCATCGCACGCCCTTGAAGGACGAAAGCGGTAAGTATCAGATACATCCGATGTTCGTAAAACGGGATATCGTTGACCAGGAGAAGATGGAGAAGCGTGTTCGTGATCATTGTGCGATGAACGTTTCGTCCTTTATCTCCGCATTGGAAACGCTGGAGGATGAAACGCTTTATGCCTTGGCTGAAGGCAACGAGGTGAGGGTAGGCGATATGTTTATCGTCAAGCCTAAGCTGGGGATGGTGAAGCATAAGGACAAGAATGGAATCGAATGGAAAAGGACTTATCATGAGGGAGATCTGATTCCAGCCAATGAGGTGGATATCTGCGGCTTGGAAATTCAGCCCACGAAGGAGTTTCTGGAAAGGCTGAAGCGCCACTCTAATGGTTGCAGCCGACAGTATTGGAGTGTGAAATCTACTCCAAAAGAGGCGGATAAGGAGTTTGCTGATATTGTAGAGATTTGTCAGCAGCAGGGTTATATCACGGTGAAGGATATGATTCGTGAATTCGGTGTTACCCGCTATCATGCTAATAAGGTATTGAATGACCTCTGTGAGGAACCGGCTGCCAGAATGTATGCTACCAAGGAAGGTCCTGTTACGCTCTATCGTTTGTGGAAGAAGAAGTAACTAAGACGTAGTTGTTGAAACGGCTCTTTAGGTTGACGGAATCGTTTCCTTAACTTGAACGAATCGTCTCCTTAACTTGAATGAAGCGTCTCTTCTCGTTGAAGGATGCGTATCCGAGAGTTAAAAGAAGCGTTTCCAGGAGTCAGAACAAGCGTCTTTTAGAGTACAAGCATATACCTTCTCAGACATTGCCACTAGGCTCAGCAGCTCTGCCGAGCCTAGTCAGCAGGTCTGCTGACTGCAGTCAGCACCTCTGCTGAGCCTAGTGACAACACCTTTTAGTCGTACAGCTATAACCTGTTTAATTGTACAACTGTATACCCTATAGTCGTACAACTATAACCTCTTTAGTTGTACAACTATACACTTTTTAGTTGTACAATCGTAAAATGATGATACTTCTATGATATATTGGGTGCTCTCATTCAATCCAAACATACAGCATCTTCCTTTTATAACGTTCGTTTGCTTTTGTTCTATTTCAACGAACGAAATGAGGAAAAGCAGCTTCTCCTAATTCTGGCTCATATTCAAAACCTTCGTAACTGAAGCCTGCCAGTTCCTCTGGAGTGAGAAGCTGATTATTCAAGATATATCTCACCATGGCTCCACGGCAAGATTTAGCCCATACAGCCTGCATCTTCAATCTGCCGTCTTTCTGGCGGACATAAAAGAGTGGCTGAATGACCTTTATCTCCTTACATACTCTCTTCCAATCGAACAGATGTTCATATTCCTCTGTAGAAAGATGGATGAGTATACCATCATCAGCTTTCACACTATCGATGAGAACATCTGTCAGTTTGTCTTTCCAGAACTGATTGATAGGCTTGTCGTTTGTAGCTTCGAGCGATACGCAATGCTCCATACGATAAGGTACGATGCCATCCAACGGTCGAAGCAAGCCATAAAGGAAGCAGGTAATCCAGAGATGTTTCTGGGCATACTCTAACGACTCCTCGCTCAAAGAACTGGCACGCAAATGTTTGTATGCCTGACCATTGTAAGCCAGGATAGCCGGCCTCTTCTCTGCAGCCATAAAATCATGATATCGCTTCCAGTTCGTCATTGCAATCTTGCTGCTGCAATCCAGTTGCTTAGCCAATTCCTCTACATTCATCATTGCCATTTCTTTGGCCAAGTCATTGGCAACTGATTGGAATAGTGGCACGGAGATAGGCTTCCTGTCTGCCTTCTCAAACATGATTTTGGCATTTGCCAATAATATCTGCATAATAATCAATCTTTTGAATTGTACTTGCAAAGATAAAAAAAAATCAATATACAATGCTAAATAGCCAAGAAAAATCCCATAAAATTAAAATTTTTTATAAAACGAGCATTATATAGTACTTTTTCTTGTGTAATCTATAAATATTTATTACCTTTGCCCCATGAAAACATTATTAGACGTTCATACACATACAATAGCATCAGGTCATGCCTTCAGCAGTTTGCAGGAAATGACCTTGACAGCAAAGGAGAAAGGGTTGGATATCTTGGGAATCACAGAGCACGGTCCCAATATCCCGGGTACCTGTGATCCTATCTATTTCAGAAACCTTCATTGTGTTCCACGCCAGCTCTATGGAATCAAACTGATGCTTGGAGCAGAACTCAACATCCTCAATACGAAGGGAGATATCGATCTCGACGAGGATTACTGGCGTATGCTGGATATCCGAATAGCAGGCATCCATAGCCTTTGCTGGCAGGGAGGAAGTAAGAAGGAGAATACGCAGGGTGTCATCAATGCCATGCGCAATCCCTTCGTGCAGATTATCTCTCATCCCGGCGATGGTACGGCAGAACTGGATTTCGAGGAACTCATGAAAGTTTCCAGGGAGACGCATACCTTGCTTGAAATCAACAACCATTCCATGGCTCCCATCCGCCACAAGACTGTGGCTGCTCCCAATAATCTGGAACTGCTGGAACTTGCCAAGAAGTATGAAACTCCAGTCATCTTCGGAAGTGATGCCCACTTCTCTACGATGATTGCCGACTACAGCAACATTATGCCACTGGTAGAAAAAGCTGAGTTCCCGGATGAGCTGGTTCTCAACTATCAGCCAGAGAAATTCATGGCTTACCTCAAGCCAACCCCTGAGAAATAGGAAAATTTAGTTTCACATTTCAATTTACACGACTATGATTATAGAAGAAATCATCAAGTATAATGAAAACTTCGTAGCCAGTAAGGGTTACGAAAAGTATCTTACGAGTAAATATCCAGACAAGAAACTTGCCATTCTTTCCTGTATGGACACCCGCCTCACTGAGCTTCTGCCAGCAGCTTTGGGCCTGAAGAACGGAGATGCCAAGCTCATCAAGAACGCCGGTGGACTGATTATCAGTCCTTTCGACTCTGCCATGCGTAGTCTCCTTGTAGCCATCTACGAATTGGGTGTAGAGGAAATCATGGTCATCGCCCACTCCAACTGCGGTGCATGCCACATGAACGGACAGCAGATGAAGGAATTGATGCTCAAACGTGGCATCCATCAGAATGTTATCGATACCATCGGGCTTTGTGGCATCGACCTCGACCATTGGCTGGAGGGATTCCACGACACAGAGGATTCTGTAAGGAATACCATCAATACGATCCGTACACACCCTCTCGTACCAAAAGACGTCAATCTTCATGGCTATATCATTGACTCACAGACGGGCAAACTGACAGAAGTGAAATAGAATAAAGGTATTATTTTAATTAAAACACATAACAGCAGTTTGTTGTACTTTCACCTTCCCTCTATGATGCTCTTTCCAAGAAAGTTGCTTTCGTTACAGCCCCCACATATCATTCAGCATACTGATAGCTGACTCCGAGCGGAAGACATGATTGCGGAAGGTGATGATGCCTTCAAGAGCAAGATGGTCTTCGAAGGAATTGACCAGGAAATCAGCTTCGAGCAGAATGCGGTGGTCGAGGCTGGTAACATCTTGATAAGTATGATGATGGGCAATGAGCCAGCAGATTCTTTCTATCTGTGCGGCTGTGAATCCATCTACTTCTGACAGTACTTTTCTTGCCTCGTCAGGACCCAGTTCTTCCTGATGCTTGCCATTGCAGTTGCCGTATCTGGCTTCTGAAACGTGAATGCCTACATCGTGAAGAATGGCTGCTGCTTCGAGCACGAAGAGGTCTTCTCCGGTCATTCCCTCTGCTATTGCAATCATACGGGCAAAATCGTGTACCTTTACGAAATGCTGGATGCGAGGCGCATCGCCACCATCGTATTTTATCATCGCCATCATCAGTTGGGCGAGTGTCAATTCCTTGTTTGTCATAATCTTATGTTTTTTTTTAATCAATATTTATATCTACTTAAGATGTTAATCGAAAAGCTTCTTCCAAATCCACAATACCGCTATGGCACCAATGACACAGAAGATGAAATTGGTAAGATAACCCTTGCCAAACAACTCAATGTTCAGCAGACTGCTGATGATGGCACCGGCATAACTGCCCACAATACCTATGAATAGGTTCATACAACATCCTTTTCCTTCACCGCTCATAATGCGGTTGGCAATATAGCCAATGAAAATACCAGTAAGGATTGGCCACGCTGTGAAATCTGCAATATGTTCTAACATACTCTTTAAATTTTAAACTTTATCTTTTAGCATAAAATGCTTATTTATAACTCTATTTTTTAGCAAAGTTCTGCTATTTATGTTTGCCTGACAGAGGGTTACGCCCCCAGAAGGAAGGTTAATCCGCTGATTCCGATATAGGCATAGATGATGTATTTGAGCAGGGAGCCGCTGAGATGCCTGAACACCCATGAGCCTATCAGGTTGCCGATGAAGACTCCGGCTATTCCGTAGATATAACCTATGGAGACCGTGGTGGTGAAGAAACCATTGTAGGCTCTTGCCAAAGTCATCATCAGATTGCCTGCCAGGAAATAGGTCTGCGTCATCGCCAGATAGCGATCCTTGTCGGGCTCTGAACTTACGAAGTAGAGCACGGCTGGGGGACCCTGCATTCCGAAAAATCCTCCCATCAATCCGCTCAGCGTTCCTGCCGTAACCTGCACGGGCAGCGTAGTCTTCACCTTGATGCGCTTGCTGAAGAAGGCGAAGTAGATGCTCACGATGATCAGCGTAATGCCTAGCAATATGTTCAGTATGTGATATTCCATCCGCTTGAGCACGAAGATGGCTCCGATGGAAATGATGATGAAGGTGAACAGAATGGGCAGCAGCCGCCTCCAGGTGATGTACTTGTATTTCTGAATAACGATGATCAGGGAGGTTGTCATCGCCAGGATGCCCGAGAGGGTTGTTGCCTCACCGTAAGAGGGCATGATGGAGGGGAGCATCGTCATGATGAAGATGCCAAAACCGAAGCCAGTGGTGCGTTGCACAAAACTGGCTCCGATACTTAACAGGAAGAGTTCTACTGCTATCTGATCCATTCTCTTGTATTATTTATCTGAGCTTTCTGATAACTCTTGCCGGATTTCCCACAGCCATGGAGTCATCAGGAATATCCTTGACCACTACGCTGCCGGCACCGATTACGCAGCGGTTGCCGATGGTTACTCCAGGGCAGACGATGACTCCTGCGCCCAGCCAGCAATCCTCGCCAATGGTGATGGGGAAGCCTGTTTCTTCTGGCTTGCGTCGTTCCATATAATTGATGGGGTGGTTAGGGGTTACCAGCTGGCAGTTCGGACCTATCAGGGTGCGGTTGCCGATGGTAATCCAGCCTTCATCGAGCATCGTGGCGCCATAGTTGATGAATACATTCTCACCCACCTTGATGCCGTGACCATGGTCGCAGTGGAAGGGTGGACAGATGGTGGCTGAAGCTGGAATGCCAGGAATCAGTTCTTCGATAATGGTTCGATAGTCTTCATCAAACAGGGTTAGCGTCTGCAGGCGGCAGCAGAGACGGTTGGCGTGCTCTATGCTTTTCATGCCTTCCTTGTTGCTGAAATCATAGAGCTCGCTGTTTCTCATTTTTTCAAATTCTGTCATCTTTGTTCTCTATTGATGGATGTAATCCAGAATCTGCTCTGCATGAATCTTGGTTTTGATCTCCTTTGGAGTGAAGATCTTTTCGATGACGCCTTCTTCGTTGACAAGATAGGTGGTGCGGAGGATTCCGATGGTCTTTCTGCCGCAGGTTACCTTCTCGCCCCAGCAGCCGAGTTCCTGCAAAAGGGTGGTCTCGGTATCGGCAATAAGAGGGAACTGCAGACCCTTGGTTTCTGCAAACTTCTTCTGCAACGCCTGCTTGTCCTTGCTCACGCCGATAATCTCGTAACCGGCTGCTGCCAGTTCCTCCTTATGAGCCTGCAGGGAGCAGGCTTCGGCAGTGCATCCGCTGGTGTTAGCCTTCGGATAACTGTAGAGCACTATCTTGCGACCACGGTAGTCGCTTGCCTTTATCTCACGTCCGTCCTGGTCAATGCCAAGAATCTCTGGTATTTTATCTCCTACATTCATAATTCTATATTTATTTATTATATGTCTTGTTATGATGCAAAGATAATAAAAATAATGCGAACCGATGTGATTCTTATGATTTTTAACACAAATAATCGTTGTTTATCTTTCTACCTGGAAGTTTAAACGAATCTTTCTTTTGGATAAAAAAAAGAAAAATATAGGGATGATATTTGGTAATATGCTGATATTTACTTACTTTTGTGTGATGAACGTTCATGGTATGAAACAGGGAGCGTGATACTAAACAGGTAAAAAAGGAAGAAAATGAAGAAGATATTTTTGTTTATATTATTCTGTCTTTCCGTATGCAGCATGTCGGCTTACGACTTTCTGCGAGCTGTGAAAGATGAGATTCCGGGAGGTTACAACTTCTGGGTTTATACGCCGGTAGATTATTTCTATTCGCAAGAGCAGACACCGGTCATCATCTTTCTGCATGGTGCCAGTCTTTGTGGAAGAAATCTGAATAAGGTGAGAAGATACGGACCGCTTGATGCCATCGTCAAGGGGCGCGATATCGATGCGCTGACCATCGTTCCGCAGAATCCGGGAGGAGCCTGGAATCCGAAGAAAATCATGGATATGCTAGACTGGGTGAAAAAGAATTACCCATGCGATTCTAATAGGGTTTATGTCTTGGGCATGAGCTTGGGCGGTTATGGCACCATGGATGTCTGTGCTACTTATCCCGACAGGATAGCTGCCGGCATGGCGCTGTGTGGCGGCTGTTCGTATAAGGATGTGAGTGGATTGGGCGATTTACCTTTCTGGATTATCCATGGCACAGCAGATAGGGCAGTACCGGTCAAGCAATCGAAGGTGGTGGTAGATAAACTTGTGAAGGATGGCAAGGATACCCGATTGATATACGACTGGTGGAAGGGTGCCAATCACGGTACCCCTGCTCGCGTGTTTTATCTGAAGAAAACCTATCAGTGGCTCTTTTCGCACAGTCTATTAAATAAAGACAGACCCGTGAACCGCAACATCAGTATTACGATGAGTGATCTGGGCAGAGCATATGGTGATGTGAACCGAAATGCCCCTCAGCCTGAACTCATCGACGGTCCGAGTGTGATCAAGCAAGAGGGAAATGAATATTAAGGAATTAGGTGAACAGTTCTGCTACCTTCTCCAGCCAATTCTTATCAATAACATCGAAGGTGCTGAGGTGTTCGCTGTCTTTTTATTAATTTTGCAATCGAAATCATAAAAACAAACTATAATGAATACAAAAACAATGTTAGTGGCGATGACATGCCTTTGTGCATTCAACAGCCTTCAGGGAAATGCTCAGGTGGTAGGAGGTAATACTTTGGCTGCAACTGTGGTTGAGCAGCATAGAATCACGCTTCGTGACAGTATCTTAAACCATATTAGCGGAGCAAAGATTGCAGAGAAATCATTACAGATTAAGAAGTTTGGAGCCAAGAACGATGGTAAGACCGATTGCCGTGCAGCCTTTGCCAAGGCTATCAAGAAGGCTTCGGCTATGAAGGGTGCCAAAATCGTGGTGCCTGCAGGTACCTATTATATCAAGGGACCTATCGTACTAGCAAGCAATATCTGTCTGGAACTGCAGAAGGGAGCTACCCTGAAGTTTGCGCCAGAAGAGAAGTACTATCCTATCGTAAATACCAGTTGGGAGGGAACCTTCCTCTACAACTATTCTCCTCTCATCTATGCCTATGGCTGCAAGAACGTTTCCATCATCGGCGAGGGCACTATCGACGGTAATGCCATGACCACCTTTGCCAAGTGGAAGCCTAATCAGAAGAAAGCGCAGCAGTTGAGCCGCAAGATGAATCACGAGGAAGTGCCTGTAAGTGAGCGCAAGTTTGGAGATGGCTGCTGGCTTCGTCCTCAGCTCGTGCAACTCTATAATTGCCAAGGGGTTACCTTGGAAGGTGTGAAGATTACCAATTCTCCATTCTGGTGCATCCATCTGCTGAAGAGCGAGAATATCATCTGTCGTAATCTGCGATATGATGCCAAACTTGTCAATAACGATGGTATTGACCCGGAGTGTTCCCGAAACATTCTGATAGAGGGGGTGGCTTTTGATAATGGCGATGACAACGTTGCCATCAAGAGTGGTCGTGATAATGATGGCTGGAATGCCAAGATGCCATCAGAGAACATCATCATCCGAAACTGCCATTTCAAGGGCTTGCATGCTGTGGTTATCGGTAGCGAAATGTCTTCGGGAGTAAGAAACGTCATCGTAGAGAACTGCGATTATGCTGGTTATTGCAAGCGTGGCATCTTTATCAAGACCAATCCTGATCGTGGCGGTTTTGTGGAGAATGTATTTGTAAAAAACTGTACGTTTGGTGATGTGGAGGATCTCTTCTACGTAACCAGCCGTTATGCAGGTGAGGGACAGACAAACCATCATTTCTCTACCGTGAAGAATATCTTTGTGGATGGTTTGAAGTGTAACAACGTGAGCGCTGCAGCCTTGGTTTTGCAGGGTACAGAGGCTAAGCCTGTTACTCATGTTTCTTTCGATAATATTGAGGTGAAGAATGCCAAGACTGGCATCAGCTTCGAGAATGTAATGAGGGTAAACATGGGTGAATGCAGCATTGGCGGCAAGGTGGGAACTCCTACCCAGGTTACTTCAAAGGATAAAGTTTTCGAAAGAAATAACAAGTAAGTTATTTGTTTTTCAATCTTTTTTCGTACTTTTGCACCATCAATTAAAATAAAGAAAATCCAGTTTTTTAAATGAAGTAAGAAAATGGCTGATAAAGATATGAAATGGAAGACGCTCTCGCAGAAGTATCTGATAGAGAAGCCATGGCTCACGGCACGAGTGGATAAGGTGGAATTGCCTACGGGAGCCATTATCGATGAATATTATGTGCTGGAATATCCTGATTGGGTAAACACCATCGCCATTACGAAGGAGGGAGAGTTCGTCTTCGTTCGCCAGTATCGCTATGCGATGGGAAAGACGGTGAATGAGCTCTGTGCCGGAGTGATAGAGAAGGGCGAGGACCCGATGGTGGCTGCCAAGCGAGAACTGATGGAAGAGACGGGATTCGGAGGCGGAAACTGGCAGAAGTGGATGACGATTTCGGCTAATCCGAGTACGCATACCAATCTTACCCATTGCTATCTGGCTACGGATGTGGAGCGCATGGATGTTCAGCATCTTGACCAGGCTGAGGATATCGAGGTTCGCCTCTTCTCCAGGGATGAAGTGATGGATATGCTGGAGAAGGGAGAAATCTGGCAAAGCCTGATGGCGGCTCCGCTATGGAAGTATTTTGCGAAAGCAAAGTAAGCTGCAGGGCTTCTTTTATAAAAGCCAAGTAAATATTAGACATTAAACAATAAACATTATAAAGATGGTAATAGATTTCGAAAAGATTGCTGAGGCTCATTTGGAGGGCTTCAAGGGTGGACAAGGTAAACTCGACACCCGTAACTATGTGGATGACAAGGTGAAGATTATGTATTCTACCTTGCGTCCGGGTGCATCAACTGGTCTTCATACTCATGAGGGCAACTGCGAGATTATCTATGTGGTAAGCGGCACTGCTACTTTCCATTATGATGATACCGTGGAGGAGGTTCGACAGGGACAGGTGCATTACTGCCCGATGAACCACGCTCATTATATGGAGAATCTCACCGACCATGATCTGGTGTATCTCGCCATTGTGCCTGAGCATCATTAATATCCCTGGAGTATCAGGGAAAATCACATCATATTCCTCCTGAGGAAAATGAAAAAATAGAAAGTCCAACTCGGATGCCTCTCTTATATAAAAAGGCTCCAAGCTGGACTTTCGTCATTCTTATCTCTCTCTTATGTTGCTATAGTCATCTGTTTTTTATCTAAAAGAATATGCTGCTGATTATAGTTTCT
>ERZ1673741.474-NODE-474-length-44741-cov-23.348476_pt1 | contig 44741 bp, 29 predicted proteins | sample MGYA00580209_ERZ1673741 | MGnify/ENA primary metagenome ERZ1673741 (study PRJEB41218, sample SAMN15661754) | gut metagenome | host: Homo sapiens | place: Canada: London | collected 2015-08-20/2019-03-30 | study: EMG produced TPA metagenomics assembly of... | reverse complement strand
AGGTCACTTTTCAAGTAACCTTTCTCAAATTGTGCGCAATTTTCCGGAGGTTATCTGAAACGCTATCTGAAGCAGCGGTAAACAGATAGCAAAAGACATCTTCAGGAATTAACTTGCGGGGGTCTTGTGGGGTCAGCTTGTGGTGTAGTCCCTCGGGAGGCGAAATGACGAGATAACGGTTCTTGAGTTATGTTGAGACTAATTTATCCGGCAAAACGCTCTCTATGCTTTGACAATAAATCCTGCGATGGCAAAAATCTTTCGGGCATGGCTATTTTTTGCCCTTCAAATTTTACAAAATGCTCTTTGAATGCATCGTCAGTATAATGTTCTTTTGCACTGGGCGCAAGTATCAGACGATAATCCTCGTCAAAGGAAATTAAATGGCGATCAAAAGCAGCATCATAAGTGGCGGACAGACAAAGTCCATTTTCAGGATTCATGCGATTTTGCGCATCGGATGCCCACGCACTGATATGGCTGGCGCGCAATACCTCTTGCACAGATAATCCCGTCAAACAACATTTCCCACCGTATATTGACAGAATCATTTTGCGGAACACATGCTGATTTTGCCGAACTTGGACCTCTCGCAGAAGCGATTTGCCTTCCGGGGTGTTCACGGCAATGTCATCAGGAATCAAAAGCGGGTTCGGAACAATTTTCATTTTCTCCAAATCATCAGCGAGCCTTTGAGCATCGTTTGCTGTTTCAAACTGATCAAGCATGGCGTGTTGGCGATCCGCCAAAGTCAAAAACTGGGAAAAATCTTTAATGGCTGCAGAACAAAAACCTTTCCTCCAGTAACTTTGGGAAGGTTCTTCACGAAAAATACCACCATCTACTTTCTTTTGTTCCCCCTTAACAAATTCATACAGCATGAAAAGGCGTTTTATATCCCTGATATTCCAAACAGATTCATTCGGGGCAAGAAACACTTTATGCAGATGTAATGCAATGTCAATTTTATTCAATGCCGCGACATAAGAGGCGCCAGTGTTGCTCCCCTCCGCATGTATTTCGGAAGAAAATGCAAGATAACGTTTTTCAACAGAGATTGCGTTCATTGTCTGTACCTATAGCAATAGGGATATCACCTTTTCCGTGATCAAAGCATTCAGCTGTGTTACCAACTGTCGAGGCAAGGTTCCTCCATATGTCAAGGTCCCCAATTCCATATTTGATCCCATTGCCTTTCCTGTCAAATTCGCGCTTGATATGATAGCCATAGAATCATCAGCAACTGCGCATTTTGCGTGTACGGCGGCGGAATCTGGATTTTTGCATTTACTCCAAGAGTATAGGTTCGCCGCTGGAAGTAATTTATGCAAAGCAGAAAACGAATCCGCAGAAACAGTTCCTCCTTGATCTTTGGAGCTTTCCAACAGGATATTGATTTCAACATTTCGCAGCATAGCTTCGGTCAAAGAGTTAAGGATGTTTTCAGCCTTGTATGCAACAAAACTGACAAGAAACAAATGATGCTTTGCAAAAGAAATCAGTTCACATAATGCCTGTTCGATGTGGCGCACAGATGTTGCCGAGGTCAAAGGACCAGTCCAAATTAATTCTGTGCGACCATTAGCCTTACTATACTGAACAGCTGAAAGAGTCGATTGAAAAGCTGTTGCAAGTTCAGACCCGGACATATTCGGGGTTTTAAGCAATTCTTTACAAAAAGCTGAATACAACCGACTGTCGATATTTTGTCCCCAGGCTTTACGTATTTTATCAATCTCTGCCACAGTATTCAACATCCTGGCTTTTTCCGCAAGCAGTTCGATTCTCTCAGGAGGCAATTCAAAAGCGATTTCGGCAATAATATCGAACAGCGAGTTCATAAGGACCATCCTTCGTCATCAAAGAATGCGGCATCATGGCAATCAAATGTATTGACGACCAAAGCACGATCTATGAACTTATTACCGGCTTCACAAGAGGTTTCTCCAACAAAACAACAGGCGTGGCAAGCAGCCGCGTGCAAAGATCGATCATCCGCCGGATTATGTTGAGCGCATAATGGATCGGAAGAACATATTTTTGCACGGTTTAGAGCCAGAGAGATAATACGACCTAACGAATCGGGTTTTCCCAAGTCAACAAGACCGCCCAACGTACCATCCGAATCCGATGCTGCGGTATAAAGCAAAATTCCTGCCATCGGCTTTTTCGAATCTGCCTTGGCGTAGATGCGTTCTTGAATACTTGCGGCGTTATATCCACATTCCAAAGCCAATTCCCGAATTATCATATGGGCAATGGTGTGAAGCAAAGCATAACGGATTCCCGGATACCCAACACCTGGCTCCAAATTATGTGCAAGCCTCCACCCATTATGAGCAGATTTCAAAATTGAATCTCTTTTCTGTACTCCACGTGTTTGCTCCCATTTCTGGATTGCTTTTTCATCGAAACGAATAAAAATACCTTCTCCATGAACTTCACAAGCAGGAATCCACGTTGGTGCTTTTTTCGCAAGTGAAGCCCTCATAACTTGCTCATCAGGCGCGGCAAATTCATTGGATGATTCAATCCGGGTATAACCAATCAAAGCGTTCACTTTTCGTAAACGTTCCAACAGCAAGACATCAGCAATCTTTTTCTTAAAAGGTTCAGGCGGTTCCGTCTTTACGCTTAAAAAATGCGGCCAGTCCTTAGGCGGATCGGGTGCGACCAATACATCCCATTCCGGAATTTTAACATCTTCGATGGTGACGGCAGCAGGAATGTTTTTCTGCTGTTTCTTTTCTGCAATTATTTTCCAAATAACGGCAGAATCCCATTTTTCAATTCCTGGCAGGGTGTGCGACTTAATCAGAGTTTTAAGAATGATGTTAAGAGCCGCTTCCGACTCACAATCTTCAAAAAATTCCCATCCATCCAGAACCATTTGAGAAAGGCTATTGTCTTCCGTGGGGATAGCAAGAACGGAAAGAGTCACGGGAAACCACCCGTTTGTTGCCCCCAAAAGAATTGTTCTGGGCGGAGCATCGCATTCCTCGAATTTATTAAGATGTGGATGTCTGCCGCGACATGCCGGTAAATTTTCCTGACCTTCTTTTCCAAAGGCGTGAACGAGAGAACGTGATGCACCACATCCATCGCATTTTACCCACAAATTTTCGGTTTGCAGAGACGCACCTTTTTCGAAGAAATGCAATACGCCATTACACTCACTGGGGCCGCCATGAACAAACCAGCGCCATGGGAAGTCATCAAGATGGCCATGCTCACATGCCAACAGAAAACGTGCCGGGACAGCCTCAATATTCTTCCCGTGTTGGCAGTTTTTATGTACGAAATGCGTTTGTTCCGGGCGGAAAAGACTTTCTTTTATTTCAAATAGACCACTGTCATATTCTGCCAGCAATCCGCATTTTACACATCTTAACCAGCGGGGAAATGGTTTAACGGGGACCCCGACAAATGCCTCCGCAGAATGGAAGTCAACGATTTCTTCTTTTTGAACAGGCGGCATAAGCAGTTCTTGGACTTGCGGTCCGAGCACTCTCCGAACTTCATTCAAAAGTCTGGCTTCTTGTATTGGGGTACAACGTTCCTTATTCCAATAATCCAGCCCCATCGTAACAACTGACAGGTTTGGCAGATCTATTAATGCGCCAGGGCCATATGTCCAAAGCAACTGGCTGGGGCGAATCTGACCGACAAAACAGTTACTCATTCTACACCTCCTGCAGTATTTTCTGCCTCATCATGCTTTTGCATGGTCCAATCGGGGTCTTCATCTGAGCGAGATGTTTTGTCCATAATCAAACGCACTCCAGGTTCAACTTCTCGCATAGACATCGGAACAGTCATTTCGTCCCAGGCAGATATTCCCGGCTTTTTTAACAAATTCGTAACATCACCTTGACGATTGGTCTTTTCATACCCCAATTTTCTGCCTGGCACCTTCGCAGCCTTTACCCATTGGTCAATTCTGGCAGCTGCCATATTTGAGGTATTCTCTTGGACATAAGCCTTTTGCTGAACTAACCATGCTCTCTTGGAAATATATTCTTTTATTTCCTGCGCACTGCCATTACTTGAGTCAACCAGCTCCATTGCTCCGAGATTTGGTCCGAAAGGTTCATATCCCAGTCGAATCATACTCACCATAGCTCCAGTTAGCCCGCGATCCAATGCTCGGGAGGCAAATGGTGTTACAGACTGTGCCTCTACATGTTTGTAAAAGGTCGCATGATAATGTTCAAATGTCTCATAATGAGAAAAATCTCTTGGCCGGGACCATGTAAGTACGGTGCAGACCAACCCGGGGAAGGAACGCCCGACACGGCTTGTTGCCTGGATATATTCAGCGGTGTTTTTCGGCTGCCCGTTCACAGCCATAATGCCAAGGCGGGTTACATCAACGCCGACAGAAAGCATATTGGTCGCCAAAATAACATCCATAGCCCGCGTTTCATCGCGGCCCCAAGATGTCTTAAATTTTATCTCAAGTTGATCCAGTTTTTTGGGGATCTCTTTGTTGCTTACTCGTGAGGTCAACTCGTCCACATTGCGTACACGTCGCTGAACAAGGCCGGGACGTTTTACCTCTGTCGCCAAGGCTACGCGGAAAGATCGTGTCTGAACGTCATCTTCCGCTAAGCGCCTCATCCCCCCGAGTTCGCGAAGCGAATTAAAATATCCCACGAGAGTCATGTATGGGTCTGCCGCAAGGCCGAAGTGTTCAAAAATAGACTGAGCGCCAGTCAATAAGGCGACATAGACGCGAATCAGAACTGCCGGACGGGAGGCGCCAGGGGCACAAACTCCCAGATAGCGGCGTCCTGAGCGTTTTTCAATAGGACGCTGCACAGAGAAGAAATTATCTTCGACATCTATACCGTGCGCGGGGAAAATACTGACCTGTCTGAAAAACACATTATTTACTTGGTCATCTGCTTTCCGGACTGTTGCCGTAGACGCTATAATTTTCGGGCGAATAACCTTCCCCTGATATTTCCATGAACAGAGGTCATCTATTGCCGTTTCATATAACCCGACCATAGTGCCAAGCGGTCCGCTGATCAAATGAAACTCGTCCTGGATAATCAAATCCGGCGGACGTATTTCCTTTATCGGCTGAACCGTTGTTGCTTCAAAACCCTTTTTTGCTTTGTGACTGCCGCACTCGTCATCCGGCAGAACCAGTCCGTGACGGGGACATTCTCTGGTTGCCTTACCGAAGAGAGTTCGGACTGCCCCTTTCCATGCCATCATGGCAAATTTATCGACGGTCGCAATCAGCATGGAGGGCGGACGATGATATATTTCATCATCAACCACTACAATCGGCAGCCCTTCTCCATTGCGTTTTCGCGTAAATGCACAGCGGCCGAGCGGATCACCGCAGTAAATATGGGTTTTTCCAGCCTCACGATCCACTATAATTTCGCGTCCCGGCTGAATTTCCGAGCCGCACCAGGGACAGGTGGTCAATTGGGCCGGTGTTGAACTGATACCATACTGGTGTTCCCGTTCCTTTTCTATTGCGTTATGACTCTCTTCCGTGGTATTCGGCGTAGTTTTTTGCCCTACCCACAGACCTATTGTAAAGGGTGTAGTGCCCCATTTGTTCGGATCTTTTTGCCGTTCGCATTCCATTGCGCAGATCAAAGTTGAAGCACGTTGGAACTGCTGAATGGTCAGAAGGCGCAAAGTATACCGCATAATAACAGCCAATCCTCTGCTTCCATCGTATCCGCCCATTTCTCCCTGCAAACGGCGGATGGCCATGGCAAAGGCCGCCACCCCCAGGTAGGCTTCGGTTTTACCGCCTCCTGTAGGGAACCAGAGTAAATCGGCAATGGCTTCCAATGGACTTGTGCGATCCTTGTGAGCGGGATCAGTGAGGCACGGAATTGAAAGCAGAATAAAAGCAAGCTGGAATGGACGCCATGTGTAATTCTGTTCGATATCGAACTCTGCCAGTTTTTTATTTTCCTGATGTCTGTTGCTCAATGCCCAGATGGAATGTACACGCTGCTCCGCCATAACCCGGTTTGCAAAACGAAACGCTTCCAGAGCGTGATCATTCTGCCTGATTGTTTCCAGACCGTCCCGAAGGCGACCGAGAATTTCCTCGCAATGCTCCAGTGCAGCATCCGCGGACTCCTTATAGTATGCGAATTCCGGCGTTTCTGATTTCGTCCACTGTTCCGCAATCCAGGCTTCGTAGTCATTCGTCAACTGCCCCAAACCGTCAAGAAGTTCTCCGACCGGAAGGTTTGCCAGTTTCCGCATATTCAGCATGCCATCACTGTAGAGTTTCCGCAATGCCGGTCGATCTTCCGGTTCAATACCAGGAGTTTCGGTTACAGGAATCTCATACTGAGGCATAACAACGGTTTTTATTTCCGTGGCGCGCTCGTAATTCTCTACAGAGGGAACGGCATGAACGGAAACCCCGTGACCTACGGCAAATTCGACTTTGCGCCGATAAATCATATTCAACGCTTTAAGTTCGGGATCCTTCTCTTCGACATTTGAAAAAGGTTTGCGCACAAAGATCGCATCTCCGGTCGGTGACTTGACCCGTATCTCCGGCTGGAAAAGCCATGTCGCATCTTGATTCATACTCGGTCGTATCTGATCATTGATCAGAAAAAGTGTAACCAGGCAAGTGTGATTCGGCAATTCATGGGTAACAGCCCCCTGAATAAAAACATTGTCGCAGGACGGATCAATCAAAAATTTGCGAATGGGACCTTCCGCAAGGTGCAGCACCTTTGATCCTCCGGAGGGAATTCGTTTCCAGCAGCGCATTGGCCGTCCGGTCTTCGGGTTTTCTACGAATTCACTGTCCGCACGTTCATATCGTCCCCACGTCGCGCTCACTTCCAAATCCGGCAGGGAGGCATCAATACAGAAGGTGAAGCCGAAAGAAGACGGGACAAGGGATTGGTTATTATTAATATCAATGGCATCATCATCCGCGTCTTCATCAATTCCCGTCGCGGCTTTCGATTGATCGTTATGGTCCTTGTTTCCCACCTTGACCAAATCCCCGGAATCCTCGTTTTCTTCGGAATCTGTAAACGGGAGCGGTTCAGAATCGGATTCGCCGGTATACGGGATCTTTGGAGCCAGTTTGCCCACGAGGTATCGATCTCGCACACTCATTCCGACAATTTCTTCCTCGGCCCCTTGCGCCGGTCCCAGCAGATCGTCAACAACCGCATGCTGCAAAAGCTCACGGACAAAGGTCTGAACCTTTTTGTCCTTTTCATTGGGGAAAGGCAGTGCCTTGAATTCGGGCAAACCGGCAAGCTGTAAAGCCTGTTCCAGCTTTGCGACATCCATTTTCCAGATGATTGCCGGGCCTTGCGGAATCTCATATCCGATTTGAGCCAACGGGATCGGCTCTGCAAAATCAGCAAAGCGGTCAAAATAATAGATCGTTTTTTCAGCTTCATGCCGTATCAGGTAAAGTCTCCGAACACCGGTTGCCACAGACTTTTCACGGTCTGCAAAGAGAAAACCATCTCCCGGCTCCAATGCGGGCAGAACATAACCATTGCCGACCGGAACCGAAAAACAAAACATTTCCGGCTTGGCAAAAATGATCCATGCAGCCAGTTCCCGTTTCTTTTCCGGGACTGCTGTTTTATGTGGCGTATCGTTCATAGGGGACGTCTCCTTTTATGTTCTGCGAAACCAGCCGCCGGTCTTGTTTGAACCGCGGTGTTCAATCTGGGCATTCCGGGGATCCGATGTCATTTTCTTCAGTAATCTGGCAAGGCTTCTCAGGGATATGCCCGATTTTTCGCAGAGTTCACGTCTTTGAATTCCCGGATACGAGGATATCAGTTCAAGAATTTTTACCTCATCAATTGTCGATTCATCGGCGTTTATCGTGCCATTTATCGTGCCATTTATCGTGCCATTTATCGTGCCAAGTGCCGGTTCATCGGCATTTATCGTGCCATTTATCGTGCCATTTATCGTGCCAAGTGCCGATTCGTGTGGCACGATATTTTCAGCCTTCGTGCTGACAAGGACCGTCACACGAAACTCGGTGAGTTTATTGACATCGAACATCGGAGGCGGATTGCCGTTCAATGCCATCTCAGATTTGACCTTGGCAATACCCCGGTTATACTGGTTCACAAATCCCATTACCTTCATTACCCCGGCCAGTAGCGGATTACGGTAATCATTGACCAACGGGAAGTTATCCGGTTTGGCAAGACCATACAATCCTCCGGGATTGGAAATTTCAAGACGCGCGCCGTTGTAGTCGTAAAATTTAATGGGCGCATTACCCAACTGATAATCCCGATGAATAATGGCATTCAGCAGCAGTTCGCGAATGGCCCAGTCGGGATAGTGGTAAAAGATCTCTTCCTGCAAGGCGGAAACCTTGACTGGGTGGGGCTGTGCGATACCGACGTTGACAAAAGCATTCAACTCGTCAATGGTCCGAAGCAGAGGTCCTTTATAAGCATGTTCCGCAAGAATGTCGCCGCTATTATCGGAACCAGAAAACTTCACATACTGTACGTATGCGGATGGAACATACATTTCCGGATGCCTGCCGAACAGAATCATGCCCAAATTGGTCGGGACCTTGTTTACAGGATCATAAAAGCGGAGCGCGGCGAGTTTTGCCTCTATAGTGCGCGTGTCATCTTCGATGACCTCCGCCTTGATCGCCTGCGGGAGGTATTTGTTTTTGAAAAGGTCCAGATCCAAATCACTTAAAGAAGCCTCTGAACAGGGCTGCGTCTCAAAGCGTTTGGCGGAATACTGGCGGCGTTCCTCAAATATGTGCAGGTCGGCATCTGAAGCCAACGCCTTTCTCGCACCGACACGCACCCATGCCCGACCCTTGAAGCGGACCGGCGGAGCCGCCGTCGGAAAAACTTCAATGGCGACCACATCACCATCGTCAAACGTGAATTTTTCTATACACATGGAGGGCTGCGGCAGCAAATTGCCTTCGGTCTTCAATCCGCCGAGTGCGGTCATCTGGTCATCCGTGACCCGGCGACGAGAAAGCTGCCCGTCATCCTCCACGCCGAGCAGCAAATATCCCGGAACGCCGCGCCCCGGCAGATCATTGGCAAAAGCGCTGATGGCCTGACCCATTTTCTCCGCCTTGTCAAAAGCACGGGTGCGCTCCACCGTCTCCGACTCCAGGTCGGTCATCAACTGTAACAGTTTTTCTTTTGTCAGCATCGTTTATATCTCCATTTGTTCGGCTTATTATAACACAGTTTTATCATAAGTCAAACAAGTTACCTGATTGTCACGAGGGTGCCCAGATAGCGCTTATTTTCCGCTCTGCTATTTTTGGGGTAGCCCAACTTGTCACATACGTCCTCAATTTTCGAACAGAAAATATCCGCATTGACGCGATCCATCCACAATTCGCCGTTTTCGCGCGAAGTCGTGTGCCATATTGATTCATCATCAAGCGGATGCTCTGGGCGAAACGGACGGATGTTGAAAATTTTATGGTCGATTTGTGTGATCCAGGCCGCCCCGACTTCGGTGATCGCCCCCCATGATGTTTTTGTATTCTCGCTGGTTATGAACAGAACGAATATCTTTTGGGTGGAGTAACTCTCCACAAAGAAGTCCCGTAAATACTGGTAAACATGTTCCCCCTCGGGGATACGCGAAACCTCGTCATCGCAATTCGTGTAAAGGATATCCTCGGCGGGGACATGGTTATGCAACAGCATATTGTAGACGATGTCGGCAAGAGGCTTGTCATCCCACGTTTGGCTGATCAAAATTTTCTTTTTAAGAGAATCCACCTCTTGTTTCAGCCCGATATCCACACTCCCGGCATTCACGTGCCGACGAACGATTTCTGTTGCGGCTTCCGGAGTCAGATTGCTCCCCATTGCCTCGAATTCTTTGGAGGAATTGCCAACAACATTCGATTTGTATTCTCTGACATTGGCACTGAGATCGGCTTCTTTTTTGCGTTGTTCTTCTTCTTTTTGTTTTTTTCGTTCCGCCTTCTGAATATCGGAGTAGAGTTCACGCAGCCTTATGACATCGGGAAGAAGTGTCTCGCGGACATATTTCAGCACGGCCTGATAGCGCAGGTCATCGGATTTATACCCCTGGCGGTTGCTCAGGGCCATATCCGGCAATTCGGAAAGTTCGAAAAGATCAACGTGTAACTGGCCGACCACATATACTTCATTCAGTTTGTTTTGACCGACCACAGGGAGAATATTGAATTCCCCCAGTTTTTTGTTGGCAAAAAGGGATATGAAGTTATCGGGAAAGTCGGTGATTTCGCTTTTTCGCCCTCGTGTGGATTTGTATGTGCCGATCCAGCCGCGAATCTTCAATGTATATTTCTGCTCGGCATCGGTTTTATCACGCATCACAATGGGAATCTCAAAAGTTGCATCTTGCCGGATCAGTTCATTGCGGCGCGGATACCCGATCTGAACCAAATCCGCGAGTGCGGAGAAATCGTCACCCAAGGTGATGACAGAACACAGTTCCCCCATTATGCTTCTGTCAAAATCGGACACGAGTATTTCATCTCGTCCCCGGATGATGTGAATTTTGAAATCATCGCACACAAGAGGGAAGATTTTCAAAAGGTTTTTCTTGATAACGCCAAGAGTTTTGTGCAGACGATACTGCGGATTTTTCATGACAATGGCCGAGCCATTGCCGGTTATCCGCTGGAACGTGATCTGGTCGTCTGGAATTGCTTCCAGAAGATTATCCGAACCGACATGACGCGACAGCACAAATCCGGAAGCTTCCCCATCTCGACGAGTTTTGACCAGCACATTTTCGGAGACAGACAGTGCCGCCAACTTACCGACGCCCTTGCGCCCCATTTTGCGGCGAGTCCCGCTGGCTGTGAGGGCTTGATCTTCGGACAATCGAGATTCTTTGGCGACATTCAGGTAGTGTTCTATGTCGCCATGCTGATAGGACATACCTGAACCATCATCTTCGACCGTAATGTCATCTTTGCTGGCGATAATATAAACATTGTGAGCGTCCGCATCATATGCATTGGCGATCAACTCCGCCAAGATGTAATAAATGTTGGTGTAAAGACTCGGACCGAGAAGTTCCAGAATCCGCGGATCAATATTGAGTTTGTATTTCTTTTCTGTCATATTTAGTCATCCTTCATGATGCGTTCTTCCATGTGGGCGCAGTTGCCACAGAGATTGGTTTCTTCAAAAGTATCCATTTCGCTAGGCGGAATAGGTTCACCGCACCTATCGCAGACATGCGGCCCCTCATTACCACACAAATAGCACAGATCCATTACCGAATCATAGCATCGTTCGCCACATACCGGACAGAGCGCAATGGAGTCATATGCAATATCGTCTTTAACCATGACTCGCCCTTCAGCCATGGCGTCACAAAAGTTACGAACCAATTCCGTATAATCATATCGCACTCCACATTCGCGGCATTCAAATGTCGCCGAAGATGCCTTGTTATCTTCTCTATCTTCAGTAACAACATTTATCAAATTTGAGCCACATTCGGTACAGTGAAACGATTTTAAGATTTCGCATAACGCTGGATCAAACCACACCAGTTTGGAAAATTCAAGATCGCGATTCCGTATTTCTTGTTCGACAATCTTTTTCTCTTTAAGGAATATGTCCCAAGTTTCTTCAGGAAAACAGTCACGCGGATTTTTACCGAGGTGTGAAAGAATAAAGTCATGAATGATGGCAAAGCCATTTACGATATACTGCCCGACGACCGATTGTTTGTATCTTCCGTTATCAAAGTAATGCTCTATGTCGTTGCGATATCCGTGCCGTTCCTCCAAACGGGACCAGTCGACATTGATTTTTAACGCGTTGAAGCGATCTTTTATTTGAGTATAATCAACCGTTTTACTGCCAGTCCCCACCCAGCGCAATGCTCCGCCTTGCAGCATGGGGCTGATTTTAGCCTTGAGCAAGGATTCGTCATCGAGTTTGCTCAAATCAGCCAGTTTGCTCTTGAACAACAATAGTATCCCGGCAAACAAATTCCGGACTGCGGAATGAAGACGTCGAGGGTCATCGCTGCTGAGCGTATAATCTTCCACACCAAGTTCAATGGCGTTAATTGCGTTTTGAAAAATGGCTTCGGATACAGAAAAATCATCTGTCATTTTTAGTCTTCACTCCCAAATTGCATTGGTCCTGATTCAATTGTCTATTATTCATCTCTGGCATCTTGCGTTGGCGGCAACAGTCCCCTGGCTCTAAGCATCGCATCAAAGACTTCTGCTTCGGAGGCGTTTTTCATCACCTTTGACAAGCGTTCAGCATCCGACAACAATGTATTCAGCAACGCTTTGTTCAATTTTACGGATTCCCATTCTGTTATATTTAATTTTTCAGCCTTCTCCATCAGATAATCCAAAAGGGCAATTGCAGAAAAAGCGGGTCTGGAATTGTTGCTCGCAAATTCGAAGGCAATATCGCACAACTTATTATCCGAAATCGTTTGAGAAAATTGGAACAAGTCAACCGCTTCTGCCGGAGATAAAACTATCCCGGATTTGGCGACTTTAGTGCTTAATTCCAATAAAATAGTATCCCATGTCAGAAAGACAGTAGTTTGGTTTTTTTCAGAATAATTTCGTCTGATATGGGCAAGTGTGTTTAAATCATGATCAATAAGATGCGAAGGGCGTTTTTTGCCTTTGTTTTCCAGTTCATATGTGTAATCCACCTCAAGGTCTTTTCTGTACTTTTCTACATCGTACTGGGGGATTTTCTCAAAAGCGACCCCGTATTCTGCAAGCAATGGCTGGATTTCTGACATAACCCTTTTTATTTTTTCCCTTTTATCCGCTATTGATTTCACTGCTTCTGAGGATATATTCTCTATATACTCCATAAGCGTGTCGGGCATTTTAGTCTCTTTGCGCAACAACATTTGGCAATAATGTGATACATATCTATTGGTAGAGTGTTGCAATTCCTGCAAAAATTCGTCAATCAATCCAACATATGATAACGCATCTACCAAATGGGATGAACATTCATTAATATAATCGTAAGTCACAACCAGATTTGCATGATTGTTTTTTAGCACAGTTAATGCGGAAGAGAATACATTGGAAAAACGATCGCCTGAATTACCATAAAGAGAGGTCACTAAATATGGTATCGCAACGCTCGCATCAAGTATCACATGAATATTTTGCCAGTCGTATTCCCCCAGCATTAGCACGGCACAAGGATTTGACTGGTGTTCCATAAATGCATAAATCGTTGCATTGATTAATTTTTTCATTAGCATATTTGATGATGCCAAGTCAAAAATTTGATCCATTGCTTTTTCGACATCGGTGACTCCATATTCATACATCTTTCGTGTTAGCGTGGCGATTAAATCAATTTTCTCGCTTGGCAATCTCAACAGCGACGTCATAGCAAGCCGATTGAGTTTCTTAAACTGATTATTTACGTAGCACTCCGCTATTAACATGGCCAATTTTTCTGTTGATGAATTGACAATGTGCCCGCCGAGACTATCAATAATTTTGTTGATTTCCGTATCAAGATATTCAATATCTGCCTCAAATGCAAGATTTGCCAACTCGACATCTTTTGCCGTATCATCGGTTAGAAATAAAACGCCATTTATTTGCCGTATTTTTTTATTCAATAATGAATCGATACGACTGTTTATGCTGACATCATGGATTTCCGATAGTTCAAGCGATCGTCTCACCCGTTCTATCAATTTTGTTCGCGGCAATCCGGACTCGTTAGAAGACAGTTGACTTATAATCATTGTGTCGTATATTTCTGTCCTTGCATCAGAACGAGTGCTGCTCATCGCAAATAACCGATGCAGCATCTTCAACCTTGAATCAGGACGCCCTATGATCTTTTCCGGGATTTCCAATCCAGAGATCGCTGCGAATTCACGAAACAAACCATTAGAAGAAATAAGTCCTGCCAATTCTGTCCCACCCAAGCATGTTGCGGGAATTCTGACCTCTTGGGCAATATTATTTTGCAGCATCAATAAATCTGCTTGCTCACGGCTCCGCGATGTAATAAATAAATATCCTGTCAGATCAGGAATATTTTCTTTAGCTTTTCGCGCATCTTGCATTGCCTTATCTTGCCAATTCTGCTCCTGTATTGTAACTTGAACAGCAAGAACCGGCATTGAGTTTTTGTCTTGAAACAGCACATAATTGTGTTGTCCAAACAACCTAAAATCACTTCCGCCATCTCCCTTCCCATTAACAGGGCACGGATTATATGCAAAACACTTTTTAAGAACAAATGCCACAAGTTGGTCGAATTTATCGACCCCCATTCCCATGATTTGCGTCTTGATGAATTCTTGACTGATCATTTTTTGCACTCCTGTTTTTGCTCTTCTTCAAATCGTTGTTTATTCAAAATCGCGAGGCGGAGGAGGATTTCGATCCGAGCGGGCTCGCTGATGGTGTAACGGATGTTGTCGTTGGCCGAGAGGTAGGGCAATGGGTAGAAATCATGCTCCAAGTTTATGCCCTGCCAGCCGTATACCGCCAACATGGCGTAGTCAAGGGACTTTTGCATATCCCGCATGCTCAAAATACCACCGACCTCATTTTGAGGGTTGTGGAAATCGTTGTACAGTTGTGTCAGTCCATAATGTCGGTCTCGCATTATGCTTTGGCGAATGATATGCAGAAGATGTCCGCCTGCGGCAAGTTCTTTTTCTTGGTCTGTTTGGGGAGATCGCGACAATGGGAATGGAAAAGTCTCATATGAATCTGAAGGCGAAAAATTGATGCCGTAGCCCATTGTCGAACTGGTTTTGCGTGCCCACTCCTGAAAAATCGTCGAAGACAGGATGGCAAATTTCACGCTGTCGGGTAAAATGACTGCCAGTTTGTGAGCGAAGACGGATTGGTTGGAAACATATTCAAATTTCAAATAGGTTTGCACCAATGACACGGCGATGACTTTATCCACCGTGCGAGCATCATCACTATTCCACCCTGCCGGATGTTTCGCAAATGACGCACCGCGGCCAATTGCATGGTAGAGAGCCTTAGCGTCCCTTCCATATAAATACCACTTCTTCTTTCGACCTTCTGCAGTAGTGTTGCCAGATAGTTTATCACGCTCCGGTTTTACTTTTTCTCGAACTATACCCAAAATTTCCGGAAAATCTGAAGCCACGCGGTTCGGGTAGTCCACAGGGACATGACCAGAGCTTAAAAAAACTTTCTTTTGTTTTTCTGTCGCGGTCGCCCAGCTGCCTTCCGCATCTCGATCCAGCGGCCAGTCGAAAAAGTTGATCACCCAGCGGGAAGGCTTCTGCTCGGGGTCGGAATTCAAATCGTCGCCATTGAGATACGGGAACAGGACCTCCCGATTTTTGGAATCTTGGGTGATGAAAGCCTGCGCTTCAGCTTCGTTCATGGTGAAACCCATACCTAGGACATACGAGCCTATGAAGGATTGGTCTGCATTGGCTTTCAGCACCTTGGGAGACCATTCATCTTGAGCGGAAAGGAATGCGGATATACTGTCGACCTCGTTCTCGCTCAATACACACTTCCCGTGCCATTCGATGTTCTTGCCGATATATACCGGAGATATTACCACTGCAGCTTTCCCCGGCCACGGCATATTGGGATCGGCGGCGATGATCGTTGCACCTTGTTTTAGTAACCGCTCCAAGCCGACCTGACGGGTATCACCTTCGGCAATGGTGTTGCAGGCGATCAGGCCGAAAAATCCGCCGTTCTTCAAAAGGTCATAGTTATTCAAATAGAAGTAGGCAACCAGATCGGCTGAACCTCTGGTGGCGTCGGCGATGTTTTTTACCAAATAATCCCGATACGCCGTCCCCAAGGTCCCGGTCAGGTGTTGTCCTCCGCTGAATGGAGGATTGCCGCAGATAGCGTCAAAGCCGCCGTTGCGGAACACTTCCGGGAACTCAACCGCCCAATGGAACGGACGACGATACGGCTTGCCGGATGGCAAATCTTCGTCCAACTTCTGCTGTGCTTTTGCATGATATTCCCGAAGGACAGAATCCTCCCCTTCCATGATAACTGCAGCATCGGTAGAAAGCAAATCTAAGGTTTCCTGTAATTTGTTTTCCCGTCCCTTGAAAGAGAAGACTTCCCCGATAAAGAGGTCCGCAAGCAGTTTTACTTTGACGAGGGAAGTCTGAGCCTGGCTGTTCATCCGTTCCATGTATTGAACATCGGTGATATCCCGGATGGGGACGATGCGAATCTGTTCCCGCAGTTTCAGAACTTCATCAATAGCGCCAGTGATGTCCTTCCCGAAAAGATGTGCATAACCGGTTCCGTCCGGTTTCATTTTCAGTTCGCGCAACTGGTTGACGTCATGAATGCCGAGCAGACTGTCTCCGGATTTCAGGTTATGGTCCAAAAATCCGAACGGTCTGCCCTTGGAGATCGTGACAAGCCAGATGGAAAGTTTTGCCAGTTCCACCGCCAGCGGATTGATGTCCACCCCGTAAAGACATTTTTCCGCGATCAGGCGACGGGCCGCGTTGATTCTGTCATCAATTTGTTCCGACATCTTTTCTTTCGGTGGGATCTCGCAGACTTCCCCTTCGGTATTGATGAATTTTCCGGCCTTTTCCGCCTGTTCCCATGCCTCGTAGAGCCGGTCGGCAAGGTAACGGCAGACCTGCACCAGAAAAGCCCCCGATCCCATTGCCGGATCGCAAATTTTGAGATTCAGCAGTTCCGCCGGAGTTTTCAGCTGCCAGTCCTTACGCTCTTTGCCTTCAGCAGGACCGATGTACACAACCGGCTCCAAGGTGGTTTTGACAATTTTCTCGGTCAGAATCTTCGGTGTGTAATGGGTTCCGGATTCCCGGCGGTCCTGTCCCAATGTCACCATGAAAGATCCTTTTTGATAGACCAGAGGCTGTTCCCATGCGTCCATTCGAAGCAAATTGGCATACGGGGTGATGCGTTCCACCAAATCCCGATCCGCACCACAGACGGCGGAAAGTTTATCCAGCAAAGCCGTATCAACCGTTTTATTGTATGCATTCTTGATGGCGGCCGGAGAACGTCCGGTAATATCTTTGATCCGGTCGAAAAGTTTCTTTTCCGATTCCAGCGCCAGCGATTCCAGTTCCGGAAGGGTGATGTTCGGATTTTTCGCCTTGGCGGAGCCTCGCAAACCCAGCGTAATTTCCGGTGTACGGGCAGCGGTATGTTCCAGCAGACCTTCATAAATGTGCCCGATTTGTTCCACGTCCAGTGCCCGATAAGAGAGCAGGATCGCGCCGCCGGTCTGTTCCAGCACCTGCAAAGAGTTCAACAGCAGGAGAACCGTCCGGTTGTCAATGGGCAGCGGGGTTGGATTGCACTCCTTCCAGCAGGTTCCCTTGGCTCGTCCTTCAAGGAACGGATACTTATCCGGATCAAAGATGGAGCCGCCCAAAGCAGGCAAGCGCACCTCGGCATGCTCCAAGCCACCATAAACGGCCCGAAAGATCGCCAGCAGACGCGCCCAGGCATCGTGCCGCCGTTCTAGGATTTCTGCTCCGTGTTTATCCGCTTCGCTCGCCAACTGACTGCGCAAAGTGGAAACGGCGTAATTCTGATCGTAAAGCTCCGTCCCCAGCAACAGGAGCCCCCGTTCCTCCGCACAAAGAAGGAAAACGAGCCGCATCATGACGGTAAGTCCGGCTTCGTAGAGTTCCGCCGGTCTTATATCGCGCAGGAGTTCCCGGTTGCGGTCCTGATCCGCTTTATCCAGACCTTGAATCAGAACTTCCACGGCTGTGCGCACCTGATCGCCAAGTGTGTCGGTAACTTCTTCCAGACAATCAAGCGATTCATCCATAAGTGCCGGAAGAGTTTCGTTTTCCGGACCGAAGAAACGACGAACCCCCAGAAGCGAAGAAAACGCCTGCAAGGTCCGCGGTTCCTGGAACCATAGACGGGCATACCAAGTCACACTGCCGGAAGTTTTGCCGTTCGGGGCGTTGACAAGCATCCACTCTTCGCCGTTAGTAAGCAGTCCCAGGCGAACGTCCTTCACCCGGCAGAGTTTGGTCATTTTGTCCAGGGGAGAGGCTGTCCAGTCACTGCGTCTGTCTATAGCGGTAAGATTTGTCCCCGGAGGATAGACCCCAACGAAAAGTTTCGGTTTGGCATCTTCATCCTGCAACACGAATTCCGGGGAATAGCCACCGACGCCGTTATCTGACGGAACTTGAACGGAATTTCCCGGCAGCAAAACTTTGTCCGGTATCTCCAGAAAGTCGGAAATTACCAAATGCACCCATTCCTTATGAAGCGCCTGTAAATCCTTGTCATCCTCGGAAACAGCATCGCACCATTCTTCATACGCAGAACGAATGCGCCGCTTGGCTTCGGGATAGATTGCCTCCAATCCCTGCGGAAACACACGGTCCAATACAGCGACTGCCAGGAATGGTCCGGAAACTTCGACCAGCGAAAGCCATTCGGCATGTTTGGAAAGATTTCTTGCCATTATTTTGCCCCCCATGCTTTCGTTTGCGGAACGAGGAAGATGACCGCCACAGGGAAGGTTCTCGCCTCGGGATCGGCATAGTGCTTTTCGATCATTGCCGTTTCCTGTTTCTTTTCATCAGGAATCCGTTCCAGCCGGGCACGCAGAGCATTGCGGTCCTTTTTCAGCTGATTCTGCTCCATTTCGTTGTAAAAAGCGAATGTCAGCTGAAGTTCTTCCGGTTCGTCCAGTTCCCTGCGGATATTGGCATCCAAATCATCCAGAATGTGGATGATATCTTTTATTTCCCCCTGTTTGCGCAGCTCAATGGTATTCCGCAAAGTGTCCAGTCGGTCACGTGAACGGGCATCTACAGCCGCCATAATAGAAGTTTCATTCTGTTGAAAACGCTCTTTGAGAACAGCAAAAGCGGTATCAGGAACCTTATCCAGCGCAGAACCGGAGTTCAAAAGTGCATTCAAGTCTTTCTGCGTAGCGATACGCCTGAAAGAATCATGCCGGAGTTCTCCGCCGGAAACAGTCAATTCCTCATGCAAACGGTGATGGTCTCCTCCGGTAATAACCAAACGGGACCAGACTATCGCCTGCGGATTTTCAATTCCGGGAACGCTTTTAATTGCCACCCGGTGGAGATGTTTTACATCTTCCAGGCTCCAAATTTCCTCCCTCAAAAGGCGCAACGACATCTGGACCAGCTTATGATTCAAATGCGCCAGAACCAGATCTTCACGCCCCTTCATCAAAGCATGGTCGAAGGTGATCGCCCGCTTTTCTCCGGTGTGAGGATGGTTCAGCCCGTTCAACGCCTGACTCCATGAGCCGCTTAGCGCAGGGACATCGAAGGCACTTCCTGAAGGCAGACCCGGACGTCCCACAGGCTTTAAAGCAGGTTTTCCCGCAATGTCCAAAGCCACTTGAACCGCATTGGCAATGTGCTGAGGGGTCAAGTGAAAATCATTTTCCGCTTCCAGCAAATGTTCATGCAGCCTTTTGATTCGTTCCTGCAGGCGTTTTTCTGCGGCGAGATACTTGCCCGCCCGTTTGCGTTTTTCTTCCGCGGCTGAAACATCAAAGGTAGAACTTTTTCCCAACATTGCGTCTTCAATTTGACGTGCGATTACGGAGCCAACGCTGCCAAGATCTTCCCGGATATTATTGACCTTTATGGCAGCACGCATCAGATACTCACAGTCTCCTGCAATATCGCCGGGCTTGCAACTGGTATCGGTGGATTCAAAGCCTTTTCCCACCGGGTGCCAGATGAACACAGAACTTTCCTTCTGTCCATGTCGGTCAATGCGGCCGTTACGCTGTTCCATAACGTTAGGATTCCACGGAATTTCCACATGGATCATGAAATTGCAGTAGTTCTGCAAGTCAATTCCTTCCGAGGCGGCATCTGTTGCCAGCAGAATCCGGACAGGAGAATTTTCCGGAGAAGTTTGAAAGGCGGCTTTAACTGCTTCTCTCTCCTCCGGCAGCAAGCTTCCATGCATGACCATCAGATGTTCTCCACCGAATCCGTTGTGAGCCAGAATCGTTTGCAGCCAGGCATGGGTATCGCGATATTCGGTGAAGAGAATAACCCGTTTATTGTTCCATTTTCCATCGGTTTTCAAATGGATGTTAAGCCAGTGCAAAATAGCCTTTGATTTTGAATCCTGCCGATCTTTTGCGTTTTCTGCCCATTCTGAAAGTTCATCCAGCAGCTGACGCTGACTTTCAGTAAGCGGGGCCGAAAGTTCGGCGTTGAGTTCGAGGACTTCTGCAGCAGCCTCATCTGCCAACGCTTCGTTGGAAAACTCCTCTTCCGCTTTCATGATGGCACGATGCAGAATGCGGTCATCGAAATTGTTGCTTTTCTCCTTGTGTTTTCCATGTTCCAGCGGTTCACGGTGTTTCGCCAGCGTTTTTGCAAATGCGGCAGGAGAGGAAAATAAGCGTTTTTTCAGGAGGATATGAACGAATTTGGTCCCATAGGCATAGCGTGAGTCGCCGACAGATTTCATCCGGGATTCGCAGAATTGGCGGAGAAGGTCATGAACTTTTCGCTCGTCTTCCGTATAATCCACCTCAAGCGGCAAAAGTTCTCGCGAGGGAAAGACAGGTTTTCCATCAGCGTCCACAATGTTGCTTTTCAGTCGGCGAACCATAATTTGTTGAAGCTGCTGTTCGTCGGGTTCAACAGTTTTTGCAAAACGCTGATTATCCAAAAGTTCCAAAAGGGAGGTAAAGGATTCCTTATAGCCATTGTGCGGCGTTGCCGTGAGAAACAAATGGTGAGAGAAATGGGGCGCAAGCCGTTGAATTACCTGAGTGCGTTGGCTGGGAATAGAATATGCCGCAGCGGCCGCCGGAGCCACATTGTGTGCTTCATCAATCACTAAGATATCAAACATCCTGGGATAACTGATCTGCGGCGGAAGAATATCTTTCAAGAGACGCAGTCCTTCTCCACCCTTGATCCAATCCATGGAAGTAATAAGCCGAGGGTATGATGTCCAGGGATTGGCCTGAAGGCCACGTTCACGGCGAAGCATTCTGATATATTCAGTATCGACAATACGGAATTCCAAGCCGAATTTTTCCTGCATTTCCGTTTGCCACTTTACCTGCAAACTGGAAGGGCAAACAACAAATACCGTTCTTGCCCGGTGACGGATTATCAATTCTTGAATGACCAGTCCGGCTTCAATAGTTTTACCCAAACCGACATCATCTGCGATCAGGAGGTTGACCCTTGCCATGCTGATGGCACGAACCAATGGATCCAGCTGATAATCTTCTATTGTGATTCCGCTTCTGAATGGAGCCTGCAATGATTGGCGATCGGCATTGGATGCCGCGCCCCATTGCACAGCATCCAAAAAAGCTTCCAATTTGTAATTTGGATCATAACCGGCTATGACGGGCAAACCGGCTTTTTCCAAGATTTTTGCGCCGGGTTCGATTTCCCAGATAACCTGCAATTCTTCATCAAGAGCATCCTCGTCAATGGATTCCAGTGTGACCAAATGCTGAAGTTCCCGTAAATTGCGTGCCAGACCGTTGCTGTCAATTTGTGTAACGACCCACTGTCTGCGGCGAACCTCAACCAGTTGTCCCGGCTCAGGAAGCAGATTTTCTATTGCTATATTCTTTGGGCTGTCTGGCGGCATAGCAGGAAGTTACCTTTTCTTTGCGTAAAATTTATTGACGTGGGCAACAAGACTTCGACCTATGACTTCACCTAATTTAACCGGAACGGCATTTCCGATCAGCCGACCGATATTTTTCTGACAAATCGGCTCATCTGGTTTGGCAAATTGATAGTTTCTGGGAAAACTCTGAATGATAGCACCCTCTCGAAGCGAGATCGCTCTGTCTTCTTCCGGATGGCCAAATCGCCCATTCCCGAACCCGAAGAATTGAGTCGTCATGGTCGGCGCTGGCTGGTCCCATTCCATGCGTCCATAAACACTGCCATACGTGTTTCCTGATTCTTTTTTATGGCAATCTGCGACCAGTTCGCTTGGCCAATCCCGCCATGTCCCGCCCGGTTTTGAAGCACGGATTCTACGCAAGTTTATATCTGAGAGCTTGGAACTTTGATGGAGGGGATCTTGTTTTGACTGTTCGCCGTGCCGCAAATGAGGAAGTCCACGAAATGCCTGTCGAACAGTTTTCTTTTTGGCTCCGATTTCCTTCGGCGTCAATAGCTTAATTTCTCCCAGTTTAGATGCCAGCAACACTAAGCGGTGCCGGTGTTGAGGAATACCATATTCAGCACAGGCGACCACTTGATGAGACACGTGATATCCGGCAGCACGCAATGTTTTGAGAAATGTCTGAAAAACATCTTGTTCTTCAAGCCCCGGAACATTTTCCATCGTCACTAATTCCGGTTGGATTTCCTGAACCAAACGCGCGAATTCAAGCAGGAGGAACCATTTTTTGTCTTTGTCCTCTTTGCTTCTGGCTTTCATGTTGTATGTCGAAAACGTTTGACATGGTGCACAGCCAGCCAAGAGGCGTAAACAGCCTTTTCGATAGAATCCGGATATTTCAATTGGCTGTAATTCAGTAACGGATTCTTCAAGAAATGTACTGCCGTTATTATGTTCATATGGATATTTGCACACAGGATCCAAATCAACTCCAGCTTTCACTTTGATTCCAGCATCTAAAAGACCGCGGGTCAATCCACCAGCTCCGCAAAAAAGATCAACGGCATAAATTGATCGAAGCGGTTTCATTGTTTTCAATTTGGATGAATTATTCATACTCTATTCCTTAATTCCACGAAGAAGCATTTGGCATCTCTGTTGCAGAAAGTTTTGCAAAATCTGAAGACGCCATGCAGGGAGGTTGTAGTTGCGGTCGCGGGTGAAGCGGAAGTCGATCAGTTTCCGGAGCTGTTTGCGCTGACGGTCGGTCATGAAGGCGGCCGCGAGTTCGTCGAAGGACGAGCCAAAATACGGTGTGCGGGTCTTGGCGTAAGCATCAAGATCGCGGAAGTCGTCCTCCATCGCGAACGGGAAGAGCGCCATGCCGTTGTCGAAGATCGGGGCGAAGGCACACGGTTTGTTGCTCCGGTTGTCGATCAGCAGTCCGAAGTTGCCGAAGTGCCGGTCGGTGTTGCACACCAGCGCGTCGAAAACCATCATGTCGCAGAACGGCTGATAAAACTTGTCGCCCATGCGTTTCAGTTCGGCGGCGATTTCAGTCAGTTTTTTCTCCGGGAAGCAGCGGTGGATCGGCACGAACGAATGGTCGATGTCCGTGAAAAGTTTACAGGTGCTGCACAGTGTGCCCTTCCATTTCGCCAGCTTGTAGGAGACGTGGTTCAGCCCCATGGCCTCGGCAATCTGGGAAGCGTAAAATTCGGAATACGGCTCGTTGCCGGTGTTCGCCCCGCCGGAACTGCCGCCCTTGTAGAGCATGATCTTTCCGCCGATACGCCGCCAGCCTTTGCGCAGGTTGCCGTTGGTGGTGAATTCCGGCGAGGATGAAAACGCGCTCGGCCGCACACTGCCGAACCCGGTCCAGGCGACCAGCGACAGTGCCTTGTCAAAGCCGTTTTCGAAGAGGTTGTAATCCGCAAACTTGCCTTTGAAGCCCTCCGGCACGATCCAATAGCTGTCGTTGACGGAGAGCCCCATGCACAGTTTGACGATGCCGAGGATGTTGTTGTGGTCCAGTCCGTAGACGGAAAGGATCTTGTCCACAAATTCGCGGTTGCGTGGGATGACGCGGCTTCTCAGCCAGTCGAGCAAGCCTTTGTCGGTCAGCTGGAGCCCCAGCGGAAACAGTTTGCGGTGACGCTCCTCTTTTTCGAGCTGTGTACAGGCAAAGCCGTCCAGCCCCTCCGACCGCAGGTCGAAGGAGAGCAAAGCTGTATCATATTGTTTCAGGACGAATTTCATTGTCTGCTCCGATTTTTTCCGATCTGCGCATCTTCCCCGAAGGGGAACACGACACACAAACTCACGATAATATACTGCTCCAAACGGTAAAATTCAATCGGAAATATGGCAATTTTCAATAAAGTCGGCTGCTGACATTCCTCCTTCGGGGATGGCATTTATGATTTTTTTCAATATTCACCCCCTCTGCTTAATCAATTGCCCGCTGAATCCAATTGGCCGAAGTGATGATGTCATGCCGAATTTTCTTCAGAAGAACATCGCTGAATTTTCCTTTAATCCGAGCCGTTATGTCCGGAGTCAGATTTGCCTGACCGATTTCCCGCAAAGCCTGAACCACCAAGGCGCTTTCCCTGTGACTGAATGAAGTTTCTCTCAGTGCAGAGTGCTTGAAGGAAATCGGTCCGAATGCTGTTTCCAGGGTCTTGCTGGGACCATTGGAAATAAAAACCAGTTTCGCCGGGATCTGTGTGGAAAGCCCGAAAAAATTCAATGCCGTATCGCCTGAAGGATAAATGTTCCATCGAAACTTGGCGGCAAAAGTTTTGGCCACGCCGTATAAATCCGGCGCAGTGGATTGTTTCAGTAATTCGCTGTATGTCGGATAATCATAAATGCCCCTGCATATTTTGCGAATGATTCCTTCATCGGAAAGTGTTTTGAAAGACATGTCTATTTCGTATCGTTTGAATTCCGGCATAAAATCCTGCGGGGCAAATATCCACCCGCGACCATGCGCGGCGATTTTTGCCAGAATTCTGTCCTTCACGGATTTTTTCATGAGAGTCTCCGATTCCTTTCTCCATTTCATTTTATAGAAATATACATGTATTTTTCTATGAAATCAAGTATAAAATTCAGCTTTCATTGTTTTTTATCACTGCTGTTGGTTATCTGCCCATATGAAGAATAGAGCCAAGTCTTTTCATCCGTGCATCCACCAGCGCCAGATGCGGACGACCATGAAGCCGATGAGCGCGATCCCGGCGAGGATGAACATTGCGATTCCAAGCGTGAGCGAGAGGTACATCCCCCCAGCCCGGCCGCGATGCTGGCGAAAAGCACCGCCAGAACCAGGGTCTCGGCGAGCTTGATGTTCTTTGCCGTCTGTTCGATCAGAACCGTGTTTTGCATGATTTGCCTCACTTTCCGTTTGATTTAAGGTCGCAGACTTTGCCCGGTCTGCGAGCGGGTTCCGGACATGGCGCTTGGCGGTACCGCGGAGTGGTGGTGCGCTGTATATAGAAGCAGACATTCGAGCGTAAGCAAGCGATCTATTACACTTTTTCCGGAAGATTTTTCGTGCTGGCCGCATACTCGCATTCACATTGTGGATGCACAAAAAAATTACCGTTCGGGAATATTTTGCTTGATTTTTGAGAAAATGTGGTATATTATTCCCGAACGGTAACAAACAAGGAAATTGGCTCATGGGACAGGACACGATTCAGGACTGCGCGGCGCTGGGGCGGAAGGTGCGCGAATTGCGCCGGGTACAGAAGGTCACACAGGCACAGCTTGCCGGGCTGGCGAACACCGGCGTCCGTTTTGTCAGCGACTTGGAAAACGGCAAGGAGACGTGCCACATCGGCAAGATGCTGCGCGTCCTCAATGCGCTCGGTGTCGATATGCTCATCCGCAGTCCCTACGATAAAGAGTAACGAACCAGATCTGTCCTCTATCGGCACCTTCATTCTTTCCGGCTATAGGGCTCAACATGAAAATTCTCTGCCCCGGCTTCTGACGGGACCCACACACACATCTGCCCCATGAAACGAGCCCAAAATTCTCTGTTCCGAGGCTCTTGTGTGTTTTAGGAGAAAGGCAATCTCTTTCAGAACCATTTACGGTATAAACACTTCTGCCGAATCTGTCCGCAAGACCGCTGTAAGGTCAGACACTTCAGAGACTCTGAAAAACGGCTGCCGTGTGGGATTCGAACCGTAGCCCTCAGACGCCGCTCCAGAAAAAATTTCCGCTTTTTTCAAAAAACAGTGGCCAATTTGATACCCTGCCTGGCAATAACCCCGATAGAGACATCTGTCGGCGAAGACGATTTTTCATAATTTTTCCGACAAAATTCAGATTTTTACTGAGCATTTGTCGAAAAAAACTGAATATAAAGGATAGAGGGCTTTGCCGCCAAGGATTCCCGAAGAACGGTGAAAGAAAAATTGCGATTTTTTCAAAAAACAAGGGCCAAAATCGCCCCCTGGGTGGCGATAACCCCGATAGAGGGGAATGTCATCCCCGGAACTTTTTTCGGAAAAATTGCATTGCCCCCGCACACTTTCGCGCATTTTTTCGGATATAAGGGGTGGAGAGTTCCAGCCGTGTCTATCATCCGGGATTTGCGGATTATGTCGCTGGGGATCTGAAAAAAAACGGATTTTTTCAAAAAACAAGGGCCATTTTTCAACTTGCCTGGCAGTAACCCCGATAGAGAGATGTCGGTGCGAAAGCGGAAAAACGGAATATAAGGAGCAGAAGGATGGCAGTCAGACAGGAAAACTCGCGGGCCGTGCTTTTTCCATCTTTTTTCAAAAAAACGGAAAAATCACTGAGCGTTTTCAAAAATCTTACGATATACGGAGTAGAAAATTCCTTTGGAAAAGGTGGAATATTTTGCGATTTTTTGCGTATGTACGGGACGAAAAAAGACAAAATCAAAACTTTTTTCAAACCGAGCTAACCGAATCCGGATTTTTTTGAATTTTTTCGGAAAACAGGGGCCATTTTGCGACTTGTCTGGTAATAACCCCGTTAGAGGGATGTTTCGTCGGGGCGGGCAAAACGACTTTTTTCAAGAAAAGTCGGAAAAACCTTGATCGTTTGCAAAAAAATTTTGAATATAAGGCTTGGGAAGGTGACTTCCCACAAAACGAAAGGAGAAGATATGATCGAAACAAAAGATGCAGTCAACAATCTGCACGCGGAGCTTCCGGGGTTGCCGGGAACCTTGCCGTCCAAGGCTGAGAAAACAACGGATGAAAAGTCGGGACCGACTACGGCCAATACGGCAGGGAGCTCTGATGAACACTTCGTCGTACATCCCTGCAATGATTTTATTGCGCGAGGCGACATCCGTTTCGTCCTGCTCAAACACGGCTGGACATCGCTCGGCGTTCAGCCGGACGGCAATGAATACTGATGGCGGCCCGGCAAGACCGAGGGCAATTCGGCCATGCTCAAGGATGGAGTGTTTTATGTGTTTTCATCCAACGCCACTCCGTTTGAGCCGAACCGCCCCTACAATGTTTTCTCCGTATATACGCTGCTGGAACACAACGGCGATTACAGCAAAGCGACGACTGAATTGCTGAAACAAGGGTATGGAAAAGCCGCTAACAAAAGCGTGTATCTCGGCGCATTGGCGCGGGAACGGCCGACTAACAAGGAAACGCCCCCTCTGCAATTCCTCACGGCAAGAGAACTGCTTCGGCAATACCGCGACATGAAAGAGCCGCTGATCGAAGGTCTGCTCCGCCGAGAAGAGGTCATGAACATTGTCGCCGCGCCCAAGACCGGCAAATCATGGCTGGTCATGCAGCTTGCGCTGGCACTGGTGACCGGAAAGCAATGGTACGGGCGGGAGTGTACGATGTCACGTGTTCTTCTCGTCGACAACGAACTTCATCGGGAGACGCTCTCCTGCCGACTGCAACGGGTGGCAATGGCAATGGGGATAAGCGATGATGACGAACTCCTTGATGGATTGACCATCCTTTCTCAGCGCGGCGCTGCGACCGACATCCGTCTGCTGAAATCGCAGTTGGATAAACACAGCGGTCCGAAATTTGACATCGTAATAATCGACGCTCTTTACAAAGAGCTTCCAAAAGATGTGGACGAGACCAGCAATGGTCAGATCACCGGCATCTACAATCTGCTGGACAACTATGCGCTGAATGCGGGAGCCGCCATCGTGCTGGTCCACCATACCAGCAAGGGCAATCAGTCGAACAAGAGCGTCACCGACATCGTCTCGGGGGCGGGAGCGCAGTCTCGGTCGCCGGACACTCACCTTACGCTGCGTCAGCACAGTGCAGAAGGTGTACTTTCGGCATTCTGCTGCGTCCGCAGTTTTTCACCCGTCGAGCCGTTTTGTCTGCGCCGTGATGAAAACAATCTGTGGAGTCTTGCGCCGAAACACGATCCGAACGACATGGCAGGAAAAGATGCCCCTCCAAGCGGGCAGAAGGGCAAGATTTCCGTTGAGGACATCGCTGCGACCATAGAGGAGAATCTTCATGAATTGTCGCTGCCGATGGGAAAGACGGAACTTGTGGAGAAAATCCGGGACAGGATCGACGTATCAAAAGAGCGAATCTACTCCGCACTGGCCGAACTCTGTGAAAGCGGAATACTGGAGGTGCGTAAAGGCGACCCGTTAAAAAAAACAGCAGGCGATGAAGTGCTACTATCCCGGACCGGGTTACTCCCCGGCAACGACATCAAGTTCCGCGCGAATTTGACGATTCTTCGTCCGAAAAAACTTAAGACGCGCAAATCATTTTTATCACTGCCCCCGCTTCCTGCGGGGCAGTTATGAAAAATAGATTGCGTCAGCGATTTTTTGGCAATTTGCGATTTTCCTACTACATATAAGTGGTTCTGAAAATCGAAAAAACAGAAAACCTTGAATAACAGGTTGTTGTGAAACCGATGAACGCGGGCGTCACCGAGTGCCGGGACGTCCGTTTTTCAGGTCGATTTCCCGGCATCGAAACATCGAAAAAACGGAGGAAGTTTTATGTGGAAGATAGAACCTTGCGGCGCGCGAAAGCCGTGGGTCATCAAAACGGAGAAAACGCTGAGATGCCGCGACAGACCGTTGTCGGCATCTGCACCACCAGCATCTACAAAACATGGAGGTTGGAAAAATTCAGCAATAGAGATTTTTTGAGGTGGGAGAAGGTCGCTGAATTGTTTTATGCTTCGGAAAGAGAAAAAAGCAAACAGAACTCAAGTCTTATAAAAAATCTCTTGTTAAACTCAAATACACAGGACTTTAGGTTCTGCAAAACTCAATTCTGCTCTGAAAAAGATTTGAACCGGAATCTTGGCATACAGGAGGGTGCAAAAATTCTTTTTACCTCAAAAAGCACTTGCAAGTACCCTTCCCCAATATAGCATAAAAGCGACAAAACGCAATCTGCAAATCTCTCATTTTCTCTGAACGCCGACAAACGCCCAGAAACGGCTTTCTGTGCCGCGTTTTACCAGAATTTGGGCAGACGTTGCCCTGTAGCTGATCTGCGCCACCTGTTGCGTTACAAAAGGAATTTTGAAAAAATTATGCGGCTTGCCGAATTCGGCGATAGCCGTGGAGCAATCCTCCAAGGAATGGAATTTCCTGTATTTCATCGCCGACGTTCTGGGGATACGGCAATACCATATTGCCGTTAAGACCTGCATGAGGACGATAGTGATTCCAATACTCCAAGTACTCTTTTACGGCAAACCGAAGCTGATATTCGTCGGTAAAGATGATTTTATCCAAACACTCCGTTTTGATTGCCCGGATGAAGTTTTCCATCCGTGAGTTCATCATCGGCGTAAAGGGCGGCAGCTTCTTTATTTCTATTCCGATGGACTCAAATATCATATCAAAGCGTTTATTGAACACAGGGTCTCTGTCATGAATTAGATAACGCTTCCTCAGCAAGAAGCCGTCCCACATGTCACACATATTACGGGCGATCTGCGTGGTCCAGTTGCTGTCGGGATTATACGCGATTCCTCCGCAACGGACTTCTCTGGAGCCGATATCCATGAAAAACAGCAAATGCCTCCGCTCTAAGCCATAAGGCGTTGCCAGTTCCACATGGGCGAAATCGGTTACAGCCGCAACATACTGTTGCGTTTCTATAAACTGAAGCCAGTTCCCGCGCCGTCTGCGTTCCGGATCGGGAACTATGCCATGAGCATCAAGAACATTGCGGACTGTGGATGCGGAAACATCATAACCGAGATACTTCATGACTCCGGTAATGCGCTCATAGCCCCAAGTCAGGTTGCTGTTTGCCAGCCGGAGAATTTCAGCTACAATTTCTTCTTTGACAGGTTTACGGCCGCGCTTTTTCTTATTCTTTCCGGTACTGTTGTATTTATTGGCAATCAGCTCTGAATACCATTTCAGGATTGTTGACGGAGCAAAAGCCTTTTCAATCTGCCCCAGCAGAAATTCATTGAGCTTTCTGCCCCGATATGCCAGACGTTTCTTTTGCTCAAGTGAAAGTTCCGGCTGGCGTTGTCCGGTTTTCTCTTCAAGGATCTCGTCAAGAATATCAATAAACTCCATCAGGTAATCAATCTGATCCTGATTTGTTTTTACAATCTGGCGGTTGTCCCCGTTTACATCCTTCATCACAGCTTTCAGCTGTTTGAATGTCTTGGACTCTGTCGTTTTGCTCATATGTTATCGCTCCTCACGATTTTCCGGACGCTGTATATTATGTAAGACCGCTGTGGTAGTTCTGCAATATACATCCGCTGGAACGATTCTGCGAACAGGGGTATCAAGAAAACTCTTTGAAAAAAACACCTTCCAGGATATGGCTCAATCCAATTCTTTTCCGAGCAGAATTGAGCTCCGCAGGACCGGAAATCCTGGGGGGAATCTATCCGCCGTCACGAAGTTTTTTCCGGACGGCACAGTGAATTCACAGACAAATCAGCACCAGACCCGTAATGCAGACCGTCAGGGCGATAGCCTGCAGCAGAGTCATCCGTTCTTTCAGCAGGCAGACACTGGCCAGAGAAAAGGTTACGATGCAGGAACCGACCATCATCGGATAACAGATTCCGCCCAGTCCGGCATCCGCCATGACGTTCATACCGGGATAAAGAAGCGTATAGGAAAACACCAGTCCGAAAAACTGAAGTGCGATGATGTAACGCCACAAAGTCCAGCGTCCCAGATTGCTCCGCAATTGGGCAAGACGTTCCGCATTCATTCGCAGCAGATTGTAAACCAACGCGCCCAGAAAAGTTCCGGAAGCCGTAGCCAGCGACCGGGCAATGCTGGTTACCGTCCGGGCTTCCTCAAAATACGAAGGCGCAGTCATCAGGTTCTGTTGCACCGCACAAATCGCCAGACACAGAAACGCCGCCCCGCGCCAGCTCCGTTTTTTCTCATTGACTTTCGTGCCTGCTTTCTGGTCTTTCGCCATTCCGAACAGAACCAATGCCGCCAGCAGGGTCAGAATGCCGCCAGCCCGAAAAGGCGTCAGCAGAACACCGAAAAAAAGCACTCCGCCCAGAAACGGGAAAATCAGGGCAGACTGGATAATCGACCAGATAATGCCGTTTGGTCCGCGCTGCATGGCGTATGACATGACCTGAAGCATCACGAAATTCAATGCACCCGCCGTGGCATACGTCAGGCACACCGGCAGCCAGATTTTCCAGGAACAGACCGGAACAGCATTCATGATCAGCATGATCACCAGTCCGGCAAGAATGGAAAAACATGCGCCGAACAGCTGAACCAGACTGGGTTCGATGCCGCGTTTCGGGGCGTCTCCCATCACCAGTCCGACCAGACAAAAGCTGCCGCCGACAATCAGCATGGCAATGACGCCGAACCAGACCGAGCTGAAAAAAGGAATCCCGTTCAGTAATTCTGTCAGACTCTGTATCATAACTTCACTCTTCGTTTCAAGGTAAATCTGCAAAGGATACCGGCTGTATGGACAACGCGGCGGCTTTCCGGAGCAGATATTCCAGCATTGCTGTTTTCATGTTGATGGTGAGCGCGTCCGCAGATAGGCCGTGCGAGAAAAATACAATCCGTTTATTCTCTGCTGCAGCCTCCAGCGCGGCATCCAGATTATCACAGGAGGAAAGATAATAATCGCCGATTCCGCAGCCGCCGAGTGTCAGAGTCTCGCCGATTTCGTCCAACCCGATGAATGCCTGCGGCTGATCCGCAATCCAGTATCCTTTGGGAGCAGCAGGAGAGATTCCGACACGGCAATGGCGGAAATAACGTTTCATGACCAGTTCCGAATACGGCGTCCGCGCATTGTTCGGATAAGCGAAATATTCTGTCTGCAATCCTACGGCACGCATGACCTCGATCTGCGGAAAAACTTCTGTCTGCAAATATTCCGTTTCATTTTCCGGCGTCATGCTGTCGGCATCCCGATGATGAACCGTATGGATTCCGACCGCATGACCTGCCACCTGAAGCTGTTTTATCGCATCCGCAACCGTTTTTTCCAGCAGACTGTTGAAGAAAAACGTCGCATAATGGGCACGGTACTCGGCGAACAACGGCAACTGCGGCAGCCATTGCTCGTAAAGACCATCATCAAAGGTCAGACAGATCAGTCCATGCCGGACAACGGCAAGATCAATTGCCATGATGCGCGTCTCCAGCTCCCGGCACAACCCGGATCGCCGCCATTTCGCCGCATTCCAGCCGTACAGGCAAAATTGTGCGGCCGTTATCCCTGCGGACAGTAAGCGGTTTCCAGACACCGTCCGGGGTCAAATGTTCAAACCGGACAGCCTGTTCCGGACAGCGCAGCGGCAATTCCTCCATCGGGTCATAACCGAGGTTGAAAATCCCCAGCAGTTCCCCGCCTTCCGGCAAAGTGCGATGCAGCATCATACACCACTGATTTTCATCCAGGACATACGGAAGTTGTTTTTCTTCAAGACGTTCCAGCAGATTCAGCAGCCAGAGTTTGCGGGTTTCCGCCGCCCAGCTCCAGAGAATCGAAAGATGATAGGCGGTCGAGCAGACCGTACCGCCGAGAGAATTGCGGAAAATCACTGCACCCGGTGCCGCCTTTTCAATATCCGGAGAGCTGTTGAACGGTGCATATCCCAGCCAGGTGATGACTTCCGCCGCCGGATTTTCAACAGTAAGGAACGGTACATTCGGATTTTTCGCGGTGGGATACAGCTGTTTGCCGTCTGCGGAAAATTCCCGGTTGAAACGAAAATCCTTCATTTCGGCATTCACTCCCAGTTCCGAAGCAAATCCGCGCCGGACCAGCTCAACTGTCGCCGGACCATCCAGCAGAAGCCTGCGGCTCAGCAGTTGCCGGAGCTGTTCATCGGAGAAACGGCGGATGGAGTCCGCACCGGCAACAGCGTAAATGCGGTCCTGATCCAGCCGGAACGATGCCTGGAACGGAATGCCGTAAACTCCCAGCAGCTGCGTTACCCAGTTTTCATCGGGCCAACTGTGCTCGCCTGAATTCAGAGGATGCCACTTCGGGAAACGGTCGTAGGCAGGAATGACAATCCCTTCCGGTTCTGCGTCTTTCAAGACGGCGGCAAGCACCTGGTCATGATGGCGGTACTCTGCCAGTATGTCCGTATATTTCCGGGAAACAGGCTGGCCGAATTTGTATCCGTTGACATACCAGATTTTGGCGCCGGACACTCCGGCAAACATGGAGGAAAGAATGCCGAGATGAAAAGTCCGGGCGGACTTGCTGTAAAGGTTATGCGGGCAGGTGTCTGCTTCACACAGCACCGCGGGAATGTCATGATGAAACAGCCGTAAAGTCTGCGTCATCAGAAAGTTGTCGGAAAATTCCTGCAAGGAGGATTCCATATAGGAACCGTTGGCAAGACGCATAACCGGCGGTTGTCCTTTTGCTGCAATGGCTCTGGCGGCGTCCCCGTTGAAACGCTGTTCCCAGCCGGGCATACAGGTCCCTGCGGGAATGGTCGGATCCACGGAATCAATCGCTTCCCGGATCAGTTTGCAGACGCCGTTGACGGTATCTTCGCGCAGCTGTTCATATGCCGTGAAAACCGGATCGCCGACTTTGCTGTTCCGTACTGCCTGCCGGTATTCTTCCGGGGTGAAACTGTTTCCTGTGCGCCGGTTGTATTCTGCCGTATGGAGCGGACAGAAACATTCCGCATGAGGGGAAAAACCGCGGATATCATCATCGCCCAGGAAGAAACAGGGTTTTTCTTTTGCCAAAGCGGCAATGGTATTGAAAATATACTGACGGTATTGCGGATCCAGCGGACAGAACCGCGCAGCTTCTCCTTCAATATTGATTGTCCGGGTCCATTGTTCCTCATCCTTGTCCACGCGCGGCCAATGTCCCAGAATGCTCTGAATCAATACACCGGGACGCACCCTGCTGCCAGCGAGAGCCGAGCTGAACCGGCGGTAACTATCGGTCAGATATTCGGCCTTGCGGGAAGCGGGAAAACCTTCCGGATGCAAAGTAAGAGTGTAAAGCGCGATCCGGATTCCGGTCCGTTTTTCCAGTTCGATCATCTGATCCGCCAGGAGTTTTTCCTGACCGGGACTGCACGGAACCACATTGTAAAAACAAAAAGCCGTCTCTTCCATAAACCTGTACCCTTTCGCTGGAATTTTCCAAAAATCAAAAAACGCAACAGCACCATTGACGGGAAAACATACGCAGATTTCATGGAAATATCAAGTCTGTTTTCCCGATTATGCTGTTTTCAGGACCGGAAGCTGCACCATCGGACCTTGTCGGTCTGAAACGATGCAGCCCGGAGTTTCACGATCAGTAATGCATCATATAACAGTACGGCTCATGACATGCCCTGACCATTTCCGCCAACGGCATTTCCGCCATGCAGATCACAGCATCAGCCGCACCGTAATACATGCGGATATTGTCTCCGATCCGCAGAGCATTGCAGGAAAAAACCGTGTTCGTGATGCGCCCCTGCTTTTCATACGGAGCTTCCGGAAACAACACGGGTTTATTGGTCCGCGCCAGAACTTTCCATGGTTCGCGGTAATCCAGAATGGCGGCACTCATGGAATAAATGGAACCGCAGCAGGAATCCACTACGCCGTGATAAATGATCAGCCATCCTTCGTCAATGCGGAGCGGCGGTGCACCGATTCCCAGTTTCATGCCGTCCCAATGCGCCGCACGCGGAGCAAGCGATTCACGGTTCCGTCCCCAGAACACCAGATCCGGCGAAAAAGACATTTCCATGGCGCACGGAGTTTTTTCATCGCCGGCAAACGGACGGTTGAAACAGCAGTACAGACCGTTGATCTTTTCCGGGAACAGGGCGCCGTTGCGGTTGTTGACGCCGGAAACGAACGAAACGTGTTCATAATTTCGGAAATCCGTCGTCTTCATGATGGCAAGACGGGTTCCGCGCCGGTTGTTGTGACTGTTGTAGACGATGTAATAGACTCCGTCCATTTCCGTGATCCGCGGATCGTAGACCCCGTTTTCCTCCCAGCCGTCGGAACATTCCGGCATGGCAACGGGCTTCGGGTCGAAGGCGAAATGAACTCCATCCTGACTGCGCGCCATCCAAAAAACAATCCCTCCTTCCGTGTGAAACACATCCGCCATCAGCAGGAATTCACCCCGGAACTGAACCGCTCCGGGATTCAGCAGATAATAACCGGCTTTTTCAGGCAGATCGCCGACCGTCAGAACCGGATTCTTTTCATAACGCTTGAACTCATACATACTCAAAAACCTCCAGATTTATTGCAGACCGCTTTTGTCAACCATGCCGTTGTCCCGGTAATCGACAATGCGTTTTTTCAGATCAACGAACAGCTGCCGGATGTCCCGGATGCCGCCCCAGGTGAACCAGATACTTGTGATGACGCCGATGATTCCCGGCACCACCACATTCACCACCCAGAAATAATTGGACCAGCCGCGCAGTTTCCACGGGGAAATCAGATTCCAGATCAGCGAGCCAGCCCAGACAATGCAGATATTCCAGACAAAACTGTAACAGAACACGCTCCATGCCAGAGCTTTATCGCCGCGGGTGTATTCCGGACTGATGCCGACCAGCCGCCGGAACACCGTCCGCAAAGTCCATTTTTCCTTCAGTTCACATTTACCTTCATCATTGTATTCTCCTCGGTGCAGCATCCATTCCAGATTGAACGGTCTCTTCAGAGTCAGGAATGAAATCAGCACATACGCCAGAATGCTCGCCAGAATCGTGATGGCGAAAATCTCCGTGGAGTTAACGGGAAACTTCACCGGGTCCATTTTCCAGACCACATATGGATTCAACGGGGACGACACCGTTTCCAGAAAACTGCCGAGACCGTCAACCCAGCCCATGCGGTCCAGGAACGGATAGACATGACGCGCCCAGCTCCGCTGCAGAATAATTCCGCCGATGGAAAAGCCCGCACCCGTCAGCAGCGAGGCATAAGCTCCCTGCGTGGTGCCGAACCGCGAATACAGTCCGCCGATCATCACTGCACCCGCACCGCCCGTCCAGATCGACGCCATGATGGTGATGTAAAGATTGATGTAATCCAGCTGCGAGAAAAAGAACGAGCCGAGAAAAAACACCAATGCGACAAACAGAGTCAGTCCGCGAATCAGCCAGAGCTGCTGTTTCACCGTCGGCGGTTTCTTCAGAAACGGCAGTACAATGTCCTGCGACAGAGTCCGCGCCGAGGCAAAAATCCGCGAGTCATCCGTCGAAAGCATCAGCATGATGGCAAGGACACAGAAGATCGCCAGCAGCGGCCCCGGCAGCATGGTCCGCATCGCCACCGGAAGCCGTGTCTGATTATACAGTGTGCGGAATTCCTGAAACATGGAATTTCCTTTGGCATCGCCGTTCTTCTCCACCAGAAACTGTTTGGCATTCTCCATGTAAGGAGTATCCAGATTCTGCTGAATGGACAGCGGCTGATCCACGCCGATCCGGTGTTTCTGCTCCGGAATCGCCTGCTGACTGCGAATGAAATCCGCGCGTTCAGCGGGATCGGCAATGATTTCCGCAGCGGCACGCGCCGACAGATTGTCGCGGATGACCTTGGCCTGAGGGCTGAAATCCTGATGATTCATGAACACAATCACCGACACCATGATCAGAAACAGCATGATGCTGCTGAATCCGCCGCGCCACGTTCCCAGCACGCCCGCCATTTTCTGTTCGTGCGGCGACCGCGCCGAGGAATCCTGTCCGCTGCCGTACCACGACGCCCAGTTCAGAATCCAGGCGGAAAAACCGACGATCAGCGCAAAGATATTGAAATCGCGCAGATTTTCCACATCGAAAGGATTCAGGAAACTTTCACCCGGCACACGGTCATACAGCACCGGCGTAATCTGACCGTCCCACGAAAATTTCCAGATGATGAATCCGACAATCACCAGGAAAATCGGATAACAGAGAATCGCCTGCAGCGAGTCCGTCAGAATCAACGCAATCATGCCGCCCGACCAGATGATGAAAATCGCCAGCAGCAGACTGACCACAATCAGAGTCATGTAAACATTCAGCCGGAAACCGTAGACATCCACATATGCAGGCCAGTTAAAGAGATACATGAAGAACCGTGCCGCGATTGCCGGACCGATCGCATTAGTCAGCAGTTCCGCCGAAGTGCGCAGAATCGTCGCAAACACCCGGAAGTTCCTGCTGTAACGCATCTCCAGAAACTGTCCGATGGTCATGGCGCGGGTTTCCCGAAACCGGTAGATGCAGTATCCGGAAAGATTGATGAAGATGAAAATCGGGATGAAAAACGTCTGCCAGTAACCGACCGCGAAACCGGTTTTGTAATTGGCTTCACAGTTTCCGACCAGCGTAATCAGCCCCAGTGCCGCCGCCAGATCCCCGGTTGCCAGCAGAAAACGTCCCGCAACCCGTCCGGCGGAAAGATAATCCACCACATCCCGGATGTATCTCCGGGCATAAAGCGCCATCCCCAGCACAAACGCCACAGGAATCACCACAATCAGCCAGTTGTACCACTCCATGTTCCAAGCGCCTTACTTGAAAAAGGATTCAAAGAGTTCTTTGAGCGTGCCCGGACATTCCGACATGTAGGCTCCGCCCAGATTTTCCTGGTTGCCGCCATTCCAGAATACAACCACTTTACCGTCCTTTTCCAGATATTCGGCATCACTGGCGTTGTCTTCGCACAGATGCGGACGCGTCGGATCAGGATAAGTGTAAGTCGGCATCAACACACTGCGGCCTTCCGGTGCGTCTTCCCAGTTTACCAGATCACGTGAACGGGCTATCCGGGTGTCATAGTTGTCCCTGCCGTCCACCGGGTTCGGAAAAATGTTGACATACGTCACATAATACCAGCCGTCGAAAAATTCCAGTGCCGGTCCGCCGACATATTTATTGCGTCCGTAGACGGCACCCCGCACTTTCTCCCAGTGGATCAGGTCTTTGGAAACCGCAAATTTGAAGGTGAATTTCGGTTTGTACCGCGGATCGTCGCTCTCATATAACATCACAAATTTTTCACCGTCGTACGTTACCGCCGTGTTGAACAGTGATTCATTCGATTCCGCTTCAATCACTGCCATCGGGCGTGTCCAGGTGATCAGGTCATCCGATGACAGCATCAGCAGCCGCCGGGCTGTCCACCACGGACGATCCAATTCGTAATCAATGCAGAAACAGTATACCCTGCCATCATGCACGAATGCCGAGGCAAAATAGCAGTTGTAAAGCGGAGCGGACATGATCCGGTCTTCTTCCACATTGTAGATCTCGAAATGATCATCGTGAATCCCTTTGTCGGGAAAACTTTCCGGATAGCATTTGTACGCCGCAATATTTTTGCGGTTGACCACGCGGTATTCTTTGCCTTTGAAGAAAAATGGCGTCATTTCCCCGCAGCTGGGGATGCGGACCGTTTTCGTCCAGGGTGATTTCCAGTTAGTGTTCATTGTCAGACTCCTTTACTTGTTTTTAATGCCAATCAGACGGAATCCTTCGCCCGGAATTTCCAGCGAATCGAGTCCGTTGAGTTTCTGCTTGTTCCAGACGTCCATGAATTCCGCATGCCCGGGTTCAATTCCCAGTTCATTCCAATTGATCTTCAACGCCGCCGGCTGTGCGGTACGACCAAGATTGCCGATTACCAGCAGCCGGGAATGCGGCGACGGTTCCGTCCAGCGGTACAACGACACGTACACTTTCGGACTTGCCGACTTTACAGCAGTGTTCTCCCAGTAGCCGCAGAATTCCGCTTTGCCGAGCGCAACTTCATTGGATACCGTGAAACAGCGGCCGATCACCTCACGGTTGGAATAGTAGCCGACGACTCCGATGTCATGCAGCAGCATGGGTGTTGCGAATTTCAGCGTCAGACGCGGAGTCCGCACGTAAACCGAATCCCATTCCCCGCCGGGACGGAACATCGGCTGTATTTCCAGATGCGAATTGAACAGCATTTTCATGCCGGTAACCTGCGGGTTGTAGAGTGTGCGGTACGCTCCAGCCGGAATTTTTTCCGTGAAAAAGTGTTCCACATCCTGAAGAATTTTTCCGTTGTACTGTTCCCCCGTGATCGCGAAATCCGTAAACGTATGGGCAAACGGCACAAACCGGTGATGTGCATGAATCTTCTGATACTTGCCGCGCTGATGCAGCAGCTTGTAGGTCCGCAGCAGAAAATTGCGCAATGACATCACATTGGAGGTGGTGTATTCCTGTCCGAAAGCATCCACACCGCCATGACCGTGACACAGATTGCTGCACTGCACCACATGGCAGAGGTCATAATACACTCCGATCAGATCCGGATAATCATCCAGACATTTTTTCAGCAGGGTCATGTGGTAATCCGTTGAACCGGCATCCTGACAGGTTGAAATGGAATCGTAACGGCTGCCGTTGTCGTAATCCACGGCGGTTCCGCCCACAATGCCGGGAATCAGCCGCCAGTCGTCTATGAAGAAATCATATTCCGGTTCCAGACGGGAAATGAACCCCGGCTGACTGTACGGCATATAACCGATGCCGTCCTTTGCCAGTTCATCCAGATAAGCCCGGAATTTTTCCGGCTTCCACGGTTTCAGCGACGCCCATGGCTGTGTAGTGTAAGCCTGTGTATAACCGTTGGCGTCGTTCATGTGTCCGTTGCATTTGGCATTTTCCCCGGCGTAGGGCCGTCCCCATCCGGTATGATGTCCCAAATGGAAATTGCGCAGTTCCGGTTCAACATTTTTCGCAGGAGTCGCCATCATCAGCATGGAATACCGCGCAGTTTTATTCAATTCCACCGGCTTGCTGATATAGCGGATTTCCGCCCGGACACTGTTCTGTTCCGGAGTCAGAGTAATCTGGGATTCCCCCCGCGCATTGTGCCAGTTCGCGGAATCCAGCGGCATCCAGGCAAAACCATGACGCCAACCCGTTGTCCAGATCAGAAAATCCAGCAGGGTACGGCTGTAACGATATCGGAGTTTTTTCCCCTGCCAGGGCGCATAGAACGGCGTCAGAACTGCTTTGACATTTTCCGCAGGAACGGCGTAGTTCAACATCAGAGAATCCAGCCGGACTTTTCCATTCCGCGGAGAAACGTCCAGCTCCACTTTCCAGGTACCGTCAAAAAACAGTTCCCCTTTCCAGCGGATTTCCAGTGATTCCGAAATTCCTTTCCCCGTAAAAACCGCCTGATCTTCATGAAGTTCGCGGCGGGTGAAATCCTGCCAGTGGATTTTTTCTGTTCCTTTTTCGGTGCGGACAAACAATTCGGGCGCACTGCTCAACTGTGCCTTGCCGTCCGCCAAAATCTGAACCGGAAACGGCGTCTGCCCGAAACGGTATTCCCGGTTCAGCACAGTGTACTCATTCGAACCGGAATCTTTGACCGGAGCCCACGGAGTCGGCACGCTGTGATCCGCCATAAGACGTTCCTGATACGGAGTCAGATCCGGAATGGTAAACTTCACGGAATGTTCCCGCGACAGTTCTTTGCCGTTCAGCTGTACGACTGCTTCATATTTCCCGGAGACAAGCTCCGGCTCCAGCGGCAGGGAGACAGTCATTTCCGGCTGCGACGGAATGAAATCCGCCGTGCGGATTGTCTCGCCTTCCGGACTTTTCAGCAGAATGGTTCCGCGGATCTGTTTTTCCGCCGCCAGTGCGGCAAGCGTCTTGTAAAGACCGCCGAATGAAAGATTGAACCGAATCTGTTTCCGCGGATAATCTCCCCGGACAGTCATCTGAAGATTGGCGTCATAATGAAAACGGACCGCCAAACGTCCGATCTTCTTCCCGGACTGAAAGATATTGACGGTTCCGTTCCAGGTTCCGCCGGAAAGCTCTGCGTTCCATGCTTTTCCGTTAACCAGATTTCCGGATGTCTTCATCACTGTTCCAAGAGACGAGAGAGATCCCGCCCCGGAAAGCCGGCTTTCGCCTTTCAGCTCCACGCTCCAATGACCGCGGCTGTAATCACCGTAATTCACAATGCTGTAAAAGGTCTGGTCGCCGCCCAGCCGCAGTTCTCCGAAATATTCATCGCTGAAATACTCTTTCGGCTGAACTGCCCAGCTCATGCCGAAACGTCCCTTATCCTGATAGTTTTTGTAGAAGTTGGCGCGAAAAGAATCTCCTGCGCCGGAAAGCCCCAGTTCATGCAGCGGAATTGCCGCTTCCAGAGTCCAACGGTTCTGTCCGGCAGCTGCCGCTGTTTTTACCGCAGGATTCCACGCGGTGTTGCCATTTGGAATATGCGTCTGCCCGGCGGTCCCAGTTGCATCCCAGACCATGCCACTGGCGTTGATGACCAGCTGACGGCGAACTCCGTCTTTGGCAAAGTGCAGCTCCAGCGCATCGTCATTCCGCCAGATTGCGTCATCATCGCGGGCGGTGCCGATCGCTTTCGGTTCGCCTTCCAGTTCTGCGGCAATATAAAGATTTTCATGGTCATGTTTCAACAGAACAGCATTCCCGGTATAAAGTTTTCCTGCATTGACGCTGTTACAGACGTTCATCAGAGGCAAACGGGTTGCTCCAGCCCATTCCGCGGCGTCCAGACTGCCGTCCACGGATACGCTTCCGGTCTCCGTCTGCGGCACCGGAGCCAGCGGAATTTCCGCTTTCTGATTCGCCGGCGGAAAAACTTTCAGATAATCTTCCTGGATTTCCGCCGCCGAAAGTTTCCGGTTGTAGATCCGGATATTGTCATACGCCGTGGAATCATTTTTATCATACGCATATCCGCGGGCGTCATTGATCCGGATATTCGCCCCGTCCGCCATTTTCGGAAAATGACGCGGAGTCTTGAACTTCAATGGATTGAATACCGAATAGATGTCCGCTGTTTTCGCAAGCACTCCATCCACATAAAAACGCATTTCCGTCTGATCCCAGACGGCATCCAGTTTGTGCCAGCTGTCCGCTTTCCAGTCCGAATCCGGCATCGGGACCCGGATTACGCCGACATCCTGATTGTTCATATGAATCGAAAAACGCAGTTCACCGTCGATCCATTTGGCGATCACCAATTTGAAACCGCCGGGATTGGACCCGGTGAAAAAAACTTCGAATTTTCGTTTGGAAGGGGGCCAGTTTTTCGGGGAAACCCAGAATGAGACCGTTCCCTGCTGCGGATCAAAGTTGCGGTAGTTGGCATAACAGAGACTCTCCGCATTGGTCAGGCAGACCGAATTTTTGCTGCCGGGAATGCCTTTGTGCATACGCAGCTGCAGATCCGGAGACTGAAAACCGGGAGATTGCCGGGAATCGGAATTCTTCGCGCCTTTGGCATAATCCGCCCACACGGAATAGGTATCAAAATCCGCCCGGAAAAGCAGGGAGGGATCTTCGCCCGCGGCAAGCAGTCCGGCGGCAGCAAGAACGGCAGAAATCAAAACAGCTTTTTTCATCATGAATACTTCCTTTCCGAAGAAGCAGGATTACTTGCTCTGCACAAAAAGCAGATCCCAGTTGAATTTATAGGCAACGCGCACAACCGATTCGACATGACCGTCGCCGTACACAACATTGCCGCTGCCCATTTCAGTGAACGTCGGCATTTTATTGTTGTGCGGAGAAATGATGCCGTTCATCGGAACCTTATCCTGCCAGTTCCACAGATAACTCGGGAAATATCCTACTGTAAACGGCTGATTGCGTGTGCCTCCCTCCACAAACATGGGCTGACGTGACGGAATTTTCATCCGCGCCGCCTTGATCGGCTTGAAACCGACCCAGCCGCCACCACCGATCCGCATGTTATAAGAATAGGAGACCAAACTGTAAGCCACGTCGACATCATACTTTGCCCGGTTATGCGCACTGTTGGTCACCCCGTATTCTCCCCATTCCGGGAAAGAGGTCGGACAATACAGCTGCGCCGGTTTGATCAGATCGTTCTTGTAGAAAATATACCCCCAGATATCCGCATTTTCGGAGCCTGAACCAGTGGCGACTTTCCGGTTCATCGGAACGCACCAGCCGTCGAAGGAATTCTGATACATGCTCTGTCCCAGACCGAGCTGTTTCATGTTGTTGACGCAGGAGATGCCCCGTGCTTTTTCTCTGGCGGCGTTCAGGGCCGGCAACAGCATACCAGCAAGAATAGCAATGATCGCAATGACGACAAGGAGTTCTATAAGAGTAAAATGTACCCAGCATAGACTGTTCACTCGGATACTCCGTGTACTTTTTTGTTTTCTCTGCTTCATGGTTCTTCCTCCTTTTATTTTGGGGTTTATATGCCATATTTGTCTTACGTAAGATATATTATACTTGAAAATCCGGAAAAGTCAAGGGGTAAGAACAAAAAAAAATCATATTTTTCTGAAATCCGGCAGCGGATCCGGAATATATCAGTTGAAAAAGCAACCTTTGTGAGGTATATTAGAAACGGAATCGTATCAGGAAGAAGATCTATGGCAAGGAAAGCATCAGAAAAAAGCATTTACCGGGTTGCGAAACAGTTGGGCGTTTCCATTGCGACCGTTTCAAGAGTTGTCAACAACCGCATCGGCGTTTCGGAAGCCACTCGCAGAAAAGTTCTGGAGTGTGTTCAGCAAATGGGGTATAAGGCCAGCTGCGGCATTATGCGACAGAAATATGTTGCCATCATCAACTTCTATCCGGTTCCAACCGAATACAACCGCAAACTGCTGGAAACTCTCTTCCTTCATTTCCGGGGGAAATCCATTTGCTGTTCTGCCTTTTATTATGATTTTGAAAAGGAACAACAGACGCTGCTTCAACGGCTTCGGGATGAACAGTATTCCGGCGCGATTTTAATTACGCCGCCGCAGCATATTCTTTACCAGTTGCATGATTTCTGTGATTCGGAGATCCCCGTAATGCTGGTGGATCATTGCGATGACTCGCTGCCGGAACAGTTCGGCTATATAGGCCAGGACAGTTATGAAACAGCGTATACCGCCGTAAAATATCTGCTGTCACTCGGACATCAGAACATTGCCTACCTTGGCGGCAACCCCGGTATTCCCGCGGCTGATGCTTACTGCAAAGGGTATCAGGATACCATGACTTCCGCCGGATTGCCGATTCTGACCCGAATCAATGATTTCTGCGGAAATCTGGAAGACATCGCCAGCCGGGAGACCCGGGAACTGCTGGTCCGACACCCGGAAATCACGGCCATTCTCGCCAAGGATGACGACTATGCGCTGGGCGCAATTCACTGCGCCGACCAGATGAAGATCCGGGTTCCGGAACAGCTCTCCGTGATCGGCACCGGCAACTACAATTTCAGCGCCTACACCAACCCGACCATCACCACGATGACCTACGATCTCAATGAACTCGGCGAAAAAATCGCCACTCAGTTTGCGGAGTGTCTGATCCACCTGCCTCCCATGCTTAAAATGCCGCGGAGTTTCATCCAGAGTCATTTGATTGTGCGCAGTTCGACCGGAGCACCCCGTAACGGTCGTCTGTTCGACTGACCCTCCGGCGAACTGCAGGCCAGTGCCCGTCTGTGCCGGAAACTTTGCGGACGATCAGACCGCCATACCGTTCCAGCATCTCTGCCGCATGCCGGCCATTGCGAAACACAGTGGACACGGAATCACTTTTCATACTGCGGAACCGATAACCTCCGGAAAATTGCGCACAATTTGAGAAAGGTTATTTGAAAAGTGACCTGTTCACT
>ERZ1673741.472-NODE-472-length-44836-cov-12.380184_pt1 | contig 44836 bp, 47 predicted proteins | sample MGYA00580209_ERZ1673741 | MGnify/ENA primary metagenome ERZ1673741 (study PRJEB41218, sample SAMN15661754) | gut metagenome | host: Homo sapiens | place: Canada: London | collected 2015-08-20/2019-03-30 | study: EMG produced TPA metagenomics assembly of... | reverse complement strand
GAGATACTGGAGCTGCTGAAATGAGCCTTGTAAAATGAAAAGTCCCCACAGAGCTGCGGCTTTTCGGGGGACTTCTATATTGTGCGGCGATTTTAATCAAGAGATTCCTCGTTGATAACGCCGAAATCAGGTTCGGAGCAGAAAAGTCCATGGTGCTCCCAGACTGCCGCGTCGAATTTTTTTCATCAGTTCGGAGGCGGCGAGCGCTATTTTAGCGCCGCCCTATAAGCCCCACACGATTCGCCATGCGTTACCCTCGCCGTTTATCTCTACGATTCCGATGGAGTGCTCCGGGTCAAGAATGCTTTCACACATCTTTTTCCGAAACCTCTTTCGGATATTCACGGAGTTTATCGTGATCGTGCAGCGGATCCCACACCTGCGCAAAGAACGGATCCACCTTTGCTCGATTGCCGTAGTTTCAGCTTCTGCGTTCGCACTCGTCGCACCAGTGACCGCCCTCCAGGACAAGACGCGGGCTGGCAGTGAATTTATGTCCGAAAGCGCACTGAAATTCCAGCTTGCCGCTCCAGTCGCCCTTGTTCATTTCTGTGCTGAGCAGCCTGCCGCATATCCGCAATGTCAAGTTCGCTTTCCGGTTTGGTTTCGTCATAGCCGTGGTTTATCGGAACAACTGCGTCCCAGTTCGTGAAATGCTGCATTTCGGAGAGCTTATCCGGAAGCGCCTCCCATCTTTTGCGGCCGCCCCAGTAGACGTCGATGTGATCCTCCGCGTTATCCTCTATAAAGTGTAATGTTCCGTGCTCCGTCCGTGCCAGATTGTCAAAGCGCCTGTGGAGAATGCTTCCCATGAGCCGCTGACCGCCCGGCAGCCTGCAGAGTATCTTTGAAACAGTGTACAGCGCTCCGAGCTTTTCAAGATAGCAGTCATAGAAATACTACATTGAATCATGGCGTAAATGCAGGTAATTTTCCAGTTTGTCGCTGTCGAGATAATACTGACCGTGGAAGTTCAGCGTTGCTTACTTTTTGGGACTGAGAATATAGTCAAGATTTGTTATGCCTATAGCGCCGTAAATTATCCTGTACATCTCGTATGTAGAGATACGGCAGGGCGCGCCGCCGCCTATATTGTAAATATGTCCCCCCCAGAAACTCTCTTCAAGCGTACCGTCGTGGACGAAAGCGCAGAGGTTCTTCATCGAACGCGCCGAATCACGGTCGGAGCAGTATTCAAGCACGTTATCGAAGCAATTGTGGAACATTATCGCGTCCTCAATTTCTGCCATTGCCCTGCCGATTATACCCATCTGCCGCAGGGAAACCCAGTATTTCAGACCGCTTTCGATAACAAGCCGTTCCGCCGCGGCTTTTGAAACCGCATAATAGTCGAACATACTAGGCTTTATCGGATCGCCGACCCTGCCCCAGTGTACAGGCGGCATTCTGTCGCCCGTTTCGGCAACTGTGCCTATGTAGACGAGGCGGGTGCGCTCCTGCTGTCCAAACTCGTAAATCGCGTTGATTATATTCCGCGTGGAGCCGTAATTTACTTTCATTGCCTGCTTCGGGTAGAAGTCTGCGGAGGGGAAACGAACGCCGCAATGTGAAGGATCAGGTCGCAGCCCTTCACGCATTTCAGTACGTCGTCATAGTTGTTGAGGTCGCCCCATAATATTTCAAGCCCCGGCGTTTCCGTATAGGACTTCAGAATATTACGGTTCTTTTCGGAATCCCTTGCGAGAATAACTATATCTTGCTTCTCGGAGTCTTTCAGCATTTCTTTCAGGCTTGCAAAGCCCATTCCTCCGATAGCGCCGGTAACGAATACGCGCTGTTTCATGATATCACTCACCTTTCATGCCGATGGTCTTTGCTTTGCCGTCAAGGATATCGGCGCATAGCTTCATGGAATCGCCGATAGCCGCGTCAATATCGTCCTCTGTAACTCCCAGCGGTACGCTGCCGAGATTCTTGTCGATATAAAGCTCGCCGTACTGGATATCGCACAGCCTCGGCATATACAGACCGCCTTCGATGTTGTTCTTTTTCTGCTGTTTGAGCATACTCTTTGTGCCGAGATAAAAAAGGAACTTCGGCACTGTCTTTATCTTCTTCTCGGGGCAGCACAGGCGTTGAACCTGGGGATACCGAAGAGTTCATCTCGGCGATGAAGGGGATAATGCGAATGCCTCTGGGAAGCGTTTTGCAGATGCTGTGCTCTATAAACTACATACTCAATGATGAAAAGCTGGAATTAAAGGACATCACGATATTTGATGGCGAGCAGTCCGAAATGACCTCGCAGCTTGAGAGCGCCCGTTCCGAAAATGAACTTTCACAGCCGGTAAACAACCCGCAGAATGCCCAGAACACCTATCGTCTGGAACAGCAGATACTCAAAATGGTAAGAACAGGCGACACAGAGGGCTTAACGCGCCTGCGGTAAACGGGGGAATTCTAGCTTCAGAGCAGCTGAGGCAGGCGAAAAACACGCTTGTGGTGCTTGCAACGCTGGTTTCACACGCGGCAATACAGGGCGTAATGGAAGCTGACGAGGCGCTTTTATACAGCGCAGCGAGAGATTCAACAATCTTCAGCAGATCACAAATCTGCAATATAACATGGTCCTTGATTTTGCCGACAGAATGAGCAGTATCCGTCAGGGGGAAAAGCCTACCCAGCTGACCATATCCGTTTCAAACTACGTCCGCCGTCACTTTTCGGAAAAAATATGCGTTGAGGATATAGCCAGGGAGCTTTTTTATGAGCCGTCCGTATCTTTCAGCTAAATTCTCGCGCGAAGCCGGAATATCTCTCACGGATTTCATTCTGAAACAAAAAACGGAGGAGGCGAAGCGCCTTCTTTGTTGTTCGGACAAATCTGCCGCAGCAATAAGTTCCTACCTCGGTTTCTCATCGCAGAGCCATTTCTCAAGGGTGTTCAGAAAGTACTCCGGTAAAACTCCGGCGGGATACAGGGATAAATATCAGCGATAATGCTGATCACAAATCTTGTTTTTATGTTTGGAATTTATACGGGTAAATCTTATACCATATGTGTATTTCCCTTGACTTGATTTATATTTTGTGATATAATTGGTTTGTGTTATTATGTCGAATTTTGCGAGGTTGTAGAATGAAAAGAATAAAGCTTACTGCGCTGCCGTGTATATGCGCTGATGTTTTTGACGGTACTGACATAATCAGACCAGGAGGAGAAGCGCTGAATTTTGCTGCCCATGCCTCTCGCTTTGATGAGATGGATGTTACGCTGCTTGGAATTGTCGGAAAAGATAAATATGCGGAAGCGATAATGGATTCAATATCAAGGCTTGATATTGATAAAAGCCATATACGCACTGATGAAAGGTATCAGACTGCCAATAATATGACATACCTTACAGCAGACGGCGACAGGTATTATAAAGATGATTCATGGAACGGAAAAATACTTGATGATATCATTCTGAACGATGACGAAATCAGAATATTATCCGAATCCGATGTGGTCTTTGTTCACTTCTGGGCTTCGTGTTTTTCGCAGGTAGTTGAACTGAAGAAAACGTCCGGATTTAAGCTTGCAGTGGATTTTGACGTCTACAGGGATTTTGCTGATATGGAACGGCTTGCACCGTATATGGATTTCTTTATGATAAGCGGCTCGGAGGAACTGCTGCCGAAGTTCAGAGAGTTATCGTGTAAGTATGATTGCCTGTTCAATATATCCCTTGCAGAACGAGGAAGCGTCACATACTTTAAAGGCCAGGAATTCAGAGTGCAGGCTGTAAAGGTCGATACCGTAATTGACACGACCGGGTGCGGCGACAGCTACCACGCCGGATTTGTATGCTCATATATGCTTGAAAATGATATTGAAAAGGCTATGAGGGTTGGTTCTGAGATCGCAGCAGAAACCCTGAAACATTACGGCGGCTTCTGATTATACCATGATATAATAAACAGCACCGGAAGTGATTTTCGTTCACTTCCGGTGCTGTTATTATTAAAACTTGATTTCAAATTTTACGTCATGACCTGCAAAGAACAGATGCCAGCAGAGCGCCATAGGGAAATTCAGTGCAGCTGTCTGGAAGCCAGCATTTCTGTGGCACTACTTCGCAAAGGAGAGCACCACGGAGAATGTACTGATATTGTCCATATATTTAGGGCAACACCGCGCAATTAACAAAGTACTATCATCAAAAGCGTGAAACGCAGCGAAGTTCATCAGAGTTACCCATCAGGCTCGCCAGGGCGCACTGAATCAAGCTGCCAGATGAGGTGTGGAGACCACCCCAAATCTTGTGTAAACTCCATAAACCGTGTAAACCTGCTGAATGAGTTCTGGAGGAACGTAAGGCTTGTCTACTGCCCTTCATGGAACCGTACGTGCGGATTTCCCGCATATGGCTCTTCAAACAGTCGTTTGACCCCAGTCACATATATTGGTCGTCAGATGAGGCTCGGCGACATAGTAATTCCACACTCTCAGATACTTTTCGTATCTGAATCTGCCTTTCTGGTCGCGTCTGTTCAACATCCGGTATGTCGAATATTTAAAATACTTCCATAAATTCTGTATACCGAACCGTGTAAATGCCAATAATGCCCACGGAAAGTGAAGTATTAGGACATGAAAAGAACACACGGATTATGATTTACTTTGAGGACAGATTTGCAGCTTAACGTCTATTGGGGACTTTGGTCTGTCGGTCAACCCCTCTGTCACTCCGTGACACCTCCCCCCACTGGGGGAGACAACCCAGACCCCTGTAGTTTATCCGCTGGAAGATACCGGTGAAGTAGAAAAGCAGCGAATTAGCTACGTTGCTCTTCACCGTTTATCTTGCAGCTGCGTTGGGACACTCTCCAGGGCTACCCTGTTTCGCTGCATTTTTAGCTTTGGTACGTCTTTCGGGATTATTCGCGTTTACACAGTTCTTTTTCAGACCCCATCAAATAAACGCCAAACTCCGGCAGTTACGAACTGCCGGAGCATTTTTATTCTGATAAACGCTCAATCAATTGACCCGTCTGCCGCTTTCTTTGATTTCGCCGGAACGGTATGCCCTCAGAAGCTCGCGAAGGTCGTTTATCTGCTCCAGAAGCTCCGCACCCTTGTCGGTGTCAGAAATATTTGCGCGGCGTTCCAGCCTTTCAACAAGATGTATCTCCGGAGTGTGCTCGCTTTCGCCGGCAACAAACGGCTTGTGCTCCGCCAGATTCAGGCTGTGCGAATCGTATATCAGCGTGTATCCGGCAATTCCCGTAGCCTTCTGGTACGCCTTGGAAATCCCTCCGTCAATAACGAACAGCTTTCCGCCCGCCTTTACGGGTTTTTCTCCGTTCTTTATCTTCACGGGAACATGACCGTTGATTATATGACCTCTCTCCGGGTCAAGCCCGAACATTTCAAGTATCCAGCCGCAGACTTCCGCCTGCTCTGAAAAATGATAATAGGCGTTGTAGTTTTCCTTGTGCAGTTTCTTGTCATCAAGGAAATACCTCTCAAAGAACGCCATCTTATCCTTGCCGTAAAGCGGTGAACGTGCTCCGCTCCACAGATACCACATGTAGTCAGCGGCGTAGTCTTTTTCCTCGCCAGGCTGCATGAAATACGCCTTGTTTGCGATTTCGTCAAGCTTATCAAGCAGAGCCTTGCCGGAATAATCGGTTCCCGCGATATTCACACTCTGGAGCTGCCCGTTTTCGTCAAGCGGAATACAGCCATGAAACAGCAGATTTCCGTTTATCGTCTTGTACATCGAGCCCTTTGAATACAGGAACCGAATGTGGGAATTGAGCCGCTCGCTGTGCATAAATGAATTCTCCAGCACAGACATAAGCTCATTTTCAGCGTCCGTCAGCGACAGCGGATCTTTACGGCAAACCGTCGGGAAGTTCTTGTCTAGCAGTTCGTACTCACTGCCGTCTATCGTTACTGTTCCGCGGTCAAAATCGACCATTCGGAATATATCGCGCTTTCCCATGCCCCATTCCGGGTGGCGCTCAATAAGCTGACCCTCAAGCTTCAACTGAATTATCGTTATCGCCTTGTGCATTTTGGCTACGAGCTTTGTGTCCACCGGGTCGTAGATGTTGTCGTCCAGAGTCTGCGGCATGAACAGAGCACAGTCGTCGTTCTTATAGTACTCCCCTGCAAACACCGCAAGCGCCCTGAGATTAAGCCCGTATCCGTCCTCAAGCACATCGAAATTATTGTACCGCATGGAGATCCTGATAACATTCGCGATAAGCGCCCGGTTTCCTGAAGCCGCTCCCATCCAGGAGATGTCGTGATTTCCCCACTGGATATCAACATCATGTATTTTCATCAGTTCGTCAAGGATCACGTCAGCTCTCGGACCCCTGTCGAAAATGTCACCTATCAGATGGAGCTTGTCGATGGCAAGCGACTGGATAAGCTCACAGAGGGATTTAATAAAGCGGTCTGCAATGCCGGTATCAAGAATAGTCGTGATTATCTCGTCGTAATAGTATTCCTTGACCACATCATCGGTGACATTCAAAAGCTCGTCAAGTATGTACACCATGTCCTTCGGGATACGCTTGCGCACCCGGGAACGCGTATATTTAGCCGACACAGCCTCGCAGACTAAAATCAGGCGATATATCGTGAGTCTGCGCCACTCGTCGGACAGTTCGCCCTTCATGCGGAGGTTTTTCAGCTGCTTGTCAGGATAGTAGATAAGATATGCCAGCGCTTCACGTTCGGCTCCGGAAACCGACTTCCCGAGGGTTATGTCGATCTTGTTCTTGATCATTCCCGAAGCGCTTTTCAGCATATGCAGGAACGCTTCATACTCGCCGTGGATATCACTGAAAAAATACTCCGTTCCCTTTGGAAGGCTGCGTATCGCAGAAAGATTCACGATCTCGCTCACTGCGCTGTCGATCGTCGGGAACTCCTTTGCCAGGAGCAGCAAATACTTTTTGTCCATGTTGTTTTCCTCGAACAATATCTTTAACTTATCTGCACGAAAAACAGAAAACGGTACTTGTGTCTATAGTCCAAATTTTTCCCAATCTTTAACCGATTCAATAACAGGTATCCAGCTATCGATTTCAAATTCTTCTTTTGTAGGCGGTTCTGCATATCCATCTACTACAAGTGTTCCACTACATTTTATGTGAGCCTTTCTCACCAGTCAGTAGAATATTCCATGCTCCACAAGATTTCCTCCAAATCATCATCTGAAATGGAATACTGCTTCTGAATCGGTTTCAGCGCAGTTATTATTTTATCAAATTCTTCGTCATCATCTATTTTGTCCGATAATTCATCATAATTCTGTAACCCACATTCTTCTTTCAACACCCTAAGAACCTCTTTTTGAGAAGCCTTTCGCAGAGAATCACAATCCCTATCATGAAGTATCTCATCAAGATATGTAAGCAGATTCTCGGAAATGAACACCATGCGCTGGTCTATTTCTTCTGGTGTCACCATGTCTTCGTCAAAATCAAACAATACTTCGTGGTCAATCTGGTAAATTCCGCATTTCTCTTCTTCCGGCATTTTTTCCAGTCGAATACAACGGATAAAGTAGCCATCTTCATCCCATGCGAAAGGCAAATAGCCACATCTAACAAGGACAGGATTCCATGCGTTTTTCACTCCTTGAAAATGTTCAGCTACAGAATTACGTCCTATGGGATTATCAAAGCAGTGATGGGTAACAGTCAGAAATGCTTTCAAAGAAAGAGGCAGTTCAACTCCTATTTCTTTTTCCAATTTCTTGATTTCCCCATCCGAAATCATAGCCGGAACCAGCTTCCATTTCTTCCATTCATCATTAGGGTTCACATCATCGCTCCACATTTCTTTTTCCTCTTCCTCAAGAGGAAGTGTCACACGGATTTCTTCCTGTGAAAGCTTCTGATAATACTGTTCAAAAAAATTTCTCATGTATTCCTGATACTCGGCATAGGTCATTTCAGCACCATCCTTTTTATTCCGATTTGTCAAGCCAATATATTATTTATATTATATCACACTCACTTGACTTTTTCAATCCCTGGGAGGAAATTAACAAAGGGAAAAAGCAGAATTACCGTAGGCTTACTCTATTTCTATATCCGAACCTCCTCTTGTACAGCCTCCACAATTAAAGTTCTATAGTGGCTGAATCGATCTGAAGCTCCGGCGAATGGAAAGGTATCACCCTGGCGAACCTGTTGTGCTTCATCAGTTCCGTGAATTCAGCAAAATTCTGATGCACCGGGTATCTGAGGAATTTCATTCTGCCGGAGTTTATCAGCCTTTCGCTAACTGAGCCTGGCTCGGGTGTGCCAGTCATGATCGCAGCGCCGCCGCCAGCAAGAATGCTTTCCGCAATGTTCTGCGAGCAGCTGCTGCGAAGCTGAGGGTCGCTCAGGAACAATATTTCTGCCGTATTTTGGTTCCGGAAATACTATTGTTCTGCGCTGTTCCCTTATCTCTGAAACAGCGGAAACAATTGCGTCACGGCACTCTGAAAAACTGCGGCTGTCATTACCGTACGCGCAGTCTGCAAAGTGTGATTTTCATTTATTCCCACGTTCAGATTTATCTTTACACATTCTATCAAACTATGTGTAAAATTTGCTATCCTCTTTATGTTATATTCTTGTAAAGCGGAATTACATCTGCTATTATGACATTACCACGAACATAAATGGTTTTCAAACTGCGGCAGATTTTCTCTTGACTTTTCTCCTGCCTTGTGATAAAATCGGTATATACTTTAATCAGCATAAGAGGTCATTGTATGAAACTTGATGTATTAGGTCTGCTTGGCGCATGCTCCTATGCGCTTGACTGCGTGGAAACGGAACTTGTTCATGTTACCAGCCGCCATGCGAAGCGCGTGGCATATATGAGCGTATGCACCGCGGAAACACTTGGCGTGCATGGAAACGCACTGCAGGATCTTGCAGCATGCGCGCTCCTTCATGACAACGCCCTAACGCAGTATATCCAGGAGGAATTCCACGGAAACGCCGAATCGCTGGATCTGCTGCCGGAGATCCCGCATCTGGGGCTTCACTGCTCCCAGGGCGAGGAGAATATCCGAAATCTGCCGTTCAGCACCGACGTCAGCGGAGTAATTCTATACCACCATGAAAACGCAGACGGAAGCGGTCCGTTCGGGAAAACTTGGGGGGAAATCCCGCTGGCTGCCCGGATAATACATCTGTGTGATTTACTGGATGCATTCTGCCGCGCCGATAAATTCACCCCGGAAGTCTGGAACAGAGCGGAAGCTTTTATTTCCCGGGTTCGCGGGAAAATCTTCGACGATGAGTGCGCCGAAGCATTCCTGAAGGCATTCCCAGCGGAGCATTTTATGTCTCTCGGAAACGACGACCTTGAATCGCGCCTGTGGAGCATAGTCCCGCGCGGAAAGCAGGAGCTAAGTTTCCCGCAGATCAAGGCGCTGGCTGATTTCTTCGCAAAAATAGTGGACTACAAATCGCCGTTCACCAGCACGCATTCGATTGGAGTTGCCTCCTGCGCTGAAAAGCTGTCCCGCTTCATGGGATTTGACGATGAAACCGCGCAAAAAATGTACCTCGCTGGAGCGCTGCATGACATCGGTAAAGTCGTGGTGGGCAATGAAATACTCGAAAAGCCCGGTCGCCTGACTGACGAGGAATTCGCAGAAATGAAGCATCACGCCGCATACACCTACTACATACTCTCGGAAATCGATGATTTCGAAGAGCTGCGCGACTGGGCTGCATTCCATCACGAGCGGCTTGACGGCACAGGGTACCCATTCCGGAAAACCGCCTCGGAACTGAACACGCAGGAGCGTATGATGGCATGCGTAGACATTTATCAGGCTCTGACTGAGAGCCGCCCTTACAAGCCCGGAATGCCTCATGAAAAAGCCTGCGCTATTCTGCGTGAAATGGCGGGCAAAGGCTGGCTTGACGCCGGAATAACAGAACAGGTAGACGCTTGTTTCGGTACAAAAAATGTGGGGTAATTTTACCCCGCATTTTATTTAAGCATAATATATGATTTTATTTCAGTGTTTTTAAAGTTTCGGGAAAAATCTCCCAATAGAACCTGCGAGCAGACGGCGGAAAATCGCCGAGTATTCCATGCTCAGGGTCGTAAAATACGCCGTCTGCGTAAAGCGACCAGTGCCAGCATCGAGGAGTTTCAAGGCTGAGGAGTGCGCACCTAGGGAGGTCGAAAACTGTTTGCGCCTGCTTTCGTTCCGGCGAAAAATTAATTCCATGATCGGTCAGGACGCGCTTCATTTCGCGAAGGTCGGTTTCCCGGCTGTTCCCGAGGTATTCACAGATGTATTCGGCAGTAGTTCCAAGCAGCATTGCGAGGACTGCCTGACCACATTGAAGGTCAGTTGGTTCGTGGATATAATCAATATTCATTTTTCACCTTATATGACGTTTGCCTGCCAGGAAACACAGAAATCCATCAGTCAGTTATATCGTTCAGAAAAACGTAATAAACGTCTCCGCACTTATCCGTGTGCAAAAATCTGCCATAGTCGGGAAACTTTCGCTCAGTTCCGTCCCTGCATACTATCCTGTATTTTACACGGTTGATATCCCGTTCCCGTTTTATCTGTGTATAGCACACCGTCTGCTTTTGTCAGCAAGCGAAATTTCTGATGTAACGATTCGGCGCACTCTACCCATTTTCCCTTTTCAAACCGTTTTTTAGAGGTTCACTTATTTATTATCCTCTATAACAAGAAGCGTCTTTTTCCCATCAGTATTCTTCAAGAATGCTGATTCCGACCATTTATGAGCAAAAGATAATACTTCAAACATCTTTCAGTTAATTATACCACACGAGATAGATTTTTTCAATCATTATTTTATACAAATATATTATTGCGAACAAAAAGCGCAACAATAATAGATAACACAGACCATGAAATAAAGCGTTGACCCGTTTTGAGCATGTCCGCATTGATTTTCTGCAATATAAATCTCTTCTCTGTACTAACACATTAATAAAAAGGCGGCTTAAATATCTCATATCCTGAGAATTATAAGCCGCATTTATTTTGATGTTTGAATCAAAAATCTGCTTATTCAGTCCCCCGCCTTAAAATTGTATACCGGCTTTATAATGCTGACTATCTCGGCAGTGGGCGTGATATTGTCAACGATATCCTCCATGCTTTTGTAAGCCATCGGGCATTCGTCTATTGTCGAAAGGTGTATCGAGGTGGAGTATATCCCCTCCATGCTGTTCTGGAATTCATCAAGCGTGAACTTTTCCTTTGCAGCATTGCGGCTGAACATTCTCCCAGCCCCATGAGGCGCGGAACAGTTCCACTCAGGATTCCCCTTTCCGATACAGATAAGGCTGCCGTCCCGCATGTTTATAGGAATGAGCAGCTTCTCGCCCTTCTTTGCCGACACTGCGCCCTTGCGGACTATGTTGCTTTCATGGTCGATATAGTTGTGTATGGTCTCAAACCGCTGGCTGTCTGAAAGCTCCATGCCAAACGCCGCGGAAAGTATGAGCCCTGCGATGGTCACGCGGTTCAGCGACGCGAATTCCTGGCATATGCGCATATCGTGCAGATACATTTCGCGGTATTCCCCGGTGAGATAACAGAGCTCCCTCGGAGTGAAGCACTCATGTGCCTGAAAGCTGCTGCGAAGCTCCTTTATCGCCGCCTGTATCTCACTGCGCCTTCCCTCAGCCTTGTAGCGCGCGATAAGCTCGTTCTGCTGACGGAACAGCTTATCCTTTCCGCACATAAGTTCGTACGCAAGGCTCTGGTAATGCTCCGCGACCTGTGTGCCAAGGTTGCGGCTCCCTGTGTGGATAACCAGATACTTGTTACCCTCGTCGTCGCTGTCTATCTCAATGAAATGATTGCCTCCGCCGAGGGTTCCGATGCTGCGCTCCAGCCTCTTTGTGTCCTTGAGTTCCCGGTAACATTTCAGCTCCATAAGCTCTGGGAATCTCACGATCCTTCCCTCGTGTACTTTCATTCCCGAGGGTATGTTTTTCCGTATCGCTTCGTCCAGCTTTTCAAAGTCGATCCCGATTTTTCCAAGCTCAACCGTATACATTCCGCAGCCGATGTCAACGCCCACGATGTTTGGTATCACCATATCGCCGAGATCAGCGGTAAATCCTATTACACAGCCCTTCCCTGCGTGGACGTCCGGCATTATGCGAATACGGCTGCCCTTTACAAAAGGCTGGTCGCAGAGCAGCTTTATCTGCTCCTCTGCTGTTTCCTCGATAATGTCGGTGTATACTATCGCCGATGAGTAGGTCCCTGTTATTGTTTTCATGGAAGTTCTCCTTTCTGCCTTGCGGCGTTTCTTCCGATGAATTGAGTATACAACATCAGCCCGGAAAAGTCACGGAAAAAAACTTGCGAAAACAAAAGAGCGCCGGAGCGCCCTTATCTTATTCCAAGCTCAAACTGCATTTTAAGCCGCTTTTTTATCTCGTCTACAAGCGATTCCGGCGCATTGACTTTCATCATCGGTCCGAAGGACAGAACGCGGATAAGCATTTCGGTTTCGTCATTTTCGGAATAGTATATTCGCAGCCGATACCTGTTTCCGCCGAGGTGCGCAGTCTCCCGCTCGAAATGTGCGAAGTGGAGCATTGCACGCTCCAGCGCATTGCGACAGTTGATAAGCTCCGCCTCCATGCAGAGCATTTTCGGCGGTTCCGGCTGACCCTGTTTGCAGTACAATCCCGGGCAGAGAAGTATCTCCTCTATCCCGGCAAGTCTGAGCATATCGACATTCCGGCAGCCGGCGACGTCCAGTCGGAATTTGTCGTCTTTTTCGGAATACTCCAGGCTTTGCAGGCGGCACTTTATACGGCGCGTCCTGCCTTTTGCGCTGTGATACAGTATCTCGGCTGTACTTCCCGCTTTCACGCCCTCAAGCGCAGTGCGGAACACGCTGATATAATGTGGATCCTCGAACGGGTCGCCGTCAAGATAACGGTCGAAATACACGATATCATCCGGCTGGAACAGCGGCTGTATTCCTTCCAGGAAGCTCCAGTCCACCCCGAACAGTTTCATGCGCGGATCCTGAGATACCGCCTTCAGCCAGCGCTTCTGCAATAATGTAAGCGGCGTTGTCGGCGCTTTTTTCAGCGGGGTGGAAAGGCCGCTAAGAAGCTGCCATTCACCGCTGTTCAGCGCCGGAATTATCTTCAGAAAGCTCTCAGAAAACGCCTTTTCATCGCATATCTGCTTCATGAGCTCCGGAGTAAGCTCCCCGTAAACAGCCCGGCGGAGTATCTCGGAAACTGCGCTGAAATACGCGCCGTAAACCTCATGGAACAGCATTTTAACCGCCCCCTATTCCGTAAATTTCGTACATCTTCTGCATATCGTCCCGGAGCAGATTCTCGGCGGTGCGGTCGCCGAAATCAAGCTGAATTATCCTTCCGGTGAAAGTACGGATCCACAAGCGGATTTCCGCGCTGTCCGTAAGTTCAGCGGAAAAACGCGCGGTGTGCTGGTCTATCCGCTCCACTGTGCCGCAGCGCTTTTCACGGAGCAGTCTGCGGTAGATGTGCTCCTCGTTTTCTCCTATGTATATCAGGAATTCCACGCGCTGTGCCCTTGCTCTTTTGCTGCATGCAACTCCCCACATATTCTGCTGCATTCCGCTGAGGACGCCGCGCAGCTCGTCAAACCTCGGAGCGATTTCACCTATCCTAACTCCCGTTATGAAATCAATGCGGTAGGAACGTATTTCATGAACCCCAGGGCTGTACGCCATCAGCCATTCCCTGCCGCTCTGTACGCTCGAAAATATCTTCAGCGGAACGACTTCCCATTCAGACGAACGCACCGTTATCCAGGCAGAGCGTTTCTCAGACACAGCGGAAAGCAGTTCGCACAGAATATCGCTGTCAAGTGCGCGAGTTATATAATGGTGCTTGAATCTGAATATGCTTCCGGAACTTTCATCAAGCATAAAATTGCCCAGAGCGCCGCACGGCGCAATTTCCGAAAAGAAGTCAACAGCGTCGCCGTACCCGGAAATCTCCGGCGTTTCGCTCCGGCAGTACAGCACCTTTCTGCCCTGCTTTTCAGTCCGGATAAGCCCTAGTGCTTCGTATTCAGACAGCTTTTTTCGCACTCCGGATTCGTCAAAGGTCATAGGCTCGCTGAAACAGGCTGTGTAATTATTCAGCCGCCCCATTATTTCCGGGAAAAGCAGCGGCGGCTTCTCGTCCAGCATATCCATCAGCAGAAAGTGCAGCGTGATATCCCGGTCGGTGAAGCTGCAAGTCCGCAGCAGGCGGTACAGCGGGTTTCGTTCGCCGCTGCGGCTGTCTATTGACAGGAAAACATTTTTGCCGCGGAAGTCCCGGGTGCTTTCGGTGTGCTCTCCGAGCACGCACTCAAGACGGCGTCGCTCGTTGTCGTATGTTCTGCCGCTTTTACCGGAAAAGCCGCTGCGCGTGCGGAAGCCATAAACATAGAATTCCCGCATATAACCGCGTATCTTTTCAAAACTTTTCACCAGCTCGCTGAATGCCACCAAACCACCTCCCACGCAGTTTCTTCAAGTATATCACGAATTTTACGCATTGTCAATTGCCGATCGTCCTTTTATCAAGCAAAATGGAGCCGCAGCGGCTCCATTTTTGTTCTATTCCTGACAATTGTCAAGAGTCCTGTCCCGGTGCTTCTCAGCCGGGCTCATTGCGTTTTCGAAGGTCCGATCCTCAATGTCAAGATCGCCGTTCTTCGCCGCCGGTGCCAAGTCCTCCAAGCTTTTTGACCGTGATATGAATCTGATCATGCCGGGAAGAATTTCTGTATTATACCAATGACGAATATAACAGCGATCATCACAGGAAGAATATAAGTCATATATCCACGCATGAAGTTTTTCATCTTCATACCTTTTCCTGTGTTTACTTCACCAATGTAATTATCCCAGCTCCAGCCCTTCTTCATTGTGCAGAACAGCGTCAGCACAAGGGAGCCTAAAGGAAGCACCAGATTGCTTACGATGAAATCCTCGATATCCATTATATTGGTACCCTCGCCCAGCGGCTGGAATCCACTCAGCACGTTGAATCCAAGGCAGCAGGGTATTGAAAGCACAAGAAGCAGAATTCCGTTGAAAATGCAGCATTTACGTCTGCTCCAGCCTGTAAGGTCCTCAACGCAGGCGGTGATCTCCTCGAATACAGCGAGCACGGTAGAGAGCGCTGCAAACGACATGAACACAAAGAACAAACTTCCCCACAAACGCCCGAGAGGAATATGGTTGAATATATTCGGGAGAGTAAGGAAAATAAGACTTGGACCGCTGTCAACGTCAACGCCATACGCAAAGCATGCCGGGAAGATGATAAGCCCGGACGAAAACGCAACGAACGTATCCAGCAGCGCAACGTTCACAGACTCCCCGAGCAGCGATCTGTCCTTGCCTATGTAGCTTCCGAAAATGGCCATTCCGCCCATTCCGAGGCTGAGCGTAAAGAACGCCTGATTCATCGCGTTTACAATAACGTTTCCAATGCCGACTTTCTGTATTTCTTCGATGTTTGGCTTGAGATAGAATGCAAGCCCCGCTTCGCCTCCTTCCATGAAGAAGCTGTTTATCGCAAGGATCACCATTATCACCAGCAGAGCCAGCATCATCACCTTCGTCACGCGCTCCAGTCCGTTTTTAAGTCCTATCGAACATATCAGCACTGCCGCAGCAAGAACTATCGCCACAAACAGTATCATTGTCAGCGGATCTGCAAGCACGGAATCAAAGTGCTCGGATATACCGGCTGCGTCCAGATCGGCAAGCGTCCCGCCTGCAGTGGAAAAGAAATACCTCAGCATCCACCCGGCTACCGTGGTGTAGAACATCAGCAGTATATAGCTTCCAATCATCGCGGCAACGCCGTGGTAATGCCATTTTGAGCCTTTCGGCTCGATCTGCTGATACATCTTGACAGGGCTGCACTGTGCGGCTCTTCCGACTGAAAACTCCATTGTCAGCACAGGTATGCCCAGTATCGCCAGGAACACAAGATAAATAATCACGAACAGCCCTCCGCCGTTCTGCCCTACGATATACGGAAACTTCCAGACATTTCCTATACCTATGGCGCAGCCTGCGCTCAACAGTATAAATCCCAGTCTGCTCCCAAGTTTTTCTCTGCTCATTAAACGACCTCCGTTTTTGACCGCAGTATTTTCCGGATAATATTGCGGCACTTTTTCGACATAAGGTCACCTATAAAAACCTTGTTTGAGTGAAAATGTGTATAGCACACCGACTGCTTCTTTCAACGAGCGAAATTTCTGATGCGACGGCGTCCATGCCGTCGCCCGGTTATTTCGCTCTGCAACATCGTGTTGCACATCCTCGTAAGGCATACAGCCTTACGAGGAGGCTTTCATCGTATTCGGCGCACTCTACCCATTTTCCCTTTTCAAACCGGTTCTTAGAGGTTCCCATAACAATTAATATTATGATACTATGTTTTGTTGAAAAAGTCAAGCAAAAAAACCTGCATGAAAATTAGTGATAAGTACTATACAAAAAGGTAATAATATGATATAATTAAAATAATATTTTTCTATCGATAAAATCGTCCAACAAAAAGGAGATAAAAATGGAACAAAACCAGAAAAAGCGAAGCACCTTTTCCGGAAAGATGGGATTCGTGCTGTCAGCGGCGGGCGCGTCAGTCGGGCTGGGCAATATATGGAGATTTCCATATCTGGCGGCGAAATACGGCGGCGGTATATTCCTGCTGATTTATATTGTACTGGCTCTGACATTCGGCTACACAATGATCACCGCCGAAACAGCCATCGGACGCATGACCCAGAAAAGTCCGGTCGGCGCCTATAAAAAATTCGGGAAATCAAAGTGGCTGTCGTTTGGAGGCTGGATAAACGCCGTCATACCTATTCTCATTGTGCCCTATTATTCTGTTATCGGAGGCTGGGTAATAAAGTATCTGGCTGAATACATCATGGGAAATGGAGAACAACTAGCGGCAGACGGATACTTTGGAGGATTCATATCCAACGGAGGCTCTGCTGAACTCTGCTTCCTTGCCTTCACAGCGCTGACGGTCGCTATCATTTTCGGCGGAGTAAGGCACGGCGTAGAGCGCGTTTCAAAATTTATGATGCCTGTTCTGGTGGTGCTGTCAGTCATTATAACGATTTTTTCGGTCACAAGACCCGGTGCGCTTGAGGGCGTCAAGTATTTCCTGATACCAAACTTTTCGAATTTTTCATGGATGACGGTCGTTTCAGCAATGGGACAGATGTTTTATTCTTTGTCTATCGCAATGGGAATTCTGATAACCTTCGGCTCATATATGAAAAAGAACGTATCAATTGAGAAATCCACTGAAAACGTTGAAATTTTCGACACTGGAATCGCGATAATGGCGGGTCTGATGATTATTCCTGCGGTATTCGCCTTCTCTGGCGGCAGCACGGAAAATCTCAAAGCCGGTCCGTCGCTGATGTTCATTACTATCCCTAAGGTATTCGCCGACATGAGCATGGGCGGTTTCGTTGGAATACTATTCTTCCTGCTTGTGCTGTGTGCCGCGCTGACAAGCTCCATAGCCCTGACAGAAAGCGCCGTATCCACATTCCAGGACGAGCTCGGCTGGGGAAGAAAAAAATCGACATTGATCATTACTGGTATCATGGTATTGCTTGGTACACTGTCCTCCCTGGGATACGGTCCGCTCGGCAGCGTCCAGATACTCGGAATGCAGTTCCTGGATTTCTTCGACTTCCTCACAAACTCCGTGATGATGCCAGTAGCCGCCATTGCAACCTGCCTGCTGGTGTCCCGTGTGATGGGCGTCAGAAAGATTGAAGAAGAAATGACCCAGGAAAATGGCACTTTCAAACGAAAGAAGATCTTCAACTTTATGATCAAGTATCTGTGTCCGATTTTCGCTGCGGTTATTCTGATAAGCTCGGTCGCAAATGCGTTCGGTATTATCTCAATGTGACATACGATGTTTAACGGAAGCCCTCTCAGTGATGCTTGTAACATCACTGAGAGGGCTTTTAAAGTTCGCTATTTTCATGCTCTGCATTGATTATCGTAACAAGTCCGTTTATGATTTTATGTCTTTATTATATGGGAAACGGAGGAAAAACTGAACAACACGGATAGACTTTTGTGTTGGTAAAAAAAAACGATCCGTATACGTCTCAGCACCTGATATCGTCAATATAACTTTGTATAGATGGAGCGACTGCTATTTTACTGTGTTTAACCCTTATCAAACCGCTTTCTGAGCTTCTCTAAAGCCTTTTTCTCTATCCGCGAAATGTAGCTGCGCGAGATTTTGAGCTGCTTCGCTATCTCCCGTTGGGTCATCGCTTCGCAGACGAATCCCCTGCCGTCCCGTATCCCATACCGTTTGCAGATTATCTCCTTTTCCCGCTCGTCAAGCTCCTCATCAATGTATCTGTACAGCTTCTGCGAATTTATCCTGAGCTCCGTTTCCTCCTCAATATTCACATTGCTTGCCAGTATATCCGCTATCGTCAGAGTGTTTCCCTCGCTGTCTGTTTCCAGCGGCTCGTTTATGTAGACCTCGCTTTGCTGGCGCTTTATCTTCCGAAAGTGCATTTTTATTTGGTTATCTATATGCCACTTACGGAAACGTTGCCATATATTCCCACAGAGCTGTATTACGCATTCTGGTGCGGCTCTGTGAAAGTGGTCGGGGCTAAGAAGCCGGAAGATTCCCTGCTGTGCGCTTGTGATGGCACTACGCTTACTGACGGTGAGCGGCTGAAGGTGCTCGGCTTCGCGCCGGGCTGACTATCCGGCAGGCTGCGGAGGCGGTCGGGATTTGCCGGCATACGCTGATGAATTATGAGAGCGGGAGAACGGCAGTCAAAAGGAAAGTTTACACGAAGCTGCAATCATGCTACCACACTCTGTTGAGCAGTATAAAATGACAAGCAAAATACTTTAAACGAAAGTAACCATGCCCCATGACATGGTTATCTCTTTTTTAGCCGGTTACCCTATAAAGTCAATTCATAACAGCTTATTATCCATACACCAACGCTCTGCTATATCTCTGAAACGATTATCCCTGTAAGCAAACCAATCGTCGCGTATCCCGAGATAGAAAACCGTATCCTTAAACCGCCGGAATGCTCCCTTTCCTTTTAGCGAAGCAAGCATTTTCTCCCTCATCTGCTCATAGGGACATTCCACAGCAAAATCGTGCATAATACGGTATTCGTGTATATCATACTGCGTGGGGAGCAGAATGTAATCCTTCCAGTTTACTTCAATATCTTCTAGTGTGCTTTCATCAAGGAATTCCGGATCACGGCAGATTATTTCACCGGTGGATTTTCTGTATAAAAATTCGTTATCGTCAGAAACCTGCTCCAGTTTTTCTGCGATACGGTCTATCAATTCTCTGCTCATCAGTAACCTCCGTTCTGCTCCGGCGCTTCACCGGAAACACGCACTACCTCCGCCTTTTCGGCAGACTCGTTCAGCTCCCGAAGCGCCTTGCAGGAGATCTGCCGTTCCTCGCCAAAGTCGAAAATGTAAAGGAATTTCTGCCCCATGCTTAGCGCCTCGCACAGCTTGTATTCGTTGGTGTAACACTCATCTTCCTCCATATAGCTGGAAAAATTTGCAGCAGCTTGCCTCCACACCCTGTTGTCCAGAAAAAAATGCGTGTGCATGGTTGTCGTCAAATCAGGCATCGCTTCATGAAGCCATTCCAGAGTTTCACCCTGCCCTATTCTGATATGGCGGTACAACCCATAACAAACGACTTTCCGTTGTCCGGAACTTGATTGCTTTCTTCTTAGGCTGCTTTTTTCGGACAATTCCGCTTAGAAATCCTTAGGGTCAAGATAACGGCTGTCTGTCTCATCTCCGGTTCTCTGAAGCCATTCGTTCGGGGTGAAACCGTTGAGGAACGGGTTTCGCGTGTTGTTGTGCAGTTCGCAGTACAACCTGATAAACTCGGGAAACTTCTTTTTGTTCACATCAAGCTGCACAGAAAACTTGTTTATAAATTCCAGCGCGTCAAACGGAGAGGAATGCTCACACTTAACATTAAAAAGTATAGCAAACAGCAGATCCTCAATCACTTCATCATCACTTTTTTTAGCATTTTTTGTACAGAACTCACGCATTGCCAGAAACTGTGGGGTTTGTTCGCAGTAGAACTCATCTTCGTATTTTAGCAATACTTCCTTTTCCGGGACATAGTATGCCCTGCCCTGCTTTTCCGAGTACAGTTCAACATAGTCGTTATACTCCAGCAGGCTTTCATGTATCAGCAGGCGGTTTATCGGCGTGCTTTCCGGCTGACGCTCAAATATCTCATCAAGCCCGTATATTTCAAAATAATGCCGCTCATGCCGGGTTATCTCCGCATAAGCAAGAAAATCGTCCTCGGTATACGTTTCGCTGTTCTGGCTGTTGATTATCCGAAACAGCCTTTTTAACGTAATTATCTGATAGAAATTATTTGCCGCTTCAAAGTACCGGCGAAGCAGGTCAATACGTTCGTCAGAAAGGTGTTCCTTCAGTTTTGTGGACATTTCATCAAGTTTCTTCTGACCGTCTGGGTTCGGGAATGACATAGTGTTTACCTCCGCCTTTTTAGTTAGCCGTGCGTCAGTTCGCCCGGCGTGTACATTCATTATACCATAACCGCAAGGTTATGATATGATTTTGCGAGGACTTTTGATCTATAATAAACGCTCTTCGTTTATTATACCATTTCAGAGATAGAATTGCAATATATTCTGATTCATAAACTTTGGAGAATTTACTATACTCTTGATTTTCCAGGGAATCACTGATTAAATCACGCCTGACGGCTTGGTACGCATCTTGCTTGCATCTTTTTCGCCATATGCACATTTCGTCCTAGCAAGGCGTGCTGCAATTCTTTTATCGGAAAAGCATCGTAAAACCCTTAAAATGCTGTCGGTAACAGACCCGTTAACAGGTCTGCTGAACAGAAAGGGGGTTGATGAAGAACTGCATATGGTAACCTCTAAAAACCTCCTTCACGGCAGATTTCTATGACTTACCAAGAAACGTCGCTTCGCTCCTTATTCATCATCTGCGTCGTTGTCAAACCTTGAAATACATACAGTAAACGCATTATCCGCCTGCGGCGGAAAACGCTGCGGTTGATACTAATTCCAGAACCACATTTCAGTTGTGCATATTATGTGTATTTGGAATTAGTATAACGCCTGGCATCTGATATAAGTCATGTACAAAATCTGCTCGTGTCCCGGTTTTTAGAGGTTACCATAATTCATTCGTAAACCCACAAAAGATTATCAGGCAAGCAATCACCTAGGTGTTTATCTGTTCCTCTATCGACACATATTTACCGGCGTTGAATCCGCTTTTGTACATCAGTAACAGCGACAGCAGCCTTGACATTCTGCCGTTTACATTGCGGAACGGGTGAATACACAGGAGGTCCAGAATTACACACGTGATAAGCATCAGCGGATTGATTTCCGCCTCCAAATACGCGGCATGATACGCGAGTATAAGCTGTTCCATCGCAAAGGCAGTTTCACTCGCAGGAACAGTCGTGAATCTCACGCTGCGAACTCCCTCACGGTCAGTTTCAATGATGAAATTGTCCTCCGTTTTGTACCTCCCCGCGAGGTCGTCGCCGCTAGGCTGGAGTAGTATTCTGTGCAGCTCCAGTATACTTTTTTCGCTGAACGGGATCTCGGAATAACTGCCGTGGATAAGGTCTAACGCGTCACGGTAGCCTGCGATTTCAAGCTCGTTATGTCCCTGCGGCGCGGTGGATTTGTTCACAATATCGCGGATACGCTTGTCAGTCGTAATTATCCTCTCGATGGCGTTGGAGCTTTTCACCGACTGTATCTTCGCCACAGATTCCATCGCCGAGAATACCTCCGCGAAGTCAGAACGTCGCAGTTCCACCTTTGCTTTCATCTCGTAAATCGAGGTTGCGTAGTTCATTATGTCGGCAGGCACACTGATTCTTTTCAGAAATGAGTAGTCGAATTTTCGCATGGGATTCTCCTTATTTTGCGATTTATCTGAATATATTATATCTTATTATGTGCAGATTGTCAACGATACGTTGAGCACCAAAACGCTTGACTTTTGCGGTGGTATGTGATACAATAATTGTAATCTTACCAAAAACAGCGTTTTTTGATGTGATAGTGTAAGCTTTATTTGCTAATCAACACAAATTTCAAATAAATTGCGGTGATGTTCCGCATAATATGAATTAACGTACCAAACGAGAGGTGATATTATGGCATACCCGCTGAAGAAGCTGTTCCATATGGACAGAGCCAAGTATGAGGAAGAATACCTGAAAAGGTTCAACTCTCCGGACGCCGTTCATTTTGATTTTAAGATAAGCGGCGAGCAGGCTTTCATGTGCCAGACTCCCGAGATACTCAATACGATAATCTCTATAGAGCGCACGGACAAGCACGTCAGAAGCCTGCACAAGGACCTTCCGCTCGCAGCCATCAACCAGTTTGCGAACCGCTGTCTTATTGACGAAATCGTGCTCTCAAACAACATTGAGGGCGTCCACAGCACGCGCAGGGAACTTAGCGCCATTCTGAGCGACCTGTCTAAGAAAAACAAGCGCCAGCGCTTTTATGGATTGGTGAACAAGTACAAAGCGCTGATGACAACAGACAATATTCCGTTGGAAAAATGCGAGGATGTCAGAAAAATATATGATGACATTTTTCTTGATGAGATTAAGCAGGACGCCCCAAAAAATGTGCCCGACGGAAAGATATTCCGCAAGGACAGCGTGAGTGTATATTCCCCCACGGACAAGGAGATACACAAAGGGCTGAACCCAGAGGAGAAAATAATCGAGGCAATGGACAGCGCGCTGAAACTGCTCAAAAACGAAAAGCTTGACATTCTCGTGCGTATCTCGCTGTTCCACTACCTGTTCGGGTATATCCACCCATTCTATGACGGAAACGGAAGAACAAGCCGATTTATCAGCAGCTATCTTCTCTCGCAGGAGCTTGACAATCTTATCGGCTACCGTATCTCCTACACGATAAAGGAGAACATCAGCAAGTACTACAAGGCGTTCGACATATGCAATCACCCGCTCAACAAAGGCGATCTTACCCCGTTCGCAGAGATGTTTCTGAATATCATAGACATCTCGATAAAGCAGCTTCTGTCCGCGCTGGAAAAGCGTGTGAGCGAACTGGAGCATTTCAAATCCCTGCTTGAACAAATGCTCAGCGATGAAACCGAGCGCGTTAAGTCGCTGTACTTTATCCTTGTTCAGGCGGCGCTGTTCTCAAATGTCGGGATTACCGCGCAGGAGCTTTCTGGGTATCTCGATATTTCGCTGAACACTCTGCGGACTATGCTGAAGAAAATCCCACAGGACCTGCTGATAACCAACAAGTCCGAAAAGGAGTACCACTATCTGATGAACCTCGGCGAACTGGACAGGATTTGTTCGCGGTAATATTATAGCGCCGTTCGGGGGACGGCGCTTTTTTATTTGCCGACACTAGGACTATTACTAGCTACAATATTCCACAAAGAGAAAATATATAAGTAACCTCTAAAAACCCACAAAAATACAGGCCAATAGAGGGCTTAGCATAATCGGTCAAATATTGACCTGCAAATGATACTTTGAAACAGAAACTTTACCTTGATTGTTACCTTTTACTTGAAAAAGGGCGCAGTTATCCCATATCAGGCAGAGGTTCGTTTTAAGTAACTGTACCTGCAAAAGTTATATACCAGATTGGTGATTCCGATATTCATCCATGCACGTGTAATGCCTATGCTTCTTATTGTAATACCATGCATAGCCCCTGTCATGAAGCCAAAGATTTGTTCAATGCGGCATCTGATTCTGGATTTCCTGCGGTTATTCATTTTCTGCTCTGAGGTCAGCGGAGAGTTGCGAAATCCTTTTTCACAAATTGCTGCCCATTCGTTCCACGGAACTATTCGCTCTATCTGCTCCGGAAATTCTTTTTTCTTCGTCCGTACTTGTGACAGTTCGTCCTCCAGGCTCGATAAACTTATCTGCTTATTCATACTTTTATTATACCATTTTCTGCCATGCAACTGATTTGTTTACTAATCGTGCTTAATTCCTAATTTGTGGGCTTTGTGCGGCGTTGCCCTAAATAAATTGTATTTTGCAATGCATATATGTAAAACTTGCAGAAATTGGTTTTTAGTATAAACGACAACTTTTAAAACCTAAGAAAAAGACAAATAGCCCTTAAACCCGCTCTTGGTCAGGGTTTAAAGACTATTTGAATTAGTTCCTTTGTTGTCGTTTATTTTCAATGAAAACAATGTATTTCTGTACCTTGGACTACAAAATAAAACGAGAGTAAATTTTAAATCACGTGGCTTTATAGAGCCGTTTTTCGTTTTTTTCGTTAGTCCTTATCGTTTATTTCCCATTTTATTCTGTTGATTACACGACCTGTCGCGGCGCTCTATCATTTCTGCCCACAGTAGTACTGCGTCCATCGCCACGGTCTGATTTCCGCAGCAGCAGTGGTCTGCACCCTGCTCGAACTCCGTTATCTCGCGGGAGGAGACTGACTGCGCTTTCCGCAGAATCAGCAGATGCCTGCCCAGACCCGCGCGGCATGCCATTGAATCCCTGCTGCCGCCGATTATCAGGTAGTCCTTGGTCAGCTTGTCGGCAATCGGACGGAGGTCTATGCTCCAGAGTATCTTCGCCAGCCGGTAGACGTTCGTTGTCCCCATGCGGTGGAAATACGTCCGGAAGAACGGCATTCCCTTTCCCTTTTTCGCGGCGTAAAGAATGTTTATCAACCAGCCGAAGCCGTAAAGTACCACATTCAGCAGACCTATCGTCAGCCCGTTCGCAAAAGCGTTGTCTGAGAAGTTCATTTTCAGCGCGCCGAACTGCGCAATGCTGACGCACTTAGTCACCCTGTCGTCAAATGCGGACGCTCTCGGCGCGAAGAATCCGCCCAATGACTGCCCCACGAGTATAACGTCATGCAGGTCGAAATATTCCGTGACTGCCATCACCGGCTTTTCCCACTCTATGACCAGCGGAGCGCCGTACAGCCGGATACACTCTCCCTGCCCCGGCCCCTCGAAAAGGTAAACATCGTAGCCGCGCTCGCGGAGGTACTCGCACTCGCTGAAAAACTCCTCGTAGCTGGAGTCAAACCCGCCGTGCATTACGATAGTTCCCTTCGGCGACTCGGCATTGAATTTCAGCACCGGCATTTCACAGCCCTCGTAAGGTACTTTGACAAGCTTTACTATCGGACGTTCTCCGCTGAAAAAATCCGCGTAGTACTGAAAGAAAAGTTCCCGCGCCTTTTTCCATGCGTTCAGCCCGTTCTCGTCCTCCCAGTCAGTGTAGAACTCGGACATGCGGTACAGCGCCGCCGCGTTCTTTATGTGCCCCTGTTCCAGTTCGGAATCGGCTCTGCTTTTCAGCACTCTGTAAAAGTCAGACGCGCTCTTTATCGCCAGACCTATCTCCTTTGCGACTGCAAGGTCGCAGCCGTCCATGTTGACAAGGCGGTTCAGCTGGAAGCTTATTCCCGGTTCGCCGTTAAGTTTATGCATTCCGACAGGAATCTTCATCGGCTTTGTGATGTCGTACTTTTCCATTCTCAGAACCTTTCACTCAAAAAATGCTCTATCTCCGGCAGGTACAGGTCGGGGCGCATGACAAGCCCCATATGTCCGCCGTAGGTCTGCTTTACGACCGGGTCGGTGAAAATATCCACAAGCTTCTGCGAGTCCGCCTTGTCGAACATGTCGTTTTCCGGGATAAGAACAAGCACCTTTCCCGCAAGGTAGCCGAAATCGCTCTTCTTGAATCTCTCCAGCCTGGTTATGTCGTTGGTCGCCTGAATGGCGCGCAGGAACATGTATCGGTAGCTTTCGTCCGCGCCGACGCATTCCAGGAACGAGACCGCATAGTTCTTCTCCTCATCAGTTTCGTTCCGGAAGTGCTTCTTGACCGATTCGACAAGCCTTGCCCTCAGCTTATCGAATTTCGTATTTTTTATGTAAACCTTCATTAGAGGCATGTAGAGTTTTTCCTTTTTCATTGATTCAACGTAGGTGGAATCAACGGTCAGCGTGGACACCATTATCAGTCCGCCGACCATGTACAGCTTTGCGTAAAGCTGCGCGAGGACTCCACCGTCGCTGATGCCGACAAGTATCGGGGAATCTATCCCAAGCTTTGTGAAAAGCGCTTCGAGTGTGGCTGCCATTTCGGTGTTCTTCCAGACTTTCAGCGGATATTTCATCATCACCACGCGATTATTCTTTTCCAGTGCGCAGACGTACTTTATCCAGAACTGATACATGTCCACGCCGTTAAGGAACACGACAGCACGTCCGCCGCTGCCGGAGTCTATCACCTCAAATTCAAGCCCGCCGGCGTTCACTGAAGTGAATTTATGGGTCGTTAAAAACTCGTTGTACTCTTCGGTAAATGTTCTCATACTATACTGCCCTTTCCGCTGACGTAGACCTCTATCATCCGCAGCAGCACCTGAACGCTGCTTTCCATCGAAGCTTTCACCATTGTGTCGCCGTGCTCCCTTATCGCGTAGATGGATTTTATCAGATTCACGAACGTGCCCGCGTCAACGCCGGGTCTGACGTCGTTTATCAGCGACAGCCACAGTTCAGCAGTTTTTATCTGCTCGTCCGGGTCGAAAAGCACCTGCTTTTTTATGTGCTTTTTCAGCCAGAAGAAGTCCTCCACGGTCAGTCCGTTCATCAGGTCAAAATCGGAATGAAGATACTCGCTGAAGAACTCCATGAACTCGTGTGCGGACATCTTCCTGCGCCCGTTCAGCCTTGAAAGCAGCATTTTCTGCGTCTGTGCTCCCGTGTACTCGGCTACCTCAAGAATGAAATCCTCCTTCGAGCCGAAAAACATGTAGAAGCTTCCCTTGGCTATCACAACGGCGGCGGTCAGCTTTTCAACTGACATTTTCTGAAATCCAGGTTCTTTGCTGAGACGTATCCCGGCTTGTATCAGCGCGCTGCGGATATGCTCCAATTCTTCATCGGTAAATGCGGTCGGCACATCGTTTCCTCTTTCTGTGACCTAGTCCGCAACCTTTTCGGGTCTATCACCGTCAAAAACAGAATGCTTACTACCAGCACAACCGTCTTGACCATCGGCAGGAACGCCGTAAAACAGGTGCGTATCGCGCATTGCGCAAGCTGATCAACGTCCACGCCGACCTTCATGAAAACTCCGCATATTCCCAGCGGGCACAGTATGCCGCTCATCAAAAGAATCAGTCCCATAACGATTATCGTGAGGTAGGACATTCTCCTTATCACGCGAATCCTTTCCCATTCCCGGCGCCGTAGTTTGTCGCGATTATCGGCTGGAGATGTTTTGCAGGAAAAGTCAATCCAAAAATCATAGTCGAGAATTATGAGGACGTCGCATGCGGCGACTAAAGCCAGCATAAGGCTTTGTATCGCGATAGGCACAGCCAGCCTTGCAAGCTGCCTGTTGAAAGTCTTTTTATCAATAGGTTCTGTCATTTGCTTTTATCTCTTTCGGTTTCCCCCATTTTTTATCTCCATGTTGTTCCTTCCTGCCTTTATTCAATATCCGCCGTCCACTCCCTGAGCGCAGCGGAAAGCCGTCGGTCTATGTCCTTTCGGGTCTGCTCGCATTCGTCGGGGTAGTCCTTCGCCGCCCTGAAAATGAACCGCAGCACGAATTTCAGTCCCACCGGAAGCGCCGCGCGCAGCAGCGATTCCGGCAGCACGAAGTGCGTTCCGTGCTCATAGGCAAGCGCTTCGTACTCGCAATTGTGCGGACGCGTTTTTAGCCGCTCGTCCATCCTGCGGACGTACTTCCCCGCCTCCCAGAAGGAATCATCATCGGCGCCGATGAGGAACAGCTTACCGTGGATATTCTCTACTTTTATCATTTCATCTTCGGAATGCTCCCTTGCCTTTTCGGAATCAATAAACAAGCATGTCGTGCGCATGAAATCGCCAGAGCCTTTCGTTTCTTCCTGTACCTTATTCCAATATTCCGGGTGCTGATATACAAACGGCATGTACGGCAGAGGCTCACCTTTCCAGGAAAGCGTTGAAGCGCCCGGGACAGGCCATTCGCCGCAGCCGTCCTTTTTTCCCTGCTCGAATCCCTGCCATATGAAGTCGCTTGCCGTAAGCCCGAAAGTCAGTGTTATATCAGGAAAATACGACGCCGCAGCGAGGGAATCCATTCCCGCCGTGCTCATTCCCATAACGCCTATCTTTCTTGTTCCGTGGGCTTTAAGCCACGCAATGGCAGCCGCGTAACGCTCCAGCGGCATGTTAACGTGGCTGTAGTTCTTTTTCCCTGGGGACATGCAGAGCGCGTTCACGCCGTTCTTATGCAGCCACTTTACTCCGCACTTCGCCATATAGTCGTTGGGGTCATCTCCGAACAATCCAAGCACCGTGCAGTCCGAACCATGCGGGTTTTCATAATATGTTCCGTAGAATCCGTCCTTTTCTATGCTGAAAAATATTTTTTTCATAAGCAGCTCCTGTAAACTAAGTTAGATGCAGCTAACTGCAACATCAAATAACAGGAACACAGCGTGCCCCCATATAAAATAATACCACAAAATATAAAAGAAGTCAAGCGGATATTTCTGTGGCAATACCGCACAAAGATTGTGCGTGTATTGCGCAGCTAGATTAGCCAATAACACGCTTTGCTGATTGGCTAATCTCGATTTTTCGTCAGATTGTACAATGATGAGTTGTTGACGGAAGCGATAGCGTTTTCAGCGGCGTTGGCTACCCGACCAGTAAGTTTGCGGTAAACGGCATGACCAAGAGCCTTGCGCGCGAACTCGGACGCAGCGGCATACGCGTAAATGCGGTCGCACCTGGCGTTACAAGAACGGATATGGTCGCGGCGCTTCCTTCTGAGATTGTGGAGCGTATCTCCGCGCCGATACCACTGGGGCGTATCGGCGAGCCGGAGGAAGTCGCAAATGTGTTTCTGTTCCTCGCAAGCGACCTTTCCAGCTATGTCACTGGAACCGTGATCTCAGTGGACGGAGCCGCTCAGACCTGATGACCAGTCGCTCCGCTTAAATCAAAGAATTGACCGCCAGGCTCAGAGTCTGGCGGTTTTGCATATTGAACCAGGGTAATTAAAAAGCTATTCCCGCTCTTCCTTGAGACATTCCACCATGTCTATCTTTTTCAGCTTCCGCGCGGAAAGCGCAAGGGACAGGATGTAGGCTGCCGCTATGAAAACGGCGCTGATCAGAAGCGTTTTTCCGGTCAGCAAAATTGACATCATTACACCGCCAGAATCTGCGTTTGCGCGGGCTATCATGTCTGCAAGCGCAAGTCCGAGTGGGATCCCCAGCGCAAATCCCACCGACACCAGCAGGTGATTTGGAGACAGTACCAGCCGGCGTAACTCCTGGCCGCGGTAGCCAAGCACTTCCAGCGTGGAAATGCTGCGGCGGTTCTCCTCGATTATCATTCCTGAAAGCAGTATCACTACCAGTATGCATATGAGCGAGCCGATGACTTTCACGATGGAAAGGACTACCCGCGCGGTGTTAAGAGCGCTTTCGGTGCTGCGGCGGTAATCCTCCAGCGAGGCGCTTTTTCTGAGAAGCTCCGGCGGGATATTGAGAGGTCCTTCGCTGATTATCACGTTGAATCCTTCCGCGTTCCTGCCTATGATCTGCGCGACGTTCGCTTTGCTGGTTATCATCAGCGAGAGCACGTCGTTTTCTACGATGTCGCTTATCGTGATGGTGGTGTGCTCCATTGATATCAGATCGTAGAATGTAAATTCATCGCCGGATTCCACGCCGAATATCCTTGCGGCGGAAGATGTCATATAGAACCCGCCGTATTCCATGGAAGCGCCGGAGATTGTTTCAGCTGTAAGCAGTGGGCAGCCCTCGTCGTATCCTATCAGATTGAACATGCTGTCAGTGCCGTCCACCCCGAAAGATACGTCCATGATACCATATCCCCCGTAGTTGTTTTCGGACTGGAAATCCCTAAAGCCGTACTCGTACTGACCGCCCATCATAGCCAGCGGGACTTTGTTGTCAAGCATATCATCGTAAGCGTCCTGATACACTCCGGCTAAAATTACCGCCATCGAAGCGACCGCGATACCGACTATCATGGTAAGGCTGCGTGAAATGTTGCCGCAAAGACTGCGAATGCCGTACAGCAGCGGAAAAGGCAGCCTGCTACGGCTCAGCATATGCGCGGTCTTTCCCTTTGCGGAGCCTTTCAGCAGCGGGACGATATCCTGTCCCAGCGCCCTTGCGAGCACTAGCAGCGCGCTTGCCCCATAGGCGGTGGGAGGAATTAGCAGCGCGGAGATAAGTATTCCGACAGGCACCTTCACCTGATACACGATGTGCTCCGCAAAGCTGAACATATACAGATTGAACAGCTTCGCAAAGGGATAGCACAGCGCAAGCCCAAGGACGTCTCCGAAAACGGCGGGGATAAGCGCGTACCACATATAGTGCCGAATAAGTTCGCCCCGACGGTATCCCAGAGCCATCAGTGTGCCGATGGTCCGGCTTTCCCGCCTGACTGTCCGTCCGAGCACCATTGCTATAACCACGACAACGACCAGCATGATTATAGGGCTGTAGACTGAGAATTCTGCCTCAATGTCGGCTGCCTGGCTCAGCAGTCCTCCTGTTCTTGGGTTAGCGGATTTCCCGATGTATTCCAGTGTTCCGTACCTGCTGTAGACCGCGGCGCGGAAATCCACTTCCTGCGCCGTATCCGGATATTTCACCGAGTAGTAGCTGGAATACCCGCCTATGGAGCGCATTGTGTTTTCGCTTATTAGCGCAATGCCGAAATCGGTGCTGTTGGGGAAGCTGTCCTCGAAATTGGCGTACATCGCCGCGTAATCCGGTTTTAAGCACAGTCCGTTTATCTCGAAGTCGATTCCGGCAAGCGTTATGCAGTCGCCGACCGACAGTCCCTGAGCCTTTGCGTAGTTGTACGTCAGGAGAACACAGTTGTCCCCGCTGAGCGGCTTGCCCTCCAGAATGACCGCCTTGTTCGTTTTCTGCGTGTCTGCGAACAGCCGGACAGTCGTTTCGCCGTAAGATATATTCCGAAAGCGCTGGCGTTCAAGAATAACGTTAAATTCGCTTTCCAGCGCGGTTATGTCCTGATTGGAAATGGGCGATGAAACGGTGAACTGACCGTCCTCAAGGTCGCTTTCCTCAAACAGTCTGGTGTAAGTCCCGCTGACAGTCCTGCTGACGGAAAACGCGCCTACCCACAGCATTATGCAAAGCGCGGTCAGGAGCGAACCGGTGAGGTAAAAGGACAGGTTCTTTCTCAGACCCCGAAGTATCTTCTTTTGCAGAGTCATCAGATGTCCAGCTCCTTTACCGGTTTCCTTGTGTTGATGATGTTTTCTACTATCCTGCCATCGTGAATGCGCAGGATACGGTCAGCCATGGGCGCTATGTTTTCATTGTGGGTAATTAGCAGAATGGTCGTGCGATACTTGACGTTTATTTTCTGGAGAAGCTGAAGAACGTCCCGCGAGGTCTTTGAATCCAGCGCGCCCGTAGGCTCGTCGCAGAGCAGTATCGCGGGATTCTTTATCAGCGCGCGGGCGATGGCGCAGCGCTGCTGCTGACCTCCGGAAAGCTGCTCGGGGAAGTGTGCAGCGTGCCTTTCAAGTCCCAGGTCTTTCAGCAGTTCTTCAATGGAAAGCGGGGCTGCGGATATATCCCGGACTACCTTGATATTTTCCCGCACGGTGAGTTCTCCTATCAGGTTGTATGTCTGAAACACGATGCCGACCTTATCGCGTCGGTATTCCCGGAGTTCCTTTTTAGATATGGAGCTGAGATCGCAGCCGTCAACGATTATCGTGCCATCGTCCGCGCTGTCAAGCCCGCCGAGCATGTTCAGCAGTGTGCTCTTTCCCGAGCCGGAGGGACCGAGAATAACGCACATTTCACCCTTTTCAAGCTCCAGAGAAGCGTGATCCAGTGCGAAGATCGTGTTTTCCCCCTCGCCGTATTTCTTTACAACATCTTTCATCTGAATATACATTTCAGCACGTTCCTTTCCCGTTATCCGTGTTTCCGCTGAGGTAGTCGAGCATCATATCGAATATCGTCCTGAGATTCTTCTCGAACGCTTCCTGACAGAATGCGCCGCGGTTCTCTATCGCAAGGTTTACAAGCTTCGCGAAGTTTGCGATGTAAGCGTAGTCCACGTCCTCGCGCACGCCGTCCACATATTCCAGCACAAGCTTTGTGGTCTTTACAGCGTGTTCCTGGGAGAAAAACTTCCGGGTCTCCTCCATTTCCTGCATGACCGTTATGTCGTCCGGCGTGAAATGGAACGAGAACGCTGTGTCCGGACGAAACAATTCCACATAGTACTTGTAGAACTCCGCTATCGGTATTTTGTCCCTGCCGCCGATTTTGTTTCTCAGTTCCCGCTCTGACGCGGCGTCGAAGTCGTCCATTATTTCAGCCACAAGCTGACCCTTGGTCGCGTAAAAATTGTAAAAGGTGCCTTTGGCTATGCCGACGCTCTCCGCAAGTTCGGCGACCGTTGTCTTGCGTATCCCTTTCGTCTTGAACAGCCGGAGAGCCGCTTCCTTTATCTGTCGGCTTATCTCATGGCGTTTTTTCTCGCTGAAAATTACGGGCATTATCGTTCCCTCCTGCCTAAAATGACTGTTTTGTATACGGGTCATTTACATTATACCACACTAACTCATCGTTTGTCAAGAACGGTAAACAAAAAATCAGCAGAACTTATTTCTGCAGCAGGTTATTTGACTTTTCTTCAGCGAAGCATTATAATTTAAAAAAAGATTCTGAGGTTTACGGGTGAGGGTATGGTTTTAAGGAAGCTAAAATTCAAAAAAATTTTGAGTAAAATATGTAAAGCTATATTGACAATATCATTCTCGACCTTCATGATTAATTCCGGATAATGTTTCTGGTCAACAATGAGATGAACTGTCGTAATCATCAGCACGCTTTCCTGCGGGATTCACCGTCCGCCACCATATAGCGGCAGTGATCCCGGAGCCTGTCGAAAAATCTGCGCATGCCGATACCGGACTTCCGCGCCTCGCCCGGGTTTAGGTTGGTTGTGACAATAAGCAGCTTGCCGGAGCAGTCAACGCGACGAACACGCCGCAAATCCACCCAAACAAAACGTTGATACGATCGTCCTTATGACGTCCTGCAAAGCTCTTCTGACAGCGACTTGCAGCCATCCTATTTGGGTTGCTCGTGCGATATGCCTTACAGCCAGATGGGCGCACGTCACCGTGCGCCCATCATTTTGTTCAGTTTTCGTCAGCGGATCATGCGCTCAGCCCGACCACCCATCTGAGTACCATACTGGCGTCGGCACAGTTGACCATACCATCGCCGTTGAGGTCAATTAGCTGGAGGTTTTCGCCCGAATCAAGCCCTACTGAATAGCGCAGCAGCGCAACCGCATCGTAAATGTCAAGAATGCCGTTGTTGTCAAAGTCGCCCTGCCTGTCGCTGTATCTGCATACCATTACTGCGTATTCACCCGGAGCGCTCATGCCCGGTATAACGGCAGTGCCGTCCTCTGCAAGCTTTACGCAGGTCTGGAATACGAGCTTGCCGTCTACCAGCTTGTAGACATTCGCGAACTCGCCTGCATACTGCTTCCGGAACGCAAACCTGATCTCGGCAGGAATATCAGCGCTTATCCTATATTTGCCGCCCGATACCCCGCGCAGCGAGCTGGTGTCAACAGAACCGGGAAGCAGCGAGAGATCGGCTGCGGCTACAGTTGTTATTTTCGCACCGTCAATAAGCCAGCTCTTTGTGCTGTCGTAAGCGAACTCGACCTTTATCTTCCTGTCCGCGATTGCCTTAATGACCTCCGCGGGAACTGTGGTTTCGCCGCTCATGGAAATAGTCGCACTGCCGCCGTTCTGTCTGCCAAGGTCTGCAGCAATTTCCGTCCAAGTTTTTCGTTCACCGTTTATTATGGGTCTTGTGTCGGTCGGAGTGGTATCTCTGCCACCGCCGCTTACATGACCGCCTGAGCTTCCGCCCTTTCTGGGAGTTATAATGTACCCGCACACCGTGCAGTACTCCGCCTCTGTGGCGGTAGCTTCGCCGCTTGAAACATGGCTCTCAGCTCCGGTCACGGCGTCGCAGTATTCGCACTTGTGCCAGTGACCGTTCTTGTCGTATGTGTACTTTACCGACCACTTGTGGTCTGTCTTTGCAATGATCACGTCCGCAAGAGAGACCTCCGCCGCTGCAGCCTCGTCGCTGTAATACTTTGCGCAGGTTTCACACTCCCAGTACTCGATATTGCCGGTATTCTGGCAGGTAGCCTGCACGGCTGCATGATGAACGAGCTTGCCGTGTCCCGAATTTACCGTCTTGAAAACAGCCTCGCTGGCGTTCAGTTCGTCAGTTTCCTTGTAGCGGAGATATGCGGTAACGTCCTTGAGGTGAGCCACGGTCGTGGTGTTCACGCCGCTCCATGTCGTGCCATCAAAGCTGTATTCAACGCCATTAAGCCCGGTTTTTATCGTCGCTGTAAGTTCGCTGCCGTCGTTGGTGAATACTACGTCAAATGCAGCGGGATCGGGCGCGTCCTGATTGTCCTTGTTGGTAAGGTTAATCTTAACGGTAAACGTAACGCTCTCGTAGTTATCCGTAACAAGCTTAACTGTGAACGAGCCTGTCTTGCCTATATCGTCAGCAGTATTCGGGCCGAGATGGAATGTGAACTTTCCATCGGAATAGCAGGTATTCGGGAAAATTCCCGCAACTATTGTGCCTGCCTTATTAGCGCCATTTACAGTTACCTGTCCCATATTCTCGGGAAGTCCCGCAATGGCTACCGTTATATCCTTGTCGGTTGACCACCTGTACGAAACCTCGGTATCGGGAAGCGTTTTAGCCGCAGCCTTTCCTATCGTAAACTTCCATGTATCTGCGGTAAGGTCTTTTGCAGCATTATAGTTGCCGCCATCGGCAGCGTCTATCTTAAATGTGTACGTTCCTGCGCTGACAGGCGCAGATGTGAGCAGATTGCCGCTCTCGTCGTAATACTTTACGGTGATTTCGCCAACGCCGCTAGACTTAGCCGTTACGCTTGCAGCCTTTGCCGTGTTGTCGAATGTCCTGTCGGCAGGGAGCGTAACATCAAAGTCAGCCGCTGTAAGCGCCTTCTTGCCGATTTTTACAACAAAGTTCTCAAAGTAATTCTCGGGGAAATAACCCGACCCGTTATAAATGAGCTTGAATGTTTCATCGCCCGCGGTATCCGCCCTATGCTTAAACGTTTTGCCAAGAAGGATAAGCGGTTCAGTTTCATCGCCGACCAATACCTTAAATGAGCCGTTAGGGTCTTCAATGGTAATATCGTCGCCGTAAAAGTCGTTTTCAAAGGTTATCAGCGCATTTGTTGTGAACTCGATGTCGTCGCCATAAACAGGATCTTTATCGCCGACGCGGTTAAGCTCAAGCTTTTTGACGTACTTAACGGACGGTACATAGGTGCTTCCCTTAAGCGAGGGATAATATGCAACGCCGTTTTCCGTATCGTTGAGCCGCTTCTCCCAAATACTTCCGTCAAAGCCCATCTTTTCAAGCGCGCCGTAAGACGTCATCTCAAGGGTTGTAAGACCTGTGCCGCTTTCTTCTTCGTCAAATTGGCAAACCTCATTGTTGTAATAGCAATTTTCAGAGGGAGAAAGACTGATCAGCCCCACTTTGCTATCATTGAGTGCTGTACCTACAAAGTAGCAGGATTTCAGCTCAGAACCCTCTTTGCCAAGCGCAGCGATACCGCCGACCAGCCCATTCGTGGCTTCAACATTTGCCAGGGCAAAGCAGTTGCTGATCGTTTTGTTATTAAGACCGCAGACAGCGCCGGTATTGTTTGCACCGCCATAAATTTTTCCATCAAAGGAGCAGCCGTAAATCGTACCGTCGTTTACTGCGCAGATACCGCCGGAATAATTACTCATGCTGCTTCCGGCAGAACTGTCAATATTGCCCTTGACCGCAAGGTTAATGATAGTACCCTTGTTTGTGCCAAACAGTCCACAGGTGCTGTCGTCTGTCATGGTTACAGTATGACCGTTGCCGCTGAACATGCCGCTGAACGTACCCGTACTCAGGCTCGTCGGAATTAAATCACTAGGCGCCAGTGAACAAGCAAGGGTTATATCGTCGCCGAGAACGAAATTTTCAGACCACTTCACGTCCCACTGCCAATAGGTACGAAAAACATCTTCTGAACTGATAAGGATGTAGGACTGCCAGTCGTCCCTGCCGCCTGCGTAGGCGAAGTTATAGACATCTCCGGTAATGGGCTTAGGTTCGCCGAAGCACTTAAGGCTCATATAATAGCAGGTTTTTGTGCCGAATTTGCCGTCTTTTGCGTCGGGTGTAACAACAACTCCCTTTGCTGCATTCCAGATATCGAGGTCGAAGCTGCCGCTATTATCGCCGCAAAGGAACTCGGTATTGTAGGAGAAATTATCGTCTCTTTTGGCTATGGCACCCCCGCTATTGATAAGGTTTATCGACCCGCTGACATCCATGTCAAACCGGCAATGGCTCAATTCTGAGCTGCCGCCATAGGAAACGTTGGCGCCATATCCGCAGATACCGCCGACAATTGCAGAGCCTGTGAAACCGCTGACCTTGCCAACGCTTACACAGTACACTACTACAGGGTCTTTACCACACATTTCTCCGCAAATGCCGCCTATATAATCCTTACCGCTTACATCAGCCGAGTTAAAGCAGTTGGATATTGTTGCATAGTTTGTGCCGCATATACCGCCGACCTTGCCTTTACGCTGCGTGGTCGCCGATTGCCTTACTTCACCGTCAAAGGAGCAGCTATAGATCGTGCCTTCATTCTTTGCGCAGATACCGCCGATATACTCCTCGCCGGTAACTTCGCCGCTTACAGCGAGGTTCATTATCAGACCCTTGTTTGTTCCGAACAGGCCGACCAAATCATCATCATAATTCACACTGATATTACTGATGGTATGACCGTTGCCGCTGAACTTTCCCGTAAAGGAAGTGCCGCTCTTATATGCTATGGGACGATAACTATTGCCGCCAAAATCGATATTTTGGGCGAGAACGTAGTTTCCGGAAAGATCATCATCAATTTTCCTGAAATCTTCAACCGTTTCAATATACTTAAACTCCTGCCAGTCCGGGGTGGAGTCAGTGCTGAAATTATAGACTTCGACTTCTCTTGCAGCAGCAGAACCAACGCCGTTAAGGCTCGGATATGTATAGGATTTTGCCGCGAATCTGTCGGCTGCGTCTTTATCGGCTATGCCTCCAATGCTGCCCACGTTCCAGACGCTGCCGTCGAAGCCATCAGGGAGCGAACCGCCGCAAAGCTCGGCAGTGGTTTTGTAGTAAACTGTAGTATTATTTCTAAAACCGCCGAAAAGCTCTTTGGGGCACACATCGCTGTCGCTATAGCAGTTTTCCAGCGAAGCGCCAGGTACATTCATGACGCAAATGCCGTAACCCCTTATTACGCTGCCCTCTTCAGAGATCTTGTCTTCAGCGATCACCGCTCCGAGATTCAGGCAGGTTTTAATTTTGCCATAATTGTTGGTGTTTATTCCGCTTGCAGAGGAGGAACCCTCGAGCGTGCCGGTATTATAGCAATCCTGTACGACGCCATTCCCTCTATTGATGTAAACAATACCTGCGCTGGTTGCGCCTTTTACTGACGCGTTACTAAAGCACCGGCTGATAGTACCGCTGTTTTCCATGCAGATACCGCCGAGCTGACCGCCGTTGGGGTTGGAGCATATGATAGTTCCGCTCAACACACCGCAGCCCTCAATGGTTCCGCTGTTGAACGCGCATACTCCGCCTGCGTTCATAGTTGTTGTGATATCTATCTTTTCAAGATAAACGTCCTTGATCTCGCCGCTGCTGTATGCAAACAGACCGTTGTTGTCACCGCCGCCGACCGTCAGATTACTTATAGTATTCCCGCTGCCGAAAAGCTTTCCGGCGAACTGGCTGTCTTTCGTTCCTATCGGCGTCCACTCTTTGCCGCCGAGGTCGATGTCTGCGGTAAGCTCAAAGTATGTACTCTCATAGGTTTCTCCACCGCTCACCATCTTCGCGAGATTTGCAAGCTCCCCGGCGCTCGATATCTGATAGGGCGCGCCCTGGGTGCCGTCGCCGGCTGCAAATTCCGCCGCCGATTCGATCCATGTTTCTGCACCTGCCGTTTTCTGCGGAATGATAAACAATACCGCTGCGATTATCAGCAGCAATGCTATTCCGACTGAAATCAGCCGATTCCTTGGTTTTGTCATATGTACCTCCAAATATCCGGTATGCCGGGCAAAGCCCTTTTATCCAAATCATTCCTTATATTATACTGGAATATTTTAGATTTGTCAAGAACTTCATAAGAATTTGCACCCGGATTTTACAAATTCTGTTCTGGAGCATTTAAAGCATTTTCCGGACTGCCGCTATCGGCAATTCTGATAAATAATCCCCCGGAAATCCTTTTGATTTTTGCCGATATCGGTATATAATATACTAAAGGAAAAGCCGAACAAAACGAATTATGCCCGTTCAAACTGGCGTACTCACGGGTCTGATTTTGTTACGCTGCGCCTTATTCAGCGCCCCCAAATGAGTTGATGTCATGAAATATAGCAAGCCGCAGAGCTGTGGAACCTGTCCGAACGCAGCGTCCGGAATTACTGCGCACAAGGGCGCATAGATGGCGCGTTTCTGACCGGAAAGACATGGGATATCCCTTAGAACGCGACCAGGCCCACGTGCGCCGCGACAACAAAGAAAGCTCCATCCACCCTCGCTGAAATACTCGCGGACAAAATGCATAGCGGTTGCAAAGGAGATATCTATCACAAGTTACAGGTGGAGCTGACCTACAACTCCAACAACATTGAGGGCATCCGTCTGACCGTCGGCCAGACACGTACATCTTTGAAACCAACACAATTGGCGTGCTGAAAGACGAAACCGTCAACGTGGACGACATAATTGAAACGTCCAACCACTTACGCTGCATCGACCTCATCATCGAGAACCGCAGTAAAAAGCTGTCCGAAGCGTTCACCAAGGAGCTTCACCGGGTTCTGAAATCCGGGATCTACGACAGCCGGAAAGCATGGTTCGCAGTCGGAAACTACAAGAAACATCTGAACAAGGACGGCGGCGAAATAACGGAGCTCCCGGTGGAAGTCCACGCGGGAATGCGCAAGCTGCTTTCGGGTTACGGAAACGGCCGCGTCGGGCGACTCATCATGTTCAAGGAGTGCATGCGGTTTGGCGTTGTGCCGTTCAGCAGAGACAGGCACGCTTGATGAACCCTGTCGCACATACACACCGTCTGGTCTGATCCCCAAGCTCCTCTGCGATGAAATAATGCATTTCAACAAGCTGAGTTCAAATGTTGAAAAAAGTCTTTATCATCCCTGCTCAAACCGCCTGCGCAGCTTCTCTAAAGCCTTTTTCTCTATCCGCGAAATGTAGCTCCGCGAGATTTTGAGCTGCTTCGCTATCTCACGCTGGGTCATCGCTTCGCAGACGAATCCCCTGCCGTCCCGTATCCCATACCGTTTGCAGATTATCTCCTTTTCCCGCTCGTCAAGCTCCTCATCAATGTATCTGTACAGCTTCTGCGAATTTATCCTGAGCTCCGTTTCCTCCTCAATATTCACATTGCTTGCCAGTATATCCGCTATCGTCAGAGTGTTTCCCTCGCTGTCTGTTTCCAGCGGCTCGTTTATGTAGACCTCGCTTTGCTGGCGCTTTATCTTCCGAAAGTGCATTTTTATTTGGTTATCTATATGCCACTTACGGAAACGTTGCCATATATTCCCACAGAGCTGTATTACGCATTCTGGTGCGGCTCTGTGAAAGTGGTCGGGGCTAAGAAGCCGGAAGATTCCCTGCTGTGCGCTTGTGATGGCACTACGCTTACTGACGGTGAGCGGCTGAAAGCGCTCAGGCTTCGCGCCGGGTTGACTATCCGGCAGGCTGCGGAGGCGGTCGGGATTTGTAGGCATACGCTGATGAACTATGAGAGCGGAAAGTCGATAGTTAAGCCTGCGGTTTATCAAAGGCTGACTAGGCTTTATTCCGTTCGTTAAAATTTATTCTTTAGCAAAACGATTTGCGTATTTTGCATAAGCCGATAGTACTTTCTCGCGAAAAGCTCCAAGCTCCTGTAAAGAAAAAAATTGTGTTACTGCATATTTTCTTTTTCGCTTCTCATCCCAGAATCTGACCCAGACCGAATATCCACCCCCAGTCTGAGTAAACTTGAATACAATATTAGGTTCAGTGAACTCTACAACCAAATATTTTTCACTGTTTTTGATCACCAAAGTAAGTTGTTCGGACAGGTACTTTAAATCACAAACTTTAAGCGATGGATCGTAGCACTCAATTTGTTTACCACATTCCGAAAAAACAGCCTTTATCATAAGCCATTCGCTATCCTGATCTGATGTATCAAACTCCCCTTTAATCTGCTTGAAATACTCATCAAACTCATATCCTTTAATTGACAGTTCCAGCTTTTTATCTCCCTCAATGAAAGACAAAATCATGTCATCATTAGCCATTATTATACGACTCCTCTACTATACGTCAATTTATGGTCACCTCTAAAAACCCACAAAATTTCAGGCAAATAGAAACATTTAGCGAATTATTCATCACCTGGATTCTCTTTAAAGAATAATCCAAGATTTGTGTGTCGCTGGAGTGAATTTTCGCCTTGTTTTATGTAGTTCCAAGATTCCTTGTAACCTTCACATACTGAGAAATCCGATTCAGCAATGAACTTTATAAAACCAGGAATGTCATCCATGTACTTTTTGGCAAAAGCATGTGCATCGCGCTCTTTCGTCAGATCATCAGAACCACGCTTGCAGTGCATGGTCTAGATCGCAGGACATATAATACATGCTATACTGAATGCCCCACATTGTGTGGGTACATAGCAGTTTCTCGACATTGGCACGCTTTCTTGCGTTGCGGCTTATTACTTTTGAAATATCTCTTGCCATTATCATGGTATCAGAATACACGAACCCATCTGCCGAATCGTCCTGTGTAATTCTGCCGTCAGGGATAAACGCACCATCAGTATCAATAATGTGTACAACCTGCTGTATATCGGCCTGTTTGAGTTTTCGCTCAGATGCAAAGTCCTTTATGTGCCGACATACTTTATTGATAATATTCGACTCGGACACATTCTTATCCGATGTTATATCACCATGCGTCACGATAGTTTCAGTTCCCTTCGGACAGCAGAATCGTGTAAACAGTACTTCCAGTGCTGCTTTATCAGAGGCTCCCTCCACAATTACCAGAACATATTTTTTAGCCATTAGCTATTATTCCTGCCTCCCTGAATGCAAAAGAGATCTCGCTGTTATGAGTTATTTCATAAGTTTCTTCAGCCTGTTCATTTACCTGAATATCGCGGAAATAGAAATCACGAAGATTATGGGTAGGCTTGATATTTGTCAGCCTGATATAACGATTATCAGGATTGGTTGTGGTGAATGCAACGAATCCGCGGTTGATTGTTTCCAAAGGCCGCAGGTTGTGCGATGTAAATATCAGCTGACCGCGTCCCTCTTCAGAAATTATCTTCATAAGCTCGCCAAGCAGATACTCGAAAATACCAGCGTCTATCTCATCTATCGCCACGGTTATGTTCGGCTCATTATAAACGACTATAAGCATTTGAAGTATTGAGATAATTTTCTTTATACCCTCAGATTCGTATTGAAGAGGAAGTTCCTTATCATTTTTCAGTGAAACAAGCTGAACTCTCTGTACCTGCTCGCCATCCTTGCCGATCTCCGTTCCAAGTTCAGACATCTTTATTTTCAGACCGGGAACTATCTCGCACAAAACAATGTTCATACTCTCAATAGCCTTATTTATCAGCCCGTACACACTAACAGGAATAACACTTGGGTGATTCAATGACAGCGGAATAGTACCTGCCAGTCCCTCGTCCTTATTCTGGTATCTGAGCTGTAATGGCATTTCATTAAGACTGATAAGTCCCGAACTCATGGTATCTACCGTGAACAGCCCATAATGACCGTACTGGATAAGCGCATTCAGCACGAACTTATAGCACTCTTCTGTACAGTTCTGGCGAACAGGCTCCATAAATCTGTTTGAAAAAACAAACGACAAGGATTTCTCATAAGACAGAGCTTTTGCAATTGCAAGGCGTTTGTAAAGCTCCTTATCGTTGCCAACGAGTACAGTAAATTTGGTTTTAGGGTTAGAAATATCCTCAGAGCTTGTATCAACAAGAGTCTGCATTCTGGATGTTTCCTCGCCCACCTTCCGAACCGAATACTTAATACACTCATTGTAAACGGCAGCGTGATAAACCTTCTGCTCATTTGAGCTATCCATAGTGTTGGAAGAATCAACCTCTACACGCTTAAGACCAAAACTGTATTCAACGATATAGGCGTATCCGCTGTCATTGTCATTCATGCAGAATTCAAATATCAGCTGCGCGTTATCAGAGTCAACATTGATATAATTCTCACTGCCCTCAGGCAAAGACGCACCGCAGAGAAGAGTCTTAAGAATCTGTATTGCTTCAATAAGAGCGGTTTTTCCGGAACCGTTCTGACCATATAATCCAAGCACACTCGCTTTGTATTTCTTTAAGGGATTTGTAAGCGAAACAGTTCCATATTTAACATTCTTAAAGTTTTTCAGGGTAATTTTCTGAATGCGAACAAAAAAACGATCCATTCTCATCGTCACCACTCCTTACTTATATTATATCACAAATATCAAAAATGTCAACGCTTTTACTAAAAATCGTAATAAAAAATTACGATTTTGCAATTAAACATGTCGATTTCAGCGTTTTTATTCACACTTGCTTCACAAGTATTGTCAGCGATGAAAATACATAAGTGATCCATATGGCTCCGCAACGTTTCATGTAATTTTTCACAAGCTATAATACAACACCATGAACTGCATTTTACTGAAAAACCGAGAATTCTTAATATCAGCTTAATATTACTGCAGCTTATAATATATTGTGCATAAATTCCATCGGCAATATTCTGTTTCGGCACACGGGGGGGAGATTGAACAAATTCACATATTATGACATTTATCTATATGTCGCATCTCACGCGGAAGCATCACCATATGTTTCCCAACAGCTACTTTCTGCATATCGGTATGTCCTTGTGAGAATGATTGTGACTATGACGCCTAAGTATTCCCTGCTGTGCGCCTGCGATTCCGGGATAGGCTGGTCAGATCATATTCAAGTTATTGAATTGTAAAAGGTGCTGTCTAACGAAACAGCACCTTCATATTATTTATCCCTTGATATATCATTCAGCCGCTCATTGTATCTCACACGAAGCTCATCAAGCCACGCCGGGGCATTTGCCCGGAGCATCATTTCACCGCTGCGGTATTGACCGACTTCCACAAAACCATTCTCATTATCATAGAAAAAAATCTCATTGCAAAGCGGCATAACGTCAAGCAGTCTGTCAAAACGTTCCGTATATCTCCTGCGCACATCTCTTCCGGAATTGTATGTCCGCCCTTTCGATGGCGATTGACGATGCATTCAATGCTCTCCTCAACTGAACCTAACACAATATAGTACATGCGTATATAATAGCCATTATCCTGTGCCAGCTTTATCGTACGCATAGTCTTAGAATCTGACAGTGTATTTTTCTGAGTAAAGCTGACCAGCATCACAATTGGCTAAAAGTTGTATTTGCGCGGCTTTATGAAAACAAACTTTTGTTGATAAATAACATTGACTTATCATGCGGATTATGCTAAAATAATTTAGCAAACTGAATAGCAAGGGTTTTATTGGAAACGTACATTCTCCGAATGATTAACGAACAACACTTATGCTGCAACGTTAATACAGGAGGATTTTTTTATGCCCAAGAACTTATTTCAGGAAATCATTTTCACGATAATTATGGTTATCGTGATGGTCTATGCGATGATATGCTACAACATTGCACTGAGCACCGGAGGAATGTCGAATTTCGTGTTCCTCGCCGCTTTTAAGGAGCTTGCTGTCATGGGTCCCATCGCATTTGTGCTTGATTTCTTCCTTGTCGGAAAAATCGCAAAGGCAAAGGCGTTTAAGATGGTCGATGTCAGAAAGGACAATCCGTTTCACCTCGTTATCGCGATATCTGCCGTATCTGTTATCTTCATGTGCCCGCTGATGAGCCTTGCTGCGACCCTGCTTTTCAAGGACGCAGGCGGCGAATTTGTCGCTGTATGGCTCCAGACAACGGCGCTGAATTTCCCGATGGCGCTCTGCTGGCAGCTTTTCTTTGCAGGTCCCGCTGTAAGATTTGTTTTCTCCCTTATTTTCAGGGAGAAGAAAAGCGCAGCCGCTGAAAGCGAAGAGGCAGCATAATTCAAGTTTCAATAATAACAGCACCGGAAGTGAACGAAAATCACTTCCGGTGCTGTTTGCTATTCCGTTATCGATTACCATGAATTTCAGCTTTAAATTATCCGGAACATCGCAGGGGAGTTCCTCAATATCGTATATGATAACGATGCTGATATAACAATTATCAAGAAAAAAGCCTTACAATATGAACACACATTCATTTATTCCATTACATTTAATGCGCTTTTTGGGGGAAGTCCCTCGCAAAGCCATAGCTCTGTGGGGACTTTTCATTTTACAAGGCTCATTTCAGCAGCTCCAGTATCTC
>ERZ1673741.471-NODE-471-length-44837-cov-6.046648_pt1 | contig 44837 bp, 33 predicted proteins | sample MGYA00580209_ERZ1673741 | MGnify/ENA primary metagenome ERZ1673741 (study PRJEB41218, sample SAMN15661754) | gut metagenome | host: Homo sapiens | place: Canada: London | collected 2015-08-20/2019-03-30 | study: EMG produced TPA metagenomics assembly of... | reverse complement strand
ACTGATGGATTTCGCCATCTTCACTTATTAAGATTTGCTTCAAGGTATCTGTGATTTCAATTCCATTTGTAATTTCATTCTTTATTCGTTCGCCATAGGTGTCTACGTTTAATTGTGCTGTTATGTGTATCTGCTCTTTTTCGTGGGTGTCTGTTTTGTATGCAATTAAACTAACAAGGCATATGCCCAGTAAAAAAATGATAAGAGGAACAAGTGTTTTCTTTTTCAATGGTTCACCTCATTTTGTCCATGGTAATTTTTATAATAAAGCATTATATCATAAAAGTTAAAAACAGAATAAGTTTTTTGTTAAGTATTATTTAGGTATTATGCTGAAAGCATACAATGAATTTGAAAGTCGTGTAGAACATTTGAATTAACCAATTTGCCAGTCAAAAACGCATGGAAAAACCGTCTCGTATGTGTTATATTATTTATAGACAAGAAAATATTTTGTGCTTTCGATAGTAAGTTTAATTGAATGAAAAGTCTAATCCCCCAGCTGTGCCGGGGAGAACAGAATAGTTGGAAAGGTAATGACAGAATGATAAAAAATAAGCGTAATATATGGTGAAAATGCTGAATTTTTCAGTTGGTGGTATGAAAATAGTATGCAAAAGATAGAATATAAAAGTCGATATTTAAAACATATTGACAATGAAATAATATTCTGTTATATCAGTGTTGGCAAAAAAATAAAATACAGAAAGGAAATAACAATCTATGTCTTCACAAAAAACTACAACGAAAAAGAAATTGGAAAATATGCATCTACGGGAAAGGATAAACTATGGATACAATAAAGTCATTATGATGATGTTGATTTCGGGACTTTTTTCTATTGTAGTCATAGGTGTGTTATTTGCCAATATGGTACATTACGTAAAAAATGTTGCTGCAGCAGATGAGGCGGTAAAAATCTGTAGGATAAATGTCAATGCATCGGCAAGAAATATCAGAGAAATGGCATTGAATGATGATACATCCTCTTATGATGGTTATGAGCAGACTGTAAAAAAAATGCTTACAGAAGTTGATTCCGAACTGAAAATTTTAAAGAAAACCGGAACCATTTCCAAAGAGAACTATGAAGAATATGCGGCTGCTCTTTCAGATTGGGGAAATATTGGATATTCCATCATAGACGAAATTAAAAATGGTGACAGAGAAAAAGCGGTTGATGATATTCTGAATGATTGTACGCCTGCATTAAATAAGCTTGTGGATATTGCAACAAAATTAGACGAGGAAACAGATCAGATGAGTAATCAGTCTTCCAGAACTACTTTTATTTTTGCAATTGCAGGATTTGTGTGTATTTTTGTTTGTTTAGGTTTTGCATGGACTCTGACGAAAAAAACAGGTAAAAAAGTACTTGAAACAATTCTGGAGCCATTACACGCAGTAGAAGTTGTTGCAAAGGAACTGACAGAGGGAAATTTACATAGTACGTTGGAATATCATTCAGAGGATGAAATTGGAAGTCTGGCGCACAGCATGCGTAAATCAATTCGTATTTTAGGAAGCTATGTGGATGATATCGGCCGCGCAATGAAAGAGTTTTCGGAGGGTAATTTTGATGTCAAGCCGGAAGTAGAGTGGAAAGGAGATTTCGTCGGTATTTTAGATTCCTTTATGCTGTTTGAGAAAAGCATGGCAGAAACGATTAAAGGAATTCAGACTGTTTCGAATGAAGTTTCAAGTGCAGCAGGTCAGGTGGCTTCAAGTTCCAATGATCTTGCGGAAGGAGCTACAAATCAGGCAGCAGTTGTAGAAGAGCTGACAGCAACAGTTGAAGGCGTTTCCGAACAGGTAGAAAAAAATGCGAAATCTGCAAAAGAAATCAGTAATAGAGTAGATGAACTTGGAGATGCTATTTCAGAAAGCAATGGTAAGATGAAGGAAATGGTTGATTCCATGCATGAGATCAATGATGCATCACAAGAGATTGACAAGATTATCGCAACGATCAATGAAATTGCGTCCCAGACAAACCTGCTTGCATTGAATGCTTCTATTGAAGCAGCAAGAGCCGGAGAAGCAGGAAAGGGATTTGCAGTTGTGGCAAATCAGGTAAATCTGTTAGCCGATCAGAGTGCTCATGCGGCAAAAGAATCTGCAGAGTTGATTGAAACTTCTGTAAAAGCTGTGGAAAAGGGTATGGTGATTGCAGGACAAACTGCGACACAATTGGAAGATGTTGCTGAGAGTTCCAAAGTTATTACAGGAGAAGTAACAAACATTGCAGAGACATTAGAGACGCAGACGGTAGAAATTCAGCAGATCAATCAGGGAATTGAACAGATCAATGATGTTGTACAGTCAAATGCAGCAACATCTGAGGAATGTGCAGCTGCCAGTCAGGAAATGAGCAGCCAAGCAGAAAGTCTGCGTGAAACGATCCGGAAATTTAAAGTTGCAGAATAAAATGATGTCAGGGTCAAAAGATGTCATAAATTTACATATGAATCATAATTTTTATTGAGAAAGGCACTTACTTTATGGATACAGACATACGCAAATTACTTAAAGAAATAGCTGCAGAAGATTTAATAGAGTTATTTGCACCATGTATGGATGATTATCTTTATATTATAGATTTACAGAAAAATACTTTTAAAATTTCACAGGCAGCAGTGAATCGTTTTATGATATCAGGCAATTCCTTTGATGATGCAGTCAACAGTTTTCAGTATTTTGTATATAAAGAAGACCGCTCTATGATCGCGGAGGATTTACAATGTATCATAGAAGGAAAAGAGAAGGATCATAATCTGTATTACAGATGGCTTGATAAAAACGGAATGCCGGTATGGATCAACTGCCGTGGAAAAGTAATAGATGATAAAGACGGAAAACCTCATTATCTGATAGGTTGTGTGAACGAAATAGGAGATACACAGAGAGCAGATAATGTGAGTGGACTTTTAGGCGAAAGGGAGCTGCGTTCCTATATTTCTTCCCATATAAAAGATAGTTCGTCAGAATATTTAATATATATAGGAATTGATGGATTTAATGCCATCAATGGTACATTAGGTGTAGACTATGGAAATTATGTATTGAAAAGTGTTGCGGACTGCATTAATTCGTGTCTTTCCGACAACCAGAAATTGTATCATATTGTTGCAGATGAGTATATGATCATCGATCTGGAAAGTCATACAAAAGATGATGTTATGCTTTTGCAAAAGAAAATATGTAAAAAAATAGAAGAATTTATTATTTCTGAAAAATACAAAGTGGTTTTTACAATTTCTACCGGAATTATTTATGCAAAAATGCTTTTGAAATATTATGACGAGTATCGGAAAATAGCGGTTTTTTCATTAAAACAGGCAAAATCCATGGGCGGAAACGGTGTTTATTTTTTTGAAAAAGAAGACTATGAATTATTTTTGCGGAAAGAAAAAATAAAGAGTGCACTCCGTAATGCGGTGGCAAACGGATTTGAAGGATTTGATGTATATTATCAGCCGATCATGGACTGTGATTCCGGTCATATGATCGGTGCAGAAGCTCTTATGAGATTTTCCATGTATCAGGATAAGAAAAAAGAACCTGTTTCACCTGTAGAATTTATTCCTCTGCTGGAGGAAACCGGGCTAATTCTTCCGGCCGGAAGATATGTATTAGATAAAGCTGTGTCTATGTGCCATGAGATGCGGCAGTATATACCGGAATTTAAAATTAATGTAAATATATCATATATTCAGATGGTGAAAAGTGATATCTGGAAAGACATACTTTCGTCCATAAAACAATATGATCTTCCACCGGAGTGTTTATGTGCGGAGCTGACAGAAAGTGGTTATACGGATATGACACCGTATTTTTATAAGCTTCGGAAAAAATTTGAAGAGAAAAACATACAGTTTGTCCTGGATGATTTTGGTACAGGTTATTCGAATCTACATTGTATTGTAAATATGAAACCTAATTATGTGAAACTGGATAAAGATTTTACAGCAAAGGCTATGAGTAATGCAAGGGATTTTGAACTGCTTAAAAAGATTGTCGAAATGGTACATAGTGTAGATATCAGAATTTGTATAGAAGGCATAGAAAAAGAAGAGTGGTATCAAAAACTGAAAGAAATACATGTTGATTATCTGCAGGGGTATTTGTTTGGAAAACCATGCGAAGAAAATCAATTTATAAATAAATTTATATTTCATTGTACCGATCAGGAAAATCTGACAGATTTGTAATGATATTGATATAGCCGGATTCTGTAGGATCCTATTGACATCCATCTTGTACACATGGTATACATATTATAACTCTTTGCACTGCATAAGACTACAGTACAAACTGAGCAGACCGTGATATATCATGGAGTCGGGTCACAAAGGTGACAGTGGAATTTCTTCATCCACGGGACAGTAGTTGCTTTATACTGGTTCGTGGGTGTTTTTTTATACTTTTCTCGGAAACACATCATTGTAAAACCCCACATATCGTTAGTGCCATAGAGCTATCTTACTTATTTCAGGAGGTAACTGATATGGAAAAAAATGAATTTCAAAAGGTAGCAAATAAAGTGTCTATCGTGACGATCATCGGAAATATTATATTGTCGGTCATGAAGCTTTTAGCAGGTGTGATCGCACATTCCAACGCTATGATCAGTGATGCGATTCATTCCGCCTCCGATGTGTTCAGTACATTTATTGTTATGATCGGGATTAAACTGTCTTCTAAAAGTGCCGATAAGGAGCATCCGTACGGACACGAACGTCTGGAATGTGTGGCGGCGATCGTCTTGTCCATTGTTTTGTTCATTACAGGGCTTGGAATCGGTTCGAACGCATTAAAGGCTGTTACACAGGGAGATTATGATCATCTGCAGGTTCCGGGTATTCTGGCATTGATCGCAGCAATCGTGTCGATCGTCAGTAAAGAGGCAATGTACTGGTATACAAGGCATTATGCCAAAAAGATTGATTCAAGTGCACTTATGGCAGATGCATGGCATCACAGATCCGATGCATTTTCTTCGATAGGAGCACTGGTCGGAATTGCAGGTGCAAGAATGGGATTCCCGGTCATGGATTCCATTGCGAGTCTTGTCATTTTTGTATTTATCATAAAGGCAGCTTATGATATTTTTAAAGATGCCATGGATAAAATGGTGGATCATTCCTGTGATGAAGAAACGGAAAACCAGATCCGTGACTGTGTCAGAAAAAACAAATACGTAGAAGGGATCGATCTGCTTCAGACAAGAATTTTCGGCAATAAGATTTATGTCGATATGGAAATTGCACTGGATGGTTCCATGTCACTTCGGGAAGCACATAAAATCGCAGAATCGGTGCATGACAGCATCGAACAGAATTTTCCGAAGGTTAAACATATTATGGTGCATGTAAATCCGAGTAAATAATTCCTGACACTAATTGAAAATGAGATTTATGATTTTCGATATTCGGAAGGTGTCATTCCATATTCCTTGAAAAACAATTTATTAAAATAATTCCGGTTGGAGTATCCGAGCAGTTCGCAGATATCTCCAACCTTTTTGTCTGTATCTGTCAGCATATCTGCTGCCTTCTTTAATAAAAAAGTCTTTCCGTATGCGGAAAGTGTTTTTCCGGTAGAACGTTTCATAATACGTTCCACATAATCACTGTTATAGCCGGTCAGTTCTTCAATCTCCGATCTGGAAAAAAGTCCCAGCTTATTCTGATAAGCATTTGCAATTTTATAAACGATCTGTTCATCGTTTGAAAGCTTTGCCCAATGTACTTCTGTCTGGTAATTATTGCTGATTTCGAGCATTTCGATAAAACGACAGAACAGAGCTTTCATCATATGGCTTTTTCCGGAATGATTCCCGGAGATTTCATCTACCATGCGGTTAATGACATCAAAAAACTGATCTTGTGGAGATGTATTAAAAAGCCGGAAATCAGTATATACTTTGGCATCGTAAAGAGAATTTTTCTTGTTTTCACGAAAAAACCTCTGGAATACAGAACCGATCGCATGGGGATTTCCGTCCCCGTCATAGTAATAATTGGCACTGATCAGATCACGCAGATACTCTTCCTTCAGCAAAAACAGTACAATTTCCGTGTTATGATCCATGACTTCGACATGATGGATGTTTTTATTGCACAGACAGCATTCGCCCGGACGATAGGTTATGTATTCATCCTCAATCCGCATGTTTAATTCTCCCGATAATACAAAGGTAAGTTCGTAAAAATCGTGAGAGTGGAGCCGCAGTCCACCCATAGAAGAAAAAGCTTTATAGTCCATATGGGCATCTACAATGCTGCTTTCGGACAGCTCTATATACATGGAGGAATTTGCTGCCGGATTGACATTTTCATAAAGGATCAGATAAGGCATATTGATCTCAAAATACTGATACTGGGAATTTTCATTTTTGTGCAGGATCAGATTAGAGTAGGACATATCATGATATCTGGACATTTTTCTCTGATATTCCCGGTCGGATTCTGCATGAATGGTTTGAAATAAAGTCTGTTTTGGATACATTTTAATTATTTTTGCTCTCTTTTAGATATTTTTGGATTGCTGTTTCGATTATATAATACATGTAACATCAAAGCAAGAGTAACGTGCACGTGATCATCAAGGGCCCGATGAGCCGTACTCTTTGAAAGGAGAGGAATATGAATATCTATGTAAATTGCAATGCCTGTAAAGATGGCAACGGAACAAAAGAGAGTCCCTATCGTTTTATCAATGATGCGGCGCAGGCAGCAGCAGCGGGTGATGAGATTTTGGTTGCACCGGGCATTTACCGTGAATATGTTGATCCGAAAAATGCCGGAACAGAAAATGCAAGAATTGTTTATAAAAGCGAAGTACCTTTAGGTGCTGTGATCACAGGAGCCGAAGAGGTACATGACTGGACGCATCTGGAAGGAAATGTATGGGTATGCAGAATTGATAATGGTGTTTTTGGCAGTTATAATCCTTATACAACACTTGTAAAAGGAGACTGGTATTTTGGTCCTTTTGTAAGACATACCGGAGCGGTCTATCTGAATGACAGACAGTTATATGAAGTACAGAGCTTAGAGGAGTGTATCGAAGGTAAGGTTTATATACATTCCTGGGAACCGGAATGGTCCGTATACAAATGGTATACAGAACAGGATGGAAAGGAAACAGTTATTTATGCGAATTTTCAGGGAAAAGATCCCCGTGTGGAAAAGGTGGAGATCAATGTCCGCCGCAACTGCTTTATGCCATCGGAAAATCATATAAATTATATTACAGTCAGTGGATTTAATATCAATAAAGCAGCTACCACATGGGCACCTCCTGCAGCTTATCAGGATGGTATGATCGGACCTCACTGGGCAAAAGGATGGATCATCGAGGACTGTGAGATCAGTAACAGTAAATGCAGCGGTATTTCCCTTGGAAAATATTACGATGCGGAAAATGATCATTATTTCACCAATAAGCATGTAAAGAGTGCAACGCAGATGGAAAGAGATGCAGTCTGCAGAGGACAATATCACGGATGGACGAAAGAAACCATAGGAGGGCATATTGTCCGCAGATGTCATATCCATCATTGTGAACAGACAGGTATTGTCGGCAGAATGGGCGGTGTTTTCTCCGTGATCGAGGACAACCATATCCATCATATCAACAATATGCAGGAGCTTGCAGGTGCGGAAGTGGCAGGTATCAAGCTGCATGCAGCGATCGATGTGACGATACGACGGAATCATTTTCATCATTGTACAATGGGTATCTGGTGTGACTGGGAAGCGCAGGGAACACGAATCACACAAAATCTGTTTCATGACAATTATGCACCTTCCGAAGATATCCCGTTAGTACCGGGCGGAATGGGAAGCTGCGATATTTTCGTGGAAGTCAGCCACGGACCGACTCTGATCGATCACAATATCTGTCTGTCCAAACTTTCCATGAAACTGGCTTCACAGGGCTGTGCAGTGGTACATAATCTCTGCCTTGGACCAATGAGCTCTATCGGAAGCGGTTCCGATATGCCATTAAAGAACGGAACGATGGCACCAAGATATACACCATATCATATTCCACATAGAACAGAAGTGGCGGGTATGATGACATTCCTGCATGGTGATGATCGTGTTTATAATAATATCTTTATCCAGAACTGGCCGGTAAAACCGGAAGAAGTAAAAGAAGATATGGGCTTTATCATGATAGATAATCAGGTACAGGGTACAGGCGTATTTGACGATTTCCCGACTTATGATGAGTGGATCGTACCATTTGAACCGGATAATCCGGAACCAAATATGTTTGTAATGCAGGATTACCATTTTGGTAAATTACCGGTCTGGATCAACGGAAATGCATATTTTAACGGAGCTGTGGCTTTCAAGAAAGAAGCAGATCATTTCATCAATACAGACGATAAGGTATATGTCAATCTGGTGGAAAAGGACGGACAGTATACACTTCAGACAAATGTATATGAAGTACTTGGCAACTATACAACTTCAATCATTGACAGTGATGTACTGGGTAAGGCGTTTGAGCCGGAAGAAAGATTTGAAAATCCGGATGGCAGTACGATCATCTTTGACCGTGATTATTTTGGCAACCACAGAAGCTTGAAAGCAGTACCTGGACCTTTTGCAACAGCAGAAGTAGCAACCTGGAATTTATGATAAAAGGAGACAGTACTATGGAAGAGAAAAAATATTTGAAATTATATAATAAAGTCGGCTATGGCGGCGGTGACTTTGCTGCCAATATGGTATATGGATTGATTTCCAGCTTTGTCATGATCTATCTGACAAATACGATCGGAATGGATGCGGGTATTATTGGTACTCTGATCCTGGTTTCCAAGCTGCTGGACGGTGTTACAGATATCCTGTTTGGCAGTCTGATCGACAGAACACATTCCAAATTCGGTAAAGCAAGACCATGGATGTTCTGGTCCTATTTCGGTAATGCCATTGCATTGATCGCATTATTTGCGATTCCTATGAACTTGAGTTCCAAGCTGCAGTATGCTTATTTCTTCATTGCATATACACTTTTAAATGCGATCTTCTATACAGCAAATAATATCGCATATTCTGCACTGACCTCTCTGATCACAAAGAACAGTCAGGAACGTGTACAGATGGGAACATTCCGCTTTATCGGTTCCACACTCGGAAATCTTCTGGTTTCCAATTTCACTTTAGTTATGGTGGAGAAATTTGGCGGCGGAAATGTTGGCTGGAGAACAACAGCGATCATCTTTGCATTAATCGGTCTTGTTGTAAATACCATTTCCGTATTATCCGTAAAAGAGCTTCCGGAAGAAGAGATCAATGAAGCATATAGGGAAGCAAAAGAAGAAGGTATTGTTCAGAAAGAGATCGGTCTGATCGAAACGCTGAAAACACTTGTAAAAAATAAATATTTTGATATGCTGACTATGATCTATCTGCTCTTTTATCTGATGGGCGGTGTTTCCTTGGGAGCAGCTATTTACTACTTCACATATAATTGTGGAAATGCAGGTTTATTCGGAAAGATGATATCTATCTTTTCCGTAGCAAATGTCATTGGTCTGATCGCAGCACCTATGCTTGTAAAGAAATTGAAAAATATCCGGATTTTAAATGTGGGATGCTTTATTTTAAATGTGATCGTACGTGCCATTTATCTGATCTTCGTTATGCAGGGTAACGCGCCTGTCGTTGTATGGATGTATGGACTGGTTTCCCTTACCTGCTGCACACTCGGTGGTACATTCAATGCACTTGTATCTGAGGCTTCTGAGTATACTTATTTAAAGACAGGAAAGAGAATGGATGGTTCCATGTATTCCTGTACTTCATTCGGTATGAAGGTAGGTAACGGACTTGGTTCCGCTATCAGCGGCTGGTTGCTGGCAGCTTCTCATTACGATGCGACAGCAGCAGTACAGAGTGCATCCTGCACCAATATGTTATCCTTCATGTTTGCGGGTATTCCGCTGATCATTACAGTGATCATCTTAATCCTCTACTACAAACTGGATGTAGAAAAAGTCAACCAAAAATTAAGAAGTGAAAATTAAATTTAGACCCGGAGAAGAATCAATTCTTCTCCGGATTTTTTTTGATTCGCAGCAAAAATAACATGAGCAGAAGCACAATGGGAAAGACAAGTCCTGTACGCATACCAATGCGGATGTTGTCTCCTGCATTTTGTGTGATGCTGCCAACAATACCGGGGCCGATACTTCCGCCCAGATCCCCTGCCATGGCAAGCAGTGCAAACATGGCTGTTCCTCCTGCAGGAAATTTTTTAGAAGAAAGACTGATCGTTCCCGGCCACATGATTCCGACAGAAAAGCCGCATAAAATACAGCCTGAAAGTCCGATCAGCGGATTTGCGGACAGAGAAGTAAGCAGATAGCATATCACACACAAAAGACCGGAAGCAGTCATAAATTTCATCAGATCCAGCTTTTCCCCATATTTTCCGAAAATAATACGGCTGGTGCCCATCATAACAGCAAACAGGCATGGACCGGTCAGATCTCCGACAGCTTTTGACAGACCAAGGGCTGCTTCTGCATAAGTGGAAGCCCATTGTGCCATGGCAAGCTCAGATGCACCGGAGCAGACCATCAGGCATACAAACAGCCAGAACAGAGGCTTTTGAAACAGCTTTCCGATACGCATCCCATTTCCGTCTTCTACCAGATATTCTATCGGACATGTTGCGAAATTATAAATATTTACAGCCGGGATAAGTGCCCATAAAACAGCGAGCCATTTCCAGTGTTCTGTTCCGAAGAGCAGAAAAAACAAAGTGGAGATCAGTATTGTACCAACGGAGCCCCAACAGTAAAAGGAATGAAGCAGGCTCATGGTCGCCTCTTTATTTTCAAAAGGACATGCTTCAATGATCGGACTGCAAAGTACCTCGATCAGTCCGCTTCCTATTGCATATAAGATGACACTGATCAGGATTCCCCCAAAGGGACTCGGTAACAGATCCGGCAAAACAGCAAGACCGATCAGCCCTGTGGCAGCGCATATTTCTGAGGCAACAACGCATATGCGATATCCGATCCTGTCCACGAATTTTGCACAGAACAGATCTACCAGAAGCTGCGTGAAAAAGAAGCAGGTGGGGATCAGGGCAATCCTTCCAAGAGAAATTTGATACGTATTGTGAAAAGTTAAAAATAAAAGCGGGGCAAAGTTTGCTGCGATCGCCTGTGTGATAAATCCCAGATAGCAGGCAATTTTTGTTTTTTTGTAATCAGGCATTTCCTATTCCTTCTTTCTGTTTTTTTGTTCTCTGTTTACAACAGATTTTAATTTTATTGCTATCCCCGCAAAGAATACATCCTTCATAATTACCGGATATATATCGTGGTTCATAATTGACGGTAAATCCTGATTCTATCAGAGATAGCATCATACGATTTACCTGTTTTTTGTTATTCACATATATAACAAGACTGTTTTCCAATCTGCTTTGCTGTTTTTTAATGACTGCTTTCATACGGATCCTCCTTCATTAGTTTCTGTATTGAATTATATAGTATAATTAGTATGTTTTCATTGTCATATATAGCATAATTATTGTATAATATCGTAAAAATGAAAAGGAATCAGTTGTATGGGATCAGTGAAGAAAATAAATAAAATTGCAACAGATGAAAATTTAATGGAAATGGCGCAGCATGGGAGCAGTCAATATTCTTTCCGGTTTTACTGCGATGATCTGGAACAGTTTGATTTTCACTGTATTGACTGGCACTGGCATACAGAGCTGGAGATTTTATATGTAGAATCCGGCAGTCTGACCTGTTATGTGGGAGATAAACAGATCATTTTGAAAAAAGGGGAAGGAATGTTCATTAATTCCAGAGTTCTGCATCGTTTCCATGCAGCTTCTGCGATCATGCCCAATTTTGTTTTTATGCCATCCTTTATCAGAGAACAGGATAGTATCATTTACCAAAAATATGTTTTGCCTGTCATATCATCGTCTTTGTCATTTCAGGTTTTTCAGGCAGAGGTCTCCTGGCAGAATGAGGTTTTAAAGCTGATCGGGCAGATTATAGAGATACAGAAGCAGGAGATACCCTGTGAACTTGCAACTTCAGCTCTTATACAGATGTTGTGGCTCCTGCTATATGAAAATGCAGCCATTCTGCCTGCGAAAAAAGCCGGAAAAGAGAAAGCATCTTCTCAGGCAAGGCTGCAGCTTATGATGCAGTATGTGTATCTTCAGTATCAAAATCCCATTTCTTTGGAAGAGATCGCAGGAGCTGCATCGATCAGTAAAAGTACCGCATTAAATCTGTTTAAGGAATACCTGCATGTCACGCCGGTAGAATTTCTGATACAGCACCGCTTAAAAGAGGCCGCAGTACTGCTTGCAAAGACGGAAAAGAAAATATGTGTGATCGCGGAAGAAACAGGATTCCACACAGTAGATTACTTTTGCAGACTGTTTAAAAAGTATTATAAGGTCACACCGATGCAGTATCGAAAGAGGGGCACTTTTTTGGCATAAAAGGAGCATGTTACAGGAAAAAGCGTTTTGATAAAATAGTAAAAATAGCTATCTGTTTTAAATGATACGCATAAGATAGAGTATGTGGGGGAAAATAGATGAAAAAACGCTTTGGAAAACAATTCCTGTGTTACCTGCTGAGTGTAACACTTTTTGCATCTGTATTGCAGGTTCCTGTAGGAGCCTTGCAGGTCAGTCCGCAGGATGGGACAAAACAATCTGTAGAAAATAAAACAGATTCTTCAGAAATCACAAGTGATACAACATCTGTCAGGAAAGAAGAAAAAACACTGGATTTCGCCTTAAACGGCGGTTCCTTTATTGAGGGCTATCAGTCACCTTCTTCTTATCCTGCAGATAAGCTGCCTGATGGATCGGTCATCAGTAAGCCGGGGTATGCATTTGCAGGCTGGTACGATAATAAAGAATTCAGCGGAGAGGCTGTTACAAAAATAGATACATCTTATAAAGGTCCTCTGGTTCTTTATGCAAAATGGACGGATCCTTATTATTATGTAGATATTCCGGCAAATGTGAAAGCAGACGGTTCCGAGCTGAAATTGAGCGGAGCGGCAGACGGTCTGTATGAGCAGGAAGTCGTAAAGGTTTCGGTCAATTCGGAAAATAACTGGCATCTCAAAAATCACGATGCACTGCTTTCTTATCAGCTGAAGGAAAAAGATACAAAGCTGATACCGGAAAATGGCGTACCTGTGATCAATCTGACATCAACCAAAAAGAGTGATGAAAAAGTCTATGTTTGTGAAGTAACGGAAGATCCACAGACAGCGGGAGAATATCAGGATACACTGACCTTTGAGATTGGTCATGAAAGTCCGAGCTATACGATAAAATATGAAGCAAACGGCGGTTTTAAGGATGATCCGAAAAATCCGGGCAGTCTCATTTCCTTTGAAGAAGAGACACTTGCGCCGGGCACTTCCCTTGGTGATCTGCCGATTGCCATCAAGTCCGGTTATACATTTCTCGGCTGGTGCTATGACGAGGGCTGCACCAGATATGTCGCAACAACAGACCGCCTGCTGGGCGATACGACATTATATGCGGCTTATACCGAAGATCAGGCGTTCCAGTCGCATGCGATCGCTGCTTTTGCGCGCGCGATCGATGTAGACGGTGCTTCTCTTGTCATTCAGGTAACAGACCAGAGCGGCGCTATGAGCGCGGATGAGATCTTAGCTGCCTGTACACTGAAAAATATCAGTGATTTTACGGAAGAGATCACACTGCATCTATCAGCCGCAGGAAACAATACATATACGATCAGTAAAGAAAACGGCTGGAAAGAGGGATCCAATTACAGGCTGTTATTAGATAGTAAAGATCTTTACTTTACCGGCTTTGATACTTCGATCCGTGAATATGAGATTTCGATCCATAAGGATGAAGTAAAAAATGTTTCCTTAAATCCAAACCTGAAATATATCCATGTAAAGGAATTATCCAGCCTGACTGTGAACGGACAAAGTGCGCAGTCTGTTTCTGTTGCAACGATGACACTTGGACCGGACGGATCGGTCAGAAGTGAAGGAAGCACGACGACCGGTAGTTTTACCTATACGGACAAAAAGCTGAAAATAGGCGATCAGATCGCAGTCTATGCGGGAGATGTCATTCCGACGATGGATGAGGTGGCATCGTCTGCGGACGGAAGCGATATTTCATTCTTCGAGATCACGGGCGTGAACGGAAATCAGTATACTTACCGGGGATCGAAAACAGAAGATGTACTTTTTATGCCGGATGTCCTGCCACTGGATATCACAAAGGATCAGGACGGCGATCCGGGAAATAACAGTGTGACGGTTGCTCTGTCAGAGCTGGCCTTTGATGGAAGCAGTATCAGCCAGAATACGATGCTTTCTGCCGATACGACAGTGGATGAAGGAGATTTTCTGGCTCTGTATACAGATCCAAATGATCAGAGCACGCTTTCTTACGGAAAGATCACAAGTGTTCTTTTGTCAAATGGACAGTATATCATCGCTTATCAGCCGCAGACATGGGAGGATGTCAAAGCTGCCATGGATGTTTATACGACCGAATCTGTGAATGGAAAGGATCTGCTGGACGGTACAGATGTGCAGGCACTGGAAAGTAATCTGGAAGCGCAGGCAGTGGAAAGCGGATTTGCAGAAGACGTAGCACAGCAGATCGGCGAAATGACACTTCGTACAGATTCCTTTGCCGAGCTGGAAAAAGAGCTTGGAAAAGAACTGAAAGCAAATGTGGAAATTGCGGGAGCAGATGAGATAGAGGGGCTGACAGCCCCGGGCTCTGCGAAAAAGCGCGTGGAAGTGGGAATGCCACAGGTAAAGGCGGATCTTGATACAAAGCTGCGCCATTTCGACGGCAATGAAAGTGGTGTCCATCTGGGACTGGAGATCAAGGTTCCGATCACGTTCCATGTGGCACGTTATGCGGATTTTACGATCACTGTTACAGCAACATTTGAACAGGAAGTGCGTGTTGCGGTTCATGTAGACGGAGAAGCAGTCTGGAAGGTGTGGGGCATTTTCCCTTATATTGCAGATTACCGTGTGACAGCTTCTCTGGATCTGTATGAATATACAGGGATCGGACTGGATATCAACTTTAAAACGGAGCAGGCAAATAATTATCTGCTTTATCCGACAGGCGGTGGCAGCGGTACTTCGATATCGCAGTACAAAAAGAAGCAGAAGCTGGCAAATGATGTGGAAAATATCATTTCCGAGCTTGAAGATATGATGGAGAACGGAAGTGAGTATATATCCGATAAGGCGCCTTTCCTGGCTGATCTGGGCGGATCGGATGATGACGTGGAGACCAACACCGGAGGCAGTGATCAGATTTCTGTGGCAAAATCCCTGGCAGAGCGTTATGCGGATCTGTTAGAGGATGATGGCGAGTGGGTTGAGATCTACACCAAACGGATCACGGAGCAGCATTTCCGTGTGCTTCTCGTGATCGATATTGCGATCGAGCTGGATTTCGTTGTCTGGACGAAGGTCAATGTTTCGATCGGTATGAGCTTCTGGTATAAAAATGCCAAACGCTATGTATTCTGTCTGCAGGTAAAGGGCAGAAAAGCAACGAGTGATACGATCAATATTACCGAGGAGCAGTATGAATTTACCGCATATGCCATGGGAACGATCGGTGTGAAGGCGGGTGTCAGACTGACGGTCCGTGTCGGACTTTTGTCAACGGAGCTGGCAAGTGTGGGACTTTCCGCGGAAGTAGGCGGTTATGTACAGCTTTGGGGGTATTTATATTACATCCTGAAATATACTGCTTCGAGCGGAAGAAATACGAGAGCGATCGGTGCACTTTATCTGGAGATCGGTATTTATCTGGATATCAAGTTCCGGGCGCAGGCGCTTTCCAATGCATTTACTTATTCGCCGACGCTTTTTGAAGCTATGTGGCCGTTATATACCGCCGGTACGCTGGAAAATGTGCTTGATTTTGCGGATACAACGGACATGGAATGCAATCTGAAGTATGAAATGAAGAAAATGCGCATTCCGGATGACTTCTTTACCATGAATTACATGGATATGAAGGAAGGTCTGGATGACGGCGAATATTTCACAAAAATCTATGAAGATGACAGTGACCGGTATTTTGTGATCACGATGACAAATGATGCCTTTTCTTATAACCCGGAGACAAATCTTATTACAGTAGATCCGGGCGCAGAAAAATCCGTAGATGGCGAGATGATCGTCACATGGAAGGATCAGCCGGGCACATTCAATACAAAACCGTTCCGGAAAAAAGTGAAGCTGCACTGGGATATGCTGCGAGATGGCTATATTCTTGCCTTTATGAGCAACGGCGGTTCTTATGTAGCACCGCTTGACCAGAAATACGGAACAGCTATTAAAAAGCCTGCGGATCCGGTAAAACAGGGCTATACATTTGCAGGCTGGTATACAGATGAGGCGTTGACGAAGCCTTATACCATTCCTGCCACAATGCCCGATCAGGATGCACTTGTATACGCAAAATGGACGCCTGCCAGCGTTTCTTATACGGTAAAGACGTATCTGCAGGGCGCAAACGGTGTTTATGAAGTGCCTGAGAATGGTGTGGAAAAGAAAACCGCATTGACAGGATCTACGATCAGTCCGCAGCCAAAGGTGCGTGAAGGCTATGAAACACCGGCGGTCAGATCAGCGGTTGTAGAAGCTGATGGCAGTACGCTCATTGAATATTATTATCCGAGAGCAAAATATACTGCAACCTATCGATCAGATAACGAGGTTGTTTCTACAGGCTCTTACCGCTATGGCACCATGATGCCTGTGCCTGCGGTTTATAAGCCGGGCTATGAGCTGGACGGATGGATCCTGGAAGGAAATACTGCTGTAGAAGAGATCCCACAGGATGTACCGGCAAAGAATGTGACCTATTTTGCAAAATGGAGTCCGCAGTCAGGCATTGGTTATACGGTGCGATATTATGTGGAGGAAGAAAACGGAGACGGATATGTTTTACAAGAGATACAGTATCTGACCGGAGAGACCGGGCAGAGAGTCACAGCACCTGCAGGTGCTTATGATCTGGCATTTTATCATCTGAAGAACAATACACTGCCAAGTGGCGAGATCAAAGCGGACGGAAGTCTGGAGCTGCGGGTTTTCTATGACCGGAATGTGTATACAGTGACCTATGATCTGCAGGCATCGGATGCTGTCCTGCCTGTAGGAAGTGAGCTGACATTTACCGCAAGACCGGGTGAGAAGCTTGTGACTGAAACACCGGAAAGAGAAGCCTACAGATTCCTTGGCTGGTATCTGGACGCAGATTATAAACAGAAGTTTGATAATACAATGCCTGCGCAGGATATCACGCTGTATGCAAAATGGGAAAGCATGCAGGTCAATTATACAGTCAGACATTATCAGGAAAACCCTGAGATTCTGAATGAATATGGGTTCCCGGAAGGGGAAGCACCCACGTATACACTTGTGGAGGAAGAAGTATTTACCGCGCTTGCAGGCACTTCGGTTTCGCCTGCGGTAAAATCCTATGAAGGTTTTACGTCACCGGCCGTGCGCACGGAAGAAGTGACGGCGGATGCGGATGGTGTCGGAACGCTTGTCATCGAGTATCAATATGACCGCAGCGATTACACCATGGCGTGGTATCGGAGCGAGACAGAGTTCATTCCGTATACGGTACAGTATGGTGCAGCGATCCCTGTTCCAAATGAGAAAGAGCTGGCAAACGGTAAACCGGGCTATCGCGTGGAAGGCTGGTATGAGGATCAGGCTCTTACGAGGCCTTTCACCTATAAAACAATGCCTGCGCAAAATCTGACTGCCTATCCAAAGTGGGTTGCGGATGAGATTTCCTATTATGTATCTTACATTTTCCTGGATGGAACTACGCAGGTAAATTCCTATACGGAAACGTATACCGGTCTGGCAGACAGCGTTGTACAGCCGCCGGAGGTAAAAAGCTTTGAAGGTTATACGTTTGATGAAAGCTCAAGACTGACAAGTTTCAAGATAGAACCAGGTAATCCGTATATCGGGTATTATTATCAGATCAATACACATACGCTGACTTATCAGTATGAAACAAATGATGCGACCGGAACAAATATAATAACCGCACAGAAAAAATACGGCGAAGATATTACAATACCGGATCCGGCAAGAGACGGCTATGCATTTGCAGGCTGGTATACAGATACAGGCTTTGAAAACCGGTATATGGGGACAACAATGCCCGATCAGGATCTGGTTTTATATGGAAAATGGATAGATGGCAAACAGTCTTATCAGGTGTTACATTATCTGACACAGCTGGATGGCAGCAGGCGGCTGTATCTGGCGGAAAGTCTGTACGGAGAACCGGGAGATGTGATAACACCGGAAACGAAAGCGCCGGAAGGGTATGAAGATGTAGAACCCATCACCCATACACTTGTGCAGGGTTCCGTGGAAAATAACCGTATCATTTATGTGTATCCGAGAAAGCAGTATCAAATCAGATATGTGTTAAATGGCGGAATCTGTGAGCAGAGCACAGAGCAGATGATAACCTACGGAACACCTTTAAAGGATATTCTGGATGCACTTCCGGTCTACAGAAACGGGTATAGTTTTGCAGACTGGTATACAGATGAAGCATTGCAGGCCGTTTACAGACCGGATACAATGCCTGCCTCAGACCTGATCTTATATGCAAAATGGGATGTGATAAAGACCGCATATATAGTAGAGCATTATAAGGAAAACGTGGAAACAGGCGCATATGATCTGGCAGAGAGAAGCTACCGCTATGCAGATACAGATACGATCGTAGAGCCTGCGGTAAATCAGTATGACGGTTATACAAAACCGGATGTACAACAGGGCACAGTATCGGGAGATCCAGATAACAGGCTTGTGATCAAGTATTATTACGATTGCAGTAAGCATATGCTGACGATGCATGACATAGTCTGTGCTGACGGCGTTTCTGTGGAAGATGTGACGGAAGAAAAGAAATGTGGCAGTAAGCTGCCTGCGCAGGCGAGAAAAGCGTATCTGTTTGGTGGCTGGTACGAGGATGCAGCCTATACACAGCCATTCAGTGGTGTAATGCCGGACAGAGATCTGACCTTATATGCAAAATGGATTCCTGATATGCGTTCTTATACCTTTATCTACCGCATACAGAATCTGAATGGCAGATCTGTGAATTACAAAATTGTAAGCGGAGAGGCACAAATCGACACTTTTGTAACGCCGGAGGGCATCGGAGAGGAAGCAGTTGCCAAAGGATTTACTGCGCCGGTGCTTGAGCCGGTACAGATGCAGGCGGAAACTTACAAAAACACATATACCTTTGACTATGCCAGAAACAGATATACAGTTAAATTCCAGCTGGATAACGGGGAAAAGGATGTCATACAGAATGGTTATTATGGCAGCGAGATAAGAGTGCCTGTTCCAAAGAAAACAGGATATACCTTCACAGGCTGGGACAGCAGGGTAGAGGATACGATCCCCGATCATGACGTGACCTATACTGCACAGTGGAAGATCAATTCCTACCATATTGCGTTTATGGTTGATAATGACGATAAGGGTGCAGCCTATCAATACGGACAGACGATCAGCCGGCCGGCAGATCCGAAAAAAGAGTATTACACCTTCAAAAACTGGAGTGGAGAAATACCACAGACAATGCCTGCAAAGGATGTCAATCTGACAGCGGTATTTGAGCCGGTAGTATATCAGATCACCTACGATCTGGATGGCGGAAAAGAGTATTACAATCCGACATCCTATACGTATGAAAGCAATACGATCGTATTAAACCGTCCGACAAAGAGCCATTATGAATTTTTAGGCTGGAGCGAAGAAGGCAAAGAAGGTCTTGTAAAGGATGTGACCATACCAAAAGGTTCCTATGGAAAGCGTCATTTTAAGGCAAACTGGAAGGTGATCACCTATACGATCAGCTTTGCATCGGATAAGGTTGTACTTGGCATGGATGATATGCAGATCAACTATTTTGAGACCAAAAAACTGGAAGCATGCAAGAAAGCACCAAAGGGCTACAAATTTTACTGCTGGACGACAAGTCTGGAAAATCCAAGATATGATTACAGTAACAGACATAAGATGCAGCGTGTGGAAAGGAATATGACGTTGTATCCGGTTTATACGCCGAAGCAGTACCGTGTTTACTTTGATTACAACCTGGATAAATTATACAAAGAATATGATAGTCATGATTTTGAATCAAAGGTGGATATCACGCAGATCAGCACAAATGACAGTAAACGCCATAAATGGGGCTATGTGCTGGACGGATGGGATAAAACGAATGATAAAAATGAAAATCTGGGTTACTTTGATGTATCAGAAAAGAGCTTTATCCTGCGCGACACAGAGGATATCACACTGAAGGCGAACTGGAAGCCAAACGCCAAATATCTGTATACACCATCGAAGTACACAAACAGTTACAATATCACCGATGATAATAACAAAGAGATCTCCTTCAAGTTTTATGTAGATGGAAAACAGGAAAAAGAAAAAGTAACGGGAGATTACGGTCTTGGAAAAGGCGCAGAGTATGTAATGAACATGGATAACATGTCTCTGGACGTAGTCAGCAAAAATTTCAAGAAGGTCAAAGTGGAAGTGCAGTACAATGTGCATATGGTCAAAGACGGTTATGCAGTCATGCGTCTGAGATACAAACCCAAAAATGGCAAAGAGGTATCCTGGAAAACAGAATCCTCCGATCTTCTTGACGAAAAGATCACAAAATACTTCTCCTATGAGCTTGACCGGACAGATGTGGAGTATTTCTGGATCGAGTTTGATGCAAACGGTGGCGGTGATGATGAGTATGATCTCGATAATATATTATTTAAGGTAACCTATTTAGAGAAATAAAAGCAGATGAAGGGCAGAATATGAAAAATAAAAAAAGAATTTTGATGATGGCGGGTAGTATATTCGTGGTCGTAATTGTAGCTGTTGTAGTTTATTTTCTGGTCAGACAGGATAGCAAAGATCCGGCATTTTCGCCGGATCTGGATGAAAACGCAATAGTGCAGACAGACGGGATCAAAGAAAAACCGGAGGGGATCCGTATTCCGGGTTATCCGAGGATCACTATTTCGGCAGATACAAAGGATGTCACAATGAATCTGCAAAACCCGGAAGGAAATCCCTGTTATTTTACATTTGAGATCATCCTGACAGAGGGGGAAGAAACCATCTATACCTCAAAGCTGGTAGAACCGGGAAAAGCGATCACGGATGTTACCTTGTCCCGTGCACTGGAAAAAGGCGAATATCCGGCCGTGATCAAAATTACGACAACATCTTTAACAGATGGAAGTGCAATGAACGGGGCAGATGTGGAAACCGTTCTCATTGCACAATAAAAGGGGGAAAAAGATGAAAAAGAAACTCTTGATTCTGACAGCACTGCTGACATTTGCCATATCTGCCATGACAGTTTCTGCCAAAGCACCGGGAAAAACAAATGTGACCTATCAGGTAGATCCTTCCTATGAAGTTGTGATCCCATCCGATGCGACAGTTCCGTTTCTGACAGAAAAATCGGCGTATGGGACCATTGAGATAAAAGAAGCTGTTTTGGAAGAAAATAAATGTATTCTTGTAAAAATGGATGCAAGTGGGACGCTGGTAAATGAAAAGCATCCAAAATCCAAAATCCCTTACCAGATCTTAAATGGAAAAAAGGAGTTCAAAAGCCAGAAATACACGAAGGCAGGAGAAAAAACGGATCTGACCATTTCAATCAAAAAGGCAGACTGGAACAAGGCAAGAGGCGGAAGCTATAAGACAGCGGTCACATTTACCATATCGTATGTGGACAGGAAATAGCGGAGAGGCGGTACTATGAAAAAATATCTGGCAGTTTTTATCATGATTTTAATATGCCTGCATCTTCCGATGCAGATCCGGGCATCTCAGAGTGAGATTGGTACAACGGTTCCGGAAACACATACGGTATCGATCGAGGCAGAACATGCATCAGCGCAGTATATGGAAGGTGATAAGGGAATAAGCGACGCTTATCCCGTACCGCGTTTTTCCAAACCGGAATTTAAGATCACAGCAAAAGACGGTTATGAAATAAAACGTGTTTTGTTAAATGATAATGATGTGACAAAAAACGTGAAAAAGGGAATTTTAAAGCTTTCAGAGGTCTGTGAAAATCAAGTGATCAGGATCGAGACAGAAGCCGTTGCACCGGAAGATGCCGAACCATCGCAGAAGCCACAGAGTACACAGAAACCGCAGAGTACACAGAAACCGCAGAGTACGCAGAAACCGCAGGCACCGCAATCACAAACGCAGCAGACATCACAGGCACCGGAAAAGCAAAATACCGTTAAAAATGCGGAACAAAAACAGAAAACCACAGAAACGACCGGTCAGGAGCAGGAATCCGGAAATGAAATGTCAGAATCCATATCGCAGGGAGAGATGGATGCAATGGATGGTGCAAATACGGAAAACGAGCCGGAAGTATCTGCCCGTCACTTCAGCTTCTGGTGGATCCTTTTGCTGCTTTTGACCGCAGGTATCATAATATGGCTGATTATAGTTTTAAAAAAGAGAAAAAATAAAAAAAACGAGGAAAAACCACTTGACCAATAAGGAGAATCTGCCCATGTAAGGTTGCAACCTCTTCTCCCCATGTTATAATAAAAGTTATAAAATGTTTGTGGAGGAGAATGTAAAATGGAAAAGCTGCACTTTGCAAAGGGAAGAATGATTCTGCCTCTGACCGGAAGTTCATATGAACTCGGAAAAATGAAAGAGGCTATTGATCTGATAGAGGATACGCAGTTAGCGGAGATCGCATGTGCGGAAGCCTGTTATTTTACAGCGGATGCAAAAGGCTGTGTGGAACATGTAAAAAAATATCTGGCAAGTGACGATGTAATGCTGCGCCTGTCAGCGGATATGCTGTATGTATTTGCAAACCTGACACTCGGAAATGCCGGAAAGGCGCAGGCAGCGCGCATAGATGTAAAGCAGTGTCTGCAAAAAGCACTGGAAGAAGATGCATGTACAGGAATAAAATCTTCCTGTATATTTGCCTATTATCTGATCAATATTTTTCTGCATATCGAAACAGAAAAGGAAATGCCGGCTTTAGAGGGCTGCATTTCTGATCTGCCGACAGGACAGAGACTGTTTGCGATCAGTATTTTAGCACATGGCATGTATTTAAAAAAAGAATATCTGAAAGCACAAGGGGTCGTACAGACTGCAATGCTGATGGCAGATGCGGTCTATCCGATCCCGTTTATCTATTTAAACTGTATTGCGGCCATGTGCCAGATCAATCAAAAAGAGCAGGAGGAAGCGATCAGTTCCGTGAAGAAAGCAATTTCTTTTGCGGGAAAAGACGGACTTTTTGAGCCTTTTATAGAATATCACGGCCTATTGCAGGGCGTTCTGGAGGTCTGTCTGCGAAAAAGCGAACCGGAAATTTATAAAAAACTGGTGGATGGGATCATTGCATTCAGCCGTGGCTGGATGAAGATCCACAATTCCCAGATGAACAGAGATGTAACAGATCTGCTGACACCTCTGGAGTTTTCCATTGCCATGCTTGCCTGCAGAGACTGGACCAATCAGGAGATCGCCCAGCATATGGGATTGTCGGTTAATACGGTAAAGCATTATGTTTCCGATATTCTGGAAAAGCTGCAGATCGATAAGAGAGAGAAAATAAAGGATTTTGTGAATCAATAGGTCTTTTCTAAAAAATCGCATAATGCTATAATAGAAAGAAATTGAAAGGGGTAGGAAGACAAATGTCTTCATGTTTGTGTATGAATAAGGGAAATGGAACCAAAGGAAAACGGCTTGATTTTTTAAGAGTCATTATGCTGATCGGCAGTGTACCACTATTGTCAGCAATCATTATTCTGACAATCTGCGCTGCAACGAAGATGGAAAATGAACTGGAAACCAGTACATATGCAAGGCTTCGTGCCTGTGCGATTTCCGTACAGAAGTATTTTGAATGGGATATCCGCGAAGAGATTCTGGAAAAAGATGATGTAAGCTATGAGTTTATTGATTCTTTACAAAAAGATGAGATCGAACTGACTTTCTTTGAAGGAGATACGCGTTTTATTACATCCATAAAGGATAAAAGCGGAAATAGAGTGGAAGGAACAAAAGCATCGGAAGAAGTCTGGAATATAGTAAAAACCGGAAAAGATTATCAGTCAGACGGTATAGATATTTCCGGAGCAAAGTATTATGTATATTATACGCCGGTCTGCACAGATGACGGTAAAGTCATCGGTATGGCATTTGCCGGAGAAAAGGAAGCAATAGTTAATGATGCAAAGAACAATCTGATGATCAGCTTTGTAAAAATTGCCCTTGTTCTTACGGTTGTTTATCTGATCATCCTGATCTGGCTGGCAAGGATAATCCGGAAGCCGATTGCAAAAACAGCAGCAGATATTGAAAATATCGCAAACGGTAATATTTCTAATGAAATCAGCGGTTCTTCCCAAATTGCGGAAACAGATAAGCTGATCACAGCTTCCAGAATCTTAAAGGAAAAGCTGAATGATATTGTCTCAGGTGTCAATGAGCATGTGCTCAATCTGCAGCAGGATACCGCATCATTGAAGGAACGGGCAGATTTTTGTAATGATGGCACAAAGCAGATCAGCCAGGCAATGGAAGAATTATCCGTTACAGCAGTCACATTGGCTGAAAATGTGCAGGATGTCAATGCAAAATCATTGGAAATGGGAAATGCGATTACGGATATCGATGGAGATGTACAGGTTCTCAGTGACAATTCCAATCACATGGATAAAGCAAACGAAGACGCAGCAAAGTCTATAGAAACTGTTTTAGACAGCTCTAACCAGTCTTCTGCAATTGTAGAGAAAATCACCAACCAGATCGAAGAAACCAATCAGGCTATATCATCAATCAATGAGGCAGTAGATCTGATCATGGATATCACGGGACAGACAAGCCTGTTGTCTCTGAATGCATCTATTGAAGCTGCAAGAGCCGGACAGGCAGGACGAGGCTTTGCCGTTGTTGCAGATGAGATCAAAAAGCTTTCCGAACAGAGTGCGCAGGGTGCAGATACCATCAAGCAGGTAGCGGATAACATTTTTGAAAAATCAAATGAAAGTGTTGCACTTGTAAATGAGGTCAGAGAGTTGATTGGTAAAGAACAGGAAGATATTTCTGTGACAAAAGAAAGCTTTGAGATATTAAGTAAAACAATTAACGATAACCTTGTAGCGGTTTCCCGTATCAGTGAGAAGACAAAGCAGCTTGATACGATCAAACAGGCTATTATCGGAAATATTAACGATCTGAGTGCTATTTCCGAAGAAAATGCAGCAAGCAACCAGGAAGTATCCGCAAATATTACCAATATTGCAGAATCAATCGATGAGATGAATGCAGCAACGGGTCATGTGAATAATATATCCGAAGAACTTGCACAGCTGATGGAATATTTTAAGTAAACCGAATACTTGACAGGAAAACGTAATAAACCATTATGAATTATATTGTTTTTGACCTCGAATGGAATCAGGGAATTGCCGGAAAAAGAGAAAGCAGCCATGAGGAGATTCCGTTTGAAATTATCGAAATCGGAGCGATCAAGCTTGATAAACGTAAAAATATCATAGGGCAGTTTCAAAAGATCATTAAACCGTCTGTTTATAAGAAAATGCCGGATATCATTGAAGATATGCTCCATGTAGATATGAAGGAGCTGAAGGCCGGAACACCGTTTCCGGAGGCAGCGGAGGAATTTTTAGCCTGGTGCGGAGAGGATTTTATGTTTTGCAGCTGGGGATCTTTAGATCTTCTGGAGCTGCAGCGGAACATGAAATATTATCAGATGCCGGCTCTGGCAGCAGGGCCGATCTGCTTTCTGGATATCCAGAAGCTGTTTGGGATCGCCTTTGAGCATAAAAAGGTTGGCAGAACGCTGGAATATGCGGTAGACAGCCTGCAGATCGAAAAAGATATCCCGTTCCACCGGGCATTCAGTGATGCTTATTATACGGCGCTTGTATTGCAGAAAATACCGGCGGATATCGAGGAATATTGTTCCTACGATACCTACCAGCTTCCAAAGAGCAAAAAAGAGGAGATCCATAAGGTATTTCCCAGCTATAGTAAATATATTTCCAGAAGCTTTCCGGATAAGGGAAAGGCGATGGAAGACAGAGAGGTTTTATCTACCAGATGTTACATCTGTGATAAAGCGGCGAGAAAAAAGATCCGGTGGTTTACACCAAACGGAAAGCATTATTACAGCGTTTCCTATTGCGAGAAACACGGCTATTTAAAGGGAAAGATCCGTATCCGGAAAAATATTTGTGATCCGGAAAGTGTATTTGTCATCAAGACAATGAAGCTGATCTCTAAAGAAGATGTAGATAAGATCATTGAAAAAAAGGAACATGCCAGAATCCAGAGACAGATCAGGAGAAGGCACGACAGGGAAAAGAAATAGATTTCTGCAGGAGATGCCATGGCGAAATTTACAAAGCAGGCAATTATGAACTGCCTGCTCGAATTACTAAGTACAAAACAGCTTGATAAGATCACGGTAAAGGATATCTGTGAAATATGTGAGATCAACAGAAATACCTTCTATTATTATTTTCAGGATATTTACGATGTACTTGATGCGGTATTTCAAAATGAGGCGGAGAAATCTGTCCGGGATGTCAATGAAGGAGCTTCCTTTTATGAAGAGATCGTCAGATGCTCTCAGATCGTATTTGCCAATAAAAAGGCGATCTTTCATGTTTACCAGTCCAAAAAGGGCGATATTCTGAAAGGATATCTGAGTAAGATCGCTGAGGACTGTGTTGGCAGATATGTGGAAAAAGAGGCAGCAGGCTATGATCTGACAGAAAGCGATAAGCATTATATTACGCTTTTTTACAGCCATGCGATCATCGGCAATACTCTGGAATGGATCGAAAAAGGACTTCCGCCGAGCAGGGATGATCTGATGCACCGCCTGTCTGTATCGTTTCAGGCGACGATCCGTGATATGATCGAAAGCTGCATCAAAGAGTAAAAATCAGACAAATAAAGGACAGTGTCTAAAAATCAGACACTGTCTTTTTTTTGCCCATAGAAATTCCGAAAAACGGGCAGTATAGTATAGAAAAACAAAAAGGGAGTGGAACTTATGAAAAGCCTGAAAGCAATTAAAAATTCCTATAGTATTTTGACGATCTGCCTGATCCTTGTAGGAGCAGTCCTTCTGATCTGGCCGCACATGGCACTTGGCGCGATCTGTAAAATGTGTGGTATTTTCCTGATTATATTCGGACTTGTCAAGCTAACCGGCTATTTTTCCAAAGACATATTTCAACTGGCATTTCAATATGACCTGGGACTTGGAATCGCCTCCATTATATTCGGACTTATCATGGTGCTCCGTTCCTGGGCAACGATCCAGCTCTTTTCCATCTGCATCGGAATCTTTCTTCTGATCGATGCAGCACTCAAAATGCAGACGGCGTTTGAATCCAAAAAGTTCGGATTCCGGAACTGGTGGGTAACATTACTGATCGCCATTATCGTATGTATTCTCGGTATTTTACTGTTTGCCATGCCATTTCAGACGAGTGGCGTGATCACAAGGCTGATCGGAATCAATCTGATCTTAGACGGCGCATTAAATTTATTTGTTGTACAAAGTACAGTCAGAACGATAAAACGGGAGGAGGATGAGATGATCATAGATGAAGACGATTTCCTGAACTAATAAACTTAAGAAAAGAGAACAAGAAAACCAATTTCAAAACAGAAAGGTGGAACTTATTATGAATAAGAATGCAAAATTAGGAGCAGCAGTCGCTTTGGCAGGAGCAGCAGGTGTATTTGCCGTCAGCAGAAAGAAAAAAGCACAGACAGTAAAGCAGACAAGAAAACAGCAGCAGGAGCTTGCAGACTACCGCAATACAGAACGTGGCATGCATGAGAAAAACAGCAAGGGCATTTATTATACGAACGGTAATTATGAAGCATTTGCCCGTCCGGAAAAGCCGGAAGGCATTGAAAATAAATCCGCTTATATCGTAGGCAGCGGACTTGGCGCACTGGCAGCAGCCTGCTTCCTTGTCAGAGATGCGCAGATGCCAGGCAAAAATATCCATATCTTAGAGGCAATGGATATTGCAGGTGGTGCCTGTGATGGTATCAACGATCCGACAAGAGGCTATGTCATGAGAGGCGGACGTGAAATGGAAAACCATTTTGAATGTCTGTGGGATCTGTTCCGAAGTATTCCGTCTCTGGAAACAGAAGGAGCCTCTGTTCTGGACGAATATTACTGGCTGAACAAGCATGATCCGAACTATTCTTTATGTCGTGCGACGGAGCATCGCGGACAGGATGCACATACAGACGGTAAATTCGGTCTGAGCCAGAAGGGCTGCATGGAGATCATGAAGCTGTTCTTCACAAAGGATGAAGATCTGTACGATAAAAAGATTGAAGATTTCTTCGATGAAGAAGTATTTGATTCTAATTTCTGGCTTTACTGGCGTACCATGTTCGCATTTGAAAACTGGCACAGTGCACTCGAAATGAAGCTTTATATCCAGAGATTTATCCATCATATCGGCGGACTTCCTGATTTCTCCGCATTGAAGTTCACGAAGTATAACCAGTATGAATCCCTGATCCTTCCGATGCAGAAATATCTGGAAAAAGCAGGCGTGCAGATCCAGTTTAACACACAGGTAACCAATGTATTATTTGATATCGACGACGGAAAGAAACGTGCTGTCAGCATTGAATGTCTCGTAAACGGCGAGAAGCAGAGCATTCCGCTGACAGAAAACGATCTTGTATTTGTGACAAACGGAAGCTGTACAGAAGGTACGATCTACGGAAGCCAGAACGAAGCACCGGTAGGTGATGCGGAAGTTCGTACAAGTGGATGCTGGGATCTTTGGAAGAACATTGCAGCGCAGGATCCGTCTTTTGGACATCCTGAGAAATTCTGTGGCGATATTTCCCGTTCCAACTGGGAATCCGCTACCGTAACAACAAGTGATGAGAAGATCATTTCCTATATCAAGAATATCTGTAAGAGAGATCCCAGAACCGGAAATGTTGTAACCGGCGGTATTGTTTCCTGCAAGGATTCCAGCTGGCTTTTAAGCTGGACGATCAACAGACAGGGTCAGTTCAAAGAGCAGAAGAAAGATGAAGTCTGCATCTGGGTTTACAGCCTGTTTACCGACAAACCGGGGGATTATATCAAAAAACCGATGAAGGAATGTACCGGTAAGGAGATCACAGCAGAATGGCTGTATCACTTAGGCGTTCCGGTAGATGAGATCGACGAGCTGGCAGAAAATCATGCAAACTGTACACCGACCATGATGCCATATATCACCGCATTCTTCATGCCAAGAAGAAAAGGTGACAGACCGGACGTTATCCCGGATGGTTGCGATAACTTCGCATTCCTCGGACAGTTCGCTGAAACCCCAAGAGACACGATCTTCACAACAGAGTATTCCGTTCGTACCGCTATGGAAGCTGTATACGGCCTCTGCCATGTGGACAGAGGTGTTCCGGAAGTCTGGGGCAGTGTCTACGATGTGAGAGATCTGCTTGACAGCTCCGTAAAACTCATGGACGGCAAATCTCCGTTGGAAATTCCGCTTCCGGGCCCACTCAATGCAGTCAAGAAAGCACTCATCAAGGGCGTCAAAGGAACCGTGATCGAAGATCTTTTGAGAGAGCACAATATCTTAAAAGAGGGGATGTAACAGATCCTTTTGCTAAATAAAAAAATCCCTCTGACATTTGTCAGGGGGATTTTTTGATAGCAGAAACTTCGCTCCTATATAGAAATCTATTTCATTCTCCTCTTCCTGTCCCGTCTCCGTTTTCTCCGTCCAAATGACTTATTTTTCCGGTTCATCTTAAACTGTATCTTATTTCTGCGCCGTCTGGAGAAATGATAGTTCCGGAAAAAGGCAATCGCGGTGATAAGGAGCAGAAGCAGAACGATCACGCCGATCACAATAGCGATCACCTTGATCACGTTGATAAAGATGACTTTATCGCCCGGTGCGTTATTCTGGGAAACAGAGTCAGATTCAACGACCGGAGAAGTAAAATCATAGGTGTCCTTCTGCGCATTCAGCTCTACCTTTGCCTGTCCGACAGAAACATCGTGATAGCTGTAGTTGATGGAAGCAACTGCCAGCGGATCGGAAGCATCATCTTCGTAAGAAAGAGAGGATGTCAGATCGGAAAACGTAATGGTATTCGGAACGATCACATAATCATTCGGATTGATGGACATGATCGTTTCCGTTGCACCGAAAATATTGCTGTTGCTTTCAAAAAAGTCGGAATTGTTTACTGTATAATTCGTCTCGTTTTGTGCCACATTTACCCGGCTGAAGTTATTGAAACCGTAGTCAAATAAAGCGATCGTATCTGTAAACTGCGCCGGTGCATCTTCCTTCATGACAACACAGATCAGTTTCATGCCATTTCGCTCCGCACAACTGACAAGCGTCTGATGTGCCTGCGAGGTATAACCGGTCTTACCACCGATATAGCCCTCATAAGGATAAGTATTGTTTGTCAGCTTATTGTGTGTATAAAGGTCGATCAGATCAGGCTGCGTTGCAGTCGGCTCTATCGTATAATGATTTGTGCCTGCGATACGGGTAAGCGTTTCATTGGAAAAGAAGGCTCTTGCGATCGTAGCCAGATCATAAGGGCTTGTATAATGATTTTCATCATGCAGACCGTTTGTAGTCACAAAATGACTGTCTGTGCAGCCAAGCTCTGCAGCCTTTGCATTCATCATATCCACAAAACCGGAAATAGAACCGGCAATATGTTCTCCGACTGCATTGCAGACTTCATTTGCGGAATACACGAGAATACCATACAGGCATTGTTCCATCGTAATGGATTGTCCGACATCCATTCCCATGTTGGAGGATTTTTGTTCAATGCTGAATACAGCCTCATTGGAAAATTCCACCATATCATTCAGATCGGAATTTTCAATAGCAACGAGAGTTGTTAAAATTTTTGTTGTACTTGCCGGATAAAGATGCTCATGAATGTTCTTGGCATACAGGATCGTTCCGGTATTGGCTTCCAGCAGGATCGCACCTTCCGCGCCCACAACAGGACCGGTCGGCCAGCCATCGATCGCATTGGAATCGATCGGCTCCTCCAGACGCATGGCAGCATCCGTGTCATAATCCACCGCTGTATCTGTTGTGGCAAAAACGGCTGTTGTCTGCCCTGTAAGCAGGCAGAGTAAGCAGAAAAAAGTAAAAAATTTTGTCTGTGATGATTTTTGTATCCATTTATGAAATCGCATATGAGCTCCTGAAATTTTGTTTATTATTTTATTATGATACACTATCCGGAGCTAAAAAAAAATAAGCTTTCGTGATAATTAAGTATAAGTTTTGAAAGGACAGAAGAAAATCTGCATTGCGACAGGAAAAATTTATTTGAGAAAATGCTTGAGAAATCAAAGATATTGCTATTGAGTATGCTTTGGGGAAATGTTATAATCTCCCCAAAGCATATTTTCTTTTATCATGTCTAAAACATATCTTATTTCAAGAAATTCATGCTTTATTTCACACAAATCATTTATAAAGCAGGGGTTTCGGAAGATGTGGAGAGATCATTCATACGATGTTCCTGCTTAAGCAAGGAAAGGAGCATCTTATGAAAAATGCGAATGAAATGAACTATGAAAACCTGACGATCCGTAACAAATTTATGTTTGGAAAAGTAACCCAGAATCCCGTGATTGCACAGAAAATGGCAGAGCTGTTAACACCGGCGGAGATTGGAGAGGTCACAGGCGTAGAACGTGAAAAATTCCTGCAGCACAGAAGCACATCGAAATATGTGAAGCTGGACATGTATCTGGAAGATGAGAATGGTCATGTAGTAGACACCGAAATGCAGAATAAGTCAGGTAACAAAATGGTGCAGGAGGAGCTGCCACTCCGCATCAGATACTACCAGGGTATGATCGATCAGGAAATATTATCAAGTGGAATCGATTATATATTTCTGAAGGAAACGTATATCATATTTATATGTACTTATGATCCATTCGGGCAAGGAAGGTATGTATACCATTTTCACATGGCATGTGATGAGGATGAGGAAATACAGCTTCGGGATAAAATGAACTGGATCTTTTATAATACAACCGCAAATTTGGCGGATGTACCGGAAGGAATCAGAGAATTTATAAGCTATGTAGAGCATGAAAACGTAGAGGATGAATTTACAAAGCTGCTGGATAAGGAAGTAAAAAATGCGAGACTGAATGAAGAATGGAGGTCGGAGTATTTGAAAACATATGTAAATGATATGGATATGAGGCGTGAAGGGTATCTTGAGGGCGAAGAAATTGGCGAAAAGCGTGGCAGAACCGAGGGAAGAAATGAAGCTTTGACAGAACTGCTCCATAACCTGATGGAAACCCAGAACATCTCTGAAGCAGAAGCCAGAAAGATGTTGAAAATACAATAAAATTTTAGTGGCCTGTAAATGGAATCAGCCAGTAATGATGCTGTATGCAAAATAACAGGATAATAGAAAGCAGAAAAGGAACAAAAGATGAGACTCAGAAATATACCGGGCGCAGAGGAAGCCCTTGAAAACAGCAAATATGTGATCAAACAGCCGGAAAACGATCGCGGGCATTTCCGGGAACAGATTTTTGGTAACGAAAATCCGATCCATATCGAAATTGGCATGGGAAAGGGAAAATTCCTGCTGGCTATGGCACAGCAGAACCCGGCTGTCAATTATATCGGCATTGAGCTGTATTCCAGTGTTCTGCTTCGTGCGGTCCAGAAAATGGAGGAGCTGGAAAAGGAAAACAAGGCACCTTCCAATATTCGTTTCCTTTGCATAGATGCCAGAAAGCTTGGCGAGATCTTTGCAGAAGAGGAAATAGACCGGGTCTATCTGAATTTTTCCGATCCGTGGCCGAAGGATCGCCATGCAAAAAGACGTCTGCCAAGTAAGGAATTTCTTGCGTTATATGACAAATTTCTGAAAAAAGACGGCTGGCTGGAATTTAAAACAGACAATAAAGATCTGTTTGATTTTGCATTGAGCCAGCTCCCGCTTGCAGGCTGGAAGCAAAAAGCCGTCACGTATGATCTGCACCATGATCCGGTTTTAAATGCAGGAAATGTCATGACAGAATATGAGGAAAAATTCTCTGCCAAAGGCAATCCGATCTGTAAGTATATTATTTACAGATAGAAGATTTCTCTATTCTATGTCAGAAGCAGTCCATTTTACATAAGCCCATTGACGCTTTGTATTGTCAACGGTATTTGAGCCAATAGGGGTGCCACATTCTTGATAAAGGTAGATAATATGCATATTTTCATCCTGCGGATCGACATAAATGGCACTACCCGCCAGCTCAGTATTATTTGCTTCCTCTGCTGTCAAATCTCGAAGATAGTGATATGTTGCAGGCAGCTTATCAACAGGCATGTCATGTGCAAAATAATTTTTGCCCATGACTGTGATCATGGGAGCGACTACCGTATCATTTGCTCCTGTATCGGAATGCTTCCATACGGGCATAACCGTTTTAATGGTAATCATCATAATACACAGGCAGGCAGCTATGATGCCCCATTTCATCCCCGTGGGCTTCTTCCCCTTATCTTTCCTTTTTGCGTCCAGGATGTATTTTTCATTGATCTCTCCGAATATCTCCGCGAATTCTTCTTTTTTCATAGTTCAAATCCCCTTTCTAAAAGGTAATTGCGTAGTTTCAGGCGAAGGCGGTTCAGTGTTACGGAGACATTATTTTCTGTCATGCCAAAACGGATTGCGATATCGGATATAGTGTCAAAATACCAGTATCGACATACAAAAATATTTCTTTTATCGGAGGAAAGTTCCTTCAAAAAATGATCTATAGTCAGTATAAGCTCTTTGCGGTTGATTTCCTGCTCTACGTTGTTTGTACCGGACACAAACTCTGCAATTTCGTCAAGAACCAATGGGGCTTGACCATTGCCCCGTTTGTCTGCGGTATTGTGCTTATATTTGTTAAGTGCCAGATTTCTTGTAATTTTTCCAAGGAATGTTGCCAGTATATTTGGTCTGTGTGGTGGCATGGAATTCCAGGCATTCATGTATGTATCATTGACGCACTCCTCTGTATCCTGACTGTTACCAAGTATATTTTTTGCGATAGCAGCACAGTAATTACCGTATTTGTCAGCGGTAGCAGAGATTGCCTGTTCATTTCTGTCCCAATATAACTGAACTATCTTTGCATCATCCATCATCCTTCACCTCGCTTTTCTTTTCCTCGTTCACCTATATACACAATTTTTGCATGCAAATCTTACATATCTTATAAGCTAATTTATCATATCATATTGCGAAATGATGGTATACGGCAGCAAAAACCATGCAATATAAAATTTTGAAGATGTACTATTTAAAATATTTACATTGTATTATACATATGTTACAATATTAATAGACAGGAATGAAAATATGTTCAAGCAATACAAAAAGCGAAGGCCTCGGAGGTGGCGTCCTCCGAGGCTTTCTTTTGGCTAATTATCACAGTCTTTTCTGTCTAGCTATTTGTATATGCAGTAGCAAAGCATATTTGCTATATAAATATTTGGCGATAAAGGTGGCAGAAATTACAAATTCTTCATAATTCTTCATTTTATTTTAAGATGATTCTTCATAAATAGATAATAAAATCTTAAAAAGACGTCTTAAATTATATTTATGGAGGGTTCATTATGACACGAAAGAAATTCATTAAATTAGTTACAACAGTTACATTGGGCATTATTATGATGCTGAATATATTTTACACGGTTGATGCAGAGGAAACATATGATGAATGTCAAAATATTATTAAAAAATATGAAGAATATGTCAACAACAAGCAATTAGAAGAATACATCTCATTATTTGATTCTGAAACACAAAATTGGATGAATGAGCAAAAAGAAGACCCTAATTTTTTTATTGGTGAGTTTATTGACATTCTAGAAATTAAAGAATTGAGTATTGAAACAGGAAAAAAGGCGGCTTTTATAGAGGATAATGAATTTCATGATCTACAAACAAAAGTATATTATGTTCAAGTTGATTGTGATACAACAAATGTTAATAATGAGAATATAAAGCCACTTGATGGATACATTCCATATGTTTTTGTTTTAGTGCTAGAAAATAGTCAATGGAAAATTGGAAGAGTTTCAATAGCGGATGTATCTCAAATTATTTCTTCGGGTGAAGGATTAGAAAATGATATTGAAGAAGAGACAGCTATGAAGGAAAGTTTATCTATGGCAAGGGCAAAATTGTCAGTTCCTTCTACAATTTGTATTAAAATGACCAAAAAACAGAATACCGATTATTGGGGCAAAACATATGTTAATGTTAATTTTAAGAATTATATTTTGAATGTTGTACCAAATGAGTTTACAGTATCATATGGGGGAGAATATTTAAAAGCAGGAACTATGGTAGTAAAAATGTTTGGTTGGTATTATACAATACATAAAAAATATCCAAATTCGCCAGGAGGATGTGACTTACAGGATACATCAGTTGATCAAAATTATTTGGCAGGTTCATATAGTAATTTGGGGAAATATAAATCAACAATGGATGATGCATATTCTGAAATTAGCACAAAGGCATTAGTAAATAAAAGTGGTAACATTTTTTTAACACAGTATATAAGTGGTGATACGGATTCAAAAACAGGTAAATTGGGAGCGAAAACGGCATTGTCATTGTCACAAAGTGGAAATAAGTATTTAAAAATTTTACAGAATGCTTATAACAATTCTACCAATGCAGATAAAGAGACTGTAAAAATAGTTGAGCATTAAAAGAGGGTTGAAGGATTGCTAAACACATGTATCAGTAAAAATATGAATAGAATACTCTTTTATATTTTTCTAGGTGGAATGCTTATGATTTCTGGATGCAGGGATCAGATTTCAATATCAGATAAAAAAGATATAATAAATATAGAAACCTGTCCAATTGAAAGTTCCAGAATTAAATCAAGTATTTCATTGAGCCAAAGTGAAGAGTATGGTTTTCTAAATTTTACTACACGATTTTTTGAAACAGAAGATTATATAGAACCGCTTCATGGAGAAAGTATACCAGAAGGATGGTATGCGTTAGGTGGAATAGGGTTTTGCACTGAAAATTATGAAGATTATGCAGAACTTCAGGATGGGAAATTAGTGTCTTATACTTACCAGGATAATCATATGTTAGCACAAAAAATTGATACTTTGGTGTTTCAACAGTATTCAGGGTGTTTATATCAGTATACGGTAGATCTTTTTACAGCGGTTGAATCAGAAAATTTAGAAGAAAGCAAATTGAATAATAAATATTGGGTTATATTTTATATTGATAATAAGTTCAGAAAAGTCTATATGATGTATTTTAGCTGTGATTATTTTTCGGAAAATGATGTAAGGAGTATTTTTAAATGAAAGACATATATAAATTTTTAATTGGAATATTTAGTGTAAGTATCATTTGGGGAGTAGAAGATATAACAGCTTATGCGTATGATAACTCAATGAACAGTTATAATTTAATTGAATCATATCAAGACCAAATAGAAATATCTGAAGAACGATTATTTTCCACAGATTATATTGTTAATGTTGCAAAGGCTAGTTATTGGAGTGAGCCTAACATTAATTCAACAAGATTGGGCTATGTATATAAGAATGATATTGTACATGTAATTTCAATTAAGGATAATTGGGCTAAATTTAAATCAAATGGGACATATAAATATATATATGCTGTCTATTTAACCAAAAAATAGTATAGAAAAGTAAAATTTTTGCAGTGCAGGGGATCATATATGGAAAAAATATTAATTATCGAAGATGATGCAGATATCCGTGGTGGTGTTCGAATTTTATTAGAAAGTCAGGGATATATAGTTGATGAAGCATGCAATGGTATAAAAGCAATGCAGATGTTTAATGAAAGCTATCATCTTTTGATAATTGATATTATGATGCCCCAAATATCAGGTATTCAAATATGTAAAAAAATTCGAGAGGTATCATATGTGCCGATATTATTTCTTACTGCCAGATCAGAAGAAACAGATAAACTGGAAGGACTTTCTGCTGGAGGAGATGATTATTTAGTAAAACCATTTTCATATATAGAATTAATTGCTAGAGTAAAAGCTTTATTAAGAAGATTTTGTATCTACAATAATAGAGAAATATGTCAAGAAGAAATAGATGACAAAGTGAAAAAGTGGATTACTTATGGAGATTTAAAAGTAGATCAGAAAAGAAATAATGTTATTATAGATGAACATATTATTTGTTTAACAGATACAGAATATAAAATATTAAAACTTTTTATCAAATACCCAACAAAAATATATTCTGTAGAAAATATTTATGAGAGCGTATGGGAAGAACCATATATTTATTCTTCAAGCAATACAGTAATGGTTCACATAAAAAATCTGCGAAATAAACTTTCTCAAAATGGATATGATTACGCTAAAATAAAAACCGTTTGGGGAAAGGGATACTGTTTTGAAAGACAAGTTTAAAAAAACGAGTAACCGTTTATCTTTTTTGGTTGTTATAACTATTATAATGACAACATCATTATATTTAGTGATATATTACATAGGTCATGAGACATTAGATTATTACTTTGAAACATCTGAATATATACAGAAAAATGAAAAACCATATGTTTACAAATTACAACAGTATATCAAAAACAATAGTATCTCTATTACTGAATGTGATCAATTGAAAGAATGGATAGAAAAGCAGAATATAACCTATCTTACAGTGTCAAAAGACGGAGTACTATTATATGGTATAACATATGTAAATGGATATTTATTAGCAGGAAATGCTTCGGAATCTATGCATAATAATTGGATATACTTTATGCCTATTGAGTTTACGGATACTAATGCGGAAGTGTTTATATATGCGGATTATACAGAAAAATATTATATGTTAATATCTATAATTTCCGCAATATTTTCATCTGTTGTTAGTCTATTGTTTATTTTTTATGGAATTCAAAAAGAAATTTTTTATCTTCAATCGGGCTTATTGAAGGCAAAAAAAGATGAAGATGAAATGCGTGAGTCAAAAAATAAATTAGTTCAGAGTATGGCACATGATCTTAGAACTCCTTTAACAGGATTAATGACTTTTGCAGAAATTCTAAAACTTAAGGCAAAGGCAGGAACTTATGATGTGAAATATATTGATAAGATTTTAGATAAAGCAATTGAAATAAAAAATTTAACAGACAAGATATTTGATTATTCGGTAGTAAATAACGTAACATATAATATTAATTTAGAATTAGAACAGTTTCAGCCTATATTTGAAGACTATCTTTCAGACTTAAGTACAATATTAACAACGAAAGGATTCATTGTTAATGCAAATGAGATAGTTTGGCCAACATGCTTTTTATTAATTAATACTGATTTATTGGGAAGAATTTTTAGTAATTTGGAATCTAATATAAATAAATATGCAGAGGTAGGAAGCGAAATAATCATGAGAGTTCAAATGCAAAAGAATTATGTGCATATTATTATTTTAAATAAAATCGATTTTCGAAAGAGGGGATTAGATAGTATGGGAATTGGGTTAAAAAATGTAGATATAATGATGCGAGCAATGAATGGAAAATTATACTATAAGCAGATAGAAAATAGATACATAACTGAACTAATATTCCCAACAAAAAATGAAAATTTGTAGTAGACAACAAAAATAAAATGTGATAACATATCTCAGTGGTGAGTGAAAATTCTCACTCTCGGGGTGTGGCTCAGCTTGGTAGAGCGCTACGTTCGGGACGTAGAGGTCGCGTGTTCGAATCACGTCACCCCGATTGATTGCAAGTCGTAAGACTTGCTGTATTTTTAATAGGATAGGAAATTCCTATTATGTTTTTGCTTAATATAAGGCTATGATAAGAACAAGTAATGATCAGGGAAACTGACAGAGAGTTACCGGCTGGTGAGAGGTGCAAGGGAAGCTGATCATGAATACCTCTTTGAGCTGCGCACCAAACGAAACATCCAGTAGGCTGCGACGGAACCTGACCGTTATAACAGGAGAGTATGTTTGTACTTGATGAGGCAGAAGCCGTGAGGCTTTTGTGAATAAAGGTGGTAACACGAGTATAAACCTCGTCCTTTGAATAGGACGGGGTTTCTTTTTATAGCGAGGAAGAAAATCAAGCATTGTCGTATATTTGCGGAGCAAATGTACGGCGCAATAACCTGCGTAGCAGGTTATAGAAAATTTTAACCGAGCGTATAACGAGAAATTTAAGAGCATGATAGTGCGGCTGACGCGAAAGCGGCAGAAATTTCGAGTATGAAAGCAGAAGAAAAATAAATTAAAACGAAAAAGGAGACGAAAATGACAGTATTTGATGAATTAAAAGCCAGAGGACTTCTGGCACAGCTTACAGATGAAGAAGAGATCAAGGAACTCATCAACAACGGAAAAGCCGTATTCTATATTGGCTTTGACCCAACAGCAGACAGCCTTCATGTAGGCCACTTCATGGCGCTATGCCTGATGAAGAGATTACAGATGGCAGGCAATAAGCCGATCGCGCTGATCGGCGGCGGAACAGCCATGATCGGTGATCCGTCCGGCAGAACAGATATGCGTTCCATGATGACAAAGGAGCAGATCGATCACAACTGCGAATGCTTCAAAAAACAGATGAGCCGTTTCATCGAATTTGGTGAAGACAAGGCGCTTATGGTCAACAATGCAGACTGGCTCAGAGATTTAAATTATATTGAATTTATCCGTGATATCGGCGGATGCTTTTCTGTGAATAACATGCTGCGTGCAGAGTGCTACAAGCAGAGAATGGAAAAAGGTCTGAGCTTTTTGGAATTCAACTACATGATCATGCAGAGCTACGATTTTCTTGCGCTGTATGAGAAGTACGGCTGTAATATGCAGTTCGGCGGTGATGACCAGTGGAGTAATATGCTTGGTGGTACAGAGCTGATCCGTCGTAAAAAAGGAAAAGATGCATATGCTATGACGATCACACTTTTGCTCAACTCAGAAGGAAAGAAGATGGGTAAGACACAGAAAGGTGCCGTATGGCTTGATCCAAACAAAACCTCTCCGTTTGAATTCTACCAGTACTGGAGAAATGTAAGTGACGCAGACGTTCTCAAATGTATCCGTATGCTGACCTTCCTTCCGCTGGAAGAGATCGAGAAAATGGATAGCTGGGAAGGAAGCCAGTTAAATCAGGCAAAAGAAATCCTTGCATTTGAGCTGACAAAGCTTGTACATGGCGAAGAAGAGGCTGTAAAAGCACAGGAAAGTGCCAGAGCTTTATTCTCAGCAGGAAATGCCGCTGATATGCCAACTGCAGAGCTTGCAGACGAAGATTTTACAGAGGGTAGTATAGATGTGATCACAATGCTTGTAAAATCAGGTCTTGTAGCAAGTCGTTCCGAAGGAAGACGTGCGATCGAGCAGGGCGGCGTATCCATCGATGGCGAGAAAGTAACCGATATCAAGCAGACAGTTGCAAAGGATGCGATCGGAGACGGTATCGTATTAAAGCGTGGCAAAAAGAACTTCCGCAAGATCGTAAACGCATAATAAATAAAGTGATCCAAATTGGATATAAAAGGGACTATTATGTACATAGTAGTCCTTTTTATATAATAGTAGATAGCAGTATATTTTAAGATCAGTGAGGCGGATATAGATTATATGGATAGCAGAGATTTGAAATTGACAAAAGAAGTATGGCGGAAACTGCATCATACGCCGGAGCTTTCCGGGCAGGAAACAAAAACAAAGGAGATCCTGAAGGACTATCTGACAAACTATACGACTTTGTCAGTCGTGGAAACACCGGATTACCTGTATACTGTATATGAAGAAAAGGATTGTGAGCAGCCTCAGCTGACGATCTGTCTGAGGGCAGATATGGATGCCATTCCGGATGGAGAGGGCGGCGTATTCCATGGCTGCGGGCATGATGGACACAGTGCAGCATTGTTTCTGACAGCACTTTGTCTGGAACGGCTCAGACAGAAAGGCAAAAAGATCGGTAAAAGAGTGATTCTGTTATGGCAGCAGGCGGAGGAAACGGGAGAAGGTGCAAGGCTGGCATGTCCTGTGCTTCTCAAGGAATCGGTTTCAGAGATTTATGGCTGTCATAATATTCCGGGCTATCCATTCGGAGAAGTGCTGCTGTGCAAACAGGTATTTGCCTGCGCTTCCAAGGGACTTATTCTGGATCTGCACGGAAAACAAAGCCATGCAGCTTATCCGGAGCAGGGGATCAATCCGGGTTATCTGATCGCTGAGATTGTAAATAAACTTCCTATATGGTGTGAAGACCACAAAAAAGGACTTACCATGGCAAGCATTATTGAAATGAAGGTAGGATCCGAAAATTTTGGTATTTCTGCTGGAAATGGGAGGTTGTGTCTGACACTTCGGGCACATTATCAGGAGGATCTGGAAATGCTGACTGAGGCTATCTTAGCTTATGCAAGGCAGCAGGCTGAAACAAGCGGGATTACAATGGAGGTATCGGAAACAGATGCTTTCCCGGATACAGTGAATGATACTGCGTTGACAGAGAAGCTGGAGCGGCTGTGCATAGATCATGCACTGCCATATACATATCTGCCGGGGCCAATGCGCTGGTCAGAGGATTTCGGATGGTATCAGAAAAAGTGCAGAGGCGTATTTTTCGGGATCGGCGCAGGAGAGGAAACACCCGGGCTCCACACAGAGTCCTATTGTTATCCGGAAGCATTACTTGAAAAAGCAGGCATGATATGGGAAACTATAATTATGCATCGATAAAGCAAAGGAGAAGGTTATGAAAACGATACAGGTTGAAGATATTACGAAAAATATCCGGGAAATGTGTATAGAAGCCAACCATTTTCTGACAGAGGATATGAAAGCTGCCATGGAGCAGGCGTGTAAGGAAGAAAAATCCCCGGTCGGACAGCAGGTGCTTTCGCAGCTTGAGGACAATCTGCAGATCGCAGGGCAGGATATGATCCCCATCTGTCAGGATACGGGAATGGCAGTGATCTTTATGGAGATCGGACAGGATGTGCATTTTGAAGGCGGTAGTCTGGAAGCTGCGATCAATGAAGGAGTCAGACAGGGTTATGTAGACGGTTATCTGCGCAAATCGGTTGTGAAAGATCCGCTTGAACGTGAAAATACAAAGGACAATACCCCGGCGGTCATCCATTATCAGATCGTTCCGGGCGATCAGGTGAAGATCACCGTTGCACCAAAGGGCTTTGGCAGTGAAAATATGAGCCGTGTATTTATGCTGAAACCGGCAGATGGCATAGAAGGCGTAAAAGCAGCCATTTTAACGGCTGTAAGGGATGCAGGTCCGAACGCCTGTCCACCTATGGTAGTAGGCGTCGGAATCGGCGGAACCTTTGAAAAGTGCGCGATCATGGCAAAACAGGCGCTCACAAGACCGGTAAATGTGCATTCTGCCATTCCTTATGTGGCAGAAATGGAAAAAGAGCTTTTGGAAAATATCAATAAAACAGGAATCGGTCCGGGCGGACTTGGCGGAACCACGACAGCACTGGCTGTCAATATCAATACTTATCCGACGCATATTGCAGGACTTCCTGTTGCAGTCAATATCTGCTGTCACGTATGCAGACACAGCACACGGGTATTGTAATGCAGGCATGGAATGCTATGAAAAATATCACAGGGTAATCATGAATAAAGAATATCAGAAGGATGTTCCTATTATATAGTTGAAAAACAGAAAGGGTAATCATGAAACAATCAATACAAGCGCCACTCATAAAAGAAGAAATCCGGAGCCTACATGCGGGTGATTCTGTCCTTATCACGGGCACGATCTATACAGCAAGAGATGCAGCGCATAAAAGAATGCAGGAAGCATTAAAGAACGGAGAAAAGCTTCCGCTTGCAATGGAAGGCAATGTGATCTATTATATGGGGCCTTCACCGGCAAGAGAAGGCAGACCAATCGGTTCTGCAGGGCCTACAACCGCGAGTCGTATGGACAAATATGCCCCGGAGCTTCTTGATCTCGGATTAAAGGGTATGATCGGAAAAGGGAAACGTTCTAAAGAAGTCATAGATGCGATCGTCAGAAACGAAGCGGTTTATTTTGCTGCAGTCGGCGGAGCAGGCGCACTTCTTTCCAAATCCATTCTGTCATCGGAAGTGATCGCCTATGACGATCTTGGCACGGAAGCGATCCGCAAGCTGGAAGTCAAGGATTTTCCGGCGATCGTTGTGATCGATAAAGATGGCAACAACCTGTATGAAACAGCCGTGAAGGAATATAATACATTATCCTGATACACAATGTGGAAAAATATATGGAATCTATGTGAAGATCCACAGATCTGTATGAAATCGTAAAGAATTGAAAGAGTTTCTTCCTATATATATGTAGGACTGAAACAAAACAATACAATATATAGAATTATAGTATCGAAGCAAAGGAATGAATTGCTGATTATATACTGACGGGAGAATAAAATGCGAATTGCAATGATGGTTTTAAGGAAGCTCTATCTGGTACCATTCCTGTTTTACCGGATATGGCTGGCAGGGAAAAAATATATCGGAGATTACATGCCCGGTTTTCTGATCGGAAAGAAGATCTCCACACATGCCATACAGGCGGGCAACATCACGCCTGAGATCCATGGGCTGGAAAATATACCGAAAGAGGATGGATTTATCTTTTACCCCAATCACCAGGGGCTGTTTGATGTACTGATGTTTTTCTATTCCTCTCCGAAGCCGTTTGCATTTGTGATCAAAAAAGAAGCAAAAAATGTGATCCTGCTAAAACAGGCAATTCAGGCAACAGGTTCTCTTCCGATGGACAGAGAAGATCTGAGACAGTCCATGCAGGTGATCAATCAGGTTGCAAAAGAAGTACAGCAGGGAAGAAACTATATTATTTTTGCAGAAGGAACACGCAGCAAAATGGGCAATAAGCTGCTCGAGTTCAAGGGAGGAAGCTTCAAAGCCGCACAGAAAGCAAAATGCCCGATCGTTCCCTGTGCACTGATCAATTCCTTTGTTCCGTTTGATGAAAATTCCGTAAGACAGGTAACGGTAAAGCTGCTCTATTTAAAACCATTGTATTATGAAGAATACCGGCATATGCGCTCCAATGAGATCGCAGAAGAGGTAAAACGTCGTATTGAAGAAGCGATTGAAAAGAATTTATAGTTTATGGTTGACAAACAAAATGGGCTTATGTATAATAACATTTGCGTCAGATGACGTACAACTTTATATTGGTAGAGGATAAAGTTCAGCAGTAAGGAGAAATACTCAAGAGGCTGAAGAGGCGCCCCTGCTAAGGGTGTAGGTCGCTCACGCGGCGCGAGGGTTCAAATCCCTCTTTCTCCGTTTCATATCAAGATGAAAATGAATCTTGACACGCTCAGGATTCCTTTTTTTCGCCCGGGACTGTGGTCGAATAAAATTTCGACAGAACAATACAAAAAAGGTGTTGACAAAGAACGAGCGGGATGATATGATAAGATTCCACCGCGAAAAAGCGGTGAAGATGAGATTGAAAAATCTCAAAAGAAAATAAAAAGGTGTTGACAAACGACAAAACACATGATATTATATCAGAGTTGCGTCGAGAGATACA
>ERZ1673741.470-NODE-470-length-44903-cov-121.625714_pt1 | contig 44903 bp, 44 predicted proteins | sample MGYA00580209_ERZ1673741 | MGnify/ENA primary metagenome ERZ1673741 (study PRJEB41218, sample SAMN15661754) | gut metagenome | host: Homo sapiens | place: Canada: London | collected 2015-08-20/2019-03-30 | study: EMG produced TPA metagenomics assembly of... | reverse complement strand
GCAGATTTACAGTCTGCCCCATTTGGCCACTCTGGTAACTACCCAAAAGCTTTATGTCTCAAAAGTGAGTGCAAAGGTAATGCTTTTATTTGATATTACCAAATTTTTTCGGCACTTTTTTCTCTTTTCCTTCAAAAAATGTTCATTTTCCCCTATAAAATAGGTTTTCTCCCTCTCTTTTACCTTTTTTCGGTACTTCATATCCCAGTTCTACACCCACTTTTCCGGCTTCTTCAATAGCCCAGACGGCATCACCGCTCCAGGTCATGTTGAGATAGGCTTTGCTTTTGGTGATGGTCTCCTTGCCGAAGTCGGCTTCCCATCCTTCAATGTTTGGCTTCAGAGCTTTCAACTCTTTCTCTGCCCTGATATTTTCTGTCCCATAATGTTCCCCAGGTCTGTGCACTTTTTATAGGTACGTGTACCTTATTATATAGGATGCCACAGGTTTGTTCATTTTTGTTGTAAATTTGCGTGCAAAGTTACGCATTTTTCGATAAATATTGAAAGAAACAAAGAAAAAGTTGTATCTTTGCAAACGTTTTGTAGTATCTGATATACAGAACAGAATAATTATTGAATAAATATACATACATGATTGTTACAATAGAATGGATGGAGGAGTGGTTCAGGCGTTTCGACCAGGAATATTTCGGGGGAAAACTGCCTGTTCCTGAACTCGGACTTACTCATGCCAAGACTCGCTTGGGGCAACTTGCCTATAAGCGGGCCTCCAGATGGGGACGCACCAAACTCTACGATTTCAAACTCTCCATGTCTACTTATTATGATATGACCGACAGGCAGGCAAAGAGTGTCTTGCTCCACGAGATGATACATTACATCATCGGTTATACGGGACTGAAAGATACCTCGGCTCATGGGGTTGTGTTCAAGGGACTGATGGATAAGCTCAACAGCCAGTATGGCTGGGATATCAGAGTATCGACATCCACTAAGGGTTGGAAGGTAAGCGAAACCGTAAAAAGCAGGAAAGAGAAGAAGGGACCGCAAATCTATCTGATGCTTGCCATCGAAATGAATGATGGAAGATATTATCTCTCGAGAGTGAATCCGAGTTTTGCCCGTCGCATCGAAAATCAGCTGAAGACGGTCAGGGAAGTGGTTTCCCATCAGTGGTATACTACGATGGAGAACTATTTCGAAGACTATCCGCAGGTGCGCAGTTTGAGAGGAAGGCGCATCTCGAAGGCCGATTTCGGAAAGTTGCTTAATGTGCTCACTCCCTTTCAGTTGTAATGTCGGGCGAATGTATAAGAAAAAGAATAACCAAAACTCATTAAAGATATAAAATGAAAGAAACCTGGAAAATGATAGCCCTGCTGGCAATAGCCATTGGAGGACTGCTGGCTTATGCCTTTATTCCAGAGCAAGTGGCTGAAAACATTCCGCTGAAACAGATTGGAATGGATGCGCTCACCAGTAAAAGCGAGGCAGAGCTTGCTGAAGAGGAAAAGGCTGACAGCATGATAAAGGAACCCGTGGATACGGCGGCGCAGCGAGTACTGATCTTCGGTGATTCGATGTCGGAATATCTAGGTCTGCGACTGGCTGATTATGCCAACAAGAACGGTCATAAACTCACCTGTATTACCTGGGTGAGTTCGGGCACCAGAAACTGGGCTGCTACCGATACCCTGCAGCATTATATCCAACGTATCAAACCTACCCATGTCTTTGTATGTCTGGGCAGCAACGAACTGTATACGGCTGATATGAAGGGATGTGAAAAACGCATCCGTGCCATCTTGAGCAAGATTGGTAATATTCCAACGATATGGATCGGTCCACCAAACTGGTGTGAGGATAATGGATATAACAAACTCCTCCGTGAGATGATGGGACCACGAGGCTATTATCCTAGTTACAAACTTACCTTCGAACGCCAGAAAGACGGCCGGCATCCGACTATGGCTTCATCTGCCATGTGGATGGATAAGATTGTTGAATGGATGAATAGCGGACATTGTGTGCATCCGTTCCGTTTGGAGATGCCGGATAAGCGTGACCGCAGATACAGACAGATTACCATCTTGCCTCCTGGAACCAGACATAGGACTGACAGTACGGCTATGAAGAAGGATTCTCTTTCTATGCCTGTTGAGGGAACTGTGCCTGAAACCACAGAAAGTCCTGCTGCAACCAAGGAACCTGCAACTGCAGGAAAAACGTCTCCGGCTGCTGACAAGACGGTTCCAGCGGTAAAGCATGTAAACCATAAAGACTCCGTATAAGAAAGAGTTCAATAAATAATATCTTCAGAAAAGACAAATGAATTATTCAACATTCGAAATAAGTGCCTTGTGGCATTGGATAGAGCGGCTGTTTGTTTATCAGGCAGATTCTCCGCTGATGATGGGCAGCATTCCGTTTGCGCTGCTCTTCATCTTCTTCCTTGCCATTTATACCCTGCTCAAGAGCTATTCGCGCACAGCCATGATGATGTATGTCATCTGCTTCAGCCTTTTCTTTGCCTATAAGGTGAACGGAATGGTGATGTGGATGCTGCCGCTTACGGCTTGCATCAATTATGCCGTAACCCAGGAAATGAGACTGCATGAGGGAAAGGCACGCAAGGCGCTGCTTACCTTCGTGGTGCTTGTAGACCTGGCTCTGCTGTGCTATTTCAAATATACCAATTTCATCATTGGCGATGTAGTCAACGAGATGTTCAGCACCAACTTCTCCCTGCAGTCTATCGCTCTGCCTGTAGGTATCTCGTTCTATACCTTCCAGGCTATCAGTTATGCGGTAGATACCTATAAGCGCAAGTTTGACATGGAGGTAACGCTCCTGGAGTATTGCTTCTATCTCACCTTCTTTCCGCTGCTGATGGCGGGTCCTATCACCCGTGCCGCCAACCTGATACCCAGACTGAAACGAAACGAACAGGCTTCCAGCAGAATGTTGTGGACGGGACTCTTCCTCATCATGCTGGGACTGGTCAAGAAGAATATGCTGAGCGATTATATTGCACAGTTCAACAACTGGGTGTTTGATGCGCCACAAACCTTCTCGGGTTTCGAGAATCTGGCAGCGCTCTTCGGCTATCCTGTACAGATCTTCCTCGATTTCTCGGGATATAGCGATATGAGTATCGGTGTGGCAGCCATTCTGGGCTTCTATCTGCCCGACAACTTCTATTTCCCTTACCGCTCACTCTCGGTTACCGAGTTCTGGCGTCGCTGGCACATCTCGCTTTCCTTCTGGTTCCGCGATTATGTGTATATTCCGCTGGGTGGAAACCGGAAGGGAAAGGTGCGCATGTATTTCAACAACTTCCTCACCATGCTGGTGGCAGGTTTGTGGCATGGCTCTTCCTGGATGTTCGTCATCTGGGGTGCTCTTCATGGTTTCGGACTTGTGGTGCATAAGTTCTTCAGCCGTCAGTTGGGCATAAGCATTCCCCGTACGCTGGCTGGCAATTCCCTCAGCTGGCTCATCACCTATTTATATATATGCTTTGCGTGGTCTTTCTTCCGTGCCAAGGATTTGGGTGTGTTGGGGAAGATGTGTGATAAGGTGGCAAATGATTTCAGCATCGATTATCTGGTGCCTTTCTTTCATGCCCGTCCTGCCTGGACGCTTTGCATCATCGGTGTCATGCTGAGCTATCTCTTTACCGAGCGCCAGTATCACCGTCTTCAGACGCGGTTCATCCTCCTGCCTTGGGTGGCTAAACTGCTGCTCTTCATCATCTGTCTGCAAATGGTGGTGGAGGTTTCCCAGGAGAGTGTGCAACCGTTCATTTATTATCAGTTCTAGTTTCGATGGTTAATATTAATATATATATTTGAAGTAACAGACAAAATAGAAAAATTGTATGAAGAAACTATTATTCTTTTTGCTCCTGACGACGGCTGTCGTCGGTAGAGCACAGACTTCGCTTGACTTGCTGCCTGTAGGCACCGAGGCTCCCGACTTCACGATTACTGACAGTAAGACGGGTAAGAAAATCTTCCAACTTTCAGATAAGAAGACTCAGATGGATAAAGACGGAAAGACGGTTCCAGGTGTCTGGACCGTGCTCGATTTCTGGGCTTCCTGGTGTCCAGACTGCAGAAGAGACATGCCGATGGTGAAGACTATCTATGACAAATACAATACCAAGATCCAGGTAGTGGGTGTTTCTTTTGATACCGATGAGGCGAAGATGAAGAAATATCTGGGCGATAATCAGTATAGCTGGTTGCAATACTGTGAGTTTAAGAAATGGAAGGAAACAAAGATTTCCAAGGATTATCACATTTCATGGATTCCTACCTCTTATCTGATCAATCCGGAAGGTAAGGTTGTATTCTCTACCGTGAAGGCGGAGGAGATGATGAAGAAACTGGATTCGCTCGACCAGGCTGGAGCATTGAAACCTGCTCAGGTGCAGACTGCTCTCAAGAAGGTGTATAATGAAAGCATCGATCCGATGGCTCAGATTGATGAGGCTTTGGCTAAAGCCAAGAAGAATGGCAAGTTTGTTATCTGTCAGGTAGGTGGTAACTGGTGCCCATGGTGCTTGAAGTTTGCCGATTTTGTAGAGAAGAATGCTGCGGTCAACAAGATGGTGAATGATCATTTTGAATATATTCATGTGAACTACAATCGCAGAAAAACTGCCGGTGATGCGGCGGTGAAGAAGGCTGAGCAGCTGATGAAGCGTCTGAACAATCCTCAGCGTTTCGGATTTCCGGTCTTTGTGGTGCTCGATGAAACCGGAAAGGTTCTCCATATCCAGGATTCCAGTTTTCTGGAAGAGGGGAAGGGATATAACGAAGAAATGGTGCTCAGATTCCTGAAGAGCTGGACACCTCAGGCTATTAAAGGATAAAGAAAGAGGGTGTGTCATTAACTTATGACACACCCTCTCTCTCTCTCTAGTGTTATTTGTAATTTACATCTCCGCTTTCAGCAGCTGTATCTCCTCTGCAGACAGTCCCGTTATTTCCAAGACAGTCGCTTCATTCATACCCTTTGCCAGCATCTTTCTTGCAATCTCAAAGTTTCGCTGGGTTATGCCTTTCTCCATGCCTTCTGCAATTCCTTCCCGCTTGGCGGTATCAACGGAATTTTTGATGTCGCGATAGGCCATCTTGCTGGCTTCATACTCACGCAACTCTTGCTGGGTAAACTTGGATATCTCGGCTTCTTCGAAAAGACGGTCAAAGACTTTGTCACATAACTCCTTAGGACGTTGGGTAAGTTTGTAGAGATTTTTCAGCGCATAAAGCCATTTGTCGTAAAGTGTCTCTAGTTCCTCTAGGGATTTGTCAAATTTAGCAATCTCAACATAGATGAATTCCAACTTATTGTAGAACACCTTGTGAGTGGCGGTATCGCAAAGCTGCACGCTATGGCGAATCTTTTCCTTTTCGAAAGCATCTTCATTCATGTCGAAGTTGAGCAAAGCAACTGTATAGACATGATTGAGTTTGAAATCCCAATCCTTTCCCTTTGGTGCTTGTTCACGGATAGGGAATGTGGAATAGAACAGAGAACGGTCCTTGAAGTAAGTCTGATAGGCATTCTGCATTTCAACGATAAACTTCTCTCCGTTTTCTCCTTCACAGTATACGTCAAAGATAGCCTTGCGGTCAGCATAGACATCGCCTACATGTTCAGGGTTCAGATACTTCACATCCTTAACAACCTGTTTGCCATCAAACAAGCTGTTGAGAAAACAAATCAGCAAATCCTTGTTCATTGCTGTTCCGAAAATTCGCTTGAAACCGAAGTCTGTAAGCAAACTGATATATCTTTCTTCTACCTGTTTCATAATCATCTGTTTTAAAATGCTACCGCAAAGTTAAGACTTTATTTTCATATCAGCAAGAGTTTTCTGATAAAAGTTTTAAAAATGTTATGTCCACCAGTTCTTTATGGGAAACGGCAAGGGGCTGTTATTTTACTGCTACCTTTTTGTCGGCTACGATATAGATACCTGGACGCAGGTTAACCTGGACAGGAACACCGGCTGAAACGGATAACTTGGTGATAAACTGGCCTCCGATACTGTAAACAGGAATCAACTTGGATTCTGCTGATACAATCGTGAGTACACCGGCTGCAGAACTGATGCGGACGTTGTTCTGGGCGGTTACCTGACTGATGCCTGTACTCTCGCCAGCACCAATCTGACCAACCTTAAACTTCACTCCGTCCAATAAGATTTCGCCATTACGGTCGGTTACCCAAACATACATTTCATTTGCTGTCTGGTTTAATGTAATGGTGCGAGTTGTAGACTCACCTGCCGGTACACACATATATTCCTCAGCGCTGCTAAAGGTTGGCTTCGTGCTGTTTTTGCTGGTGTAAACGTTTATCAGACCGAGATATTCGCGCTGGCTGTCATTCCTGATGGTAATATCAAACGAATTGTCCATTTTAAGCCGGATTGCCTCGTTGCTCTTTAATTCAGCCGAAAGCTTATTGCCATTCAGCGTAAGCGATGTGGCTGTAGCTTCCAGTTCAAACGGAACAACATTCTCCATATAGGCACATACATCCCAGGTCTTACCATTATCAGTACTGTAGATTTCGTAAAGAACAGTGGCTCCTACAGGGAAGGCATAGTTGAGGTTGAAATTAATAAAGTCGAGTTCATATCCTTCCTCTGGATCCATCGCATTTAATTTTAACTTGAAGCTCTGCGTAATTGGCGTATATGAACCGTCATCTTTTCTGATGCCAAGAGCTACTAAGCCTTCGAACTTATTGTAGGTAGGATTAGAAAATACAGGTGTTACCATTAGCGAGAATTTCTCAGATGCATTCTTGCGCTCGCCCTTGATGATGGTACATTTTCTGTAATCTTCATAGGCATCAGCGTAAAGAGAATGCTCTTTTACCAGCGGTTCATCCTTGATTCCGTTGTCCGGCGCAATACCGATGATGACAGAGCAGCCGCGGTTATAGCCGTTAGCCGATGTGCCGGCACCTGTTCCACGGACTGCAGGGTCGAGGAGGGTGATGTCGAAATATCCATCGCTGTAGCCTGACCAGCCCCAGTTGATGTGATAGAGACCTTCTCCGTCAGAACCATCGCATACAAACTGGTGGCCGCTTTCATCAGAAGCAGCACCGCCATAGAGGATAGGGCGCTTAGCCTCCAATTCCCGGTCGAGAATCTCCTTCCATTCTGCCAGCGTATAGAATGAGCGGTAAACCTCCTGCAAGAGGTCAGCATCATATCCGAAATAGGTTGACATATCTTCTGGGAGCACCCATGCACCCGAAGAATCTCCGTAATCCATCTGTACTGCAGCTCCACAATGGAACATCAGTTTGGCTACTGCATTGGCTTGAGTGGTATTATATTTTCCTTTGGTGTAGGTTGGGAGCATGTTGCCCCAGTCATATTTTTCACCCTTGCTGATGGCTTTTACCTTGAGCTTATTGGTTGTGGTGGTATAAGCTGGAATGGTAGCCTTCAGCTCTTTAGGATACTGATAATACATCATCACCTGTGCCATGGCTGTAGCTACGCATCCTGTAGCACTCTGGCTAGAACCTATATATTTAGGACACATCTTATTATAAGGTGTCAGCTGGTCCCAGGCAATATCTCCCAAGAGCGGTGCTATCTTTGACTGCTGATAACGGCCATCCGTCTTCAGCGCTCTCTGTTCAGCCAGAATCTTTCTGGCTTTGGCATCACCCTGGGTGAAGGCTGCAACAAACTTCTGGTAAGCTTTCAGAAACGCTGCACATCCTTCTGTCTTCATCAGATTCTCAGAGTTGCCATGAGCCGAATAGCCTACAATCTCCGGCAGTTCATCATCACCCGAAACGATGGTGAATCCCTTGTCGGCTCCGTTGTCAAAAACATAATAGCTGGTAGCTGTCTCTGCAGAACCGCTACTGTTCTGCTGATATCGCTTTCTAGCCTTGCTTACCTGCTGCTGGTCCATTATGATGTCTTGCAGGGCAGCCTGGCGCTCGGCAATAGCTTGTGCCTGTTGGAAACTGCGAGGCCCTGCCCATGCCAGAACCTGAAAGAGCGTAAGGCCTACTGCCAGTAGTGCCGTACGCTTTATCTTCAACATCGCTGTATGAAAGTTGCTCTGTTTCATATCGTAATTTTATGCATTATAAACCTCTTGCTTTCAGGAATCCGGAAGCATCAGGCTTCTCCATACCTGTAAAGTCGGTAAACATTTCCATCTGGTCCTTGGTGTTGCCACGGCTCAGAATCTTATCGCGGAATGCCTGACCAACGGCTGGATCTAAGGCTCCATGCTTTGCAAAGTAGTCGGCGATGTTCACAGCCAGCACCTCTGTCCAGAGATAGCTGTAATAGCCTGCAGCATAACCGCCGCCCCATACGTGGTTGAAGTATGATGTGCTGTAGCGAGGAGGAATCTGGGTGTTGAGCAAACCGATGTTGTGGAGCTCTTCCTTCTCGAAGGCGCCTGCCATATAAGGTGAAGGCACCTCTTCTTCGCTAATCTTGTGCCAGGCAAGGTCAAGACAGGTTGCAGCCAGATTCTCGCCCAGTGAATAAGCGGTCTGGAAGCTGATGCTCTTCAGCATGCGCTCTTTCAGATCGGCTGGCATCGCAGCACCGGTCTCGGTATGACGGGCGTAATGGTCGAATATCTCCGGAATAGAAGCAAACGATTCGTTAAACTGGGATGGCATCTCTACGAAATCGCGGGCAACGGCTGTTCCTGAAAGGGTATTGTACTTGCAGTCGGAAAGAATTCCGTGAAGTGCATGACCGAACTCATGGAACAGGGTAGTAACCTCATCCCATGTGATGAGAGATGGCTGACCCTCCGGTGCCTTGGCGTTGTTGCATACATTATATATGATAGGCAACTGGCCGCGCTGCTTGCTCTGTTTGGCAAAGGCGCTCATCCATGCACCGCCACGCTTGGTAGGACGGCGGAAGTAATCGCTGTAGAAAAGGGCGATTGGCTTGCCGTTCTTATCGCTTACCTCGAATACCTTCATGTCAGGGTGATAGGTAGGGATATCCTTGCGCTGCTTGAAGTTCAGTCCGTAAACACGATGGGCGGCATAGAACACACCGTTCACCTGTACGCTGTCGATGTTGAAGTATGGCTTAATCTCATCATCGGTAATGTTGAGCATCTCCTTCTTCATCTTCGCAGAATAATAGAAGCGGTCGTATGGCTGCAGCTTGAAGTCCTTGCCCTCCGTCTTCTGTGCATACGCTTCTATCGCCTTGGTTTCTGCATCAGCCTTAGGAGCATATTCCTTGATGAGCTGCTTCAGGAAATCATCCACATTTTTGCTGTTCTTAGCCATCGTCTTTTCGAGCGAATAGTCGGCATAGTTGGCATATCCCATTAACTTGCCCTTCTCGGCACGCAACTTGGCAATCTCGGTTACGATAGGGAAGGTGTTGAAATCAGGATTGGTTCCGTCGGCACGGTGGATGCTTGCCATATACACCTTCTTGCGCAGTTCGCGGTTCTGGAGATTGGTGAGGATAGGCTGCTGGGTGGTGTTGATGATGACGATGCAGTAAGGTGCCTTGCCTCCGCGACTCTCAGCATCTTTCTTACATTGTGCAATGTCAGCATCGCTCAATCCGGCAAGCTCTTCCTTGCTGTTCACCCAAACCACGGCGTTGTTGGTAGCGGCAGGAAGAAGATTGCCCCACTCCTGCTGTAACTCAGAGATGCGGGAGTTGATCTGCTTCATGCGCTCCATCTTCTCGGCAGAAAGAAGGGCACCTGAACGTACAAAACTCTTATAGATAACCTCAGTAAGACGCTTGTCTTCGCCCTTGAGTTTCTTATATTCGTTGTCGTAAACATACTTGATGCGCTCGAAGAGTTTCTTGTTGAACGAAATCTCATTATCGAGCTCGGTCAGCAATGGGGTAGCCTTCTTTTCGGTTTCGGCGATTCCCGGAGTTTTGTGGGCACTGGTGAGACCGAAGAAGATGTTAGTCACCTTTTCGAGCAGTGCACCGCTCTCCTCATAGGCGAGGATGGTGTTCTGGAAGTTAGGCTTCTTCTTGTTGTTTACAATCTTCTGGATGTTGGCACGCTGTTCCCTGATAGCCGCTTCGATGGCTGGCAGGTAGTCGCTTTCCTGAATCTTGCTGAAGTCAGGAGCACCGAATGGAAGACTGCTCTTTGTTAAAAGAGGATTCTGACGGTTTCCGCCCGCAGTCTGTGCGAACGATGAGGCTGGCATCTGCAGGAGTGCTGCGGCCAAGCCCATGGTAAGGAAAGTCTTGTTAAGTTTCATTATGTTTCTTTGTTTATTTGAAATCTTCTGCAAAGATAATGATTTATTTCGGATTATCGCATTTTTATTCATATTTCTTATGGAAAACCAGCAGACAGATGGCTCCTGCCAATGCCATCGGCACACCGATAATGGCAGGGAAGTTGTATCCTAATCCCATCGCAACAGGAATTCCACCAAGGAAAGCTCCTATGGCGTTACCCAGATTGAAGGCACCTTGAATGCAGCAGCCGCCCAGCATTTCGCCACCCTTGGCATGCTTCACGATGAGGAATTGCTCAGGCGATCCGATGCCGAAAAGACAGACGCAGCAGATGAACATCAAAGCTACTGATATCCAACCGATAGGGGCGAGGAAGAAGGTGAGCAATAACGATGCCGCCGCCAGAAACTGGAGATAACAGGTAAAGCGGCCCGGCTTGAAACGGTCGGCAAGCAAGGCACTCACCTGATTGCCTACTACCATTCCGCCGCCTGCGAGAATCATCAGCAGAGAGATGCTGGCTGCGCTGAATCCGCCCTCCATTTGAAGCAGCGGCGAGATATAACTGAACCAGCAGAGGATGCCGCCATTGCCCAGGAAGGTGGCGGCGATGATGAGCCACGGAGCCTTGTTGCGGAGGAAACGGAACTGTGCCTTCATACCCTTATTCGGCAACGCAGCCACGTCTGGAACCCATCTGTGAATCATATACATCGTCATGATACCGAGCAATATGCAACTGACAAAGGGTACTCGCCAGCTGAACGCATGACTCAGGAAGGTGCCGATAGGTACGCCCACCAGATTGGCTACCGGCATTCCGGCACACATCATTGCCACCGCCTTGGTTCCCTTTCCCTCCTTTGCCATCTTCACTGCCACAATGGTAGCTGTTCCGAAGTAGGCACCATGAGGCAAACCCTGAATGAATCGGGCGCAGAGCAACAGCCAGTAAGTTGGGGCTACAGATGCGATGATGGCTCCGATGGTGATGATGGAAGCCAGGAACATCAATATCTTCTTAGGGCGATACTTGTGCATGAGTATCAGTGAGAAGGCACCGGCGCAGACGCCCAGTGCATAGATGGAGATGAGGTGACCTGCCTCAGGAATGGATACGTTCATGTTGTGGGCAACATCGGTAATGATACCCTCGATGATAAACTCAGTCATGCCCAGGGTGAATGTACCCAAAGCGAGTGCAAAAAGTCCTTTTTTCATTTGTTCTTATGAGTCAATATTATCCTTAAAAAATAGTTTCTCTCTTATTTTATGTCTTTGTAAGACAATAGTTTCAGAAAATCGTGTGCAAAGTTACTCATATTCCCTTTATCCTGCAAGTTTTCTCGCTGGAATATAGTAAAGATTAACAGAAAGTGTGGGGCGATTTTTTTCTCTGATTTATTGCCACTATTGCCACTCTGAATATAACTATCTGATAGTTATAGGTTTAAGCGTGGCAATAAGGGCTTTTCTTATTGCCACCTATTGCCACCTATTGCCACCTATTGCCACGCTAGGGCTAAAAACCGGGATTTCTCAGCGAAAAACACAGAATTTTCAAAGAAAAACACGAGATTATTGGAGAAAAAGTACGAGATTATCGGAGGAAAAATATAAAAAAGGAGAGGAAATAAGCAAAAAGAGATGAAAAAGTCTACTTTTTCAGCATAAAACAACTGAGTGTGTCTACCATTTCAGTTCATAAAGATAAAAAGTGTCTACTGAAATAAAGAAGAGTCAGCTGAAATCAGGAAAAGTCAACGCAACGTTTTGCCCAACTTTGCCCAAAGCCTTGGGCACGAATGCCCGAGCTAGTTGGGTATAAGTACCCATGCTCTCGGTTATCCGTGCCCATCGTTTTGGTCATTCATACCCATCGTATCGGTCGCGCGTACCCATGTTCATGGTCATCCGTGCTCATGTTCGCGGGCACTATTTCTGTATGTGGTTTAACGATTTTAGTTGCCCACTTTTAGTTTTATTTGTAAGACGAGTTGATTCCGTTAAAACTTATTTATAATTCACGTTGACTTTCCTGAAACTTAGTCATATTTTTAGTTGACTACCTTAATAGATGGCCTGTGGTTTCATCTATTCTATATACATGTTCTCCATTCTCAAGCCTTTGCTGTTCTATATTGATGTGCCTCCGTCTGTTCTCGAAAGTGGATTGGGGTGTTGATAGATATGGGAAGGGGTGCTGGAAGAACCGGAATAAGTTGTTGGAAGATATAGGATAAGTTGTTGGAAGATATAGTATCTGTCGTTGGGGAATATACTATCGTGAACCGCACAACAGCTGTTGTGCGCTTGCATATCAGTTGCTGTGCGAATGTCCATCAGCTGTTGTGCGCTCGTCATCCACCTGTTGTGCGGTAAGTTTATATACAGAAATGCGTCTGCATTTTTTGTTTATGTAGCGAATCTTTTTATTTCGTTTTGCTTCCAAAGAACTTCATAGTTCAGTATTGTGCTTACACTTCTGTTTCCTTTAAGGATTTTCCAAGGGGTGTTGTGTTGCCATCTCAGGAATTAACAAAGAAACTAATTAGATATTTGGCTTACGAAAGAGAAGATGTAGTGTTTGTTATCATGCGAAGTGCAGCTAAATGGAAGGAATTACTAGATGCTGATGTTTGGGAAAAGATGCAATCACGTCTTATCGTTAATAAGAACATGAGCCAGTCTTTGTCTGAGAATAATCTTGGAAAAAAGAACTTCAATATGCTCATAGAACGTTTGAAATAACTGAAGAAAGGGTACGGGGTATCTTAGGCTACTTTTTAAAGTATTCTAAGTGTCAGAATGTTGTTTTCTGAAATCAGCAAACTGTCCGGCACGGGTGAGCTGGATGCGATTGCCGATTCTGTCGAACAGTCGCACCCCATATTCCTTCTCCAGCTTCTGTATGTGCTTGCTTTACATATCCTCCATCGACAATCCTTGGTATCCGATATCGAATTTCTTGAATTTTCCTGTAGACTGGAAGAAATGCTCGGCTTTATCTTTTAAAATGCCGAGATTTATATCCTTAGCTTGGCGTTTTACCTCATAAAAAATAACCTTCTGCTCCAGTTCATCGGCAGCGATAATATCGATTTCATTCTCTCCCTTTCTGTCCCACCAGGAGGCTATCTGGGTATATTCTTCGCTCTCTATCATCTTGGCAATAAAATATCTTTCCAGAACCTTGCCGGTGTATGTGGTGTAGCTCTTATCCATGACCATTTTTAGTTTTTTATTGGCGCCAACCTCTATCATGTATCCATATTTGTAGATGTAGCGAAACCAGACGCGAAGGAAGTTGTCTTCTATCTGATAGCGAATGTTGCGATTGGTCTTTTGAAACATCGGTGTATAACGGGAAATCAGGCAATAGTCGTTCTCCAGTTTGGTGAGATAGCCCGAAAGTTCTATTTTCATGATGCTTTCTATTTCACCTCGAGTTGTGTAGCCTGAAGCGATAAGTTGCAGTATCTCGAAATAGCGGGCATAGTCTTTGCCAAATTTTTCTATCAGCATATTTTTTCCTTCGTAGATGAAATAAGAGTTTTTTGCAATAAACCGCTCTGTCATCTGTTCCTTGGTCGTGGCTCCTGCATCCATCATCATTTCTACATATTCTGCTACTCCGCCTGTATAACTGTAGAGAGCCAGTAGGTCATCATTGGTATAGGCAGAATTATATGTAGAGAGAATTTCCTTAATGACAGAAGGGGGAAATGGAGTGACTTTTATTTCTCCAGTCTGCCTACCATAAAGAGGTTGCTTGTTATTTTTAAAGATGATGTTCATAAGTGAATAAACAGAACCGCAGACCACAAGATTAATATGAGCTTCCTGTTTGTTTAGGTCCCATATCTTTTGCATATCTGAAAAGATTGATGGATTAACCCGCTTGAAATCCTGAAACTCATCAATGATGAGAGTGATAGGGCGAATCTTGGATAGTTGAAGCAGATATTTAAAGATGTCAGCAAAGCGTGTTACTTCACCGAGAATAGGAAGCTGAAGTTTGCTCGTTATCTCTTCGATAAAATCTCTGCAGAGTTCTGCTTCTGATTTTCTTGCAACAAAGAAATACAGCATATCCTGAACATCCTCGTATGCTTTTATCAATAAGGATGTCTTACCGCTACGTCGGCGTCCGGTTACGATTGTAAAACGGGCCGTTTGCAAAGATAGATTTCTTATCTCTTGCAATTCTTTTATTTCGTTTTGTCTTCCAAAGAACTTCATATTTCTATAATTTTACAGTTTCTTTTTGATATTATTTTTCGAAACCGCTGTTTCGGAAATGGTGGTTTCGAATGCAAAGGTAATAAAAATGCCTGAATATCAGCTTGTTTGTTTGCTAATTTAAGTTTTTTTATTTGTTTTGATATTTTGCGTATTTCCGAAACTGCGGTTTCGGATTCTGATTTTTTATCTTCTTTTAAAGTTCTACGAAAAATCAATTCTTTTGATCTTTTCTTTCCTCATTTCTTATTTATTTTGCTTTTTCCTTTTCTGTTTCGAAGTTTTGCCGTACTTTTGTACCGGAATAGGAAAGAAAGATAAATAAGATGAATAGACGAAAAAAGAAAACTGGGTCAATGGTGATGTTGAAAGCATCATTTCTTGTGGTGGTATTTTCTATGGGAGTACTTGCTCCTGCCATTGCCCAGAACGGACAGAACAGGAAACCTCGAAAGAAGCTGAAAGAACTGCTGATGATGGCAGATAGCCTGCGACTCCAGTTGCGGAAATCTGCCGATAGGGGCCGTATGCTCCAATGGGGCGACTCTCTTCTCATGGCAGAATTGGGTAAGAGCAAAATGAGTGAGAAGAAAAAGCAAAGGTTCATGAAGCATTATGCCAAGATTCAAAGACGATTGAGCCTATACGACCGCCAATTGTTCAGAGGAGATTCACTGCTGGCAGCCAATTATTACAAGATAAAGTATGATACTACCTACATCTCCCGTCCAAATGCCCGATGGACCATTAAACTAAGAGGCAATCTTTCGGGAGCTGATTTGGAAACTACGGCGAAGACGGATGGAACGGAAACGCATACCAAGGTGATGGCAGACTGCCGTGGAACCCTCTCTATGGCAGTGGTTTACCGGGGATTGGGACTTGGCTTGGCTGTGAACCCAGCCAAGTTGACTGGCAAGAATCAGGACTACGAGTTCAACCTCAATTCCTATAGCAACCGCTATGGCTTTGATGTGGTCTATCTCTCGTCCAAGACATTCCATGGTCATCAGAAAGTGGGTACCAACGAGATAGATGTCCATAAGGGAGAAATCTCGCAGAAGGCTCTGAATCTTAATTTCTATTATGCCTTCAACTACCGCAAATTCTCCTTCCCGGCAGCCTTCAGCCAGAGCTACATACAGAAGCGAAGTGCCGGAAGTTGGATGGTAGGCGCCAGTTTTGACGGTTCCAAGACGAAGGTAAAGGGAATGACTATCCGCCTTAACGAATTGGCACTCGGTGCAGGCTATGGATATAATCTCGTTCCATCTTCTCATCTGCTGTTCCATCTGTCAGCCTTGCCAACTATCACGGTGTATTCGCATGACTATACCAAGATGAGGGCTGAAGTAGATGAGGGGAGTAGTGATACAGAAATCCCAACCGTTCGTAACAGCATGAAGTATCATTTCCCGTCTGCCATCATTACCGGTAGAGGTGCGGCCGTCTATTCCTGGCGCAACAAATTTGCCGGTGCCACTGCGGTTTATAATTTCTCTGTAGCAGGAGATGAGGATCACCTGCAGGTGAAGAGAAACAAATGGCGAGTAAGAATGTTCTTCGGATTCAGGTTCTAGGAACATACTATAGCAAATCGCATATCAGTTGTTGTGTGGTAACTTTACAAAAACAGAAATGCGTCCGTATTGTGCGGACGCATTTCTGTTTTTATAACATGGCTGCAACTCTGCGAATCTGCTTGAGCTTTTCAACCAAAGCATTATCTTTCCGGGCAGTATGCATATTGTATTTCATCTGCAGTTTCAGGAGAGAATCGGCAGGAATATCCAATGCAGCCTCAAACATCAGAGCTGAATTTGTGGTAACAGGACGTTTGCCATTCAGAATTTCGTTAAGTACGGAATATCCCATACCAATGCTTTCCGCAAATTTTCTTTGCGAAATGCCACGCTCCTCTAATTCATCTTTCAAAACCTCACCAGGGTGAGTTGGATAAAAACCAAAACCTAAGTTTGACATAATGCTGTTTTTTATTTATAATGGTTTGATAATTCTAATATATTGCATATCGTGATTTGTTTTTCGTTGCCAACAACTTCAGAGTGAAACTCTATTCTATATTGGTCATTGACTCTAACAGATTCACGATCTTTCTTATCACCCACAAGGGCTTCGTAATGTAAGGCTTTGTAGCGATAAAAATCTTCTGTACTGTTCAAGGATGCCATAAGGTCAATAACTCGAACGTACTTCTTAATGATTTGAGGTTGGAAGCGATATTTCTTATTATGCGCTTTTCCCTCATAATATAATTCTCGGAGATAATCCTCCTCAAATGTTATTTCCATAATTATAATAATATGTTTTATTTATTGCAAAGACAATGCAAACGAGCGCAATGAAATTTTGCTTTCAAATTGCCGAGTGCAGCTTTTTTTTATGCAAAGGTAATACTTAATTATAAGTATTCGCTATTTTTGCGAATATTTTAGTCTTTTTTAAGGGATTGATTTTCCTTCTTCATCTTTTCTTCTTCCTATGTCAGTTTTTGACGCATCCTGATTGTACTTTTGCGGCAGAAATTACAATAACTCTATATATAATAAGGTATGAATGCAGAAAGAAGAGGGGGTAGGAGTCCCTGAAAAGTAAAATATAAGAGGAATCCATAAGATTTCTTGTTAAAAGTTTGGTGGTTCATCAGATTTTTACTAAATTTGCCATTGGATTAGTGACAGGGCAGGGTAAAGTCCTCGCTTGAAGTCGCTATGATGCAGAGAAACAAGATTATCTTGTGGACACGAGCAAACTATTCAGTTCTGTAGGTTGAAATCTGGTAAATTGAAACGTAGAAAGAACGAGAATTTGTTTGAGCGAGTCTACACCGTCATATGGTGTGGATTCCTCTTTCGCATTTTCTTTTCTACGGGTTTTACCAGAGCCTAACTTACAAGGAAGTGAAGAAAGTAGGGGTTCGCACCATCTTTTTTCACTTATGAACCATTATGAACTTGTTTGGTTCGCAGATTTTCCTTATCTTTGCCCCTTGAAAGTAAATGATTTACTGCACTCGGCAATTTGAAAGCAATCTTTCATTGCGCTCGTTTGCATAATCTTTGCAAAATGAAGTAACAACTAGCTGTTTCGGCAGAAAAGCAGGAGCAGTAATACATAATGAACTTAAAAACAGAATGCTTATGAGCAAGGTATTTCAAGTCAAGCCTAAGCGCCTTAAACGCTCTAACGGTACTGTCCTCACTCCCGATATGGTAGTGACAGTAACAACCATGCAGCACACCGCCACCCCTTTTTACAATGGAGCCAAGGAGGTGCAAGAAGCCTATATGCGCATCTATGCTTTCGATTATAAGAAAGCATGCTGCAATCCGAATGATTTTGAATTTAAGAAGTTGGACTAAATATATAAATAGATGAGAACACCTAAAATGACAACATGTAAAAAATGCCATCGTATTTATAGTACGATGTCGGAAGTTTCTCTGTGTCCAAGTTGTGGTACTACAAATATTTGTTATACACATGTAATGAATGATGTGGCATCAGGGCTTAAGTTTTTAACAAAAATATTAAAAAAATAGAGCATTATGGCAAATGAAGTAACAGTATGGAACAAAGTTATGTCTTCGGCTTTGGCTATTCCTGGAGTACAAGTAGATAGAGAGACGTTTTTGAGATCAGAACTTCGACAGTATTGTTCTAAAGATGAATTGGAGAAGGCTATCTCAAATCCTGTTGATGTCCTTTCGGAAGATAGAATAGATAGTTTAGCAAACTCCTGTATCAATAATCATTTATTGAAAGTTACATCTTTGTCGGTTGTCGCTGGTATTCCAGGAGGATTAGCTATGGCAGCAACAATCCCAGCAGACATGGCTCAATATTATTGGCATACATTCGTCTTGGCACAGAAATTAGCCTATCTTTATGGTATTCCTGACTTGAGAGACGAAAATGGTAATCTTACCGAAACGTCACAAGATATGTTGACTTTGTTTGTCGGTGTGATGATGGGAGCTGCTGCAGCTAATAATGCAATTAAAAATGTTTCTAAGGCATTTGCTGTCCAAGTTGTTAAGCGCTTGCCTCAAAAGGCTTTAACTAAAACAGTGTATTATCCTATTATTAAGCAAGTAGCCAAATGGATAGGAATAAAGCTGACAAAAGATACTTTTGCTAAAGGCATAGGTAAAACAATTCCAATTTTGGGTGGCGTTATTTCTGGTGGATTAACTGCTGCAACATTCCGTCCTTCAGCTAAGCGTCTTCAAAAAAAACTGAAGGAGCAAATGTTTGATATTCATATTTCAGAAGGTGATACTGATGAATATGTAGAGGCAACTTTTACGGAAGAGGCTGGAGTCATAGAGGATCCTGTTGTAATGGATAATCCTGAAAAATTGATTATTCAATTTATGATAAATCTAGCAAAGGTTGGTGGTAATTGGTCTGAAAAGAAAGAGGCTATTCTTACAGATGCGATTGAAAATTCAACCTTGTCTGATGACGATCAGTTGGAACTTGCACAAGTCATGGCTTGTGACAAGTTGATACAAATAGATTTCTCTTCTCTTCAAAATGATGAGGCTAATAGTGCAAAGTTGTTGGAAAAAGGTGTAGTTATCTTAAAGGCAGAGGAAAAAGTAGCTTTAGCAGAAAAACTCTATTTTAAGAAGATTGCAAAGCTATTAGGTTTTACTCCTGAAGATATAGAAGAGGCAATGAAATAAGGTAATTGAATTTGCGGAAATATAACTTAACTAGAGTACCATAATAATATGCCACAAACATTTGAAGATATTCTAACTTCTATGTTAGAACAATTAGAGAATAATCCTGACCAGGATATTGATGTACTGGTTAAGGATGAGTGTGAGAAAATGGGAGTTTCGGAGGAAGGCAAGGCTTTGCTCTCCGAGACTAACGAGTATATTGATGGCTTTGCAGAGAAAATGGCTGCATTGCAAACGGCTAAGGAGGATGGAAAGTCTCGTAAGCAATGGATGCTTGAGGAGATGGACCGAATATTGAAGGGACGTGACGAGCAGGAGAAGGCTGAAATCGTCTCTGCCATTTCTGATGCTGGTGAGAATGTGAACAATGAAACATTAACTAACGAGGAGGACTAAACTTATGAAGTACACTGAGTATAATGAAGATGCAGGGCGCAATGAGTTTGGTGCTCATTTGGAGAGTGAAAGCAGAAAGTATTCAGCCCTTCAATCCTTGTTGGCTGGTAAACTATTGGAAAAGGATGAGATAGAGAGTCTTCGAGAGTTTAAGTTTGTTCAGCAATTCTTGGATTCCCCAATCGGTGATGCTTCTGAAGCAAAGTTGAAGAAGGCTTTTGCTGCTGCCGTTATAATGGCACAAGAGCAGGGGACTCTGCCTTTCTCTCTTGCAGACAAAAGTCCAATAGCTATTGCAAGTGCCATTGATGAGGGATTAAATCGTGTTAAGTTTGCATACAAAGTATCGAAAGAGGAACTTGATGTCGTAGAGGTGGCGGATAAGTTGATAGATGCTACTGTAGCTCGTGTAGTGACAGTTGCTGACAAAGTGATAGAGAGGGGAGTTCCTGTTGTTTTGGATAAACTTTGTAAAGTAATAGCCAAAGTTTATCCTCCTGCTGCAGTATTCGTTCCTGTTATCAAAGCGGCAGAGAAATATATAGTGCCTATTGCTAAGATGGCGGTAAGAAAGGGATTGTCTGTTGTGGCGGAAGGTGCGAAGTCTTTTATTCGCTCAACGGTTAAAACATTGAAAAATGGGGTTAAGAAGTTTGTTTCTTGGCTGGTGAATTAAAAAACATTATTGGTTATGAGAATAATAGTAAAGGCGAAGCCTATACGAATAAGAATAAAGTCTGGTGGGGAAGAACACTCCTCACTTGACTCTTTGCGCCAGAATCTCTGTGTGCAAGACTTGTGGCCATTAGTAAAAGACAAGCGGTTGTCAAGATGGTTGATGCAGTTGGGTGAAGTGGATTTGGCTCATGCGATAGATGCTTTGTCTGTAGGTCAACTTGATGTTTCTACATATTTTAAAATATTATTTCTCTTTTTTAAAGATGAATTGTATGCTCATTGCGTAATGGATTTATATGCTTTGGTTTCATACTGGCATGATAGTGAAATGAAGATGTCTAAAAATTATAAGTCATTGCTCAAATTTCTGTTAAGTCAGTATAAAGGTGCCAAATACTTATTTGACCACTATCCTAATGAGATTTCGGTTTCTGAGTGGTGGAACGTATTTAGCAAGTTCCAGAGCGATGAAGACCCTGATTTTTTGTTCGCACAAGGGAAATTGGCATTTGATGGCTTTACAAAAAGTGATGGCACAAAAATTAAGGATATAGTTCTTGCTGAAGGCTTGATAAAAAAGGCTGCGGATTTTCATAATCAAGAGGCTATTGATTTTATAAATTCTAATAAGTTGAACGTTGCCAAAAAGTTAACGATGTTGACTCCTGAGGCAAAAGTAAAGATTGATAGTCTAATTATTAGATGGAAAGAGGACAGATTGGGCTTTGTAACCAAAAAGACTAGTTACGATGAGGAGATTGTATGGAACGTCAAACAATTACTACAGGAATTTACATCTTTGTGGAAAACTTATCTCATGTTTAGTTTGAAGGAGGTAAGAGAAGAGGCAGAAGCTAAATATGCTGAATTGGATGAATCGGATATCTTTTATAAGGAACGTAAGTTTGTGTTGGATTTAGTAAAATATTCTTGTAATGTGAAAACATCTGGCTTATTTGTGAAATTAGCAGAAGATTACCATTATCCATTGGCACTATATATGATTCGGATTACCAACAAAGGTGCATTGACAAAAAAAATGCAAAGTATGATACAAGATAATGTTTTGAATGATTATGGCGTGCAAAATAGCATTGATGGATTTCGTTTTATCAAAGCTAGGTTTATTGATAGGCTAGCTTTTATAGTTGACCATTTGTTTACATATTAAGTGCTTGCAATATGAACAAGAAAGTAATAACGAATTTTCAAAAGATGATAGATGTCAATACACCTATCATCTATATCAACGACTATGATTTTGTACGTATAGACGAAATTATAGTTGAGATTGTGGGCAATAGTAAGGTATTTGAATGGAATCCTGCAACAGGCACAACCAACTTTAAAACGAAAGAAAGTCAAGGCTTGGGAGAGAATGATACACTGGAGCAATTCTTGCGTGATAAATATACTGTTGATGTCAATCTAAAGGAAAAGTTCTTGGTGTTGAAGGATATTCAAGATTTTATTGAAGAGCCGGCAATCAAGTCATTGCTTCAGTTGATAGCCCAACGTAAGTTGTATGATAGGGATTATAATACAACAGTCATTATAGTTTCTTCTGTTCTTAAAGTGCCACAAGAATTGGAGAAGTATGTGTCCTACTTGGAAATTCCGTTCCCAGAAGATGATGAAATCAATCAGCTTATAGACGAGCATGTAGAGGTGAACTGCTATGACAATTTCAAAGATGAGGACAGAAAGAAACTGATGCCATCTTTGAAGGGTATGACAAGCTTTGAGATAGACCGAATGCTTGACATGGCGATGAGCAGCAATGGCTCGTTGAGTGCAGAGGATACTGAAATGATTCTTCAACAGAAGAAGGCGATGGTTAAAAAGTCTGGCTTGTTGGAATTGATTGACACTCCTGCGTCCTTGGAAGATATCGGTGGTTTGGATGCTTTGAAGGATTATCTGCGGAATAAGTCGAAAGTGATTACTGACTTGCCTAAAGCTCAGGAATTTGGCGTTTCAATACCTAAAGGTGTGTTTATCGTTGGTATGCCTGGTTGTGGAAAGTCGCTGTGTGCGAAAGCGTCGGCTGCATTGTTTAACACACCTTTGCTGAAGCTCGACATGGGCAGTATGATGGGAAAGTATGTGGGTGAGAGCGAGGGCAACTTGCGTAAGGCTATTAAAATTGCTGAGGCTGCTGCGCCTTGTGTGCTATGGATTGACGAGATTGAGAAAGCCTTTTCGGGTGTCGGTGGTAACAACGACATCATGGACCGTATGTTCGGCTATTTCCTTTCGTGGATGCAGGAGAAGACGAGTAGTGTTTATGTTATTGCAACAGCTAACAATGCTCATAATCTGCCTCTAGAGCTAAAGCGTAAAGGACGCTTTGATGAAATATTCTGTGTTAACTTGCCGAATGAAGATGAGCGTAAGAAAATCTTTAAGATTCATATTGGTAACAAGAAGCAAAACCTTGACGAAGCAGCATTGAATTCTGTCAGTCTGATAACCGAAGGTTTTAACGGTGCTGACATAGAGTCGCTGGTGAACGAAGCTGTTGAGAAATGTTTCATAGACAGCTTGGATAATAAAGGCACAGCCTTTGATGAGAGACTCTTGAAGGACATCGCAAGTAAGACTGTAAGCATTACAAAATCTTGCAAGAAACAGATTGATAATATGAAAAAAGCATTCAAGGAGAATAACTTCAAGGATGCAACAACTGGTGATATAACAACTTAAAAAATGAAGCATTATGGCAAAGAATGAAAATAAAATCTTAGAGGAGTTGAGACGAAGAGGCAAGATTTATGAAGATCCTGCTCCTGAAGTCGGAGGCTTTACTGGCTGGTTGATAAGTTTGTTTACCAAGAAAAAGTAAGCCGCATATACTTTTTTCTTGATGTTCTGTCACCATTTGACATCTCTATATAGTTACTTCGCAGCCGAAATCAAATGTATAACTATATAAGGTAAAGTAAAAATGGAAAAGAACATCAAGAAAAGAGTGTGTTGGTTGGCTGCGGTATTGAGTGCCGTGCTGGTAGTATTATTTGGCTATTGGTCCTTCTTGACCTCTCATGGCTATTGGCAAAAGAAGAAGGCAGAGAAGAATGAATATATGGATAGGAGGATGCTTTGGCGGAAGTCGGAGAAGATGACCATGCAACAGATGTTGTCGGACATGACGCTAATGGCTAAGGGGGATTCGGTCAAGGTTTGTTGGCTAACCGGTCTCCCGCTTCCCGTTTATCGGGACTTCATTCATGGAACAGCGCAACCTACAAGGAATGCTTGGGCTGAGACGAGATATTGGTATATGTGTTCTCTCGCTAAAGGCAGAGAATGGATGGAGGAGCGTGCTAAGGCGAGGATTCACAAGAGCCTGATCTTTGTGGAAACGAGTAGATTTCAGGTGCAGAAGGATTCCTTGAAGGATTATCGTAAAGAGAAACTTACTCCAACTGAGATTAGAAACAACAAGATGTATCTAAAAGATAATTGTCTGTATAGATGAAATCATAGCATAAATAAAGTATAACGAAAAATGAATAAAATTATAGGGCTTCTTGTAATGGTTTTCATGTTCCTACCCTGGCGACCAATCGTTGCAATAGTGGCAGCAGTATTGTTTGTCAACATCAATGGTACGGAATTGTATGGCTGGCAAGCTGGATTGGCGCATGGATTGTTCTTCCTGCCTAATCTGGTGAGGCATCTCTTTGACGGCGATGTCCTTTTCAAGGCTACCAATTGTACTGCAGGTTATCATGTTGCCTGGTGGATAGCTACAGTCGGTTCGTGCATCGGTTGGCTCGTTGATGCAACTTTCTCTTTTATGAAGGCATCAGTATTTGTAGGTAGTGATAAAGAATAAATAAATATAAATACGATGAATAGTATGGTTAATAAAAAAGCTGCAAAGCGTGAGAAGATGATGAACATGCCATCATATCGTCTGATGGTAGGTACGGCGAAGTATATGGACAAGTGGTTCTTGGATCCTATCCTTGGCTTCATCCTTCCTGTCGGTATCGGTGATGCTTTGACGAGCGTGTTTGCATTCCCATTTATCTATTACAGTCTTTGCGTGGTTAAGTCTATTCCGCTGACTTTGGCTGTCATCTATAATATCTTGATGGATGTACTGATAGGTGCCATACCTTTCTATATAGGTGATGTGCTGGATGTATTCAAGCGTTCGTATGTAGAGAACCTGAGATTGGTTACCGGGTATATCGAGGATGATAAGGAGATTATCAATAAGGTGAATAAGAAGGCATTCTGGACAGCTGTGTTCATTGTCGTGCTTTGCTGGTTGATTTATGTGGTGATATCATGGGCCATTCGCTTGGGAACCATGGCTTATGATTGGATAGCTTCATTATTTTAAAATATGAATAGCAATATTTTCTTTCAACCTTTCGTTGGCAAAGATTATGCCAACGGGGGGATATTCGGCAAGCGAATCATGATATTGGGCGAGAGTCATTATTGTGATGAGAGTTGTACGGATTGTGGCGACTGCCAGCTACATCGGGAGTGTATGAACTTTACGCAGCAGGTGCTTGGGGATTATCTCAATGAGAATAAGGAACGGCAAAACTGGATGCGGACTTTCCTGAAGTTTGAGCGTTCGTTGGTAGGTGAGGAGACAAATCAAGCGATGAGGCTGAAGATTTGGAACTCGGTCATCTTCTTCAACTATCTGCAAGTGGCGATGGGTGGTCCTCGCGAGGCTGGCACAGCCGAACAATATCACCAGGCTGGCAAGGCTTTCTTCGAGGTCATCGAAAAGTACCAACCTGAGTACATCATCGTATGGGGCAAGAGGCTTTGGGATAATCTTCCTAATGTGCGCTGGCAGGATGGCGACGACATCGTAGTGAATGGTTATCCTGTTGCTACAGGTGCTTACCTTCTGAGTAATGGCAAGCAGGTGAAAGTGATGGCGGTGAATCATCCTTCCGTAGGCTACTCCTGGGACTATTGGTACAAGGTGATACAAAGATTTTTGAGATAATTTTCTCGCTTGCGTCACGATTTGACACACCTGACCTGTAATTTTGCATAAGATAAGCTGCACTCGGCAATTTGAAAGCAAGCTTTCATTGCGCTCGTTTGCATTATCTTTGCCGTCGTAAACATTAAAAACAAGGAATTATGGCACAGATTACAATCAATATCCAGACTTTGGACTGGACAATGGGGGAGACCGTAGGCTTGCACTTGATGCTGAAGAAAGGCAGCAAGGCAAGAATCGCTTGGGGCGATGGAAAGGTACAGGTCGTGACAGGTAAACAGAAACCTGCTTCCGAAAAGTTGGCTTGGGTGGAGGCAGGTCATGCCTATCCTGAGAAGGGCATGTACTACACCATTACCATCTGTTCGGAAGAGGAGGATGCCATTATCGGATTTGATGGATGTGGCATGTTCGAGGTGAAAACCTTGGATGTGATTCTCACGGAATGTCCTAACTTGCGTATCTTGGGCTATTCTGGGTATGGCGAGGAGAAACTCGACGTGAGCAAGAATCCTTTGCTGGAGTTCATCGACTTCCACGAGATAAGAAACGAGAAGTTGGATTTCTCTGCTAATCCACTCTTGGAGGAGTTGCATATCGAGGGTGCCAAGGACTTGGTGTCTTTGAATTTGAGTAAGAACGACAAGTTGCGTCGCTTGGACATCTTCATGTGTCACAATCTCCAGCATCTTGCCTTGAGCAATCAGTCGCAGCTGAATGAGGTGGATTTCGCTCTCACTCATCTCCGTCCCAAAGACTTGGAGTATTTGGAGAAGACGTTGAAGCGAAACTCTCCTTACAAGGTACGGGGCGGAAGCTTTGGCGACGATAAGATAAAGGAAATTGATAATGGTAAAATAGTAGGGGAATATGAAGGAAAATTGTGATTGGAAAAAATGCTTGGACAGAATTGAGGATAAGGGATTTGACGACGATGATGCTTATTCAGAGATTATTGACTATATCCGAGAGGTGGCTACTGTTGATGAGAAACGTGAGGTGCTACAAAATGTGGAGCAACGTGTGAAGAAAATCGTGAACTATGATTTTGCAAAGGCATGGTTCCTACGTCGCATGAGTGAAAGTGAGCATGATGTCATCGAAGACTTGATGGGAGTAAGATATGTTGTATTGAATGAGATGATGCTTCATCCGACTCCTGCCGAAGTGGAGAGATTTCGCTATCAGAATGATAAACTCTTCAAATTGACTCAGGAATGTTATGCCCAGTGCAGAAACATGTGGCGCACTTTGTTTCATACGCCTTATAAGGTGGATGATCGCTATCGTTATGAGGTGGAAGGAGTGTTGCGTTTCGAGTATGGAGATGACGATGCTGTAGTAAAGATGGAGAACGATGATTATTACGGATCTGATTTTCAATATATGATTCATCTGTTAGATGAACTGATGAGTGCAGGACGCTGTAAGATGGATACAATTTTGAATGGAGTCTTTGGCACATTTGATGGGGCTACCGAGGATGGGTATAAGCAGATAAACAACATGTTGGACGATGGAGATTCCTGGGATGAGTGTAGCCTTCATAAACCCGAGTTTGCTGATATTTGCGTTTGTTATGCCATGCATGCTCTGCATACGCATCAAGACTATAGCCTGCCCGACATTCTTCGCATGGATGATTTCGTGGTAAAGGTTCATTTGCAATATGAGAATGAAGTTTGCGATACGAGAGATGCAGAGATTGGACCGCTCGATTATGAACCATCGTGGTTCCAAAAACTTGTAGAGGAAGATGTGAATGAGTTCGGAGGAAAACATACGCTGAATCCGACAAGAAAGAAATAGCATATATAATAAAACAAGAAGTTTAACGTCATATATAAAAAATAGAAGATTATGAAGTTAGCAGAAGCATTGAGCATCAGAGCCGATTTGCAGAAGAAAGTGGCTCAACTGAAAGAACGTATCAAGGAAAGCGCCAAAGTGCAGGAGGGTGATGAGCCTTGCGATAACGTGGAGGAACTGTACAAGGAGCTGGATGACGTACTCGTCCAGTTGGAAGACTTGGTTTATCGCATCAACATCACCAACGTTCAGATAGTTCAGGACGGAGACTCCTTGACTCGATTGATAGCCAAGAGAGACGTCTTGTCGATGCGTGTCAAGGCATTGAAAGAGGTGGTGAACTACGTAGCTGCCAACGATACTCGCTTTGGCAGAAACGAACTGAAATATGTTAGAACCATAGATATAAAGGTTCTTCGTAAGGAGGCTGATACCTATGCCAAGCAGTATCGGGAACTCGACCTGAAAATTCAGAGTTTGAACTGGACTGTAGATTTGGTGGATTTGCAAGACTTGCCCCGATAATGGAGCGAGGATTGAAATTTTCATTAAGTAGATTAAAACTTTCGGAGAAAAGATAGAGGCAGCAAGAGGCTGACATCAGGCAATAGGTCTGTGTTAGCATTATTAAAAATTCATGTGTTTCATGCAAAGAGACGAGTTTGTTCACAGTTCATTTCAAGCATCGGGCACAAGTGTATCGCGCATTGGTATATGACAAAAGTCAGAAACGCCAGCATTTAGCATTACCATTTTGTTGGCTATCTTTTCTCCTTTTCTTTTTAGGCATTTCTCGTAAATATTCATTAGATTTTTAGAGATTATGGACAATCGTGTAAAATTCTATAGTTGGCTGATAGGCCTCTTGGATCGTAAGCATCTTACCTTTGAGGAGATTGCTAATGAGTGGCGTGATGCCAACGCTAATCAGGATGAGGATGAGCTGGACAAACGTACCTTTCATCGTTATCGTGAAAATATCCAGTCGCAGTTTGGCATTACTGTGGAATGCGACAAGAGCGACGGCTATCGGTATTATCTGAAGCGTGATCCGATCGCTAATGATGATGTGACGGAATGGATGCTGAGTTCCCTGCGGCTGGCTTCGTTAGGTGATATGCTGAAGTTTCACAATAAGGTGATGCTCGATACGCCGCCATACAACACGGAATATCTGGATGATATTCTTGCTGCGATAGATAAGCAATATCTGCTGAAGTTTAAGTATGTTTCGGGGTTCGGAGCAGAGAGCGATATCGTGCTGCAACCGGCTTTCGTGAGATACTTCAAACAACGGTGGTACGTGATTGGAGTGAAGAGTGAAGAACGAAGAGTGAAGAATTCAAGTGCTGAGGTTGATGGAGATGCTGATTTGAATGCTGAGGTTGATGAGAAGAAGCTCGTTCGCTGTCTTCCTTTCGACCGCATCAGTTTCCTGAAGCTTATTTGCGAGAAGCATCCGTTGCCGGCAAAGATGAAGAAGTTCCTGACTCCAGAGAATTATTATGAAGATTGCTTTGGCATCTATCGGATGGAAGATGTGCCCGTAGAGAAAATCCGCATCCGTGCCTTCTATCCGGAATACAATTACATCGAGGAGGTTCCGCTGCACGAGAGTCAGCAGAAAGTAAAGGAGTCGAAAGATGGAATGTATCGGGAATATACCCTCACCGTTCGCCCCAGCCGTGATTTCCTTCAGGAACTGTTGTGGCATGGCAGAAACCTCATCGTGCTGAAACCTGAGAACTTGAGGCAGGAGATGATTGGTATCTTAAAGGATATGACGAAGAGTTATGAGATGGGCGAATGCCTGAATGGGGAGGAATAAAAGAATCCTCAGATTGGGGATACACTGTGTGCCCAATCTGAGAAATTCCTGTTATTTATATTCCTTCTGTCAGAAATTTGCGAAGATGCAGGTGTGTGATTCCGTCATTATCATTTTTGGTGAGCAGAGGAGTCATGGAGATAACGTACTTCGGATAGTTGTCTTTGATGGCACGGAGATTGCCAAACTCCCGTTCTCTGGTTGCATCGTCGGCTATGATGTAGGAAGCTTGCACGTAGATGCGTTCGCCGCCTGGTTTGGTACATACAAAGTCGATTTCTCCAGCTTGCAGTTGTCCTACATATACTTGATAGCCCAAGCGTATGAGGTTCTGATAGATGATATTCTCTATCACTTTCTCAATGTCTCCTTCACGTGTTCCCCCGGCAATGGCATTTCTAATGCCGTTGTCTTCAAAATAAAACTTATCGTTGGTTTCAAAGATACGTTTGCCGTGGATGTCATAGCGGTTCACCTTATGCAGGATATAGGCTTCGCAAAGGAAGGAAATGTAATTGGTGATAGCTGCCGAAGCAATGGATTCTCCTTGAGATTTCATATATTTGGAGATGCTGTTGGCTGAGATGAGTTTACCTGTGTTATCTGCCAGGAAACGCACCAGGTTCTCTAAAAATGGCACGTTTCTTATCTGGTTGCGCATGATGACATCCTTAAGCAAAACGGTATGGTAAATATCCATCTGGTATTCACGTGCATCATCCTCTTCAAGTCCTATCTTTGCCAGACCAGGCAGGCCACCATACTGAATGTACAGAGCAAGTGCTTCGTCATTATCTGATAGTTGATGAAATTCCAGAAACTCGTTATAGCTCAGCGATTGGATATAGATTTCCTTATATCTGCCACCGATGAGTGTGCTCAGTTCATTGCTCAGCATGCGGGCATTGCTACCTGTGATGATAATGTCGGTGTTGGGTTCTGTGCGATAACTTCGGATGGAGCGTTCAAATTCCCTGATGTCTTGTATCTCATCGATAAGGATATAGTTATGTTTATCGGATAAAAAGTGCTCTCCGATATAGTCGTTGAGATCCTGATAGGTCTGAATGTTGTCAAACTCTCTTTTCTCCTTATCTATAAAGATGATATTGTTGCAGTCATCTGCCTTCTTGCGGTCACGAATCATTTTCATCATGCAGCTTTTACCTACACGACGTTGACCTACTAATACGATGATGGTCTCCTTTCCAAGATACTTTTCTATCTTGTCGATATATGATTGACGAATAATAGTTGCCATATTTTTATCACTTATAAATGAAATTTTCTGCAAATATACGAAAAGTTTCACTTATAAGTGATAAAACTTATCTATTTTTAGTTTTTATAACTTATAGATAGTGTTTTTTCAACAAAACGCATCGTTCGCGAGATTGTATCCCAGTTTGAGAAACCTGTTAAGGAGTATGACATCACTTCAGATGTACTGAAGGATGATATTTCGCTCGGTAGTGATGGGGACCTGCTGATTGTGGGTGTGCCATCTTATCCCAGATTTCAAAGATGTCTGCCGTCAGCCGACTGATGGTGAATGGCAATCGTCCTTATCGTGATACTAAACCAATTCCCTTGCATCCCGAAGGAAGTAAGGAGAAATGTACATCCTGTCATGCTTGCGCAAAGATGTGCCCTGCAGATGCCATCGACATGGATAAGCCTTACAAGACCGATGAAAAGAAATGCATCTTTGCTTCCATCTCTTACTTCTGTTGCAGGCGGTGTGAAGCTATGTCGATAAAAATGCCTTCAATTCTTATTTTTGTTGCTTTTCTCTTTCCTATTTCGGAGTTTTATAGTACTTTTGTACCGGAATAGGAAAAAAGATAAGTAAGATGAATAGTCGAAAAATGAAAAACGGTTCGCTGATGATGTTGAAAGCATCACTTCTTGTGATGGTATTTTCTATGGGAGTGATTGCTCCTGTCATCGCCCAAAACAAACAGAACAGGAAGCCTCGAAAGAAGCTGAAGGAACTGTTGATGATGGCAGATAGCCTGCGACTCCAGTTGCGGCAATCTGCCGATAGGGGATGTATGCTCCAATGGGGCGACTCTCTTCTCATGGCAGAATTGGGTAAAAGTAAGATGAGTGAGAAGAAAAAGCAGAGGTTCATGAAGCATTATGCCAAGATTCAAAGACGATTGAGCCTCTACGACCGCCAATTGTTCAGAGGAGATTCCCTGCTGGCAGCCAATTATTACAAGATAAAATATGATACTGCCTACATCTCCCGTCCCAATGCCCGATGGACTATCAAGCTGAGAGGTAATCTTTCGGGAGCCGATTTGGAAACTACGGCGAAGACGGATGGAACGGAAAACCATACCAAGGTGATGGCCGACTGCCGTGGAACCCTCTCCATGGCTGTGGCTTATCGTGGCTTGGGGCTTGGTTTGGCTGTGAATCCAGCCAAGCTGGCTGGCAAGAATCAGGACTTTGAGTTCAACCTCAATTCCTATAGCAACCGCTATGGCTTCGACGTAGTCTATCTCTCGTCCAAGACCTTCCATGGTCACCAGGAAGTGGGAGCCAGCGAGATAGATATCCATAAGGGAGAAATCTCGCAGAAGGCATTGAATCTCAATTTCTATTATGCCTTCAACTATCGCAAGTTCTCCTTCCCGGCAGCCTTCAGCCAAAGCTACATACAGAAACGAAGCGCCGGAAGTTGGATGATAGGCGCCAGTTTCGACGGTTCCAAGACGAAGGTGAAGGGGATGACCATCCGCCTTAACGAGTTGGCGCTCGGTGCAGGCTATGGATATAACCTCGTCCCATCCACCCATCTGCTGTTCCATCTGTCAGCCTTGCCAACCATCACGGTATATTCTCATGACTATACCAAGATGAGGGCTGAAGCTGAAGAGGGGAGTAGTGATGCTGAAATCCCAACCATTAAAAACAGCATGAAGTATCATTTCCCGTCTGCCATCATTACCGGTAGAGGTGCAGCCGTGTATTCCTGGCGCAACAAGTTTGCCGGTGCCACTGCTGTTTATAATTTCTCAGTAGCAGGAGACGAGGAACATCTGCAAGTGAAGAGAAACAAATGGCGAGTAAGAATGTTCTTCGGATTCAGGTTCTAGGAACATACGAGGCTAGATTACAGACGTACAGCACTTGTTGTGCGTCTGTAATCCAGCTATTAAAAGTAGGCTTACACCATTTTTTTCGCTTATGAACCATTATGATCTTGTTTAGTTTTGTAGATAAGGAATAGCAAACTTCACCAGACAATATCCACCTCCTAGGAGCCAGCAATAAAGAATGGCTGCCAGGAGGAAAGGCTTGAAGCCCGCTTTCTTGAACTTGTCAAAGCTAGTCTCGGCTCCCAGGGCAGCCATCGCCATGGTCAGGAGAAAGGTGTCCAATTGGTTGATCCATGCTACAATGCCTTCTGGCAACAATCCGAGGGAATTGAATCCGATAACTACTAGGAAGAGAATGGCAAACCATGGAATGCTGATCTTGGGCTTGCTGGCATCAGATGTTTCTAAACTGTCTCTTTTTGCAACGTCTCTTGCTACAGTCCATGCTATCACCAGCAATACTGGTACCAGCATCATCACTCTTATCATCTTCACGATGATGGCATTGTTGCTTACCTCGGCTCCCATGGCATTGGCTGCACCCACCACATGGGCTACTTCATGGACGGTAGAACCCGTGAAGAGTCCCATCATCTCTGGCGACAGGTCAAAGATGCCAGCTCTGTAGAGAATAGGGTAGAGGAACATGGATAATGTGCCAAAGATAACTACTGTGGCTACGGCTACTGCTGTCTTGTAAGGTTTCGGACGGATAGCTCCATCCACGCCCAATACAGCTGCTGCTCCACAGATGGCACTTCCGCAAGCGGTGAGCAGTGCGATGCTACGGTCTATCTTCAGGAGTCTTCCCACCAGGATTCCCAAGCCGATGGTGCCGCATACGATGATGGCATCCATCACGATGGCAGAGAAGCCCACAGCCATTACATCCTGGAAGGTGAGCTTGAAGCCGTAAAGGATGATACCGGTGCGGAGAATTCGCTTGCTGCAGAACTTGATGCCAGGCACCCAAGTGTCGGGCAGGTTGTTACGCAGACTGTTGGCATAAAGCATACCAATGATGATGCCCACTACCATAGGGCTAAACGAAAGGGCCTTCACCCAGTTCATGTCTCCGATGTAGAAGGCTGCACAGGCAAAGAGAGTGATGAGCAATACACCATGCAGCATACTGCTCCTTTGTTCTGATAATCTCATAATTTTCTTTTTTGTCGGTTAAATGCTTTTTTATTTGTCTTTGAAAGGCGAATTTATTGCCTTTTGAAAAGCGGGTGCAAAGGTACGAAAAATCATGAGATGTTGTATATACAGAATAACTATGCGTTATAACCTTGGGTTATGAATCTCTTGAAAGTCTGCTGGAGTTTGGCCGTCTCGCCTCTCTTCTCAACAAACAGAAATTCCCGTTCCATCTTCAGGTTCTCTACTTCCAGAACCTTGAATACCTGTTCGTAGATACTTTTGTAGATGGCTCTTATGCTGATGATGCCCATGCAATGGGAGTGTTCCACGAAATGCTTGATTCCTTCCGTGGTTCCCAGGTTCATCTCTATGTTCAGATCAGAGAGAGCGATGCCGTTTTCCTGCAGGGCTTTTTGGATGACATCTAGTGTTCCAGAACCTAACTCTCGCAGTACAATCGGTGTCTGCTTCAGAAGATTTAAGGAAATCTCCTCTTGTTGGGCGAGGGTATTGGAACAATGTACGAACGCTACCAGCTCATCTTTCATGAAAGGGGTGTATTTAAAGGTGGGCTGTCGCTTGATGCCTTCCACCATACCCAGGTCTATCCTTCCTGTAGCGAGTGCATCCTCTATCTCATGGGAATTTCCGCTTAGCAGGGTAAGGCGGATATCGGGATATTGTTTTCTGAAATCTGCAATCAGTTCGGGAAGAACATATTGTGATATGGTAGTACTGGCTCCGATGCGCAGTTCTCCTCCTGATTTCTCCGTGAGCTTCTTCATGTCGAAATCAAGATTCTGATAGGCATCGATGATCTTGCAGGCATGGTCAAGCAGAAGCTGTCCGGCACGGGTGAGTTGGATGCGATTGCCGATTCTGTCGAACAGTTGCACCCCGTATTCCTTCTCAAGCTCTTGTATATGTTTGCTGATGGCAGGCTGACTGATGAACAGTTCGTTGGCTGCCTTGGTGAAACTCAGGAGTGTGGCCACACTCCTGAAAACTTTCAATCTTGTATCTATCATTGTATGTTCCTTTGGCTTTTGCGCAAATGATCATAAACCACTTAGGTTCATTTACATTCCTTCAGATACCAGTCCTTGATATAACCAGAATAATGCTTGGCAAACTCCTCGGCTTGTCCGGGAGCGCAAGCCTTCACCTTTTTGGCAGGAATACCCGCCCAAATTTCATGAGCAGGAACCTTAGTGCCATGGATAACCACAGCACCAGCGGCTATAATGGCTCCTTCGCCAATATCCGCCTTGTCTAGCACAGTGGCATTCATTCCGATGAGTGCACCTTTTCTAACTGTTGCCCCATGAACGATGGCTCCATGTCCCACAGATACATCATCTTCCAGGATGCAGGGCATCGTACCAGTTTGATGAATGCAGGCGCAATCCTGCACGTTTACTCTGTTTCCACATCTGATGGCATCCACGTCAGAGCGCAATACTGCACTATACCAGATGCTGCAATCATCACCAAGAATACAGTCGCCGGTCAGTACGGCGTTCTCAGCAATAAAACAATTCTTTCCCCATTGAGGAGTCTTTCCCTCTACAGTCTTTATAATAGCCATATTAAATATGTATATGTTTTGCAATTCGGGTGCAAAGGTAATAAAAAAAATGGTATCATCTGCAGATTTCGCATAAAAAATAGGCATGCGTCTGCATTGCACAGACATATGCCTATTTTATAGAATAGCTATTACTCTTTTCCCATATTCCCAATAATTATAATGCCGAAGATATCAAGGCTCATCAGCAAAAGATGCTTTTATTATCACCTAATCCTTTCCCTACTTATGCTTCTGGTAATAAGCAATACCACGTTTTACATTTTCCTTTACTGCTTTGCTGGAAAAGGTGGCACCCGTAACGCCATCTACCTGGACAGTAGCTGCCTTGCTGGCTTTCATGCCATTCCATTTGTTGAGCAACCCCTGTTTTACCTTATTGAAGAAGTTGGGAGTCTCCTTGTTGGCAAGCGGCTTGATCTCTACAATCTTTCCTCCCTTGATATAGATGGAAAGAGGTGTGTTGCTACGAAATCCCTTAACGTCTTTACACAGGGTGGTGGTATTGATGATGTAAGTACCGTCAGCTTCCTTGGTCATTACCTCAGAATGTGAGCTTTTGGTTGTTGCAATCATGCTGCTAACCATTCCCATACTTAATATTGCTGCTAAAATCAATGTTCTTTTCTTCATAATTATATTTGTTATATCCTTGATAATATTGCGCAAAATTACAAAATAATTCTGTAACAGACAAAGCCGCTTTCAAAAATCATCATTTTTAGGTATTCCCTAGTTCGGTATTCCGTATGTTATCTTCTTGGTATCCCATTTATCTTTTGGCTGCTCCGGCTCGTCAGGATAACCGATGATGATACCATTTAGTGGAATCAGATTGCCAGGCAAATTCAATGTTCTGGAAATGCCATTCACTTTCTTCTGGATAGGATAGATGGTTGTCCAGCAGGCTCCCAATCCCATGGCATGGGCTGCCAGGAGAATATTCTCGGAAACTGCCGACAAATCCTGTACCCAGAGTTCCTTGCCCTGTCCCTCTGCCATACGGGTGGTATCAGCGCAGACAAAGATGAAGAGAGGTGTCTTCTTGATATCCTCTGCATGATACTTATTGGATTCGGCATATTTCTCGATATCCTGCTTGTCCTTCAGAACCACGAAATGCCATGGTTGCATATCGTTCGCTGTAGGTGCAGCCATACCGGCACGGAGCAAGGCTTCTATCTTGACATCCTCCACTGGCTGCTGCTTGAACTTTCTTACGCTTGTACGGGTCATGATGTTCTCCATCACAGCCTTTGCGCTTACATTTTCCTTCACTGCTTCCTGGATGCTTCCTGGAAGAGTAGTCTGTGCTTTTGCCGAAGCAAAGCCCATAGCCGCCAAGGCGACTATGAGCATTTTGTTAAGTTTATGCATACAATTTGAAAAATACATTATAATAATTTATTGTTTAAGAATTGTTATAGCCTTGAGCAAGTCGCCATTTCCGAAGGTCATGAATGGACTTGCCACACCTGTAGTTGCATCTATCTTGTAGATGGTTGGGGTAACGGAAGAGGTGCTCTCTGCACGAGTTACACTCTTGGCGCCATGATTCCAGCTACCGCCAGAACCGCTTCCTGAACCACCGCTCATGCTTGTTGGAGCAGCCACTGGTAGGTAGTAGGCGTCAGCATAGCCGTCGCCCCAGCCAAAGGATACGGTTGAGGCATCAGGAAGTCCGGTTACCCAAGTCAATGTCTTGGCGTCCATATCCACTACAGCCATCTTGCCGGAAGCATCCATGTTGCCATACTTGTTCTTGTCGAGATAGAATTCCAGCAGGAACTTGCTGCCACTGATGTGGAATGCCTTGCGGAAACGGTAACCATCTGATGCGGCAAAGATATTGAACTGATAGTTCTTGTCAAACTCTGTCTCACCCTTCTTGATGCGCAGGGCACCCACCTTGCTGTCTGTAGTGCTGGAACCTGAGAATACATAGATGTTGCCATTATCATCGGCACCGCTCTGGGTGTAACGCACAGAACGCATGGCTCCCACTGATGTGCCGATGCGATTGTCGTAAATCATCTTCTTGATATTCAGACTATAATCGCAGATGGCAACAGCGGCAGAATCACGGTTGCTGTAATTCACAACCATTGCCACCTGATTATTGCCCATATCCACGATATTGGAGATGTTAGGGTTTACTTCGTCAATGGCATACTGGGTAAGACCTAGCGCAATGTTGTTGCCAGCACCAGTCTTATCCACTACCATGGCGTATGGCTGACTGATCTGTGCGGCGTAGGAATAAGTGCCAAATGTACCTGTGTTACCGAAAGCGGAAACCAGGGCTGGTGAACCAATCTCCACCATCTTGCCATTCTCTACCTGATAGCTTCGGAGACCTGCCTTCAGACTGCCGATACCCTCAGCAGAAGCGCCGCGGGCATAGATATAGCCCGTAAAAACGCCAGTGGTCTTATTGTAAGTAACCTGTGTGAAGCTGTCGTAACACTTCACAGCATCTGCTGTGCCATATACATTCTCACCATTCTTGGCTGTTGAAAGGTCATTGTAAACCTTCATATAGACACCACCGGTAAGGTCGGTTGTTGGGTCGCCGGAAGTTACGATAAAGCTAACCTCTTTAGGATCGATGACGGATGCACCGCCACCATTTTCGTTGTTGTCATCTTCTGAGCATGATGTGAATGTCATGCAGGATGCAAGCGCCATGAGCGCTGCTGAAAAGAATAATTTTTTCATGTTTTTTTAAATTTCTATTTATATATGAATGATATGAATTTATCTGTTTAATTTACCGAGTGTTCTGATTTCCGTTACGCCCTTGATACTGATGCCCTTGGTTGCTACACCCGTTTCAGGATTTACCTGATAGATGGCTGCATCCTGACCAAACTGGGTGATAGGGAGATAGAGAATTCCGTCAGCATACATCGGAACGCCTCCGGTCTCCGTACCCGATGTGATGAGATTCTTCGTAGGGATGCCGCTGAGCCAGATGAACTTCTTGCTCGCCATATCTACGATGGCAAACTGATGGCCGACTGTCATAGTGTTGATATTCTTCTCGTTGTAGATTTCGAGCAGGAACTTGCTGTCTGTTATGTACCATACACGTCGGAACTTGTAGCCATCGGCAGGAGTCTGAATGTCGAAATAATAATCTTTATCAAATTCCTCTGCTCCCTTGTTGATGCGCAGGGCACCAGCCTTGCGGGTGGTTGCGGTATTGAATGCATTGGAGAAGACATACACCGTACCATCGTTGGTCTTGAATACTTCGTGGAGAACCTGAGAGCGATACTGGCCGGCAGCATAGCTGATACGGTCGTCACGATAAACCTTCAGTATGTTCAGGTTCTTATCCATCTTTGCCACCCATACGCTATCAGGATATTTCACATCACCAATGCTGGAGCCATCACCGGTTCCCGTCTGGTGAAATGCAGACTGAACCATCGCTGTAAGGAAAGTTCTGTCGCCATTGTCGATGATGCTTGAGAAGGTGACCTGCTGACCATTGCCTGTAATGTCTTCCGTCCAGATGGTCTTGGTATGATCGAGTTTCACTCCGTCTGCAGTGATGTTCCAGAAGGCGAAGGTGGCTCCGTCGTTTCGCTTGCCGTCGGCAGAAACCTGACCTCCTACACTGGTCAGCAACTGACCATTGAAGAAGCCATAGTTGGAGAAGCGGGTGTCGATGCGGAACTCACCCAGCTTGGAAAACTGTGAATCATCCGATGTCCAGCGCAGCCCATATCCCAGTCCGGCAAACTGCTGCTGATAAACCATACCGATGGCATCGTGGTTGTTGAATATCCAGGTATATTCTGTCTGTGGCAATTCCATGATGTTGTTTCTGATGTCAAGATTGCCTGCCGTCAGACTGTTGGTCTGCATGATGTATTCTGTACCATTGTCGGTCTTTACGGCAATGAAGTAAGAACCCTTCCCGTTCTTTACAGTTTCAGTAGAACCGGAACCCGAAGAGGAACCTCCTTCATTTACATCGCCAGAACCACTATCTGCACCCGAAATATCATCGCTGCTGCTACAGCTTGTAAGCCCGGGTGTGATTCCGAAAAGGCACAAGAATAGCCCTGTCACTGCCATTCTTGACAGTGATAAATAAGTCTTTTTCATTCTTTTAAACGTATGTTACTGATTAATTATAATGTATTCTGAATCAATATTTTCCTAAGATAATACCCTTACTATTGCTTGTAAAACACATAGCGGAACTTGATGCTGAAATTGCGCCCCGGCTTTTGCAAGCTATAGTTGTCGTAGAGTAGGGCATTGGTGAAGTTGTTCGCCTCTATCGATACGTTGTATCTGCCGCCTTGTATCGCATACACCAGGTTGGCATCATGGCTCCATTGCTCTGGCACATAGAGTTTAGCACCCTCGCTTGCCCATGAGCGGAAGAACCGGTGTACGTATCTCATGTTCCAGCCTATGGTAAGTCGGTTTGCCTTGCCCAACACATGCTTGAAAGTATAGCTTGCATCAGCGCCGCCAAAGGTATAAGGCAAGTTAGGCACACGGTCGCCATAGGTTACCGATTCTGCCCCGATACTGTTGAGTCGCTCTCTGTCGCGGGTGTTCTGCATGGAGAAGTTTCCACCGATACTTGCCACATCCTTGTAATAGTAGTGCAAGCCCAGGTCCATTCCCAGTCCCAGCACCTTGCCGTGGTTGGTGCTCACGGCTACTCCCTTCTGTCCGATGGTTCGGATGATGTAATCCGCTACGTGGCGAAAGTTGAAGCCTGCATCTACACTCAGGGTATGCGCATCATTGAAAGTATGCTGATAGCCCAGGTTCAGATTCACGTTGTCGCTCTTCTCCGGGCGAAGGGTGGCATTGCCATCCTCATAATCGCCATCACCAAAGAGCTCACGGTCGGTAGGTAGACGATAGGTTCGCTCATACGACAGCTTTATCTGTAAGTCTTTGTTCAACAGAAAGTAAGTTCCTGCTGCACCATATCCCAAGGCATCGGTAGAACGTTCCTGCTCCTGATAGTCGGCACGCCCGGATGAAGCGATGTTCACAGGTCCTCTAACATGTGAGTCGTAGTACTTCAGGAAGGCCACCATGTTCCAATGCTGGTTGGGGATAAACTTGTACGACAGTCCCAAGGTGTTTTTGGCATTGATGCGGCGCATGAAGGTGGCTGCTGAACTCTGAACGCTATTGGATGCCGCATTGGTGGTGCGGCGGCGATAATGGGTATAAGTATCGTTGAGCGTAAAGAAATGCTGGTCGCCAAGATGATAGGTCAGGTTGGCAACGGTAGCCAGGGTGTAACCCTTGAATTCGGCAAGCGTTGGAACTCCCTCGCCCTGATAGGCATTCACCTTATACTCACCCGTCCAGCTATAGGTGCGGCTGAGCGTATCCACATTATTGGTCTTCACCATGTCGTAGCGTGCCGACAATCGGAAGTTCAAACCTGGGATAGCAAGATTTCGCTTCTCATAGAGCATAGAGGGAGTCCATCCTTGCGCTGTGCGATATTTGCCGCCAAACACGATTTTCATCAGATTGGCGTTCTGTATCTGTGCATATTCATGACTATAGTTCAAGCCGAAGACGAGCTTGTCGGCCCATGTTTTATCTACCACACCCAGCTGGAAGATGACAGCCTCGTTGTGGTATCTGTCGTGGAACCGGCGGAACCACGCCTCTTCGTTGCTCACCGCATTGGTCTCAAGATCAGTCCATTGCGTCTTTACCTTATAGTCGTTGTCTGAATAGTTCTGATAGGCGTTCAAGCGGAGCATAAGTCCCGATTTGCCCGTCCATCCTAAAGAGAGATTACTGCGATGGGTATTGAATGAGCCATAGCTATAGCTGGCATCAACGTATGTATGCGGCGAGTGGTCGGTTACGATATTGATGGCACCTCCCAGGGCATCTCCACCGAAATCTACGGGTACGACACCCTTATATACCTCGATGCGGTTGGCAAAGCTCGCAGGTATATTGTTGATGCTGAAACTGGATGATGCACCATCCATCGGCACACCATCGATAAAGAGTTTCACGTGCTTGCCCGTAAAGCCATTCAGGTTGATGCTTGCGCCAGAGCCAAGACCTCCGTCCTCACGCACTTTCACGCCCGATACGCGGTCGAGAACATGCGCCAGGTCGAGGTTGGTGTTGCGCAGGCGACGTGTATCTACCGCCATGACATTGAATGCCGACGAGTTGATACGCTTTACCTGGTTGCCACGAACCACTACTTCGCCCAGATGCTGGGTTAGTTTTAACTTGTCACCATGCAGTTTTTTTCTATAGTTATCCTGCTGATGATGCTTACTGAAATCATTTTTGAGGGAGTCTGAATCGTGCTGTGCCCATGCTGCCATCGTCATGATGAGCATGCATAGAGCCAATACGCCCCTACGTATATAGTTGCTTCTTATCATATCAAAGTTATTTCCGTTTTGCTGGAAAATAATTTGTGGTACCATAAGGAGTAATTATACGTCGGGCCTAGCACATTCTTCAGGGATATAAATATAAGAAGGTATTTTCACCTTATTATATAATATGTAAGGAATGATATGGGCAATGACTGTTTCTCGCTTATCCGTTGCTTTTATTCCATGCTTTCCGGCTGAGACTGGAATATATGCCATTCCTGCCTCGGTCTTGTTTGCGGGTGCAAAGGTACTGACTTTTCTGAAAAAATGCAATACCTAGAAATGATGATTTTATTTTTGAAAGTTCATACCAAGTAAAAACCGGCCATCAGAATGCATCGTTTATCATGCGTTCTAATGACCGGTTTGTTTTTATTTCTTTTTCTTTAAAATAGAGATTTGGCTGTATTTAATGAGTGATCCCGTAGGACAGACAAAGCGACAGTATGGTCGCATGATTACCATTGAGAGTGCCACGAAGGTTATGGCAATGGCTATGACCACCCATGATGCTGATTGGAATACAAAGGCAGAGAAGGGTTCATAATCAATCCAGTCGAACCATATACCCGTCCACAAACACAGCATGAGTATGGCCCACAGAATCTGGCGGAACATATCCAGTCGTCTGGCTGTCGTTGGTTTCATTCTGACTTTATATCCAACGCATTTTCCTGCAAGTTCCTGCAAAGAACCGAAGGGACACACATGCGTACAATAGTATGATTTCTTGCCGAAGAGAGGATATACGAATGCCGTGATTAGCATGATTACCGGCACTATCAATGCCACTACGTTCATGCCATTTGACATATAGCTGACGATTGATGTATAGTTAAGAAATGAGCCACACCAGAAACCAAGCACTATGACATTCAGGATTTGCTGAGCTATCCTATATCGTCTGTTCTTAATGAAAAGCGGTACGATGGCTGCCATGAGCACAACAATCAGTCCGGCTATAGCCTTGGCAGAGAAATCAAACTCTGACCATACTGAAGTCTTTACAGGATTCTTGGCTGCATATTGAAGTCCTCGCTGTACGTTTCCGATGATAGCCTTTGATGAGAATGTCGCACCAGACACGGCGTCCACCTTCATCTTCTGAGCGTCTTCTATCGTCTTGCCATTCCATTTAGTAAGAAGGGCAGAAGCCTCAGTAAAGAAATCGGGAGACTCTGAGTTGGCAAGTGCTCTGATACTCTTTACCCTGCCATCCTGCAAGGTAATCTCCAATGGCACGATGCCTCCGTAGCCTACAATGTCTTTTCCAAGTTCTGTAGTATTCAATTGTACAGAACCATCTTCAAGCACAGCCATGGGCTCAGTCTTTGGTGCTACTGTCTGTTGCTGATTCACATTCTGTCCTACCACCTTGCCGTCTCTTCGAATACTGACAGCCGCAATCATCAGTACACATGTCAGCAAGCAAAGTAGTTGTTGTAGTTTTCCTGAATAATTTCTCATAAAATTTTTCATCGGATTTTCTCCTGTTATTCTTATTATTAATTTATATACCCAACAAGTATGACACTAAAATGGAGTTAATTCGACACGAAGTGAGTCATGGTTTCTACCAAAACCATCTTTTGGACTTCTAAAACCCGATAAGGTTTATTGCATTAACGCTATTTAACTGGTTATTCTCTATCACTTTCTCAATGTCTCCTTCACGTGTTCCTCCGGCAATGGCATTTATACGATTTTTATCTTTTATAATGGATGAAAACCCTAAATATTTTGCTTTTATCTTCTATAAAAGATAAAAATGGCGTTTTATTCTCATTTTATGATAATCATAAAGTGATTATTTATCTTCCTTAAGATACCAGTCTTTGATGTATCCGGAATAATGCTTGGCAAACTCTTCGGCTTGGCCGGGAGCGCAAGCTTTCACCTTCTTGGCTGGAATTCCCGCCCAAATCTCATGTGCAGGAACCTTGGTGCCATGGGTAACTACAGCACCTGCTGCAATAATAGCCCCTTCTCCAATGTCAGCCTTGTCAAGCACGGTGGCATTCATTCCGATGAGTGCACCTTTTCTGACTGTGGCTCCGTGGACGATGGCACCATGTCCCACTGATACATCATCCTCCAGAATGCAAGGCATCGTACCGGTTTGATGGATGCAGGCGCAATCCTGTACATTCACTCTGTTTCCACATCTGATGGCATCCACGTCAGAGCGCAATACCGCACTATACCAGATGCTGCAGTCATCACCAAGAATACAGTCGCCGGTCAGTACGGCGTTCTCAGCGATAAAACAATTCTTTCCCCATTGAGGAGTCTTTCCTTCTACTGTCTTTATAATAGCCATATTGAATATATATTTAAATTTGGGTGCAAAGTTAACAAAAAATATTGGAATCACCTTATACTATTTCAGATACTTCTTCAGCCACAAATCGAAGAACTTGTCATATACCACGTAGGCATCATCCTGCTGGGTGATGAAATCCTTCTCCAGCAATCCCTTCAGGGCGGAATTGACAGAGCTTGGCGACGGGAGATGATATTTCTTGGCGAAGGCTCTGCTCTTTACGCTTCTGGCTTCGCCCTCTGCAGAGATGGCGATGAAGACATTGCGCTGCTTTTCCGGCATCTGGCGCAGAAGGGTCTCGTAGGTGTCTGATGCCATGTTGAGATTGTAGTTGATGGCGTCATCTACCATATCCAAAGTGCAGGTACCCTGTTCGGGAGTCTTGAGGAAGAGGACATTCATTACTCGCTGGATGTATGAGGTGACGCCACTGAAACGGGCGAAGAGTTCTCCGATAATGGCAGTATCTAAATGTTTGTTGCGCTCCTCGAACTTGGCTGTGGCAAACTCCTTGTATTTCTCAATATCCAGTGGCTTCAGGTTCATCAGCGTTACGCTCTGATAGAATGGGCGGGCAGGAGATGTGAACATTTCTGCCATCAGATGGCGGTGAGAACCCGAGAAGATGAAGTGGGCATTGGTGCAACGCTGAATATAGGTACGGAGTAAAGCTTCTATGCGGTTGTCGGCATAGTTGGTGATTTGCTGAAACTCGTCGATGGCAACAAGACATGGCTTGTCGGCTTGGTTGAGATAAGAGAATATCTCATCAAGCGTAATTTCGGGATTTACTATGTTGCCGATGCCTATTCCCCAAACTGGAGCCCCGTTGATATCGAAAGAGATTTCTGAACGGAGAGAAGAGAGTACTATCAGGAATTTCTCCCAAGCGCTTCTGCCTTTAGGGCGAAGTTCATCAATAATGGCTTTGCCGAACATATTGACCAGATCGCTGACGGAATTGGTTGAATAGATGTCTATGATAAAAGTATAATAATCTTTTTGGATGACTGGCTGGGCAAAGCAATGGTGAATCAGCTCTGTCTTTCCGATACGTCGAGGGGAAATCAGAGCCATATTATTTTCATTGGTCAGCATCTCTGTGATATGCTGGGTTTCTTCCATACGGTCGCAGAAGTATTCCGGACCGGCGTAACCATTTGTGACAAAAGGATTCTTCATTACCATATCTATACCTTATTTTATATTCAACGTTTGCTGTTTCTTCTGCAAAGATACAACTTTTATTCCGATTATCATAAAGTGATTATCATAAAATGATAATGAAATAAGGAATTTTATCATTTGATGATTATCATAAATTGATAATTATGATATGGAGACCCCTTTAATGTCAACAGAAAAAGGGTTGCAATCCTCGAAAAGATGGATTACAACCCTTTATACCTTATTATATATAAGAGTTAAGATAACTCTATCATATATTCA
>ERZ1673741.469-NODE-469-length-44923-cov-11.549969_pt1 | contig 44923 bp, 42 predicted proteins | sample MGYA00580209_ERZ1673741 | MGnify/ENA primary metagenome ERZ1673741 (study PRJEB41218, sample SAMN15661754) | gut metagenome | host: Homo sapiens | place: Canada: London | collected 2015-08-20/2019-03-30 | study: EMG produced TPA metagenomics assembly of... | reverse complement strand
CTTTACCGGAACCCATTCGGGTTTCAGCCGGCTTCTCGGTGATCGGCTTGTCGGGAAAAATTTTGATCCAAACCTGACCGCCACGCTTGATGTAACGTGTCATAGCGATACGGGCAGCTTCAATCTGATTGCTCGTGATCCAGGCCGGTTCAAGCGCCGCCAGACCGTAGGAGCCATAGGTAACGGTGTTGCCGCGGGTAGCCTTGCCTTTCAGGCGGCCGCGCTGAACACGTCTGTATTTAACTCTCTTTGGCAACAACATTTCTTCTGCCTCCTTCTCTGGGACCCCTGGAAGCGCCGGTATTTGCCTGTCTTCCGCTGCCGCCGAAATTTCTGTTGTTTCCGCCGCGGCGATCCCCTCTGTTTCTGTCGTTTCTTCTCTCGCGTCTTTCCGCGGGAGCTTCTGTCTGAACCGTAGCGCCGGCTCTTCCGGAAAGGACCTCACCCTTGTAAATCCAAACCTTTACGCCGATTTTGCCGTAAGTGGTATTGGCTTCCCAAAAGCCGTAATCGATATCGGCTCTGAGCGTTTGAAGCGGGATGGTTCCCTCATGATAGTGCTCGCTTCTCGCAATCTCGGCGCCGCCGAGACGTCCGGAAACGGAAATCTTGATTCCCTTCGCGCCCATGCGCATGGTTCTGCCGATCGCCTGCTTCATCGCGCGGCGGAACGCAACTCTCTTCTCGAGCTGCTCCGAAATCGCCTCTGCAACAAGCTGCGCGTTCAGATCCGGGCTTTTGATCTCGACAACATTTACGCTGACGGATTTGCCGGTCATTTTTTCAAGCGAAGCACGGAGCTTTTCGATCTCCGAGCCGCCGCGTCCGATGACGATACCGGGCTTTGCGCAGTGGATGAGAACCTTGACGCCGGCGCCTGTGCGTTCGATTTCGACCTTCGGAACGCCTGCGGTCTTCAGTTTCTCTTTGAGATATTTTCTGATCTTATAGTCGGAGACAAGCGTATCGCCGAAGTCCTCGTCTTTGGCGAACCATCTTGAATCCCAATCCTTGATAACACCGACACGCAGACCGTGCGGATTAACCTTCTGACCCATTCTTCCTACCTCCTTTTCAAGCTTCTTCTCTTTCCTTAAGAGCGATCGTCACATGACTGGTTCTCTTAAGGATTCTGTCCGCGCTTCCCTTGGCGCGGGGCATGATTCTTTTCAGCGTCGGCCCCGGGCAGACGAAGCATTCGGAAACGTAAAGTCTGCTTACATCCATGCTGAAATTGTGCTCTGCATTTGCAATCGCACTCTTCAACAGCTTAATGAGGTATTCACTCGCAGATTTAGGAGTGTTTTTAAGAATTGCCATTGCTTCTCCCGCATCCTTACCTCTGATGAGGTCAAGCACAATCTGTACTTTGCGCGGGGATATTCTGGCATATTTGAGATATGCTCTTGATTCCATTTGATTTTGCCTCCCTTCGCTTTGGTGCGAGATTATTTACCGTTGTTTGATGTTTTAGAACCCGCATGGCCCTTAAATGTTCTCGTGGGCGCAAACTCACCGAGTCTGTGGCCGACCATATCCTCGGTCACATAGACCGGAACATGCTTTCTGCCGTCGTGAACCGCAATCGTATGTCCGACAAATTCGGGGAATATCACGGAAGCACGAGACCATGTCTTTAATACCTTTTTCTCGCCCTTTTCGTTCATGGCGCAAACTCTGGAATAGAGCTTTTCCTCGACGAAAGGTCCTTTTTTAAGGCTTCTGCTCATTTCAATGCCTCCTCCTTATTTACCGTTTCTGTGTTTTACGATGAACTGCTCGGTTCTCGACTTCTTGTTTCTCGTCTTATAACCGTTGGTGGGCTTGCCCCACGGGGTTACAGGAGAAGGACGACCGATCGGGGAACGGCCTTCACCGCCGCCGTGCGGGTGATCGCAGGGGTTCATAACGGAACCGCGGACCGTCGGACGGATGCCGCGGTGGCGCGTCTTGCCCGCCTTGCCGATCTTGACGTTCTCATGATCGATGTTGGAAACCTGACCGATCTGCGCGCGGCAGTCGAGACGGATGAGACGAACCTCGCCGGAAGGAAGTCTGACCTGAGCCATTCCGTTTTCCTTCGCCATCAGCTGAGCTGCGGAACCCGCCGAGCGGACAAGCTGACCGCCCTTGCCGGGATACAGCTCGACGTTGTAGATGAATGTACCGACCGGGATATTCGCGATCGGAAGCGTGTTGCCGGGCTTGATATCAGCCTGCGCACCGGAATACACCTTGTCGCCATCTTTGAGTCCCACCGGAGCGATGATGTATTTCTTCGTTCCGTTCTCATACTGGAGAAGCGCGATATAAGCGGTTCTGTTCGGATCGTATTCGATACCGATAACCGTCGCGGCCTCGTCCGTATAAGCGCGCTTGAAATCGATGATTCTGTATTTCTGTTTGTTGCCGCCGCCCTTGTGACGAACGGTGATTCTGCCGTAGCTGTTTCTGCCGGCATGCTTTTTCTTGATCTCAACAAGACTCTTTTCGGGGGAGAACTTCGTGATTTCCGCGAAATCCGGCACCGACATATTGCGTCTTGCAGGAGTCGTAGGTTTATACTTGATCGTAGCCATTCTCTTTCCTCCTCCTTATCAAATCATGCCGTCGAAGAACTCAATGGATTTTGAATCCGCTTTGAGCGTGACAATGGCCTTTTTCCATGCCTTTGTATAGCCCGAGTGGACACCGAGTCTCTTCGGTTTTTTCTTCATGTTGATCGTGTTGACGTCCGCGACCGTAACGCCGAAGGCCTCCTCGACCGCATGTGCGATCTCGGGCTTGGTCGCGTCCTTCTGAACCTCAAAGGTGTATCTTTTGGACTTCGTAGCCTCGAGGCTCTGTTCCGTAATGATCGGTCTTACGATGATATCGTGAGCAAACTTCATTATGCGTACACCTCCTCGATTTTCTTGACGGCATCCAGCGCGACGACAAGCTTGTCGCAGTTTAAGATGTCGTATACATTCAGCGTATTGATATAAGCGGTCTTCACACCGGGGATGTTGGCAAAGCTCTTGACGACCTTTTCATCCTTCGCAGGAAGAACAACAAGCGCTTTTCCGGATGCGCCGACGGCGGAAAGCATATTCACCATCGTGCGGGTTTTGAATTCGGTCGCGGTAATCGCATCGACGACTACAAGTGAATCGTCCGCGACCTTGCTCGAGAACGCGCTCTTCATCGCGAGTCTCTTTACTTTCTTGTTGAGGTCCGTGCGATAGAATCTCGGCTTCGGTCCGAGCGCAACGCCGCCGTGCGTCCACTGAGGCGAACGCGTGGAGCCTTGTCTTGCTCTGCCGGTGCCTTTCTGTCTCCACGGCTTTTTGCCGCCGCCGGAAACCTCGGTTCTCGTAAGTGTCGACTGCGTGCCCTGTCTCTGATTGAGAAGGTACGCCCTGACGGCGGCGTGAAGCACTGCCGCATTGACTGTGACGGCAAAAACGGAATCCGCAAGTTCCACGGTTCCGACTTCCTTGCCGGTCATGTCCAAAACTTTCATGTTAGGCATCGTTTCTTCCTCCTTCTCACGCTTTAACCGTGTTGCGAATGAACACGATACCGCCCTTGGCGCCCGGAACGGCGCCCTTAACGGCGATCAGATTTTTGTCGGCATCGACGCGGACGACATCAAGGTTGAGGACCGTTACCTGCTCGTTTCCGTACTGTCCCGCCATCTTCTTGTTTTTGAAGATTCTCGACGGCGTCGAGTTCGCGCCCATGGAACCGGGCTGACGGTGAACAGGTCCGACACCGTGCGTCATGCGGAGCTTGTGGCAGCCCCATCTCTTGATAACGCCGGAATAGCCGCGGCCTTTGGTGATGCCCGTGACATCCACTCTGTCGCCGGCCGCGAATGTGTCGGCAGCAACGATATCGCCGACGTTCATGGAATCCGCGTCGTCAAGTCTGAATTCTTTCAGATGCTTCTTCATGGCCACGCCCGCTTTTGCGAAGTGACCTTTTTCCGCTTTGTTGAGCTTTCTCTCAACAATGTCCTCAAAGCCGAGCTGAACGCTGGAATAGCCGTCCTTCTCGACGGTCTTCTTCTGCGCGACCACACAGGGTCCGGCTTCGATGATGGTTACCGGAATGACGTTTCCGACCTCGTCGAAAACCTGTGTCATACCGATCTTCTTTCCGATGATACCCTTTTTCATTTCTTTTCCTCCTTGTAAGGTTATTGGTTGACCACCGCGGTCTTCCACGGGCGGGTCAACTTGACCAACCGGATCACACACGGAAACAGGATTTTAATTTCCGCACATGCCCCGCCGGAAATCTACTTATTTATTATTAAAGTTTGATTTCGATTTCGACGCCGGCCGGAAGTTCGAGGGATGTAAGCGCCTCGATGGCTTTTTGAGACGGTTTGATGACATCAATCAGTCTCTTGTGGGTTCTGTACTCAAACTGTTCGCGGCTGTCCTTATATTTATGAACAGCACGGAGAATCGTGATGATTTCCTTCTCCGTGGGAAGCGGAATGGGACCGGACACGGTTGCACCGTTTCTTTTCGCGGTTTCCACGATCTTCTCCGCGGCCGCATCGACCAACGTGTGATCATAGCTTTTCAGTCTGATTCTGATTTTTTCACTAACTGCCACTTGATTTTGCCTCCTTAAATTATTATGAATTGTCGGCGGCGAAGCCATATGCACCCGCAAGGCCATACAGCCCGCTCGGTTCCTCACGAACACCATCCCGGGCGTTTCCTCTCGCCCTAAGGAAAAGCCGGAGGTCCTCCGGCATCATGCATTCCATCTTCGGATTGACGCCGCACGCGGCGCAATATCCGGAACACAGCTGTTCATGAAACAAAACCGTCGCCCGTTTATCGGACATACTCTGCGAAAATTCCCCGTTTTCACGGCAACCTCCCGCTTCATCGCACATCAAGCTTTTCTATTTTATCGTATTTTTGCGATAAAATCAAGAACTTTTCGATATTTTTCAGGAAATATATGCAGAAAACTTTATAGAATTTTTCTCCGTTTTTTTGTATATTATTCACAAATTTCAATAAATTTCAAAAAAACGGCGCAATTTCCTCTCAAATATGCTATAATAGCGTGGCAAGGCAATATACTTGTCGGTCAAATTGCCGATTATGAGAGAATCGACGGTATGACAGCGATTCGTCGTCAAACATAGGGAGGCTCCCGCAGCTGCAATGGTTAAAAATATAGAATACACGACGCGCGGCACCTGCTCGCGTCAGATCAAAGTCCAAATCGAGGACGGCATCATTCAATCGGTGCAGTTCGTCGGAGGATGCAACGGAAATACAAAAGGAATTGCACAGCTCGTCAGAGGAATGAAAGCGGAAGACGTCATCGAAAAACTCAAAGGAACGGACTGCGGCGGCCGTGGCACATCCTGTCCCGACCAGCTTGCAAAAGCGATCGAAGAGGCGTTAAAATCCGATGAGGATTGACGCACATACCCATTGCTTTCCCGATGCCCTCGCACCGAGGGCGCTTGCCAAGCTGGAAACAAACGACGCGCTTTATCCGCGGTGCGACGGAACACTTAACGGACTTCTCGCGGTTCTCGACCGCGACGGAATCGACAAATGCTTTGTCCTGAACATCGCGACCAATCCGCATCAGCAGGACAAGGTCAATGAATTCGCCGTTTCCATCAACCGCTATCAGAACAGAGTTTATTCTTTCGGCTCCATCCATCCGGACTACCCCGATGTAAAGCGCGCCGCCAAACAAATCAAAGAATCCGGTCTTTACGGCGTCAAGTTGCACCCGGATTTTATGGGATATGACATCCTATATGATAAATTCATGCCGGTTTTTGCGGCATGTGCGGAATATGCGCTTCCGGTCGTCATTCATGCGGGACTTGATCCCACCTCACGGGACCATATTCATGCGAAGCCGCAGGATATTGCCAAAATTTTGGAGCGTTTTCCCTCTCTGCGTCTGTGCGCCGCGCATTTTGGGTGTGCTGTTCACCATGAGGATGTGCTGAAACATCTCTGCGGGAAAAACATATGGTTCGATACAAGCTTCCCCGCTCTCGGCGCTTCCCCGTCCGGCGTGAAAAAGCTTCTCGAAAGCCATGATCCCGACAAAGTCATGTTCGGAAGCGACATGCCGTGGGAATCTCCGGCAGAGGTCGAAGCGTTTCTCGACAATTTGGAGCTTGACGACAAGCAAAAAAGAAAAATCTTCGGCGAGAATGCCGAGCATTTTCTTCAACCATAAAATCACGGTCATTTTGCCGTGTATATGCGCCGGTAGCTCAGCTGGATAGAGCATCAGATTCCGATTCTGGGGGTCGCGGGTTCGAATCCTGTCCGGCGCGCCAATAAAAAGCCTTGTAGTTACAAGGCTTTTTATTTTCTTATTCCTATATCCTTTATTTTTTCAAAAAATAACGACAAATTTGACAGCATAAAAGCTTGACATTTCCGAATTCTTGATATAATATAATATATAGAAGGAGTTGCCGATGACGGTCGCTCCCTTGTTAGTGATTATGAAATAACCGCTAAGTTGGTCGCTGGGCGGTTATTTCTTTTTTTGTGCTTGTATGTACTGCGCAACGAGAACAAGCAATGTAAGGATTGCAATAAGTTCCGTAAGCGTAAGATACACCGGCATCACCCCCTCTCATCGAGGGAGCAAAAGAAACGTTCTCCCTCAAATCGAGGAAGCAACCGCCACCGTTATGGCAACTCCATAGAAATCATAGCATTCATATCATGATTTGTCAATATTTTTTCTTGTTTTTGAAATATTTTTATTCAAATTATCACAAAATCCGGTTTCATCCTCCGGTTAAAACCGAAGCCAAATGCGGATTGTTTTTTATCTTGCGTTTCCGCTTATTTTATAGTATAATGATTTCAAAAAAAAAAGCAGAAATGACACGGAGGTGTTTCCTATGTCCCCATCTATCTGCGGATATGACTGTGCGAAGTGTACCGTCAAAGATACCTGCGGCGGATGCAGCACACAAAAAGGAGTCCCGTTTCACGGAGGATGTGTTGTTGCCGCATGCTGTGGGAACGAAAGCTGCGGACACAGCGGCAAATTCTCGGAAAATGACTGTGAGCTAAAAGAACAGTTGATTGCAGAATTCAACGCACTCGGCATAGAAGACATGGAGAAAGTGACACGCCTCAACGCGCTCATCGGCTCCTATATCAATGTGGAATACGCGCTTCCGAGCGGACAGACCGTGAAGCTGCTCAATGACGGCAAAGTATATTTAGGAAATCAAATCTGTAAAAAAGGCAGTGACAGATGCTACGGGCTCGCCGCAGACGAAAACCATCTTTTGGTTTGTGAATACGGCGAGAACGGTTCCGATGCGGAAATCATCCTATATAAAAAGCGAAAGCACGCAAAAAACTGACAATCGGCCCATGCGCCGATTTATCCGAAATCAAGATAAAAGACCTTGCTTGCAGCAAGGTCTTTTATCTTCTCTTATACAAAAAGCACCATGACGCTTTTCCTTTCTCATTTCGCCGAAAAATAGGAAAGCGGGGACATCTCATCAAAGCTGCCGTCGCCCTCCGTCACAATAATGCCCATGATAAAATCATCGATTTTCCGGATATAATATTTTTGTCCGATGGAAAAATCATAATCCGGATAATACGCTTCATAGGAAAGCTCGAGAAATTCGTATCCGCCGACGGAAACGGTCTGCTCGCTTGATTTCGTATACTGAATCGTCGTCTGCTTTTCAAGATTGCCCGTCAAAGCGGCGGCATAAGCCTGCGCATCGAAGGTTTCCGGGTTCATGCCCTGAACCTTGATGTTTTCATACAGCACAATCACATTCATACCGGTCACGGAATCGACCGCAAACATATCGTAAACCGTGGTCTTTTGGAGCAGCTCCTTTTTCAGGGCATCCTCGTCGCCGTTCTCATCGAGTCCGGACATTTGGAGAAGTTCTTCCCTGTCATAAAAATCCCAACTCTCCGGAAGCGTGAATTTCATGCCGGAAAAATCGCTTACATATGTGCCTAACTCGATTACTCCCATATCAAAATCCGCGGTGCCGTCGTCCATGCTGCCGACGAATAATTTCTGTAAAACCTCCGAAAAAGTGCAGGATGCCATCAAAAGCAAAAGCGACGCTGCGATTATGAGGGATAACGCTGTTTTTATCGTTTTTTTCATCATTGCCTCCCGCCGTAATAACGGCATATTCAAATTGTAATCTCTTACCGAAAGATTTTCTGTCGTCCGACACATAACGGCATGACGCCGTAGTTCCCACAGTTTTTATGCGCGGTATATTTCGAGGACCGCTTTCTCCAATCGCTCGAGAGCGCCGGCGAGCACACGGCGCGGGCAGGCGAGATTCAGTCTCTCAAAGCCTTCGCCGCCCCGTCCGAAAATATAGCCCTCATCGAGGAAAAGATAGGCTTTCTTTCTCATCAGCTCTTCCAATTCCTGCTTGGAAAGTCCCAATGCACGGAAATCCAGCCACAGAAGATAGGTCCCTTCAAGCTCCGTCACCTTGACAAACGGCAGATGCTCCCTTAAAAAAGCCGTGACAAAGGTTTTATTCGCATCTATATAACCAAGCATCTCACGCATCCATTCCTCACTTCGCGTATATGCAAGCTCCGTCGCCTTGTAGCTGAGGGCATTCAGTGAAAAATGACCACGAGCACGTCCGACCGCTTCTCTGCGCCGTTCGTCCGAGATGAAGATGTTCGACGCCTGCATACCCGCCAGATTGAACGTCTTGCCGGGAGATGTGCATACCGCGCAGTTGTCGCGGTACTTCTCTTCCAGATTCATCATGGAAACATGCCGATATCCCGGCATAATCAAATCGAAATGGATTTCATCCGACAGGATAAACACATCGTTGGCAAGGCAGATTTCCGCAATCCGACGAAGCTCCTCCTCCGTCCACACGCGCCCGACGGGATTGTGCGGACTGCAAAGGATATAGAGCTTGACCTCCTCGCGCTTCGCCTTTTCCTCAAAATCCGCAAAATCAATCGTATACCGGCCGTCCTTTTCGATAAGCTCGTTTTCCACGACATGGCAGCGGTTGAATTCGGCGGCTCCCCGAAACGGATAATAAACCGGCGTCGTAATCATCACGCTGTCGCCCGGTTTTGTGAAGACGCCCACCATATGCCGCAGGGCCGGCACAACGCCGGCATATTCGACAAACCATTCTTTTTTCGGTGAAAAGCCGTGACGGCGCTCCATCCAGCCTGTCACCGCCCGATAATACGCATCCGTCGCATGCGTATAGCCGAGAATTGAGGTATCGAGATACTCTTTCAGTCCCTCGACAATCTCGGGCGCATTTTTGAATTCCATATCCGCCACCGACAGAGGCACGATATCGTCCGGAATATCCGGTATCTCCTCCCGCATTTCATCCCATTTGCCGGAACCGACGCCATAGCGCGGAATCAGCGTTTCAAAATCGTATTTCATTTACCTTCCCTTTCAGTTTCCAAGCCCTTCCGAAGCATCCTTGCCCTCATGGACCTGCGGATAATAGCTGCCGTAGCAATAGTCATACGGCTCGTCAAATTCCATTTTCAGCACGGCAATGCCCAAATTCCGGTCGGGAGATGACTGCGGCAGCGATTTGAACACGATACGGTGTCCGTCCATCGCAAAATCAAGAGGCTCGCCGGTCGCAAGCACCGAGATGCGCCGCGGCGCTTTTTTGTATCCGCCGAAGACCATCTCTCCCGTCCGCGGCCAAATATAATTCCACACATAAACGGTCTTTCCGTCCGGCGATACCGTGCATTTGGAAACGTTGTTGGCGCCGCACTCCTCGCAGGAAATTTTCTTTTTCAGACCGTATGCCGCCTCCCCGTTTTCGCGGAGCCATGCGCCGACTTTTTGCAACGGCTCCACCGCCTCACGCGGAACGGAGCCGTCCGCTTTCGGCCCGATATTGAGCAGCAGATTGCCGCCCGCGGCGGAACAGCGCTGCAACATGCGCACGATTTGATTTGCCGTATAGGAATACGGTGTAATCTGCGCCTCGTCCACATAGCCCCATGAAATGCCGTTGAAGGTCATGCAGGCCTCCCAGTCGCTTCCGTCCTCCGCGACAATCGCATCCTCCGGCGTGAAAAAGTCTTCCGGCATCCGGCTGCGGTTGTTGATGAGGATATCCGGTTGAAGTCCCCTTATCTTATAGTTGCGGTTCACCGAATCCCAGTCCTTCGAGCTCATGCGCGGCCACGGCATATCGTACCAAAGGATATCGATTTTCCCGTAATTCGTGAAAAGCTCCGTATTGAGGTTCTCGATGTATTTCGTGAAGCGTGCCCGCGCCCCCTCGTCCGTCATGCACTTCCATGCGTCGGGATGGCGCCAGTCCATCAGTGACGAATAAAGTCCGATTTTCAGGTCATATCTGCGGCAGGCGTCGACAAATTCCCGCACGATATCGCGGTGCGGACCGTAGTTCACGGAATTGAACGGATTGATCTTGGAATCCCACAGTGAAAATCCCTCGTGATGGCGCGTCGTGAGCACCGCGTACTTTGCGCCGGCTTCCTTGGCCAGCCGGCACCACTCGTCGGCACAGCCCTCTTTCGGGCAAAACGCGGAGGCGAGCTTTTCATAATCGGAGATTTTGATGTTTTCCCACACCTGCGCCCATTCCCCCATCCCGTGAGAGGAAAAAAGCCCGTAATGGATAAACATTCCGAAGCGCGCGTTCCGAAACCATTCGATGCGTTTCTCCTTGGTTGCGGCACAGAACGCCGCATATTCTTCATAGGTCATATCAGTTCCCTTCTTCCTTACTTCCGATAGAAAGGATAAATTCCTTCGCATACGGGAGCGATTCGATCCAGCGGCATACCGTGTGCCATTCGTCGAGCTTATGCGTGCGTCTCGCATAGTAGATGTTGACAAGCACCTCATAATTCAGCGTCACCGTGCGCAGCTGATTGTAACTCGCCGGCAAAAGCTGAATCATATCATACCAGAACGCCTTATCCTTCGTTTCAAGGAAACGAAGCCTGCGCTCCTCCAAGCACGCAATGATGCCGTCGAGACACGTGAGTGCGGTCTCGCTCATATGATCGTGCGAAAAATCGCCGCGCGAAAATTCCTTCGCTTGGATTTTGTGCATCGTGCTCGTGGAATTGGCGACGGTTCCGACCTTATAAGTGTCGAATTCCTTCCACCAATACAGCGGCGCCGTGATATCCGCGGAAACGATGATTTGCCGAATGAATTTCCGGTGATCGGAGCCGGCGCGGCAAAGCCGCATGCCGAGTCCGATATCGTTTTCCCCGAGGATATAATTTCCGTCCGCATCGTAGGCGCTGTCGCTGCGCGCCCAGCTGTTCAGCGGATTGCGCGCGCCGCGCATGGCGTTTTCCAAATTCATAACGCTTGTATTCGTAATTTCCAGCATCTTGGTTCCTCCCTGTTTAGGCAAAGAAGACAGCCGCCTCGGTTTCCCCGCCCAGCTCAAAGGCCGCGAATCTTCCGTCGTATTCAAATTCGACGGACCTTCCGCCCACCGTGATTTTCTTTGGCTTATTCTCCGCAAATATGCGGGCGGTATAGGTTCTCTTTCCAATCCCCTCAAATTCGCCCTCGCGCTCACCGATGCCGATATCGCAGCGACCGTCCGCCTCCGCCATGGAAATGCGCGTCACGGCACGTTTGCCGTCGTTATATTCGAGCGTCATGCCGTCGTCCTCATAGAAATCGTAATAAGAAACGCCGTGCGGATAAAGTTCAAGAATGATATTCTCCGTATCGCCCGGATTCGTGTGCTGGCGGGGCACGTCGGTCGGGATAATCGCGCCGCCGCGCACAAAGAGGAAGCCGCCGCGGTCATCCGGAATCTCCGGCTTCACCACCGCACCGCCTTCGTAGACCTTGCCGCTCCAATAATCGATCCAAATGTTCCCCGCCGGCAGATAAATCTCATCCGAGAACGCGCCGACCAGCAGATTTTCACCGAACATATACTCGCAGACGGCGTTTTGCAAAGCGTCATCCTCGAACATCAGCGGCATCGCACGGCAGACCGGCATTCCGGTGAGGTTCGCCGTAATCGCCGTCGAATAAATATACGGCAAAAGACGGTAGCGAAGTCTGTCATAGAACGCAAAAACCGGCTCGATTTCCTCGCCCGCCCACCACGGATGGGCGAAGCCGCACCAGCTGTTGAGCTGGCACCATGCGGTAAAGAAGCAATAATGCAGCGTGTGCTTCTCGAATACGTTCATATCACAGGTTAAGTTAGAAATACCGGACATGCCGCAGCTGAGAATCCAGACAAGCGTCGTCAGTTCTCCGCCGTTGTCGCCCGTATTGGAGGCGCCGTATGCGCCCGTTCCCGTATAACCGCCGCAGTAATGGTGCATCGGACGGAGTCCCGTGTATTCCGCGGCGCCGCGATACATATCGCGCATATACAACGTCTGGATGAGATTGTGCATCTCCGGCTCACCGTGACCGTTGGCATAGACGCGTCGCTCGTCCGCATTGTCGACGGTATGGCACGGGTCGAGCTTGAACGACGACGCGCCGTCGCAGACAAACTGCTTCAAGTGATCGAACCAATCCGGAATCTCCGGCGCCACCTCGTTGCCGATGCGGCGCTCCTCCTCGGCGGTGAAATCATGCTCGCAGCAAAGCCACAGATGGAGCTTGAAGCCGTATCGCGAAAGCGCCGCCGTAAAGAAATTCGGATTGACGTGTCCCGGTTCCTTCGCGCGCGCCCATTCCTCAATCAGATAACGCCCGCGGTTCCATTTCTTATTCACGGAAAAATCGTACCGCTTCTCCATCCAGCCCGGCTCCAGGCTTATCGAATCGCACGGCAGCTTTTTCTCGCGGAAGGTCGCCGCATTGCGCATGATCTCATACTGGTCCGCCGTATACTGATCGATAAAGGCAAGACCGTATGCCCATTTCGGCAGCAACGCCGGGCGTCCGGTGATATAGGTGAAGCGTTCGAGAAGCGCCGCGAGCGTATCGCCGGCGAACACGGTGAAATCGATATCGCCGTCCGGCAGATACCACAGGATTTCATGTGCGTCACGGGCACAAACATCGATGCCGTGCCACCACGTGGAATTGCAGAGGATTCCGTAGCCGGCCTTGGTCATGAGAAACGGAACCGGCATCTCGTTGCTCTGATAGACGACACGCTCGAGATAGGTTTTTCCGTTGAGCACGATGCGGTCGGGATTGGCGGCACCGAGTCCGTAGAAAAGCTCGCCCTCGATACCGGAAACCGCCGCATATTTCGGATTCTGCTGGAAATCCACGGCGCCGTAGCCGCGTTTTCCGTCCTCGCCGATAATCTGCTTCTGCGGCGGACGCATACCGCCCAGCGTGTCGTTGAAATAAGCCTTTACCGCATCGGTGTCAAGGCTGCGCACATCCATTTTCCGCTCGAAGCGGCCGCTTCCAAACGTGACGATTCCCTCTTCAAAGGTGACGGCAAGCTCTCCCGCCGAAACCCCGTTTGCAAGCTCCCAGCCGCAAGCCTCGTCCGGCTTTCTGTAAAGCCCGTACCGGTCGAAGAGCGATTCCCCCTGCTCGGCCCCCACGCGGATTCTCACCGCATTCTCGGCGCACGCCGTTATGCGGACGCATTTATCGCCGTAATGAAAAATTTTTTCGATCATTTTGATTCCTCCGGATCATTTTGTTTATATTCAGCGGAGCACTTCCCGCACGCGGTATAACCGTGCTCCGTCAGATATTTGATATCCAAGACTTCGATTTCCAGCCGATTTTCCTCCGACATGCGCGACGCATAGATACAGTCGCGGTCCAAATGGAAAACCTTTGAGCTTTTGTTGATCACCACGGAAAGCCTGTCCTCGCCGGACACATTCGGAAGCTCCGTGCTCTCTGTGGCCGATGTCTGCACCCGCGTGTCCGTATGAATGACGATGTCGCTCTGCATACCGCAGGAAGAAAGCAACGTCAAAAGCAGCAGAGCGGCCACGACAAAAGCAGGCTTTTTCATGTCTTTTTCCCGTCCCTTTCGATTTTTACAAATACCCCGTAATCCGTGTCCTTCGGGAGCTTGACCACGGCAAAGGATTCCGGTGCGATTTCAATCGTTTGCGCACACGTCCCCGTCATCAGCTCCGATACGGCGAGGGGCGCGTGAAACTCATAGGTTTCCCGCGAACGGTTTACCGTCACGGCGAGCATTTCTCTTTCCCCATGCCGTTCAAAGCACAGAATTTCCGAATCCACATACGAGAGGACAAAACCGCCGCAGCGGAAAATGCTCTCCTCACGGCGCAGCTTGCCGAACGCACGGTAAAGCGCCGTTATCTCCATATCCTCATCTCCCCACGGGAACGGCGCACGGCAGAACGGGTCGATATAGCCTTCCAGTCCCGCCTCGTCGCCGTAAAGAATACACGGCACGCCCGGCAGTGTCATCTGAACGCAGACCGCCAGCCGCAAAAGCGTCCCGGCATGCTCCCGCTGCTCCTTTGTCATTCGGTGCTCCGAGAGCGCCGAATACGGAAGCTCCCCGGCCCTCTCGTCCCCGAGCGCCGTTAGAATGCGCTCCGTATCGTGGGTTCCGAGAATATTCATAAGCGCGTTCGCCGCCTCCGGCGGATAATGCCCGTAAACGGTCGTAAGCGTGCGGCGAAGCGACATATAGTCGCCGACCGTCAGATACTCGATGACCGCCCGCCGCACGGGATAGTTCATCACCGAATCAAGCTCACCGCCGCGCAGATATTTTTTCCGGACGCCGTATGAGATTTTGTCCGTCGCGTCCTCCCAAACCTCGCCAAGAATCGCCGCGTCGGGCTTTTCCTCTGTCACAACGTTCGAGAGCTGTGTCAAAAAATCGTCGGAAAGCTCGTCGGCGACGTCGATGCGCCATCCCGCTATCCCGAATTTCATATAGCGGCGGACGACGCCGTTTTCTCCGAACAAGAACTCCCGATAGGATGGCTCATCCGAGTTCACGCGCGGCAAGGTCTTGACTCCCCACCATGCGTCATACCGGTCGGGATAATGCTCGAACGTATACCATGGATAATACGGCGATTCCTTGGACTGCGCCGCCCCCACGGAGGCATAGGTTCCCTTTGCGTTGAAATAGATGCTGTCCGATCCGGTGTGATTGAATACCCCGTCGAGCAAAACGGAAATTCCCCGCTCCGATGCGGCGCGCACAAGCGACAACAGTGCCTCGTCCCCGCCGAGCATCCGGTCGACATGCAGATAATCCGCCGTATCGTAACGGTGATTCGACGGCGACTCGAAAATCGGATTGAGATAGAGACAGGTTACACCGAGAGACGCAAGATAATCGAGCTTCTCTGCGATTCCTGCAAGGTCGCCGCCGTAAAACACATTGTTCTTTTCGTTTTCCAGCCGGTCGCGGAAATATGAGGGGAACGTCTCCCTGTCCCGGCACAGCACCGCGCCGTCTTTCGCGGGACAGCTTCCTGCGGAAAAGAAGCGGTCCGGGAAAATCTGATACATCACCCCGCCGTAAAGCCATTCCGGCGGGCATTTTCGTCTCTCATAAACGAGAAGCTGAAAATCGCCCCTTTTGCTGTCCGCATTCCCATAGCACTCGGAAAAATCATGCTCCCTGCGCATCAAATCGAAAGCGCCGAAGCCGGTATAGACGCGGTATTTGTAGTAAAAAAGTCCGCTTGACGCCCCCGCACAAAGCGTTTCCATCGGAACGGAGACGGAATATTCCCCGCCCGACTCCGACATCGGAAGCCGGAAGCGCTCTCCCGTATCGTCCGATACGATGAGCATTTCCGCACCAACCGTCGATTCCGGAACGCCGATTCGGAACTCGACGGCATCGGAACGCTCGAACGCACCGCGTCCGGTCGCCCTCCGTCCGTTTACATATTTGTGCTCCAAGAGCCGGGACTCGGCTCCCGCACGTGAAAATCCAGCCATTCGTTACTCCGTCACACTCTTCAAATGCCAAATCTTTTCGGCATATTCCGTGATGCTTCTGTCCGCGGCGAAATATCCCGCGGCGGCGATGTTTCGGATCGCCTTCGAGGTCCAGGCCGCGCGGTCCGCATAATCCGAAACGGCCGTCTCATACGTTCTGAAATAAGATTCAAAGTCGGCAAGGCAGAGATACGGGTCCGCGACGTTATGATTTCCCGAAATGAAATAACCTGCAATACCCGAAAAATCCTCTCCGGCAAAGCCGGCGGAAATCCGGTCGACCGCCGCCTTCAGCCGCGGATTCGCGGCATAATAATTCACAGCGTTATAGCCGTTTCGCCAAAGCTCCTCAACCTCTTTTGACGTATGCCCGAAAATGTAGATGTTTTCGCACCCCACCGCATCCGCCATCTCGACGTTCGCCCCGTCGAGTGTGCCGACCGTCATCGCGCCGTTGATCATAAATTTCATACAGCCCGTTCCGCTCGCCTCTTTCCCGGCAAGCGAAATCTGCTCCGAAATGTCCGTCGCGGGCATGAGAACTTCCGCCATGCTGACGTTATAATCCTCCAAATATACGACCCGAATGCGCTCGCGCACCCGCGGATCGGCGTCTATCTCACGTCCAAGGCACCAAATCAGCCGAATAATATCCTTCGCCATATGATAGCCCGGCGCGGCCTTCCCGCCGAAAAAGAAGGTCTGCGGGACGATGTCCGCGTTCGGATTTTCTTTCAGCTCATCATAGAGCGCCACGATTTTGAGCACATTCAATAGCTGTCTCTTGTATTCATGGATGCGCTTCGCCTGAACGTCGAAAACCGAATGCGTATCCAGCTTTCCTCCGGTTTTTTCCGCATACCACGCGGCAAAGGCTTCCTTGTTCCGGTGCTTGATATCCCGCACCGCCTCGATGACATATTTATCCTCCGCATATTTTCCGAATTCCGCAAGCGCCCGAGGCTCCGTGCGGTAATTCTGTCCGATGGTGTGGTCGAGCAGTCCCGCAAGCTTCGGATTGGAATAGCAGAGCCAGCGGCGGTGGGCGATTCCGTTTGTCACGTTGGTGAATTTCTCCGGCGTCACCTTATAAAAATCGTGAAAGACCGTATTTTTCAGAATTTCCGAATGGAGCTTGGAAACGCCGTTGACGGTATGGGAGCCGACCACACTGAGATTCGCCATGCGCACCTGCGCGTTTGCGACGACCGACATGCGGGAAATCCTGTCCCAGTCGCCCGGATAAAGATTCCAGAGATCCGCGCAGAAGCGGCGGTTGATCTCGCATACGATGGAATAAATTCTGGGAAGCCGGAGACGGAAAAGATCCTCGTTCCAGCATTCCAGCGCCTCCGGCATGACGGTGTGATTCGTATAGGAAACGGTCTTTGTCACCGTATCCCAAGCGGTTTCCCATGAAAATGAGTAAATATCCATGAAAATCCGCATAAGCTCCGGTATGCAGAGCGCCGGATGCGTGTCGTTGATGTGAATCGCGTTCTTTTCCGCAAAATTCGCAAGCGTCCCATACTGGGCAAGATGATCCGCGATAATATTTTGAAGCGAAGCGGAAACGAGAAAATACTGCTGGGAAAGCCGCAGGATTTTCCCCTCCATATGATCGTCAGAGGGATAGAGCACCTTCGTGAGCATCTCCGCGTTCGTATTCTGCTCGACCGCCTGCATATACTGCCCTTGTGTAAAGAGCTTCATGTTGAAATTCGTGATATCCTGCGCCTTCCAAAGGCGCAGATTGTTCGCGGCAAAGCTCCGGTATCCCGATATCATCATGTCGTAAGGCACAGCCTGCACCTCATCATAATCGGTATGCGTGATTTTCAGCCTTCCGCCCTCCCAGCTCTCCGAGATCTTGCCGCCGAAGCGGACGGTAAAGGTCTTATCCGTCCTTGCGACAAACCAGCCCTCGGCGCCCGGCATCCAAATGTCGGGAAGCTCCACCTGATTGCCGTCGATGATCTTCTGTTTGAACAGACCATATTCATATAAGAGCGAGAAGCCGGTCGCCGGATAATCGAGCGTGGTCAGCGAATCCATAAAGCAGGCCGCAAGCCTGCCAAGCCCTCCGTTGCCAAGCCCCGGATCCGGTTCCGCCGCATACAGCTCGGAAAGCTCGAAGCCGAGCGATTTCACCGCGGCGGCGTATTCGGCTTCCAAACCGAGATTGCGCAGATTGTTTTTTAATGACGGACCGATGAGAAATTCCATGCAGAGATAGTATACCCGCTTCGCCTTTTTCTGCTTCACGACACGGCGGAAAGCGGAGCGTTTGTCCGTGAGGATATCCCTCACCGTCAGAATGACGGCCTTATAAATCTGCGCTCTTGTCGCATCCTCGGCGCGCACGCCGAAATAACGGGAGATCTTACTCTCCAAAGCCTCCCTTACGGACTTTTCAGTGATCGTTTGTTCCATGTTTCAGTTCCTTTTGTTGTTATTTGAATGGGGGAGCAGGTCAAATCAGACGCTCATACAGTCTGTCGTATGTTTGCGCGGAGGCATTCCATGAAAAGTCGATCTTCATGATTTTTTTCACAAGCGCTTTCCAGTTCTCCGTATCACGGTAAAGCCCCTCCGCTTCCCTTATAACGTGCAGCATGTCATGGGCATTATACGAAGCAAAGGTAAAACCGTTGCCGCTCCGGTCCGGCCCGTAAGGCTTTATCGTATCGTAAAGACCGCCCGTTTCGCGCACCACCGGCACCGTGCCGTAGCGAGACGCAATCATCTGGGAAAGTCCGCACGCCTCGCTTCTCGACGGCATGAGAAAGATATCCGCGCCGGCGTAGATAAGCTTGGACATCGCACGGTCATAGGTGAGATTCACAGACACCCGTCCGGGATACCGCGCCGCCGCCGCGCGGAAAAACTCCTCAAATCCGCGCTCTCCCGTGCCGAGCAGGATAAACTGCACGTCGTCGCGCATCATTTCGTCGAATACGGCAAGCACAAGGTCGAAGCCCTTATGCGAGGCAAGCCGCGAAATCATGGCGATTATGGGCGTGTCGGGGCGCAGCGCAAGTCCGAAGCGGGTTTGCAGCTCATCCTTGTTTTTCATTTTGCCGAGCAGTCCCCTCGCACTGTAATGATACGGCAGCTCGGGATCGCTTGCCGGATCGTAATAGGCTGTGTCGATGCCGTTGACGATGCCGTCTATCTTATATCCGTACTGCCGGAGAATATAGTGCAGTCCGCTCGAATATTCCTCCGTCTGAATCTGCTTTGCATAATTCGGACTGACCGTCGTCACATAGTCCGCACAGACGATGGCGCCCTTCGTCAAATTGACGGCTCCGCCGTAATCGACGATCTCCGCGTCCGCCCCTTCAAGCGAGAAAACGTCGCCGAGAATCTCTTTTCCGTAAATCCCCTGATATTCGATATTGTGAATCGTATACACCGCGGTCACACCGGCATATTCGGGATATGCCGCATAGCTTCGTTTCAGCTTGATGACGGAAAGCGCCGTCTGCCAGTCGTTCGCATGCAGAATATCCGGGAAAAAATCCACGGCGCGCATAAGCTCCAACACCGCCACCGAGAAAAAGGCGAAGCGTTCGGCGTCGTCGTATTCCCCATAAAGGGAGGGGCGCTTAAAATAATATTCATTATCGAGAAAATAGACCGTCACGCCGTCCTTGACAAGAGAAAAGACACCGCAGTATTGACGCCGCCATGCGAGAGGCACCGTCATCTGCATGACAAAATCCATTTTCGAGCGCCATGCCTCTCCGACCTGTCCGTAAAGCGGCATGACCGCGCGCACATCGTCGTCCGGATTTTTCCGTTTCAAGGCAGCCGGCAGCGAGCCCAGCACATCGCCGAGTCCGCCCGTCGCGGCAAACGGCATGATTTCACTTCCGGCATACAGAATCTTTTTCACAAAACTACCTCCCTATCGTCGATTTATTTTCGTTTTCCGATTTTTGTCCGTCTTGTGCCGCCGGTGCCGCCGCAATCACAACACTCGCAGCAGTCCGCATCGCAGCAGTCGCCCTGCGAAACGGCGGCAAGCGCAATGAGCAAAACCACGATGAGCGCACCGAGGCTGGAAAAAAAGAGCATATCTCCCGTCGTTTTCAAATCGTCGGCCTCGGGAACAAGCGTCACCGCATAAAAGAAGACAAACACCGTACCGTAAAGCGGAAACCCGTAAAGAGCGGCGCCGCGCTTCGACCAAAGCACCGCAAAGAGCACAACGAGCGCGATAAGACAAGCGATGCAGCCGACCCCGCACCATCTCCGTGCCCGCGGGAACAGCAAAACAGATAAATAAGCCGCAAGCAGAACCGCCGCCGGCACGGCGCAAAGAGAAAGCGTCTGCGCCGTCAGACGGAAGTCCGCGGCGAGCGGATGCGCCGCCATAATGAGCCCTACGCCGAGCGTATTGAGGAGAATGCCGATGATGCGAAAAATCCGCTTTTTCCGCCTTGTCACGGCATAAAGGACAACGGCAGCGGCTTGTAGGAGAACCCCTGCGCCGATGGACGCTTCCCATACGTCCGCCGGAATAAGCCGGACGGCGGTGCCGGCGGTAAGAAGCGCAAGACTTAGGCAAATCACACACGTAAAAAAGCAGCAAGAAGCCTGTCTGCGGAGGATTGTATTTTCCGGCATCGTTTCCTCTCCCCTCTCATGTTTCCGGATGATTGACAATATGTAGGAATACCGCAGCGGGCAAGCGCGCACGCAGACGGCTCACACAAGAGCCGACACAAATCTCTTCTGATTTTCCCATCGTCCCTATTTTATGCCGAAGCGTCAAACCATGCGTCCCTTTTCGATATAAAGCGGGAGCGTCGAATGGCCCGAAAGCGTCACACCGTCGCGAATCACGACGTTTTTGTCGGATACCGTATAGCCGACGGAGGCATTCTCCCCGATAAAGGTATCCTGAAATAAGATGCTGTTTTTCACGGCCGAGCCGCGTCCCACCTTAACGCCGCGGAACAGAATGCTGTTTTCCACCGTGCCCTCAATCACGCAGCCGTCGGCAATCAGGGAATTTTTCACATGCGACAAATCGCTGTAATAAGTCGGCGCGGAATTGCGCACCTTCGTGTAAATCGGTCTTGATTCGACGCCGAACAAGGAATCGAACATCTCTTTGTTTTCAATGAGCTGCATGTTGTGCGCGAAATAGTCCTCAAAGGACGATATGCACGCGAAATATCCGTCATATTTGTAAACGCGGAAATTCCGGTAGGAAAGCCCGCGCAGAAGGATATCCCGCGTCATGCTGACGTAGCCGTGCGCCACCGCGTCGAGCACCGCCTCCTGCAAATATTTCCGGTTGATTACAAGAATATTGAGATTGACGTCCGCGTAGCCCTCGAAATTGGTCGGATACGCCAAAAGATCCGTGATTCGCCCGTCGTCGTTTGCAAAGACGAGCGTATTGTTTTTTGCCGCGTTTCTCGTAAGCGGCATATATTTCACCGCAATCGTGATATCCGCGCCGCTCTCGATGTGATCGTTTATCATGTCGTTCAGATCGATGTTGCAGATGACGTCGCAGTCCGACATAACGACGTAATCCGAGGTCATCTGCTGAATCGAATAATTGACGCTTTTGAGCGCTTCAAGCCTTGTCCGGTAAAGCGAATTCATGTTGTTGGCATACGCCGTGATATAAGGCGGCAGAATCTTCACGCCGCCCGAACGGCGCGCGAGGTCCCAGTCCTTGCCTGAGCCGATATGGTCCATCAGCGAATGATAGTTGTAATGCGTGATGACGCTGATATTGTTGATGTTGGAGCTTACCATATTGGAAAGCGGAAAATCGATCAGACGATAGCGGCACCCGAACGGGACGGAGGCCAGCGTGCGCTGCCTTGTCAGCTCCGAGATGTTGCTGTCATGAATATTGGAAAAAATGATCCCTTCTACAGACATGTTCCGACCCCCCTTAATCAATCCATAAATGAAGATTGCCGTCGTCCACAAGTTCGCCGCCGTGAATCACCGTTCCCGCAGGGATATCCAGCCCCGCGCCGAGCACGAGGATCTGTCCGCCCTCCCGCGCGTCGCCGAGATCGGCGTTTTCTCCGACCACGGTGTCGCTGTCGATAATCGCATAGGAAATCTGCGCGCCCGCCTTCACCGTGACGCCGCTCATGATCACGCTGTCACGCACGACGGCGCCCTTCTCCACATGAACGCCGTTGGCCAAAATGGAGCCGATGACCGTCCCCTCGATGACGCAGCCCTCCGTCACCATCGAATTGGAAATTTTCGCATCCTCTCCGATGCGATGCGGCGGAAAGGCGTTGTGCCGATAGAAAATGCGCCACTTTCTGTCATACAGATCGAATTTCGGAGGATTGCCGAGCAGGTCCATATTCGCTTCCCAAAGACTCGTCAGCGTACCGACGTCTTTCCAGTACCCCTCGAAAGTATAGGCATACATCAGACAGCCGTCCCCTAACATAGCGGGAATGACGTTCTTGCCGAAATCGTTGGAGGAGTCGGGGTCTGCGTCGTCCGCCTCCAAATATTCCCGCAGCTTCGCGGTCGTGAAAATGTAAATCCCCATCGATGCCTTGTTGCTTTTCGGGGCTTTCGGCTTTTCCTCAAATTCCGTGATGCGTCCGTCCTCATCGGTATTCAGGATGCCGAAGCGGCTCGCCTGACTCATCGGGACTTCAAGCACCGCAATCGTGCAGTCCGCACCGTTTTTCTTATGCTCGGCAAGCATGCGGCTGTAATCCATCTTATAGATATGGTCGCCGGAAAGAATCAAGGTATAGTCCGGCGCATACCGCTCGATAAAGGTCATGTTCTGATAGATCGCATTCGCCGTGCCGCGGTACCATGCGGCGCCGCGCTTGCCCTGATAGGGCGGGAGCACCGTGACGCCGCCGTGCGTCCGGTCGAGATCCCACGGCTCCCCGTTTCCGATGTATTCGTTGAGCGCGAGCGGCTGATACTGCGTCAGAACCCCGACTGTGTCGATTCCGGAATTGACACAGTTGGACATCGGGAAATCGATGATGCGGTATTTGCCGCCGAACGGAACGGCGGGCTTTGCCGTCCGCTCGGTAAGGGTATAAAGGCGGCTCCCCTGTCCGCCGGCGAGAAGCATTGCGATACATTCCTTTTTGCCAACCATAAGAATTTACCTGCCTTTCGGTTTTTATCTAAATTCGTTCATGACTGTTCTTTTTCCCCTCGCGCCGCCGAAAGATAAGTCCTCCGTATGCCGGAAGCGTGACGGCGAGCTCGCTTTTCATGTGTCCCTTTTCCTTGTGCTCCTTCGATTTTATAATCCCGTTTATTACGCCGGAACCGCCGTATTCATAGACGTCCGTCGTGAAAATCTCCTCGTATTCCCCTCTCTTCGGCACGGAAACCGTAAAGCGTTCCCGCCTCACAGGGGTAAAATTCAAAACGACGACAAGCTCCGCGCCGGAAATCGCACGCCGCCGGTAGGAAAGCGTGCTGCGTTCCCTGTCGTCAGGGTCGATCCACGCAAAGCCGTCCCAGCTGTCGTCAATCTCATAGAGCGCCGGCTCCGTAAGATACAGCGCATTCAGCCTCTTCACACAGCGCTGCATCTCCGCGTGCCGCGGATAGCGCAGCATGAACCATTCCAGCTCGTTCTCATAATCCCATTCGCGGAACGGCGCGAATTCCGTTCCCATAAACAAAAGCTTTTTGCCCGGATGCGTCATCATGAACGTCAGAAAGACGCGCATCGCGGCGAATTTCTCGTCGTAAGAGCCGAACATTTTGTCCAGCAGCGATTTTTTTCCGTGTACCACCTCGTCGTGCGACACGGGCAGTATGTAGTTTTCCGAAAACGCGTACATCATCGGAAAGGTCAGCTTTTCATGGCAGTATTTCCGATAGATCGGGTCGGTCGCCATATAGGCGAACAGATCGTTTGCAAAGCCCATGTTCCATTTGAAATTGAAGCCAAGCCCTCCCGCGGATACCGGCTTTGTAATCATCGGCCATGCCGTCGATTCCTCCGCAATCATGAGCATATCCGGAAATTCGGCGAAGACCGCCGTATTCAGCTTCCGGAAAAAAGCGATAGCCTCCAAATTCTGATTGCCGCCGTTCTCGTTCGGAATCCATTCGCCCGGTTCCCTGTCATAGTCGAGATAGAGCATCGAGGCCACCGCGTCGATGCGCAGTCCGTCCACATGGTATTCGCGCATCCAAAAAAGCGCGGAGGATATGAGAAACGACTGCACCTCCGGACGTCCGACGTCGAAATAGCGCGTGCCCCAGCCGCGGTTCTCCATGCGGTCGCGTCCCTGATACTCGTAGAGCAGCGAGCCGTCGAACTCGTATAATCCGTGCGCGTCCTTCGGGAAATGCGCCGGCACCCAGTCGAGAATCACGCCGATGCCGCACGCATGCATTTTATTCACGAAATATTTGAAATCCGCCGGCGACCCAAAACGCGAGGTCGGCGCAAACCAGCCGCACACCTGATACCCCCATGAGCCGTCGAACGGGTACTCCGTTATAGGCAGCAGCTCCACATGCGTATAGTGCATGTCCGAAAGATAGAGAGAAAGCTCGTCCGCAATCTCCCGATAGCATAGGTCATGCGCGCCGTCGGCGGTAGAGGCTCCGTTTTTTGTTTTCCACGAGCCGAGATGCACCTCATAGATATTCATCGGCTCGCTGTAAAAATGCGGACGCGTCGGATCCTTCACCTCAAAGAACGAGCGCCGCCTCATCCGCCATACGTCGTCCGTCCATGAAAAAGCATCGCCGTCCGTAAGAACGGACGCCGTTTTTTCGCGCGTTTCGGAACAGCGCGCATAAGGGTCCGCCTTGAACACCGTCCCCTTATCGGATATCACCTTATATTTGTAGCGGTTTCCCGCAAGCGAAAAAGGTGACGTATAAGATGCCTGCCAAATGCCGGAATCCGCATCCTTTTCCATCGGCAGACTCTCGTCCCATCCGTTGAAATCGCCGCATACGAAAATCTCACGGGCATTCGGCGCCCACACGCGAAAGGTATAAAGAAAGGAGCCCTCGCGCTGTTCCACATGGGCGCCAAGCAAATCATAGGCATAAAAATTGGTACCCTCACAAAAGAGATATGCCGCATATCCGTCGCCGCTCATGTGTTTTTTCACAGCCGAAGCCCCCGTTTCATTGTAAATCCGCCGGAACTGTTTCTAACTTATGTCTATTATATAATAGAATCTTTGAAAACGCAAGTAGAATCGCTGCAAAATCCGCCGTTTCCGTCAAATCTTCTTTGAAAAAATCAAAAATCGGGCGCATGCCTCCGAATCCCGGTTCCGAAGGCATGCGGCCGCAGGCGATTTGGGCGGATTTATGCGTTCAGCAAGGCCACGCCGAGATTCAGATATCCCGCGAACACGACCCATATGAGATAGGGAATCAAAAGACAGGCGGCGGGAACGGAAATTTTCCAAAAGCGGGCAAACGTAACGAGAATCAAAAGCAAAAGCAGCAGCAGCCAAACAAAGGAAAACAGATACCATCCGAAGTTAAAGAAGAAGATCGGCCAAAGGAAATTGACGGCAAGCTGGAAGCCGTATACCCGAAGCGCCGCGCCGACCGTTTTCCGGTCTGCCCCCGAAGTGAAAACAAGATAGGAGGCAATCCCCATCAGCACATACAAAATCGTCCAGACCACGGGAAAAAGCCATCCCGGCGGCGAAAGCGGCGGCTTTTCAAGAGAAGCAAAGACGTTCATGCCCTCCCTTGACAAAAGAGCGGCAAGACCTCCGACGGCAAGCGGTATCGCGACACAGATAAGCAGTGGTTTCCATTGGATTTTCATATCATCACCTCGTCTTAGTCTATTCAAGCCGCCGGAAAAATATAACCGTCCCGATAAACAGCAAAAAACGCCGCATTCAATGCAGCGTTTCTTCGTTTTGATTTTTCGTAATATCCGAAAGGCTTCCGTTCGCAAGTTGAAAACGGAGCGTGGCCATAAAATCCCCCTCCGCCATGTCGTGCGTAATCAAAAGCGCGGTTTTCCCTTTCAAAAACGCTTTCAGATACCGCATGACGAGCAACTTGATTTCCCCATCGAGGCTCCCGAACGGCTCGTCAAACAGATAAACGTCCGCGTCATACGCAAGCGCACGGGCAAGCGCGACCCTTGCCGCCATGCCGCTGGACAGCTCGCGCGGCCGCAGCCGTGCCGCATCCGCCAGTCCCACCGCCGAAAGAAGCTCCATCGCCTTTTGCTCATTTTCCCGCCTGTCGCCGTGCATGACGCACGTCACGTTTTCCATGACGCAGACCGAGGGAAAAAGCCGCGGTTCCGCGAATACGACGGCAGTCCTGCCGGAAACGGATACCGTGCCTGAATCCGGCTTTTCCAACCCCGCGGCGATGCGCAAAAGCGTCGTTTTTCCGCTGCCGGACATGCCGGAAAGAAGAGCCGTGACACCGTCCGGAATCGTCATAGAAACACCGGACAGCACCTTTTTTCCCCCATAGGACTTCACGATATTTTCAAGATTCAGCATCGGCGACGCCTCCTCTCCGCGAAAGCCTGTCAAGCGCCAGCACAACCACCTTTTCGATGAGCACGCTGAGCAGAATCACGACGATCGTCCACGCGTAAAGCTCCTCCGATTCGAGGTATATTTTCGCGTCATAGAGCTTGCCGCCGATCGAATTTTTCGGCGTGCAGATGACCTCGGCGGCGACGCCCGCTTTCCACGCAAGTCCCAGCGCCGAACGGCATGCCGCGGAAAAATACGGCAGGACAGACGGCAAAATCAGGTATCGCAGGCGTTTCCCAAAGCCGAAGCCGTAAACCTGCGCCACCTCCCGTTCCGGCGCGGGAACGGAATCGATGCCGCGGCGCACGTTGACAAATACGATCGGAATAACCATCAGAAGCGAAGCGATCATCGGAACCGCACTTTTTCCCAGCACATACAGCATCAAAATGATGACGGAAGCGACCGGCGTCGCCTTGATAACGGATACCGCGGGAGAAATGAGAGAATCCGCAAGTCCGCTTGCCGCACAGAGCGCGGCAAGCAGAACGCCCGCCAAAATTCCGGCGAAAAGCCCCATGAAAATCCGTCCGAGCGACCAAAGACAGGACAGATAAAATGCTTTTGTGCCGAGCAGCTCCCAAAGCTTTTTCACAACGGCAAGCGGCGTCGGCAGAACCAGCACCCGATTGACGGCGAGCGCCAGTATCTGCCACACAAAAATCCAAAACGCAAAGCAGAGAACGCCGCGCAGGATCCGAGGAAGCCTTTTATTTGCCATAGAATGCGTCGGTAGGCAGCTTGCCGCCGACAGATTTCGGATTCGCCTCATAAAGGACATTCAACATTGCTTCCATATAGCGGATGCCTTCTTCCCCGTCAAGGCAGACGATATTGCAGTTCGGAATCGCCTTCTGGGCAATCGCCGCCTTCGGGACGATTTCAAATTCCGCAATCGCTTCGGACGCGGATACGACATCGCTGTTCACATAAGCCACGGAAGCCTTGTATTCCTCCATGAATTTCCGATATTGCTCGGGATGCTCGATCTTGAACTTATTGGAAACCACGATGCAGCCCTGCACAAGCTCGCCCTCGCCGAGCTTTGCCCATTCCTTTGTCACATCCAGCGCGATGCGAAGCTCCGTATTGCCGTTTGCGGCGGCCGTCGTCAGTGCCACCGTGACGTTCGGTTCAGGCAGAAGACCGATCGCAGCGTCGCCGGAGGCAAGCTTCGTCGCAAGCTCCGCGTGCTCGGACAGATATTCGATCGTCACGTCCGTTTCGGGATCGATGCCGTTCTTCGTCAGAAGATAATTCAAAATATATTCCGGCGTCGAGCCCTGCCCCGTGGCATAGATGGTCTTTCCTCTCAAATCCTCAATGCTGCTGATGGTATTGCCGTTTTCCATAATGGAAAGCACGCCGAGCGTGTTGACGGCGGCAAAGCTGATATCCTCGCCCTTATTGAAAAGCGCCGCCGCAAGGTTGACCGGAAGTGCCGCGATATCCACATTTGCAATCGCGCTCTGTACCTCTTCCGGCGCGGAAGCGAGCGTGAATTCATAATCGTTTGCCGATGTGCCGGCCTTGTCATTTGCCATCAGCTGTACCATTCCCATGCCGGTCGGACCTTTCAGTGCAATCACGCGGACGGTGACGTCCTCGTTCTCCGTCTTGCCGCAGGCGAAAAGCGACGCCGCAAGGCATATGACGAGCAGGAAAGCGATGATTTTTTTCATTGTTTGTACCTCTTTTCCAAATTGTTTCTGTTTAAAATGCGTATTTCTTTTCCGTCGCAGGCAATAAGCCCTTCCCGCACGAGCGCGTCCGCCGCACGGTAAAGCGTGGTGCGTCCGATGTTCAAGGCGGAGGCAAGACGCGTCATATTCACCGCGACTGTATCGGACATATCCGCTCTTTCAAGCAGATAACAGGAGAGCGCCGCCTCGGCACTTCCTGCGGTAAAGGCGATGATTTTCTTATTCAGAAAATAAATTTTTCCGGAAAGAAATTCGATATACGCCGAAGCGACGGAAAAATCGCTTTTTATTATTGTTTCCAAACAGTCCCGCTCTATGAAAAGGACGCGGCATTTTGTTCCCGCAACGACCGTGCTGACGCTTTCGTGTTCTTCAAAAAACACGGAAGCGGCGCCGAACACGTCCCCCCGAGAAAGCCGGTTGAGAAGCACCTTCCTGCCGCTGTTTCGCCCGTAAATACTGGCTTTTCCCGACAGTATAACACCGAGACACGGAGAAAACGTCTCCCCGCCCGCGATCCGCTCTCCGGCAGCGAAGGTCATCGGAGGAATCGACAAAAGCGTCAGCGCCGTCTGCTCCGACATGCCGGAAAAAATTTTGCATTCCCGCAGCACCGCCGCGATATCCTCGGATTGCCTGCACACTTCCACTTTTTCACGCCCTTTCAAAAGTGTTCCGTTTGGAACACTTTTATATTATCACGCACGGGAAAAAAAGTCAATAAAATCTTCCGAGAAAAATGGAAAATCTATATCTTTTTTCATATTTTTTTGCTATAATGGAAAGTGAAACTACAAAATGGCCGGGAGGATACCGCTTTGCTTGAATTTTTGCCGACAGAGGACGTGAAAATTTCGGAAAACGAACCGCTTTCCCGCCACAGTTCGATGAAAACGGGCGGTCCTGCCGCCGTCGCCGCTTTCCCAAAAACCACGGAGGCACTGATAAATCTTATCCGCGCCGCAGGGGAGCACGGACTGCGCCATGTCATCGTCGGAAACGCCTCCAATATCCTTTTCGACGACCGCGGCTTCAACGGGCTCGTCATCTTTACCACAGGGCTTCGCGGCGTATACTGGAAAGAGGACAACGTCCGGGCAGAATGCGGCGTGTCCCTCACCGCGCTTGCAGGCAAAGCTGCGGAGCGCGGACTTTCCGGCCTCGAATTTGCCTACGGCATCCCCGGCACCGTCGGCGGCGCCGTCTATATGAATGCCGGCGCTTACGGAGCGGAGACTGCGGATATCCTCGTTTCCAGCGAATATCTGCGGGACGGCGCCACCCTCTCACGTGGGAAGCATGAACATGAATTTGCCTACCGTTCCAGTGTTTACCGGAAAACCGGAGAGGTCATTCTTTCCGCGACGTTTCTTCTCACACCGGATGACGCCGCGGCGGTCAAAGCCCGTTCGGATGCGAACCTGCGCGCCCGCAAAGAAAAGCAGCCTCTCGAATATCCGAACGCCGGCAGCATTTTCAAGCGTCCCCAAGGCGCTTTCGCCGGCGCGCTGATCGAGGACGCCGGACTCAAAGGCCTGCGCATCGGCGGCGCCGCGGTTTCCGAAAAGCATGCCGGCTTCATCGTCAATCTCGGCGGCGCCACAACGGACGATGTTCTGCGGCTTATCGAAGCAGTGCGGTCCGAGGTTTTCAAGCAGACCGGTGTCCTGCTCGAACCGGAAGTAATCCATATTCAATAAAAAACAAAGGAAGATCGCCATGTCGTTTTCAGGTGATACCAAAATCGCGCTTTCCCGCGAGATTCCGGAAAAGGACTGCTGCCTTTCCGCCATGCTCGCGGGCATGATGCTTTTTGCCGCCGTTCCGGACGGCGGAGCGCTCCTATTCAAAACGGAGGTGCCGGAGGTCTCCGACGTATTCGGCCGGCTGTTCACACAGCAAACGGGTCTTTCGGTGAACACGCATACGTCCGGCGCCCTCTATAAAACGGCGCTTGCGGATAAGACGGACAAGCCGGCTTTCCCGCCGGCGAACGCCCATACCATTCGGGACATTCTGAAATGTGAGAAATGCGGCGCGGCATTTTTCCGCGGTGCGTTTTTGGCATCCGGATTTGTAAATCCGCCGGACAAGCCTGCGCGCCTCGAGCTCTCCACGCCGGACGCCGACCTTGCATGCGACGCGGCCGCCGTGCTGACGAAGCATTTCCGGCTGCCGAAGCTTTCCGTGCGGCGGGGAAAGCAGATTCTATACTACCGGGATACGGACAGCATCGAATATTTTCTCTCCTATATCGGCGCGAACAAATCGGCATTCGCGGTCATCAACGCGCAGATGCTGAAAGAAAAACGAAACGAAATCAACCGAAAGGCGAATTTTGAATTTGCCAATATTTCAAAAACCGTCAGCGCCGCCGCACTCCATATCGAGGCAATCCGCGCACTGATGGCCTCCGGCGATTTTGAGAAGCTTTCACCGGAGCTGCGCCATACCGCGAAGCTGCGGCTTGAAAACGACACCATGACGCTTTCCGAGCTTGCCGCGCTGGAAACGCCCCCGATATCAAAATCCCAAATCAGCAAAAGACTGCAAAGAATATACGAGTTTTATCAGGCACAAAACAAAGGAAATCCGAAAGGAGAAACGTAATCATGGCGTTTGTTCATCTTCATCTGCACAGCGAATACAGCCTGCTTGACGGCGCCTGCCGCATCACGGAGATTCCCAAACGCGCACGCGAGCTTGGACAAAATGCCGTCGCAATTACCGACCACGGCGTCATGTACGGCGTGGTGGATTTCTACCGCGCCTGCAAGGCGGAGGGAATCAAGCCGATTATCGGCTGCGAGGTCTACGTCGCGGCGGGTTCCCGCTTCGATAAGCGCCACGAAACGGACGGCACCCGATATCATCTCATCCTGCTCGTCAAAAACGAGGTCGGATACAAAAATCTCATTTATATGGTGTCGAAAGCTTTCACGGAGGGCTTTTACACAAAGCCGAGAATCGACCTCGAGCTTCTCTCGGAGCACAGCGAGGGACTCGTCTGCCTTTCCGCCTGTCTTGCGGGCTATATCCCCCGTATGCTTGCCGCCGGCGACTACGACAAGGCGAAAGAGCACGCGCTTTCGATGCGGGAGCTGTTCGGCGAGGACAGCTACTATCTCGAGCTTCAGGATCACGGCATCGAAACACAAAAGGAAGTGAACGCGGAACTTCTGCGCCTTTCTCGTGAGACCGGCATTCCGCTCGTGGCCACCAATGACGCGCATTATCTGCGCCGCGCCGACGCGGATACGCAGGCGGTGCTCATGTGCATCCAAACCAACAACAAAATCGCGGACGGACGCCCCTTCGGCTTTGAAACGGACGAGTTCTATATGAAAAGCACGGAGGAAATGGAAGCGCTTTTCGGAGAATATGAGGGCGCGATTGAAAATACGCAGAAAATCGCCGACATGTGCAACTTCGATTTCGACTTTTCCCATGTCTATCTTCCCCGCTTCCGTCCCGACACGGGAGAGACGCCGGAGGATTACCTGCGACGACTCGCCTATGAGGGCTTTGAAGCCAAAAAAGAAAGTGCACAAATCGTCTTTTCCGAGGAAAATACCGAAGAGGTCTACCGAACCCGCATCGAATATGAGCTTTCCGTCATCATCAAGATGGGATATGCGGAATATTATCTCATCGTCGCGGATTTCATCCGCCATGCCAAGAAAAAAGGGATTCCCGTCGGTCCCGGAAGAGGCTCCGGCGCCGGAAGCCTTGTCGCATATCTCATCGGCATCACCGATGTGGATTCAATCAAATATCATCTGATGTTCGAGAGGTTTCTCAATCCGGAGCGCGTCAGCATGCCCGACTTCGACACGGATTTCTGTTATGACAGACGCGGCGAGGTCATCGATTACGTCTCCGAAAAGTACGGGCGCGACCATGTATGCGGCATTATCACTTTCGGAACGCTCGCCGCCAAGGCGGTCATCCGAGACGTCGGCCGCGTGCTCGGCATGAGCTACGCCGACGTGGACGTCGTCGCAAAGGCGGTGCCGAACGATCTGCACATCACCATTGAGGCGGCGATGGAGGGGCCGCTCGGCGACATGTATAAAAACAGCGAGGACGTGCGCCGGCTCATCGATATCTCCAAGGCGCTCGAGGGAATGCCGCGCCACGCCTCGGCACATGCCGCCGGCATCGTCATCACGGAGGACGCGGTGCATGAATATGTGCCCGTCGCGGTAAACGATGAAATGACGCTGACACAGTTCCCGATGGATACTGTGGCAAAGCTCGGACTTTTGAAATTCGACTTTCTCGGCCTCCGTTATCTCACCATCATGTCGGATACGGAAAAGCAGATCCGCCTCAGCGAGCCCGCGTTCGACCTGAAAAGTGTTCCCTTTGACGATAAGGAAACCTATGAGCTGATCTCCTCCGGCAAGACGGACGGCGTGTTCCAGCTGGAGTCCGGCGGCATGCGCAAAATGCTTGTGCAAATGCGTCCCGCCTGCCTCGAGGATATCATCCTCGCAATCTCCATCTACCGCCCCGGCCCGATGGAATCGATCCCGAAATTTCTCGAATACCGGCTGCATCCGGAAAAAATCCGGTATTCCTGTCCGCAGCTGAAAAAGATTCTTGACGAAACCTCCGGCTGCATCCTCTATCAGGAGCAGGTCATGACCATCTGCCGTGAGATCGCCGGATTTTCCTACGGACGTGCGGACATCATCCGCCGCGCGATGTCCAAGAAAAAGGCGAAGGAAATGGAGGCGGAGCGTCACGCCTTTATCTTCGGCGAGAAAGATGAAAACGGAAACGAAGTCTGTCACGGTGCGCTCGCCGCCGGCATTTCCGAGGAGGTCGCAACCGAAATTTTCGACACGATGTCCGCGTTTGCGGAATATGCGTTCAACAAAAGCCACGCGACCGCTTATGCCTATATTTCCTTTCGCACCGCATATCTCAAAGCGCACTATCCGTGCGAATATCTCGCTTCCCTGCTCACCTCCGTGCTCGGCAACATGACCAAGACCGCCGTTTATGTGGATCAGGCGCAGAAAATGAAAATCGCGGTGCTCGGTCCCGACATCAATGAAAGCCGGGAAACTTACAGCGTGGTTTCCGCAGAGGGGAAAAAGGCGATCCGCTTCGGGCTTCTCGGCGTCAAAAACGTCGGCCGCACCTTTCTTGCGGAGGTGATAGAGGAGCGCAGCACCGGCAAATTCACCTCCTTTGAAAATTTCGTCTCCCGCATGAGCGGCAGAGAGCTGAACAAAAGACAGGTGGAAAGCCTCATCAAAAGCGGCGCCTTCGATTCGCTGGGCACCTCCCGTGCCGCGCTGCTTTCCGAATATGAGAAAATCATCGATATTTACATGAAAAAAAGCCGGAGCCGGCTGGAAGGGCAGTTCGACCTTTTCACCATCGGGAACGCCGCGCCGGACGACTATCCGGAGCCTGAATATACTTATCCCGATATTCCGGATCTTCCCCCGAAGGAAAGGCTCTATCAGGAAAAGGACAGCATGGGCATGTACTTCTCCGGTCACCCGTTCGATGAATATGAGCGGCACGCGACGCTGCTCGGCGCGGTTCCGATCAACGATATTCTCACTTCCTTTGAGGAAGGAGAGGAAGCGGTCTATCACGACAAGGAAACCGTCACCGTAGCCGGCATCATTACCTCCCGCACGAATAAGCAGACAAGAAACGGCGCCTCGATGGCATTCCTCCGCTTGGAGGATAAATTCGGAGAGATAGAGCTTGTGATTTTCCCGAAAATCTTGGAAAAATACTCCTATTTCCTCGCCCCCGACGTACCGGTGGCGGCGCTCGGAGAAATCTCCGCCACCGAGGATGCGGCACCGAAGCTGCTTGTATCCCGCATGGAAATGCTGCTCGCCAATATCGGCGATGACAACGTGACGCCGCTCAAAAACAAACGGGATATGCCGGCGAAAGCGCAAAATACGCTCTCTGAGTCCACGCGCTCGGACAAGCCGAGAACGCTTTATCTAAGAGTGGAAAACCAAACGGGAGAGATGTTCCGCCGCATACAGAGCTTACTCGACATCTTCGACGGCTCGACGCCGGTCGTATTTTACGACGCATCGGAGAAAAAATATATCAAGGCCGTCGGCCGATATGTCGAGATTCTGCCCAATATGATGCGGCTCTTGAAGCTTTTGCTCGGCGAGGATTCCGTCGTATTGAAATAAACATGTCTGCCCGATATATGCGCAGGCAAAAGGAGTGGTTTTATGTTTGATGCGGAGCTTTTTTGCGCCAATATATCAAAGCTGAGACGGGATGCCGATATGACGCAGTCCGAGCTTGCCGACAAGCTGAATATCACAAGGCAGGCCGTCTCACGGTATGAAAAAGGCGACAGCTTCCCGGATATCTCGGTGCTCGTCAAGATTGCCGAAATTTTCGGTATCAGCATTGACGAGCTCATCGGCGCGGGTGCCCCCACCGAGGGAGAATCCGAAATTTTGAAAAGCGCCGCGCTCGGTAAGGATATGAGGTCCTGCAAATGCGAGCTTTGCGATCTTGAAAATATTGCGCCGCTCTTAAAGCCCAGCGTGCTGGACCGCGCCGTCGCGGGCTTTGCCGCTCAGGGCATCGACCTTTCTCACCTGACCTCTCTCATAGGTTATATGAGCGACAGCGGCTTTTGGAGACTGCTCGAGGATGCATCCTTTGAAACCATCGACGAGGACCTGCTCGAAAAGCTGCTTCCCTTTCTGAATTTCACCTCTAAGGTCTCGATTTTCGAGAAAATCCTGCGCGGTGAAATCGACTGGCATTTTCTTTCCAAGCTGATGAAATATATCAAAATATCCGATTCGATCCTCGAGGCCGCCGTCATCGACGGCGTACTCGACGAGGCGGTTTTGAAGCTGAAACGGGAATTCGACCAAAAACGCTCGGAAACCATGAAAAAATGCGCCTCCTGCGGAGAGGATTCTCCGGCCGAAACCGTATTTTGTCCGGTCTGCGGCGCAAGGTTCCCGTCAAACGAATGATATAGGCGGCACATCTCTTACCCTGCCCTATCAAGCCGGCCGGAAAAGAATACAAAACGAGAGCATTCAAAAAAGGTACACCCTTTTTGAATGCTGCCAAGAATATGCAGCCTGCCGCCACATAATACCGTGTCTGCGCATCCCAAAACCTGTCATTACGGAGCATGCGGTCAGTACCAATCTTCTGTCTTTTGCCCTCCGGGAATCGATGCCCCCGAAGTAGATTTTTGTCCTGCGATCCGATATGAAAAACCCACTGCGATTTCGAGTATTTTCAATAAAATGTTGCACTAAAAACAAAAATATGATATTATTTATATGCGCAGAAAAATTATAATAGGAGTTTCCTATGAAGCTGAATCGATGTCCGTGGTGCGGAAAAAAGCTCGAACGCCGGCTTGACCTTCATGTCAAGCAAAAAAAGACACCTCTGTTTTTTCGTTTCGCGAGGTGTCACCATTGCGGTCATAATTATGGCCAGCATATTTACTCTTCCAAATATATGCGATTTGAGTTTTTCTATAGCAGAGCTGCGCAGCTTTCCAATCAAATCTGCGTACTTACCTTTTGATTGCCTACTTTATATGAATAAAAGCTTACGCTTTCATTCTCGTCATGATACCCATAGCCGCCGTTAAAATTCAGCGGCCGGTTTCCCTCGTTCCGCTTTCGGACACCGATAAATATCCGTCGTTCATATGCAGGGTCATATCCGCTCTTTCGGCCACCTCCGACGCATGGGTGATGATGATAACGCACTTGCCGAAGCGATGTGCCAGATCGCCGAGGATCCCGACGATGTTCAGACTGTTTTCATTGTCAAGGTTGCCCGTCGGCTCGTCGGCAAGTATGACGCTCGGGTCCGCCGCAATCGCGCGGGCTACCGCGATACGCTGCTGCTCGCCGCCGGAAAATTCGGGACTTCTTTTCCGGAACTGCTCCTTTGTAATCCCGACCAAAGACAGCATTTCCATGGCGCGCTCGCGCCGATTCCCCGCATATTTGGAAAGCTCCAAGGCAAGCTCCACATTCTCCACCGCGGTGAGCTGCGGCAGAAGATAATAGCTCTGAAAAATCATGCCGACATGCTCACGGCGGTACCGATCGCGGTCGATCGAAGCAAGCTCGACGCCTTCATAAAGAATTTTTCCCTCTTTCGGCACGTCAAGACCCGCCATGAGGGACATCAGGGTGGATTTGCCGCTCCCCGAGCGGCCGACAATGGCATAGACCACGCCCGTATCGAACGACGCGGTCGCCTCTTTGACGGCATGCACCCGTCCCGCCTTGGTGATATAATCATATGAGAGATTTGTAATCTCAAGAATCGCCATCGTCTCCTCCTTTTTTCACAACCGTCCCAATCCGTTCAAAATAAAAACTTTCATCCGTTATGGAAAATTTCAAAAAAATTTGATGATAATCCTCCATACGAATCAGAACATCGTCGCCGGAGCAATATTCATTGTCTTCATAGGTGCCTATAACGACCACGTATTTCGATCTGACGCTGTCCGTTTCCGAAAGCCGCTGACCTGCCAAGTACACAAAGGAATTTTTCCCGTCCGACGTCAGGACAAGAATCCTTCTCCCCGTTTCCTCGTCCGGCACATAGGGCGAATCTTTGCTGACATAAGCATAAATAATGCCCTCAAAATAATTCGGCAGCGCCATGACCTCCTCATATGAAATCGACGTCTTGACCGCGCCAATGTCGGTGAGACCGACCACGCCGAAAGGCTCCCGAGGGCTTTCAAAGGTAAGCGTCTCTCCGACCGCGTAATAGGTATGCCTTGAAATCCCCAGCTCATCCTCCCTCGGCGCTTTTATGTAATTGACATCCACATCGATCATGGAAACCTTCGTATCCGATATGGAGATTTCGATCCGCATATTCCGTTCAAGCGGCATCGTACTGTCAAAATCGAGCGAGGAATCAAGACGGCGGATTTCCTCGGAGGCGGAGGCACGTGCCAGCACCGTATCGTTGACAAAACGGCATACGCCGTCCGCGGCGAGACGTCCCGCACCGAAGCCAAGTCCTGCGGAAATCACGAGCAAGATCACAATTTCAAGCGTGAACATCGCATGGATTTTATGCTTAGCCATACCGAGCGCCCGAAGCAGCGCTCTTTCCTGCTTTCTGGAATTGCACAGATAGACGGTAAAGAAGACAAGAACACCGACGCCGACGAGGAGAACGACGCCGCACACAAGCAGTGCAATCCGATTGACGTTGTCAAGCTCCGATGAAAGCACGTCATAGGTGCTGTTATTGTAAACGAGATTCGCTTTTTTGAAATCCAAACCGTTTTCCTTTGCCTGTGCGACAAAGCCCTCAAACGCCTCTCTGTTTTTCAGGACGAAATCCGCCCTGTCGATGGTGATGGACGACGGAGAAGTTGTGACATTGGAAAATGCCTTGCCGTAGTCAAATTCTGCCGTCGCAAGCGAAATATAGGCGGGATATGACGTGTCCTCCGCCGTATGAGCGGAAGCCTCATAAATACCGACGACCTCGGTCCTGAGATAAACATTCCAGCTATAATCATGCGAATAATAGCGCCTGACGACCATATCTCCGACCGCGATTCCATACCGGTCGGCAAGCCACCACGGAATGACGATTTCCGCACGCTCGCCGGAATAGCCGTCCGCCGTAAGTCCCGTGCCCTCCCGTATGGTGCATTCTCCGGAGAAAAATGGATAGGTGAGCGACAGATTTTCCACCGCCAAGAGATGACAGCCGAATTTCTCCTGCCAAACCGCCACCGGCTCTCCTCTGTCGGTCGTGCTCGGCAGCTGAAACATCGTCTCACCGCCCGGCAGCACACCCTCCGCCTCCGACACCGTCACATTGAACGCCAATACGTCATCGGCATCCAAACAATAGGAAATATCCGAAAGAGAGAGGGACGTCTTATCCCGCCCGACAAGAGAAGCGACAAAAATATAGTTTTCATCGAGCGCATCTTTCGCATCGAGACATGCGCCGTATACGAATATCGAGGCCGTCATCGTGACAACGATAAAAAATACCACGGCAAAATACAGGATCGTCCGCCATGGCAGGCGGATCAAGTTCCGAAAAGCAAGCTTCACAATCATTCCTTACCACCTACCCCCGACAAAGCATTGATTCTGCGCACGTAGCCACCGATAAAGAAATACAGCGCGGTCAAGATCAGCGCTCCCGCCGCCAAGGCGAACAGAAAGCTCGGAACGACATATTCCCCGAAAAGGAATCCGAAATCCTCCATGTATGCCGCCGCGCTCTCCCCCGTCGGATCGCCGAAAAGGAACAGGTCTGCGCTCTCTCCCATAAATTTTGCGGAAAGCTCCGCCGAATAGAGATAGCTTGTGACAGGACCTGCGCAAAGCGAAACCACGCCGGCAAACAAAACGCCTCCCACAAGAAGTGCTCCCGCCGTCAAAAGCAGCAGCTCCAAGAAGAACGAGGCCGCAACGGCGCTCCGCTTTTTACCAAGCGCCGTCTGCACCGCAAGCTCGCGGTGCCGCGCTTTCATATTGAAAAGCACGGAGAAAAAGAAAATCGCAAATCCGACGCCGACGACGCCGACAAGCAGGAGTGAAACGATTTCAGACAGCCGCGCAGACGGCGAAGAAGCCGTATCGGACACATATTCCGTGAGCAGCAGAGGCTCCGTGAATCTGAGCCCGTTCATCTCCTCGCAAAGTGCATTGACCGCGCTCATATCCGAAAGATGAAGATAAAGAGAATCGGGAATCACACACGGATTTTCCGAAAACAGGTCCGAAACTCCCGAAATATTGGAACGGTACATGTCCTGTATCCGTTCGCTGTTTGCAATATCATCCAGCGTAGAAATCGGCACATAGACATGATTGGCGTTGAGGAGCCACGGCTCCGATACACCCGCAAAATTATCCGTGCGGTGCTTGTATATCCCGCCGACGGTATAGACATAGGCCTCTTTTCCGTTTAGTTCCCCATATCCCCTCAGGCTGCGCTCCGGCGCGTAGAGGGAAACCATATCGAGCGTTACCGTGTCTCCGAGTGAAAGGCCGTTCTGCTCCGCCAGCTCCTCGGAAATCACGATTTTACTGTGATGCGCCTCGTTATTGGCGCGGGTAATCATGGTACCGGCAGTCATCGTCAGTTCCCCGCCGTATACCTCCTCCAAAATATCCATGGAGGTCACGCCGACAATCTGTATGCCCTGCAAATAGTTTGTTTTTTCCCCGATCGGCGTCGGCTCACCCGAAAAGCGGCTTCTCACAAACGTGCCATATCCGACATAGGCAATCCCCGAAAGAAGCCCGACATATTCCTTGACTGCGGAAACACCCGTGACCACCGCCGCGTCTTCCCCAATCGTCACCGCGGCGTCATAGGTAAGATACGGCTTCAAGTCCCGGTTTGTCACATGCACGGAGCCGTCCAAAGGTCCGTAAAACCGCTGCCGGTTGTCCTCGCAGAGCCGAACGGTCAGCACGCCGAACATGGTGAGAAAAAGGATGGCAAAGGCGATGGCAAAGGTCAGGAAGCTCCGCCCTTTCAGTCTTAGGATATTCCGTATGGCGTATCGCACAGCAGCTCCCTCCAATCACAGTCGGCAAGGCACTGATTTTTCTCGCCGTTCGCGGTACAATCCTTATCCTGAGCCGGACAATACACATACAGTACCACCCGTGCGCCGCAAAGCTTGCAATCGGTCACCACACGGTGATACAAATATCCGTTTTCCATGTACTGCGGCTTTTCCCGGGCTTCAAGATCGGTGACATCCAACACATGAGGGGCGAGCTGCGCTTCATAACCGCAGTTTCCCCGATTGCATTTCACCGCGTGATAGCAGTTCGTATCCACCGTATCCGAAAGCCCGGCCGCACTCACATAAACAAGAGAATGCTCGCAGGATTCATTGAAAAACAAGACCTCATTGCGCTTGTGAAAGTCCTCGCCGTAATTTTCCGGATCCAAATAAGCGGTGTTTTTTCCGCAGGAGCACAGCACGGCAAGAAGCATCAGACCGACAAACGCCGAAAGCTTCTTCTTCATGAGCAGTACCACCTTTCATGTTTTTTAATCCGTCTTTAACATGCTGTCGTTCGGAAACGGAATTCTTCTCACCTGCGGTCAAAAGCCGCTCATTGATCCCATGTGTTTTCCGTCACTTCATAGCCTCGTGCCACCCGGTGGGCAATCTCTAAATACAACTCCTGATTGCCAGAATCCCATTTGTCAACGAGTGACAAAGAATATAGTCCCCGGAAGAGCTTCAAATCCTCAAGCATAGCCTCCGGAATGATGGAGGGAGCCTCCTCGTTCGGCATGTCAAAAAAATCCGAAGAGTAATAAGTGGTGGGGGTATCGGAGCGTTCCTTCTGAACCATAATCTTATTCGGTTCTCTGTCATACGACTGAAACGCCATGCAGTGATAGCTGATGAAAAGCTCGCCGACAGACAGAAGATCCCGCTGCGAATATTCGCCGCCGAAAAAATCGGTCATTGCCGCGTGCAGGAATTCGTCTTGGAGCTCGATCGGCTCGTCGGACAGCATAGAAGCGATATCCAAAGAAAAAGTGTATTCTTCACGATAGGTATTCCCGTTGGCATCTACTTTACATATTTCGATTGGACTCGTTTCCCGTATATATGAGGAAATCGGGTAATATGCAACTACGGGAGATTCCATCGGCAACGGGAAATCCTGTGTTCTTCCACTTGAATTGACACCGATTTTATAACGGTAATTTTCGATAAGCTCGCCTCTCAGGTTCGGGAAATAATACATGCCGTCACCGGACACGGTAATTTTTACTGCGTTATGCTCCCAGTCAACCTCCTCAGTAACCGTGAGCGTGGGCTCCGGCACCTCGGGCGGCTCTGTCGCGGCGGTCGTATCGGGAGGCGATTCCGGGCCCGTCGTCACGACGGGCGGCGTCGTATAGTCAAGCGTATCCACAGGGTCTGTCTCCGCACAGGACGACAGCGCACCGAGCATAGCGCAGGCAAGAAGCCCAATCAATATTTTTTTCATTGCCGTTCTTCCTTTCTCGGACGAATTCAAAAATATTTCAGATATGGAAAGAAATAGCGGAGGGACTCTCCGCTATTCTTCAAAATGATATCATCAATCGTAAAACACATATCCGCATACACTGCACTGCGGATAGTACGGTCCACCTACTTCACCGAAGGTGGAATTGCGATCATGATTTTCGTGTTTCTCCTCAAAACAATCAGTACGAGAACAGGTTTTATAATGATAATCGCTAAATTGCTTCCATTGACCGGAAAAATCATGCTCAGTATACTGATTAGGACGGGGTCTGTAACATATAATACAATGAGAATCAATCGTACAGTCTCCATATCCGTTAAAAGAACAATAATCCCAGTCAAACGCAAATCCACATACGTTACAAGTATAATAATGAATGTAATCGCCGCTGGGTGTTTCTCCCCAGCTTGTGCCCCACCCAGCATTCGGATGGTCAGGGCAATAATCGGTAGCCATCGGGGCAAGCATGCTTTCCCCATTGGCGAAAACGACATAGCTCATCGCCGCAAAACAGAAAACAAGGGCGAGAACAAAAGATGTTATTTTATATGTTTTTTTCATATGTATCCTCCCATTTTGAATTATAAAAGTTTTTAGATGTTCAATTAAAAATTTTCACATTTAGTTTATTAGAAGTATGATAAAAGCGCACAGGTGGATTTGCTGATTTTACGTTTTCACCTGTGCGCTTAACCAACATTCAAATTCGGACACCATATATTTCGGCATCGAAAATGTTTACTTGGAAAAGACTGGCTGATAATAAACTCAAAAAGCACTATCGTATACCGACCTTTCATGAATTATTTTTATAAATTATACCATATTGCAATATATATTGTCAACATATTTTTCCAAATCACATTATTTTCAGACAAATCTACAATTTATATATGTGATTTTTGTAATATTTTAACAAATTCTTAACAGGTATTTAAAATAATTGTTTCAGCATCTGCTTTGTGAAAAAGGAAAGAGCCTTACAATGAGACGGCTCTTTCCTTTTTGATTCTCCAGCCGGCTACTCTACCATTGAGCTATCGAGGATCATGACAGCTTTTTAAGCTGTATTTGTTTTGTTATTCCCCAATCACTTTGCTCTGTTTTTTGTATCGCTAACTTGAACCAGGGACCCTTAGTTCAAGTTAGCGATACATTTTACAAAATTCTACGGTTTTATAAAAGACTCATCATTTATTCTATTTAATGGTTCTTATAAAACGATATTCAATGGCAATCGTTTGGACCGGTCCGGTCCGCCTTCTATCATTGGCTGCTCGACTTTTTGTATGGAATCCTCGCCGAAAAAATTTTAACCGGACAATCCCTGTCCGAATTGCCCTGTATACTGTCCTTGCAGCTGCAAAATCAAAAATAAAAGAAAAGAGGTTTCTACTAATGGCATGTAAAATTCATTGCACAAGCACGGCGGACGCAGCCATACAGGCTGCCGAAGCCAATTCACTCGAAAATGCGGCAGCTGAAGCTCAGCCGGTAACACCGCTCCGCTTCGGCGTCAATTCCAAAACGCCGGTCGATACCCTTCTGCAAAACAACCTGACGGAATTTGAATGGGCGGCACGAAATAAGCTCTACCCCAACTTCTGGGGCAGATATCTGTCCGGAGAAAACGCGCTCACCATGGAGGAGATCGGGTTCCTCCATGACAAAGGCTGCAAAATCGCCGCGCTCTATCACACCGATGGCTCCAAAGGTACGGAAGAAAAAGGTGAAGCGCTCGCAAGTGAGGTCCTTGACGCGGCACATGCGCTTTCCATTCCGGAGGGAACGGCGATTTTCCTTGAACTCGACGAGGCGGAAACAGCCTCCCGCGACTTTATGCGCGGCTTTGCCAAGATACTGCTCTCCCATAGCTTCGTCCCGGGATTTAAGGCAAACACCGACGCCAAATTTAGCTTCGACCGCGAATACAGCCGCGGCGTACAAAGCGATGCGGCGCTCTTCCGCTCTTGCCTGATTTGGGCAGTCGCACCCAGTCTTGCGCAGTATGACCGCACGACCGACACCCATTTCATCCACCCCGACGAATGGATGCCGTATGCGCCCTCCGGCATTACCCGCGCCGATATCGCCGTCTGGCAGTACGGCAAGGACTGCCATCCCATTCAGGACGATTCCGGCAAAGAGACGACCTTTAACGTCGACCTCGTGCGAAACGACCGGGTGATCCTCGACCGGATGTTTTAACGCCGCGCAAAGGAGGAACAACATATGAAAAACGACTATTCATGCGGCGGAAGTACCACCACGGTCAAGGCGACGTCCGTCTCCGTTTATCCGTCCTGTACCACACTCAAAGTCGGAGAATGGTTTTACGGAGCCGCCGCCACAGTCTATCCCTCAAATGCAACCAACAAAACCGTGACATGGCGCAGCGGCAATACCGCTGTCGCTACCGTCAACGCTTCCAGCGGATACATCTATGCGAAATCCCAAGGCTCGGCAAATATCTATGCCACCGCCGCGGACGGCAGCGGCAAGAGCGATTATCTCACGGTGACAGTCACAAGCGCCGCCGTACCCGTAAATTCCGTCGAGCTGAACCGGATGGTCATGTCGCTGAACATCGGCATGACCGTTTCCCTTTCGGCAACCGTTTGTCCCGAAAACGCCACCGACCGCTCGCTCTCTTGGAGCAGCAGCAATGCCGCTGTGGCGACTGTGAGCGGCGGCTGTGTTTCCGCCCTCGCAAAAGGCACCGCCATCATCACCGCCACTGCCAACGACGGCAGCGGTAAATCCGCTTCCTGTACGGTCAATGTAAATGAGAATATACAGGTTTCTTCCGTCACCGTAAGCCCCAGAAGCAAAATCATGGCAATCGGCGAATCCGTTTATCTCACGGCGACCTATCTTCCGACCAATGCAACCAATCCATGCATTTACTGGGTCAGCAGCGACACAAGCGTCGCATCTGTCAATTCGGAAAGCGGCCTTGTTCTCGCCAGAGGTGTCGGAACCGCGACAATTTATGCGGCGGCACAGGACGGCAGCAGGCAAAAAGACTCGTGTTCGATCACGGTCATGGAATCCATTCCTGTCAGAACGATTCAAATTTGTCCGGAATGCGCAACCATGCAGCGGGGAGAAAGTCTCCTGATGAATGCGACAATTTCCCCCGCCAACGCTACCGATAAAAATGTGGCATGGCATAGCGAATTTCCCGAAATCGCATCGGTTGATGCGACCGGCAACGTCGTAGCTCACACTGTGGGAACAACAACGATTTATGCGACAGCGGGAGATTGCGAATCCAAAACGGCATCCTGCACGATTCATGTCGTTGTCGACTATGAGCACGACGGAGAATTTTATATCAATAACAAAAGCACCGGAAAATTTATAAAATATAGCAGCAGCGCTCTTGTCAAAAGCATTTATGAGGCGTCCATTCTTCAAAAATGGTATTTCAGCCATATCGAAGAGGAGCAGTATACCATTCGGGCACGATACAATTCGGATATTGCCCTATATGCAAGCGGAAGCTCTGTTTTGGCAAGAACGGCGCCATCTGCGCTTACCGATGAATACAAATGGAGAGTCACCAGCGTTTCAGGCGGCGGCGTTGTGATTCAGAATGTAAGCAACGACATGGTGTTATACGACAGCGGCACCGATATCCTCTTGACAAATGAGGATATATCTGGTAATATAAATAATGAAAAGTGTATATGGCGTGTGATTGACCCCGCTT